>ERZ840407.308-NODE-308-length-44437-cov-8.650985_pt1 | contig 44437 bp, 31 predicted proteins | sample MGYA00519877_ERZ840407 | MGnify/ENA primary metagenome ERZ840407 (study PRJEB31850, sample SAMEA3708875) | human gut metagenome | biome: human gut; feature: human-associated habitat; material: faeces | place: China | collected 2014 ...
CCAGGTCGGTGTTCATGAAGTGCTTGAGCACGGTGTTGCCGAACGAGCCGGTGCCTCCCGTGATCATGAGGGTCTTGTCCCTGAATACGCTATCGCACATTTCAAGCTCCAATTAAATAAACTAAAGGTGAATGAATCTTAAAAACCTTAGTCGATGCTTAACCTACTAATACGTTTCTTATCCTAAACGAAAAGACGACTGCTGCACATAAATTAGAATTAAAAAGCTTTTATACCTGCGCTAAAACTGATAACTCCCCCAATTAGCGTTGAAGAAGTCATTACGGGGGATATATAGTCTCAGCCAAACACTTTTGTATCTAAGTATTTAACGAATCTCTGATGCACTATTTCCGAATAATGCAAGGAAGCATCGCGACACATCCGACAAGATAAGCAAGCGAAATTGCGGCACTCGTTCCGTTAGGTCCAAATAGCCGAATCAATAAGCTAGAAAGGGGGACGGCAACGATTAAAGCAACTAAATTACCAACAAGATTACCAGCCATCTTTCTCTTAACAATCGTCAGGTCGGAAAAGAAGCCGATAAACGCCGTAAGCAGCGAGCTAATAACCGCACCGTATAGCAAAAAAGAGTACTGATGAATTTGGTCACCAAAAATTAGTCCCAACAAGTAGTCGCCGCAGATAAAACAAGCGAACAGAATAACAATGGACAAAACTAGAGCACCAAGAACGACCTTCATCAACATAGCATTAAATGTTTTATTATCCCCCGACTCACTAGCGCTCGCAAAAACGCCGAGCAAAGGGGCATAGGCATTAGCAGCACCCGCCTGAACGATTGCCGCAGGAGAACACACCGAGGAATAAACGCCCAACATTGAGGCACCCAGTACGGTAGCAAGTTCTTGACGCGAAACGGATGTAACCGCAGCACAACAAAAAACCCCAACCGTAGCGGGAAGACACTTATAAAACAGTTCAGACATCGCCTTGAACCTGAAAGAAGGAACGATCGTGTCGAAATTAGAAGCCCAACGTGCATCAACAATCATCACGGGGAGAGACACCGCGATCATCAGAACAATACTCAATACAAGAGAATGTGAGATATACATTCCGGCGCAAAACACCAGAAGAGACAAAATACCTCTCAGTAGCATCGACATGCCACAATAAAACATATTTCCCGCTTTTTGATCAATGCCATGGAACACATCAACCATAACTTCAATTGACTTATATATGCAATAGAGGTACACGGGGAGAAGGGAAGACTGCTGACAGGTAAAGAATGCATAAGGTAATACGAAAACAAATCCCAACACTATTGTGCTTAAACGAAAACCAATGTATTCCCCTGAAGAATACTCACATGAAAGATCGGATACTTGAAAGGATCGAATCTTATATAAACCGATCGGAACAAATAGATTGCTGATTGTCATTGCCAAAGATAAATCACCAGCATAGGTAAAATCCGACGATAGTCGAACTACAGCAACTGTCGTTAACCACTGGCAAGCAAGGTATGCAATAGAGCCAACGGTATTCCATGTAATGTTTTTCTTTAAATTATCAGTCAAATTAACCCAATCGGTTTTAGATCTTATTAAATAGCCTAACCAATTACCTCTTTAGCGATTGCATCAATGCTTTCACCATATCCAACGCCAGGAACAGCCCATTTACCATTTAAATCAATGGTTCTCGGAGCGCAACCACGACTGACATATTTAAAGCGAGCGTCAATACACGGATTGACCAAGGGCTTCGTAGAACCATACGCCTTTAGATGTTGGACCTGCGCCCGCAGTCCCTCACGAACAGATCCGAAGCTATAGCCTGGGTTACCAGCCCCCGTGGCACCAAGGCCTCCAAAATTACACTGATCAGGCTGAACCAAATTGCCAAACTTTAGATACCCAGTTTCTTTCATCACCTGTCCATATAAAACCTCAGGTGAGACGCCTTCCGACTGAGCCTCTTCATATAGAATTCTGCAGAAATCTCTAATGTTCGACGCTCCCCTATCCGTATACACGGCTGAAGGGAATCCTTTAGTACCCACAGTCTTTGTGAACTGATTGGCAGCATCTAGATAGGTTGAATAGGCGGGCGACATAATAAGGCCTTCATATCCAGTCATACTTGCGCCATTACGCCCCTCCTTAATGCCGCAATTTAAATAGTGAATGTAATAGCTCTTCAGGTTCAGCCCGAAAGCCTTCCTCAGGTCCGTATAACGATTTCGATAGCCGTAAACGTCGAAGGACTCGCTCCCGCGCCGGCCCTCAGCCATGCCGCAGCTGACGAAATGGCGCAGCACGGCAGCATCGTCAATCATTACAACGCCAGCGGGGCTTCGTTTAGAAAAAGCGTTGCGAATATCTTCGTTATTCGATAGATAAAATGAGGGATCATAGACGGATGAATAATCAACACCATTGATAGTCGTAGCGTATCCCTCGATCTTTGAGCATCCGGTCCCATGCCTTCCTTCTGCTTTTCCTGCCGTAACGTAATGCTCATAGTACTTAACTAAATCAAAGCCAAAGGAAGCTCTTAAATCTGGATACTCATTAAAATAACTCTGTACATCAAAAGTGGCAGAGCCGCGCCTACCTTCGCTCATGCCATAGTTAACAAAATGGTCTAGAGCTAAATCGCTATTTCCAGCCGTAGCTTTGGCAACGTCGGGATAATGCGACAAATAGTAATTAGCATCGAATACGGAAGAATAGTCGAGCCAAGTTGACTTAGGAAATTGCGCAATGATCGCATCGGCATCGGCTTCGCCAAGACGCCTACAGCCCTCATCGCTAAAATAATTTAACACGTCCCCCGCATTAGAAATAAAGCCATGCTCGATTAGGATGCCGGGAATACCTTGTTCGCGGGCACAACGGATGACCGCGAACTCATCTCCAACTTCCATCTGGAATACACCGCGATAGCTGAGCCCCATAGAAGCGAGGTTGTTCATAACTTTATTCGCGAGCTCGACGGAAACTTGCGTGTAATCATATTCATTGGCAGTGGGGGCATATACCTCAGCGCCATGGGCAACAGGCGAACCGGAATTAATATGGAAGCTAACAAAGGCCTGCGCACCTTGACTCACGCATCGTTGGACACGATAAAGGTAATCATTTCCGGAGTAGCCACCGCTTTGCTCGCGCGCAAGAACGACTTTAAAACCATACGCCTCAAGCTTATTCTTGCAAGCAGCAACAATCTTCCAAGTTAGATCCGCTTCACTCTTTCCATTTCCTTGCGCACCGGGATCAGTGCCGCCATGGCCAGCATCAAGGGCAATTACCCGTACGTTTTTTCGAGCCGAGCGCGCAGCATAAGTAGAAATGCCGTCCGGTGAATCGGCACACTCCAACGCCTGTTTGATGGATTGAGCCTCAACAGCATTGCCTTCGCCGTCTGCATAGTAAACGGAAGTGCCCTCGGAATTAGCAGAGCTCTCAACAACCGCAAAAGAATAATCCCTGTCAGAGAGATCAATCTCATGTTCAGCATCGTCGCCCTGCAGAACATAGGTTATTGAAGTAAGAAAGTATGTATTGAGATCTAGCTTCGAGCCAAATGTAAATGCGGCAGAATTTACAGCCTGCGCGGAAGCATTAACAGCTCCCTGAACTCCGTTGGCGCTCACATAGTTTAGCGTTGCGGAGGCGATGGTATCGCTGTCATTAGGAGTTGCAAACGCGACGACTTGGTCAGCCCCACTGATAAGGTTCGGGTAGGCAATATATATATATTGGAAGGAAGAATCAGTCGATTCGGCTTGCGGTTCAACCAAAGAAGCATCTACACCGAAATCCTCATCAGCCGCCTCGTCAACATCCACCGGCAACGACTGCTCGACAGTCATGTCTCCGTCGGCAGGGCCCTCGTCACGTGAAGCTACGCCACCGTCTGCGGACGCCGCATCTGATGTAATATTCACTGATCGTACGCTATTCACAGCATAAGCAGCGGCTACAGGACTCATCAAGGGCGAAATCGTCAAAAGAGCAGCTAAAGAAAACGCTGCTGAGGCACGCAATGCCTTTTTCATATCGTATCCCCCATCACAAATAATGATACTAATGTTGCATTATCTTACAATCTCTTCCGTATCGGAAGTCCAGTTATACAAGAGAATTGTTATAAAGCAGATGGGAGACTGCTCCTATAAAAGATAGCAGGCGTACTCAGCGGGCTTTATTTCGTTCTTCCATTGACGCAGCGTTAAACTTTAGCTTTTAAATCAATAAGCAGCGCCCCAAACAACGCAAGCACCTGTGACACGAAAAATTCCTGAAGCAGGCAATTCGTCGTAATTCGCCTAAGCTCACGGCTGCGAATTACAGCAAAATGCCCCAATGTTTCGCTTGCATCAGAGGCGGCTGGGGCTTCATCGTCAGAATAATCTCGCCAGTTGCTTTTGGCAAAGCAAGACGCGATCTCCACGAATCAAACACCAGCAGTGTAGCAAAGCCCAACGCCTCCACAGCTCTTGAGCACCTTATACCGAACCTTGGCACCACTCCTCTCTAAAGCGAGAAGTGCTCACTGTCGGAGGATAAGTTCGGTCCGAGCCAGGAATCACCATCCAAGAAGAACTCCGGGCAGCGCTGCATGAACAGCGCCTGTTCGCGTTTCCAGCGGCGCTGTTTATCCTCGTTGGCCTCTTCCCTGCCGCGCGAGGTGAACTCGTAGTGGTACAGCTCGGCATAGGGCGTAAAGATGGTGCAGAAGCCCGCCTCCCATACGCGCAGGCAAAAGTCAGCGTCGTTAAAACCGACGGCGAATTCCTCGTTATAGCCTCCGACCTGCTCAAATACGTCGCGTCGCACCATCTGGCAGGCGCCCGTCACGGCACTGAAGTTGCCCGGGCGCACAGCACGGGCAAGATAGCCCCCACGCTTCGCAAAAGGCATCTTTGTGGCCGCAAATTAAAAAACGCAATACCATGCCCATATCGATACGTCATATGCGGCCAGCGCATTCTATTGATGTGGAAACCGGTTCGATTCATTAATTTAAACCAAAGCCTCTACAGCAATTAATAGCGCCCTAGACAGCAACAGCACCAGAGACATACCAGACTAGCCATCATCACCGATCTCAAATAATTCGCAACGGTTACCATGTCGGCCTTCGACTCAACCGGCCAGATTACAGCAACCTCGATGATAGTCGTCTTAGTTGCAACAGCCGTGGGCGTTACCATGCCTACCACAGGCTTTACGTGCCCACGACACGCTTTCCTAGATGATTATCGACCAATCCGCTACAACCAGAGAACGCTGGTTCAGAATCCCAATTGTTCCATCACCTGTGTAGAGGGATCGTCGGCAAATCACGTATGCAGTAGAAAATGTCGAAAGTCTCGGTTCTACGACATAGCTTTATTTAACAAATCGCAAGGACCGACAAGTCGCATGAAGAAGCCGGCTAAGAGTTTTCTGAGACCTTCCAGCATTAAGCAAATCGCGAAAACAGCCGTTGGAACCAGAAGCACCTGCAATATTCCCAGTCTAACGCCGACACGCGTAAAGGGAAACAGCGAGCTCCAAAGCCAACTTTGGATAGGCCCATAGTCAGAAATAAGATAAGTAGCGAAACAAAGTTTCGCTACAGCGTTAACGAAACGGGAGGAAAAATGCGGCATCTTTAAATCGATCAAAAAGACCGAAATTGCTATAACTAACGAAAAAATAGACGCCGGTGATCCGAAAAAACCGTTATACAAATTCGCAAAGGTCGAGCCCAGCAAACCATCAAAATGGAATTGACCATAAAACGATATTGCAACTCCCACAAAGGAAGCAATACAACAAGTAACCAGGCGCCGTACATCCACTGTTGACAAATCTACATACCAGCGAATATAGCAAACAAGAACGCAAATTATAATAAAATCAACTAGTAGCCCGTCGATGGGAATCCAAAAGAGCGGCACATAACGCAGGAATCCAAAGGCGAAGACCAGAAAGATTGATAGATAAAGATGTAGTTTCTGGTCCAACACATGCAAAGCCGGAATTAAAAAGGGCAGCAAAAAAACAAGCCAAGCATAGACGGTTACAAACCACCAACTAGAACCAGTAAGAGTTGGTGCAAAAATATCTATCAAATTGGTTGGACTTACTTGAATATCGCCGCGAAGCATGAAGAAAAAACCCAGCACAATACTATAAAAGAGAACCGTGCCTTCGATTGAAGCTATCTGTTTAACAGCTTGTTTAATGGAGTATCCAGCTTTCCCCGCAACAAACCAGATTGTTATGGCAACAAAGCAGCCGACCGCAGTTCTTCCAATTGGATAGAAAAAGATATTGTAGAAAAACCTAGTAAACGAGCTAGGAAATACGGAAACAGAATCAGCGTTGTGAACAACAAAATGATGAGCCATTACCGTCCACATAAGGACAATGCGAAGTAATTCGATACGGGAATCTCGTATTTTTACCATAATGCCCCCAAGTAAAATCAAAACCTAATTATGCTTCGCCCTAAAACCGTTCGAGAATCTCCTCGGCATTCTCTCGCAAATAGATATCTAGGTCCGGCACGGCAAACTGCACATAGCCCCCCTGCGGTGTCTGAATAACCTCCCTCTGAGAAGTTTGACTCTGATGGGGCTACGGATAGAAAGTTGGACTGCGGGATGGTCAGGACTGGAGGCTAGCATGCGCTATTAGCGCCGGGCGATCTAGCCACTAATAGTCAAACGATTTTGACCAATCCCGGTCACCGAACAATGGTCGCCGCGCCTCCCCGCCGCCGCTACTCCAGTGGTGCCGACACACCGGTGTTAGGAGGGCCATTGAGGCGAACGAGAGGCAAGATGACCTACAGGAGATTATAGACGCGACGCTCCGGGAGATGGCCGCGGAGGGGGCAACGGGTTCGACCCATTGGCAGTTTATTCCCCGCTGCAAATGGACCATTTCTGCTGGCTGCATTCTATTTTTCCTTCTTTTTTAAGCACTTGACTATATATACACCAGTCCTTGTCCGTAATACCAAGTTCGCCTTTTATTTTTCGCCTTGTATTAACGCCTTCACTAATTGCTGCGAGGATTTTCTCTTCTATATCAACCGTTTTTCCAGGCCCCTTTTGTATGGTATCAATCGCCAGGATCAAAGAATTAAGCCTAATCACGCCTCGCGCTGTCAAATTAAACTTCTTACAATCGGATGCAACGGTTCCGTCCTCAAAAATAAACACAAAACGCTCTAATGAGTCGGTTTTAAATGCAAAACGACCATGCGCGAGAGCATTCCTTATGTGATAAAACAAACTCATATATTTGCTCGTATTGCCCTTTGAATTAACTTTCACAAACACCATACGCTGATCATCAACATTTTCGTAAAAAAGCTCATCCAAGTTTAGCTTTTTGCAGGCGCCCTCTAATTCTTTCTTGCTCCCTACCGAAAGCATCACATCAACATCTCTGCGACTAAATATGGCTTGATTTAGAGAAGTCTTTAAGCTTCGATTCCCCACCCAAGGGGCGGGCGCCCATTTATCAATGTCGTTATTCTTACGGTTGCTCTGACCCGGGCAGGGAGACTCAATCAGGAAAAAATGAACTATACGCATCCAACTAGAGTCTTCCAGAATCTGAGGCGGCAGGGGCTCATTTAGCCAAGAAGTCCGAAGTGTTGCCATGTCTACCTCCTGCAACAGCTTTACAATCAACATCACAAGGCAATTCTCGACATTTGCCGAAATACCCCCGTACGAGAGACTTCTTAAGAGCCTCAAACGTTTCAATCTGTCGTTTCGCGTCAAATCGTAATTCTATGTTCCTATCGTAAGTTATATCGCGATTTATCGGTTTATATAAGTTTGTATAAACCTATATAGTGTTGTATAAGTTTATCGCGGAATATCGTTGGTCTCGATCTGCTGCATCCAACATATTGAGACGGGCAATTACCGCAGAATAGAAAGTCTGTACACCTCTAAAAGCCATCGGCTCGCTCTAACAGGTGTGCTGATTGACCCGTTATCCACGGCTTGAGGGAAATCGACCCCAACATGGTAAAGTAGTCGCAACAGGCAACCATGGAGGAACAATGCTCAGCATTCACTACGGCGACAGAGACGATGTGATTTATGACACGTCGACATTCTTTGATTACAGCTATTCTCCCTCTTGGCTGCAAGATCCCCTGTCACAGCGCATTATCAAATCTATTGATAATGGCACTGTTCTTGGCGCAAACGCAATTGACACCAAGGTGCTTGGCGTTATTCCGCCAGAGAAACTATCAACGGGCACCAAAACACTTCTACTGATGCTCTTTATGCCTCAAAACCTCTACAACGCCTCAACCTGCGGAGATAATTGCGCCTATTGGATCTTGCGCATCGCCTCCAAACATGACATCACCATCAACCTCTACCATATGATGGATTTTGGCAAAGCACGTTTTACAGCCCGTGTCATCAATTCCGGACAGATTGTTCATACCATGGATGAGCTTGTCCTTATCTCGGCAAAATGTCTGAGGGAGGCTCGAGCATGAGAGGGGAATACCAGCTGACCGTAAGGACCAATAAAGTCCAGGTCAAACTCACCATTCGCCGAAACCTCACCATCATCCAAGGCAAAAGCGCAACAGGCAAAACCACCCTGCTGGACAGTCTCCGTGCATACGAAAACCTAGGAGCCCAAAGCGGGATAATCGTTAATTGCGCAGCCCCCTGCCGCGTCATCGGCGGCATCGATTGGGAAGCGCAACTCAGCCGCATCGATAACAGCATCGTGTTTGTGGACGATACGCAAAAATTCGTAAGGAGCCATGCATTCCAGCATGCAGCTCGACACAGTTCTAACTACTACGTCATCGTTGCGAGGGACGAATTGCCCCAGCTCCCCTATAGCGTGGATGAGATCTATGGCCTCAAAAACACCAACAGGGCAACAACAAAATATCCTGTCTACACACGCACGTACACTTCTAGCTACCGCATTTACGGAGACGAGCCCTACGATGGAGATCGGCCAGAAGAAGTCATCGTCGAAGACAGCAATGCCGGCTATGAGTTCTTTAAAGTCCTGTGCGCCAAAAGTAAAATTCGCTGCGTAAGTGCCGGTGGCAAATCAAACATATACGAAACCGCTCTGAGCTCCCCAGCCCAAAAGTTGCTCGTAATTGCAGATGGGGCCGCTTTTGGGCCCGAGATGCCCTATGTCTATTCGCTCAGGAGATTTAAGGAGATCGAGCTCTTTTTGCCGGAATCGTTTGAATGGCTTGTGCTGAGATCGGGACTCTTCAACGATGTCGAAACGCAAGACATGCTCCTTCATCCTGCCGATTTCATCGACTGCGAGAAGTTCTTCAGTTGGGAGCAGTTCTTTACTAAACAGCTTAGGGAACTGACCAGAGACAGCTACCTAGCCTATAGAAAAGAAGCTCTCAATCCCGCCTACCTACAGCAACATGAGCTCAACACGATTGCTAAATCGCTACCCAAACTCGGAATCACTTCGCGCTAGATCGAGAAATACTCGCTCTCAGCGGATAAGTTCGGCCCCAACCACGGATCGCCCGTCAAGAAGAACTCAGGCCAGCACTGCATGAACAGGGCTTGCTCGCGCTTCCAGCGGCGCAGCTTTTCCTCGTTGGCCTCTTCCCTGCCGCGCGAGGTGAACTCGTAGTGGTACAGCTCGGCATAGGGCGTAAAGATGGTTCGATAGCCGGCCTCCCACACGCGCAGGCAAAAGTCTGCGTCGTTAAAGCCAACGGCGAATTCCTCGTTATAGCCCCTGACCTGCTCAAATACGTCGCGTCGCACCATCTGACAGGCACCCGTCACGGCGCTAAAATTGCTCGGGCGAACTGCGCGCTCATAGTAGCCCTCACGCCTTGCCGAGAAGTCCTGGTTGGCATGGGCAAGTGCGCCACGCACGCCAACCAAAATGCCGGCATGCTGCACCAGATGATCGGCAAAGTAGAGTTTGGCGCCCGCCACGCCCGCATCGGGACGCTGCAGATAGCCCATCATCTCTTCGATAAAGTCAGGGCTTATGACCTCGGTATCGTTGTTGAGCAGCAGCAGGTAATCGCCCTTGGCATGCTCAACGCCAAAGTTGATGATCTGGGAGTAATTGAACTCGCCCGGCCAGTACACAACGCGCGCGATGCCCTTGCCTTCGGATGCTGCAGCCACGCGCTCCGGCAGGACTTCGTAATACGCAAACGTCTTCGGGTCTTCGCTGTTGTTCTCCACCAAGACGATCTCGTAGTTGGCATACGTTGCCTTCTGGGCGATCGACATCACGCAGGCGTCGAGCGTCTCAACGTGGTCCTTGGTGGGAATCACAATACTCACCAGCGGCGCAGGCTCTGGTAGCGCATAGCGCATGCGATAGACAAACGGCGTCTCGGTCTCCTCGACTGTTCCACGAACGCCCAGCGCGTTAAAGTGGCGCTGAAGCGCAAGGCGCCCGGCTTCAATAGCATACGGCTTGCTATCGGCAGAACCGTCAGCGGTCGATCCCAGATGCACGCGCCAGTGATACAGCACGTGCGCAACATGTTCAGACCGCGCGCCCGCCGCAAGGCAGCGGAGCGTCAGGTCGTAATCCTGGGCGCCCGCGACGTCTTCCGGCGACATGCCAATACGGTCGATGAGCGCCTTCTCCACCATCAGGAAATGCGTCACGCAGTTATGGCTATAGAGCAGGTCGACGTTGAGTCGCGTCTTAAAGACCGGCTGGCCCCACTCCCCCGTTTTCTGAAACATGTCCTCGTCGCAGAACAGGACCTGGGGACGCTCGCCCTCGGCAGCATTGTTCAGCGCGGCAACATAGTGGAACAACGCGTCCGGCTCCAGAATGTCATCGTGGTCCAAGAACGCGATGTAGTCGCCCATCGCTTGCTCAATACCCGCGTTGGTGTTGACCACAATGCCGCCGTTGCCGGACAACTCGATGCGGCGAACGCGCTCGTCATTGACGTCCGCCGCAAGGTCGGCCACCGCGTCCCATTCGGGCGAGGCATCCATGAGCAGCAATTCCCAGTTGTCATAGCTCTGGGCTAGCACCGAGTCCAGCAGCTCGCGCAGGTAGACCCGATCAGTCTTGTAGCACGGCACCACAATGCTCACGAGCGGCCTATAGGCAAAGGCCGCCGAAGCGACACGCTGGCACACCAAATCGCCCGGCTTTGCGCGATGCTGTTCAAACCAACGTCGATAAGCTGCATCGTCTGCACGCGCGTCCTTCATGCGGTTCCAGCTGTCGTCGACCATGCCGTTATACAGGCGACCATCCATGGCGCAAAACCCGCTCTGGATTAGGCCCGTGGGATCAGCCGCAATCGCGACAAAATCCCGTATATCCTGAGGCATCTCTACGCTCAGATACGTTTTATTGACGCGACAACCGTTGCGCTGCAGCACGTCAACCTGCGATTCAAAAACATGCACGGTAACATCGATGGCGTTCATATGTGTATCGAAGATCTGGAACTCAGGGGTGCACTGGGGGTCTCCCGCCCAGGTAACCTCATAGCGCCACACCGCGCCGGCGTCTGCCGGCAAATAGCGAATGGCATCGATCTCGTAGCGACCGCAGCATTCGCCACGCTGCGCATCGCGGATAAGCGCGCACAGCGCAGGCTTTGCTTTGTAGTTAACCTTGGATTCCAGCTTGGCCACGCGGCTATCGGGGCGAATGGAGCCAAGCTTTTGGCCATCGGACGCAAATGCGACGTCAATCGTAGAGCCGTCCAAAAAGGGAAGCACCAAGACGGCGAGCTCGCGCTCGTAATCGGAAACGGAAGGGCAAAGCGCCAGCACACGGCCATGATCGACCGGGAGCACCAGCGACGGCACACAAGAACCGCTCGTCGTCGCATGGGCAAACGCTTGAGAACCCTCCCGTTCAATAAGCGCGGCGACATCCTGACCGGCAAAACGAAGCAGCACAAACAGACGGCCCTGACTGCGGCAAAGTGCCAAACGCTTGATACTCATCTACACTTCTCGCTTTCCCAGGGCGTTCGCTGCCATACGTTTGCAGGCACCCAGGCGTCCAAACCTCAAGACGTCGTAATCGAACATGAGCTTTTTGCACTCACGGGCATTGGGGGCCTTGCTGGTAAGCGCCGCACGCACCATAGCGGCAACAGAAGGAGCGCATTGTGCGAGCGCAGCATCGCTGCCCACGGCAGAACCGGCAAGCGCCGCGGCAACGGCGGCAAACACCTTGCCGCAGTCCGAACCCAGCAACCTGAGCGCATCGTACAGCACCAGATCGCATAGGAAGTACGCCAGGTCATCGGCATACTGGACATCGAGACCGTCGCGTTGCCAGTCAGCCAGCACCGCGGAGTAAATCTTCACGTGCTCCAGCAGTCGCGTCTCGTCGTCATAGCGCATAGTGTCCATAAGCGAGCCCTTGCGCGCGACACGGTAGTCATACAGCTTGTTCGAGATAAGCGCGGTCTTACGCGAACGACCGTACACGGCAAAATCGAAGACCTGGTCCTCGCCATACTTGACGGTTTCGTCGAACACGATCCCGTTACCCAGCAAAAACTCACGCTTGCAGGCGGTGCGCCATGCAAAGGGGCGAGATGCTTCCTTAAACAGCAGGTCAGAGCTATAGCCTTCAAACGACACATCGCGCGGGCTCAGCACATAGTTAAGCCACGGATACCCCGCCTCCAGCGGATACGGATTCGCACCAAAGGTCAAAACAACGCAGTCCTCGCGCTCAAAGGCATCGACGATCACGCGGCATGCATCGGGCGTAAACCGGTCATCGGAATCCAAGAACGCAACGATAGACGCCGTGGACGCGGCGATGCCTGCATTACGCGCACTCGACAGGCCGCCGTTCTCCTTATCGACCAGCGTAAAGCGCGCGTCCTTTTCGCAATAGGTAGCCGCAATATCGCGCGAGCCGTCCGGCGAGCCGTCGTTGACCAGCACGCCTTCCCAATCGGGCATGTCCTGCGCAAGCAGGGAGTCCAGGCACCAGGCCAGGCACTCCTCCACGTTATAGATGGGAACGACAACGGAAATCTTGGGGGTAGCCATAGTCAATGCTCCTACTGTGCGACCGGAACGTCATCGGGGTGCGGATTATCACCGTAGGTGCGCTGATACGTCAGCACGCGCCAGACCAGCGGCATCCCGCCAATCTTAAAGTAGTGCTTAAACGTGTTGATCTTGCCCGGCTTTTTAAAGCCAAAGCGCGAATCGATATAGGCGCGGGGCGACTTGACCATCAGGCGCAAGTCGGTCTCGCCACGCGGATCGAACAGCGACAGGTCAAAGCGACCGGCATCCCAGTCGGCCTTGAGCTCGGGAGAGGCCTTCTCCCAAAACTGCTCGCGCAGTTCATCGACCAGGCGCTCATCATTCCAACGGTACGTATCGACCTTCATGCGCATTAAAATGCCCTGAAGCTGAGCCTTAAGCTCGGGACGCTCGTCCAAAAAGCACTGCATCTCGGCATATTCGTCGCACACGCAAAACACCTTGTTGGGCGAATTAACAGAGCTCTTCTCGTTGTCTTGGCGATAGCACAAAATGGGGTCCGCAATAAACGCGGCACGCTCGGCGCAAGCCCAAACCTTAAAGTTAAAGCCTGCGTCCTGATACGAGGCACCCGGCGTGGGAAGGAACCGAATCTGATTGTCGTTGAGGAACTCGCGCCGATAGATAGCCGACCAAATGGAAGGTTTGCGGTAGAAGATGCCCGGGCGATCGACGGGGCGATAAGCGGCGCCCGTCATATGCTCGTCGATGATCCCAAACAGCTCACGGCGCTCGCTGGGCGTGGACCAGTACAGATAGAAATCGCCCTTCACCACATCGGCATGCTCGGTATCGGCCTTGGTGACCAACTTTTGGAGCGAATCCTCAAACATAAAGTCGTCGGACTCAAGGATGCCCACGTACTCACCGCGCGCCATCTCCAGGCCGCGGTTCATCGAGTCGCCGTAGCCGCTGTTGGCTTTGTCGATCATCTTGACACGGGGGTCGCGCTCCATGTACTCGCGGATGATATCTGGCGAGCTATCGGTGGAGCCGTCGTTGATACAGATGATCTCGATGTCCTTGAGCGTCTGCGCCACGGCGGAATCGAGGCACTCGCGCAGATAGCGCTCGACATTGCAAATGGGGACAAGCAGCGAAACTTTAGGGGTATCAGAGTTCTGCAAGAGAACCTCCTGTTGAATAGCGTGTAACAGGGTTATTTTAGCAGCCGGGTTGCGGCGGGCGACAGCGCTTGGAATTAGATAAAGCGCTCCAGGCAGGCTTTGAGACCGCGAGTCGAAAGATAGAACAGCGTTGCGTCTGCCACCGAAACGCCCGAGGTCGCCGCAACGAGCTTGTGGGCAACACGGCGAACGGCGCCCTTAGCAGGCATATCCGCCCACTCCGTTCCCAAAAACGTCGTGAGGTCCATGTTGACGCGAGCCGCCACGCGATGGAAGTCATCGGCATCCAAGCGCGCCAGGTCGAACACTATGAGGTCCAAAAACCAAGTTATCAGCTCGCCGGGACACAGGTCCAAAAGCCCGTAGGCCGCCCAGTCCTCCAAGACCTCCTCGAGCATCCTCATGTGGGCGTCAAGCTTTTTGGCGCGAGCCTCGACACTGTTGAACTCGTGCGTCGCCGATTCGCTCTCCATCACGTAGTGGTAGAACTTGTCCGGCATGACGACGGTCTTGCGGGCAAGCGCATAAGCCGCGAATTGGAAGACGACGTCCTCGCCCAAAGCCAAACCGGGGGCGAAGCGAATGCCTTCGCGATTGAGCAGCTCGCGCGAAAAGGCCACACGGCAGGCATAGGGCTGCGCATTCGAATGGAACAGCAGTTGGGGATCACGGGCGCCGAAGGTACCAGCTTTGGGGCTCATGAGTTGCTGGACGCGTTTGGGGGCAGCATCGGCAGGTTCACAGACGCCGCCAAAAACGGCGGCCTCGGCATCTGCAGACTCCATGGCATGCAGCACGCGCTCGACCGTCTGGGCATCGATGTAATCGTCGGCGTCCACAAAAAAGACGGTCTCGCCCTCGGCGGCATCGATACCGGCATTTCGAGCGCACGAGACGCCCGCGTTCTCCTGGTCAATCACCAGTACGCGATCGTCTGCCTGCGCGATCTGGCGCAACACGTCCAACGAATCATCGGTCGAACCGTCGTTGACGCAGACAACCTGAATCGAGCGCTCGGACTGGGCCAACAGCGAATCGACGCATCGCTGAATGGAGCGCTCAGAGTTGTAAACGGGGATGACAATGGTAGCTTTAGGACACGAGGCCTCTCCCATGCCGACCTACCCCCTCAGCGATTCGATGAGGAAGGCGACGACCACGCCCGGGCCTCCAACCGAGGCGTAATACTTAGCACGCCCCAAGGCACCATCCGTCGCAAAACTCGGATGCTCGTCAACCCAGCCCTCAGGATCTTTGAGGATGGCAGCGAGATTCGCGCGCTTCCACGGCTTGAGGTCGTCAAGCGAAAACTCCCCCGCGTCCAAGGCCGCCTGAAATTCCTTGGCCATCTGCATCAGGAACTCCTTATAGAACTTAGGCGCCAAGCGCACGTAGTTCCACATATACGAATCGTACTTAATGAGCTGATTGAACTTGAGCATGCGCGCGACATCGCCGCTTGCGTGGTTGCGGGCATAATCCTCTCGAATCCAACGCTCAATCTCGGCATACTCGGTATTGACGCAAAAGACCTTAGCCGAAGAATTGACCGAGGAATTCTCGTTGTCCTGGCGATACGACAACACGGCATCATGCAGGTAAATAGCCTTTTCGGCACACGCGATCACCTTAAAGGCAAATGACGTGTCCTGAAAGGATGCCCCCGGAGTCGGCAGGAACTTGATACCGTTGCGCTCAAGAAAATCACGACGGTACACGGCCGACCAAATCGACGGTTTTTGCTTAAAGAACTGCGTCGTATTGCTGGGATGCACCGGTTTGCCACAATCCCTTGCCTTAAACATCTCGTGCAGCGAACGGCGCTCCTCGGGCTTAGACCAGTAGAAATCAAAGTTCGCCTTCGCAAAGTCGGCATTATTGGTATCGGCGGCCGAGACAAGCTTTTCGAGTGCGTCGGGCGCCATAAAGTCATCGGACTCCAAGATGCCAACGTACTTGCCACGCGCCATCTCCAGACCGCGGTTCATCGAGTCGCCGTAGCCGCTGTTGGCCTTGTCGATCATCTTGACGCGCCCATCGCGCTCCATATACTCGCGGATAATCGCCGGCGAGTTGTCGGTCGACCCGTCGTTAATGCAGATGATCTCAATATCCTTGAGCGTCTGCGCCAGGGCGGAATCGAGACACTCGCGCAGGTAGCGCTGAACATTGTAAATGGGAATAAGCAGCGACAGAACAGGGCTGCCAGAGGCGTTAGTAGACAAATGTGCTCCTTAGGAAATACCTGTCGTTTCATGGTATCAAAGGGTCAGCGCGCCAGCGGACGTTTATATAATCTATGGAGCCTCTTGCGGGCAAAGTAGCCGCACGTCATGCGGCGGGCCCGTGGCAGGTTCCTGCGTTTTATTCAAAGCTTGCCGTCAAGGTGCGCCGAGCCTTTACAATAGGACAGTCCCAAGGACGTATTCGATAGCTTCCGCGCAGCGCTCGCGCGCCGCGCGTGAAAGGATATATTGCCCCATGCCTTCAACCCTTCCCGCCCCCATCGATAAGCTCGCCATCGTTGTCGTCACGTACAAGCGCCAGGAACTCCTGGCCAACTTGTTCGACTCCATGACCGAGCTCACGGCAACGCCCTGGCGCATCGTGATTGTCGATAACGAGAATTCGCGCGAGACCGAGGCCATGTGCACCGCATTTAACGAGCGCCTCGCCAACCTGTGGGGCATCGACACCGACCAGCCCGATTCACAGGGTGGCACCGACCGCGTTATATACGCGCCGCAGCTTGAAAACGGTGGCGGCGCGGGTGGCTTCTCCGCCGGCACCAAATGCGCCTACGACCTGGGCGCCCAGTGGTTCTGGGTGATGGACGACGACGTGCTCGTCATCCCCGAAGGCATCGAGCGCTTGGCCAAGTGGACCGACTGTTACGACGTCATTCAGGGTTCGCGCCTGGACTTTGACGGCGGCGCCTTCTTTTGGCAGTACCAGCTCATCCTTTCGCTCGGCATCCCTAACCCCATCGCCAAGTGGGATTTGGGACCCGAGGGCTACCGCACCATGAACCAACTGTGCTTTGAGGGCGGCATGTTCTCGCGCCGCGTGGTCGACAAGATTGGCCTGCCCGACGCGCGCTTCTTTATCTACGGCGACGATGCCTGCTACGGCTACGTGGCCAGCCAGCACTTCCCCGCCGCCGTGGTTGCCGACGTGGTGCTCAAGCGCGCCCGCGCCGTCTCCAACTGGGACATCGCCGGCAAGCGCCAGCTCAACTCCACGAGCGACACCAACCGCTACTACATCATGCGCAACCGCGGTTATCTGGCACGCTACATGCAGATCTACGGCGACTACCACCCCGTGCTGTTCCGTCTGGGCAATGCCGCGACCTTCTGCAAGGAGTTCATTCGTCTGGCAGCAGTCGACAAATGCTTTAAGACCGGTATTCCGGCGCTGCGCCGTGGCATGAAGGACGCACGCAAGATCGTTAAGGATCCCAACTGGAAGCCCATGCCGCCCCTGAAGGACGCCGAGTAGTAAAGGGCTTTCGCCCGCCGCTACAGTCGTTGACACACCACGGACACACGCTGACCGTCAAAACCAAAGCCCCAACGCATGCGCCCGACGGCGGGGCGCGGCACGCGGATATCATCGATGCCGTCGCGCTCTATGTCGAGCAGCGCCTGAACCGCTAACAGTTCCAGGCCCAGGGCATCGACGCCAGGGTCATACAACATGTTGATCGTAATGAGCGGTCGCTCATCGAGCATGCCGAGCGTGTCGGCCACGTCAAACACCCGACCGGTGGGAATCACCTGGATATCCCAGCGATCCGAGACGCCACTTCGCTTGGAGCTGGGATTGCAATAGCCGGACAGTCCAAAGCAAAGCCCCTGCAGCGCCAGATGATAGGCTGTCGGCATATCTGATTTGTCCACATCGATGCCCAGATCGCCGATAGCACAGCTCAAAGCTTGCTTTACAGCGTCCTCGTCTCCTCGACACAACCCGTCATGGAATGAGTCGATAACTCCAACGTCCTCAACGGCGCACTCAAACCATTCCAGAATTACAAGACGGAGCGCCTGACGCACTTCGTTGTTAGGCAGGCGCAGGGAACGAAGGCACGCGCCGTCCTCCGAATGCCCTGTCATGTCCATCGTAAGAAATCCAGACAGATACAGCGCAGTCCAGATATCTTCGGGCTTGGCGGCATCGACCTCCTCGGCATGCACATGCACTGGCGCCTCAATAAACCCATGCGGCTCAACCAAATCGAACAATGCGGACAGGCGCATGAGATTCCAGTCACCGACGCATGCGCTCAGACGGTCGGCGTAACCATACAGATCCGCCCGAACGGGCGCGACGCAATCGCGCTGTGCGTAGTCCACCACGCGCTCCGGGCTCGAGCAATAAAAACCACCAAACAGGTAGCCCTCGAGCCACTCACGCGCGTCATCCAGACAGCCGTTGCGACCGATGCAATCCAACAGCACTTGGACTTCGTCGTCCGAAAAACCGAACCATCGATCACACCAACTCGACAACGCTGTCGCCGACCGATAGGAAACCCCACGTTGGGACAACGCAAACTCGGCATGACCGGGGCGCTCGCCCATCAGACACGTCAATCGCAACGAGTCGCCGGCATCGGCAATGGTGTCGAACAACATTCGGCTGAGCGACTCTAGGGAATCCACGCTACCGTCGTCCTTAGCGTCCAAACGCTTTGGACATACCGCGTCGTAGTCGTCTATCAGAAGAACAACCTGCTCATCGAAAGCTGCCTGGAGCAGCTTGATAAGCACGCCAAGCGCCGCATCGATCTCCTTATCGCTGGCCACCCCACGCGCCGCCCTCTCGATAAGACGGACTTCACGTCTTGACAGATCAGGTGCGGCAAGCAGCGGCAGCAATCGGGCGCACTCGTTCGCGACAGCGCTGCGAATAGCCGCCGCAGCATCGGCGTCGCGCCCCGCAGCGGCAGCTGAAAAGTCGAGCGTGATGATCGGATAACACGCGTACTCATCACGATAGTGACCGCCGCCCGCCTGCCAAATCTGGGTACCAGCGAACAGGCTTCGATCCGGCAGCCGGTGATCAGGTCGTTCCAAATAGCACTTGAGCATCGATAGATTCATGCTCTTGCCAAAACCCTTGGGCCGACAACAAAACGCAACAGGTGCTTCACTGTCCAATATATCGGCAATAAACATAGTCTTATCGACGAGTAAACACCGATTGATTGCATCGGAAAAGTCGTGTGCATCAACCGGTAGAGCTGCGCTATCCGCATGATTGAGCAACCGTGCACCGAACGCATGAGTAAAACCACAATTCACCTGTTCAGACACCGTAAACTCTCCTTCTAACGCAGCACGATGTCCATTGTAGCGGGCGGGTAGAGCGCAACAATATCGACATGCAAACGTTTCGGGCAGCGGTAGCAACAGACCCCCGAGGGGGCATAACAAATCGTTGCACAACAAAAAAGGGGCCCGATGCCGCCGCACCGGACCCCGTCCCAAACTCTTATAGAAAACGATCTGGAAGATTACTCCTCCAAGCCGTCCTCCCCAGAAGCCTTCTTCTGCTGATCGAGCTTATGCTTACCACTTACGATAGACGTAGCGCCCAGTGTGGCCAAGCTTGCACTGGCAAGGCTCGCCATCACAATCAAGTCGCCCGTCTTGGGCATGTTACCGCCCGAGGACTTAGTCGTTGTAGTCGTCGTGGTCGTGGTGGTCACCGTTTTGGAGTCATTTTGCTCCTGGTTCTGGTTGTCGGTGTTGCCCTTACCGCTGTCCTTGCCCTGCTGCTTTCCGTCCTCGGTCTTGTCCTTGCTCTTGTCCTTCTCCTCAGATTCAGACTTCTTATCCTCGTCCTTCTTCTGTTCGGACTTGTCGCTCTTCTCCTCAGAGCTAGAACCCTTATCGGATTCGGTCTTCTCGGAAGCCTCGTCCTTGGAGTCGCCCTTTGCAGCCTCGGTCTTTTCCGTGGAAGCTTGACCAGAAGTGCCCTTGTTCGAAGTCGAACCGTTATTGACGCCAGCCATCAGCGAAGAGCCCAGCGTAGAACCAAGTTGCACGGAGAAAGAAGGTTTCTTGTCCGGCGAAGCAACGGGAGCGTCCGGCGCCTTATTCGAGTCATCCTTGGAAGCATCGGAACCAGGGGTTGCGTCAGAGCCGGAGCCGTTGTTAGAGCCGGTGCCAACGGACGAATCGCTCGAGCCGGTGGATGAGTTAGAGGTGCCAGCGCCGGTCGAACCAGAAGCGTCGCTGTCCGTATTGCCGGCAGAGCTTGAAGACGAATCGCCCGCAGCAGAGCCGTTTGAATCGGAACCGTTCGAGGTAGAGCCGTTGTTGGTAGTGCCACCAGCAGAGCCATCACCGTCAGCACCGGTCGAGGGCGCATCCATCCTGTCATCGTTGGCATCGTCGCTCGAGTCGTCATTCGAATCAGGCGTCGGCGTAGGTTCGGGCTGCACGGGCGTCGCAGCGGCCTCGTCCTCGGCGATATAAACCAAGCAGTCCTTCAGCTCATTGCGGTAGCGGTTCTTCCAGCCCTCATGGTACTGGGGCTGGCTCGAATACTTGGTCGCCACGTTATTGACCACGCTGTTGGAAAGTGCCGTCACAAACTCGCGATCGGACATGCTGTTGGAAAGGTTTGCCCACTTAAAGAAGTCCCGGCAGCCACCAGTGCCGCACATATTGGTGATGCTCCACACCATACCCTTGACGCAGTCGGCGCGGCCGGAGATGTCAATACCAAGCGCACTCTTGAGCCACGACTCGGTCACCGCATAGTAGGAGTTGTACGCATAGGCATCCTGCAGCGCCGAGAACTCAGCCGGATCGGTGTTGTAAGCACCCAGGAAGGAATCCTGCGCAATGCGCCCCAGCTCCGTGAGCTGGCCGTTCGCATACATAGGGTTGCTTCCGTTGGAAATCTCGCCACCGCGGTCAATCGCGTCCTTAAGCATGCTGTACTTAGCAGAGTCGTAGTTATAGACCTGCTTCATAAACGGAATAAGCGACCAACGGCGATCGAACTGGTAATAACCCAGCGCGTTGTAGCCGTCGCCATACGAAAAACCCTGGTTATAGTTGCCGTGGCTCTCATATTTGGTAAAGTACTTTATCTCGTCGGTCACATTGACAAACGAAACACCCTGAACCGACCTCAGCACGCCCGAGAAGGACTGCTGGGTATACAGGCCCTTATCGATATCGGTGGCATCCGAGGCAACGCCCGGCGTGGGCTCCTCGGCTATAGCGGTTGCGGGTGCGGCAACGGCGCCAAACGAAAGCGCCAGCGTCAGGCCCGCAACAATCGCGGAATGCTTGGGTTGCATACATCCTCCCTGCATTGGTGTGATTAAAGTACAGTTTGCAAAGATGGATTTAGTATTACAGCTCCCCGTTTGTTGCACAACAACCCATCGGTAAACGGCAACAACCCTCCGCGAAATCTTAAGGAATTAAACAAACTGATCGTCGGGCACCAGAAGAAGCTCGCCGTAACGCTCCATCAGCCCGTCTCGCAACTGACAGAAAGCGGGAATATAGACGCTCAAGATGCGCTGAATCAAATCTTGAGCGAGCTTGTTGTCATAGATATGGACGTTCGTATTGCGGTCTCTGAGCATATCTAGCCAGGCCGCCTCATCAATAAAGTCGTAGAATCGGTAGGACTCCTTCAAGATGGCACGAGGAGACCCCGACGCGGCAAGCGTGGCGCCCTCATACTCGAGCAGACGCTTAAGGAGCTTCCAGCTCAGTTCAAATTGAAGATTGAACTTATTAATCAATCCACTCTGAACAAAATCATTGTTGAGATCCTGATTGGGCGCATCCTCAAGATTCGCCAAGGCGCTGACAAAGTTCTCATATTTTTTCATACAGAATCACACCATCCCTGGCAATCTCATCGAGCAGTTGCCGCGATAAGGACTCGTCGAGATTGACGACATCTACATCTAAAAGAGTATCAAGACGCTCCTCGATCAAATATGACAACCGGCCGAAATCCCGGCAACCTGCTACGGCGATGTCAATATCGCTCTTAGGCAAGTTGTCACCTCGAGCGCGAGAACCAAACAGCACGACCTTTTCGGCGTCACATTCCCGAGCAAAAACTTCGATTTGCTTGTACACCTTATCGAGAGATGTCATTTGCGGCCCTACAGCTTAATATCGAAATTGATCTCGGGGACGGCGGCCAGGTCTGCCAACGTCACGCCGTCGACGTACTTTTCGATCACGTCGTCCAGACCGCGCCAGAACTTGACGGTAGAGCAAAGGTCACTGCGGGTACAGCTGTTGTCGATGCCATCGCACGCCACCGGGGCCGTGCTGCCCTCGACGGCTCGCAGGATGTCGCCGGCGCGCACCTCGGCCGGGTCCTTGGCCATCATGTAGCCGCCGCCCTTGCCGCGCACACTCTTAAGCAGCCCCGCCTTCATAAGCGGGCGAACCAGCTGCTCCAAATACTTTTGCGAGATATGTTCGCGGTCGGCCACCTCGCGCAAGGCGATCTTGCCCTCGGCGTCACCGAGCGCCGCGATATAGATCATCAGTCGGAGGGCATAGCGGCCCTTAGAAGAAATGAGCATACCTACCCTACCATCGTTACTGGGACAAAACCAGGCTTGTTTGTCCCAAATCCTATGCAAGCGGAGCAAACAAACCTGATTATTATGTCCCTCATCTAAAAAGTCGAGTGGATTAGTCGGGTTTTCCCTTGACTAACGCCGAACCCATAGTAACTTTATTCCGAGAAGATTCCTAGGGTTTAGTACACCTATGAGTACACCATATACAGAGAGGGACAGCATGAGCGCAAATCCGCTGCTTTCCATCGAAGGTCTGACCGCCTCCGTGGACGAGAAGACCATCCTCCACAACGTCAACCTCAACGTCGCCGCCGGCGAGACCCACGTGCTGATGGGTCCCAACGGCGCCGGCAAGTCCACCCTCGGCCACCTGGTCATGGGCGACCCCGTCTACACGGTCAACGACGGCCGCATCGTCTTTGACGGCCAGGACATCACCGAGCTCACCACCGACAAGCGCTCGCGCGCCGGCCTGTTCCTGAGCTTCCAGGCCCCTGTCGAGATCCCCGGCGTGCCACTGTCGAGCTTTTTGCGCGCCAGTATCGCCGGCCGCCCCGGCCTGGAGATGAAGGGCAAGGAATTCCGTCGTCGCGTCAAGGAGCTCGCGGCCGAGCTTAACATGGATACCGCCTACCTCAACCGTGAGCTGGGCGTGGGCTTCTCGGGCGGCGAGAAAAAGAAGGTCGAGATGCTCCAGCTTCTGCTGCTGCAGCCCAAGCTCGCCATCTTGGACGAGACCGACTCAGGCCTGGACGTCGACGCGCTTTCCACCGTCAGCCACGGCATGGACGCCTACCGCAAGAGCTGCGACGGCTCCATGCTCATCATCACGCACAACACGCGCATCCTGGAGCACTTGGATGTCGACCGCGTCCACGTTATGGTCAAGGGTCATATCGTGCGCGAGGACGACGCCTCGCTCATCCCCTGGATCGACAAGAACGGCTTTGAGACCTTCGAGCGCGAGGCCGCCGAGCAGCGCGCCCAGGCCGAGGCCGCCGCTGCCGAGCAGCAGGCGTAAAGGGGCGACGCAATGACCAAGAACCGCACCGAGGTCGCGGACATCGACCGCAGCCTCTACGACTTCACCTACGGCGAGGAGGGATTCGAGCGCCTCGACGCCGGCATCACGCCCGACATCGTGCGCGAGATCAGCGCCAAGAAGGACGAGCCACAGTGGATGCTCGATCTGCGCTTAAAGTCCCTCGAGATCTTCAATCGTTTTCCCGACCCGACGTGGGGCCCCTCGATCGAGGGCCTGGACATGGACAACATCGTCACCTACGTCAAGCCCAACACCGACCAAAAGCACGACTGGGAGTCGGTGCCCGACGACATCAAGAACACCTTTGAGCGCCTGGGTATCCCCGAGGCCGAGCGCAGCTACCTGGCGGGCGTCGGTGCGCAGTACGACTCCGAGCTGGTCTACCACAACATGCAGGACACGGCGTCCAAGATGGGCATCGTCTACTCCGGCATCGAGGAGGCCCTGCACGACCCGCAGTGGGAGCCGCTCATCCACGAGAAGTTTATGACGCTCATCCCGCCCACCGACCACAAGTTTGCGGCCCTGCACGGTGCCGTGTGGTCGGGCGGCTCGTTTGTCTACGTGCCCAAGGGCACCAAGCTCAATTTTCCGCTGCAGAGCTACTTCCGCCTTAACGCCAAGGGTGCCGGCCAGTTTGAGCACACGCTCATCATCGTCGAGGACGACGCCGACCTGCACTTTATCGAGGGTTGCTCCGCGCCCAAGTACAACGTTGCCAACCTCCACGCCGGCGCCGTCGAGCTCTTTGTGGGCAAGCGTGCACATCTGCGCTACTCGACCATCGAGAACTGGTCCAAGAATATGTACAACCTCAACACCAAGCGTGCGCGCGTGGACGAGGACGGCGATATCGAGTGGATCAGCGGTTCCTTCGGCAGCCACGTGGGCTACCTCTACCCCATGAGCGTGCTCAACGGCCGCCGCGCCCGCTCGAGCTTTACCGGCATCACCTTTGCCGGCGCCGGCCAGAACCTCGACACCGGCTGCAAGGTCGTGCTCAACGCGCCCGAGACCTCGGCAACCGTCGAGACCAAGGGCATCTCCAAGAGTGGCGGCATTCAGACCTTCCGCAGCTCTATTGTGGCGACACCCAAGGCCGAGGGCTCCAAGGCAACCGTGAGCTGCCAGTCGCTCATGCTCGACGACCAGAGCCGCTCCGACACTATTCCGGCCATGGACATCCGCGCCAAGAACGTCGACATCGGCCACGAGGCCACCATCGGCCGCATCGGCGACGACAAGGTGTTCTACCTGATGAGCCGCGGCATCTCGGAGGAAGAGGCCCGCACCATGATCGTCAACGGCTTTGCCAACCCGGTCTCCAAGGAGCTGCCGCTGGAGTATGCCGTCGAGATGAACAACCTGATCAAGCTCGAGATGGAAGGAGCGATCGGATAATGAAACAGGAAACCAACGCCGCTGCTACCACGCTCGAGCAGGTCAACGCGATGCCCGCTGCCACCTGGGGCTGGCTGCGCATGAACCAGACCAAGCTTGAGCTTTCAGACGAGCTTGCCGCCGCCCCCGCCGAAGCCGTTGAGGTCGAGGGGCTGGACGAGCAGTTCTCCGGCGCGGCCGACGCCTTCGACGCCGCCATGGACGCCATGGCCGAGCGCTTCCCCGAGCGCCGCGCCTCCGCCCCCGGTGATGCCGCCGACCGCGCCCGCATCACGCCCGAAACCGAGCTCGACGTGCCCGCCACCTCCGTCTACCAGGCCGGTGCCATTAAGCTGGAGGAGGAGCTCTCCCCCGCTGAGGCCTTCGAGACTGGCATGGGCGAGGCTGCCTACACCTACCTGGCCGACCACGCCACCAAGCGCGTCGTCATCGATGTGCCCGCATACAAGCACGCGACGGTTGCCGTGCGTGTGAGCGGTGTCGATGCCGCCGCGGCCATCGCCGCCATCGACGTCGTCGCCCGTCCCCAGTCGACGCTCGACCTGCAGATCGCCCTGGACTCCCCCGCTGCCGGCGAGGGCGTCGTGGGTTCCGTGCTACGCGTGTGCGCCCACGAGTACGCCACCGTCAACGTGGCCTGCACGCAGACGCTCGACGATAGCTGGATCGCGCTCGACGACACCGGCCTGTTCCTGGACGAGGGCGCGCGCGTCAACGTGCAGCACACCGTCTTGGGTGCTGGCGCCAGCGCCACCGGCCTTGCCGGCGACCTGCTGGGCGATACCGCCAAGGTCACCATCGATACCGATTACCTGGGCGCCCGCGAGCAGGTGCGCGACTTTAACTACGAGCTGCGCCACCGCGGTCGCAAGACCGAGTGCGAGATCGACGCCAACGGCGTGCTGACCGGCACGTCCAAGAAGGTCTACCGCGGCACCATCGACCTCGTGCACGGCTGCAAGGGTGCAACCGGCACCGAGCGCGAAACGGTGCTTTTGGCCAACAAGGGCGTCGACAACAAGACCGTCCCCGTCATCCTCTGCGACGAGGACGACGTCGCCGGCAACCACGGCGCCACCATCGGTCACGTCCGCGACGAGCAGCTGTTCTATCTCGCCTGCCGCGGTCTTGACCAAAACGCCGCCGAGGACCTGTTCATCCGCGCCAAGCTGGAGGACGCTGCGCTTTCCGCGACCGACGAGCGCACCCGCGCCGCCGTCGTCCGCTTGGGCAACAACCTGATCGACAACTTTGAAGAGGAGCTCGCATGATCGACACCGAGCACGTTAAATGCGACACCTGTACTGCCCCCGAGCCCATGGAGCTCGACGCCAGCGACGAGGCTTCGCGCGGCTGGCCCACCGTGGACATCGAGACCAACCCCTACAAGGGCCAGTTCCCGCTGTTCCAGCAGCACCCCGAGATCGCTTTCCTCGATAGCGCCGCCACCGCGCAGCGCCCTGCCCGTGTGCTCGACGCCGAACGCGACTTCTACCAGCGCATGAACGCCAACCCCCTGCGCGGCCTGTACTCGCTGTCCGTCGAGGCCACCGACGCCATCGCGAAGGTCCGCCAGCAGATCGCTGACCTCATCGGCGCCTCACAGGCCAACGAGGTCGTCTTCACCCGCAACACGAGCGAGTCGCTCAACCTGGTCGCTAAGAGCTTTGCGCCCACAGCGCTCGAACCGGGCGACGAGGTCGTCATCACCATCATGGAGCACCACTCCAACCTGATTCCGTGGCAGCAGGTCTGCCGCGAGACCGGCGCCAAGCTCGTCTACCTCTACCCCACCAAGACCGGCCAGCTCACCACCGAGGAGGTTCTTGCCAAGGTGGGTCCCAAGACCAAGATCCTAGCCGTGGGACAGGTCTCCAACGTGCTGGGCGTCGAGAACCCAGTCAAGAACCTCGGCAAGCTCGTGCACAAGTACGGCGGCTACCTGGTCGTCGACGGTGCGCAGTCGCTGCCGCACATGCCGGTCGATGTGGCCGACCTGGGCGCCGACTTCTTTGCCTTTAGCGCGCACAAGGCCATGGGCCCCATGGGCATCGGCGTGCTGTGGGGCAAAATGGACCTGCTCAACGCCATGCCGCCCATGCTCACCGGCGGCGAGATGATCGACTCTGTTACCGAGCTGGACGCCGTCTGGGCGCCCGTTCCCGAGAAATTCGAGGCCGGCACGCAGGACGCCGCCGGCATCTTCGCCACAGGCGCGGCACTCGACTACCTGGTCAACACGGTGGGTTACGAGAACATCCAGGCACGCGAGCAGGCACTCGTCCACTACCTGATGGGCGAGCTCATGCAGCTCGACTTTGTCCAGATCATCGGCTCCATCTATTGGGACAACCACCACGGGGTCGTGAGCTTTAACGTCAAGGGTATCCACCCCCACGATGTCGCGAGCATCATGGACATGGACGGCGTCTGCATCCGCGCCGGTCACCACTGCGCGCAGCCGCTACTCACCTGGCTGGGCGTCGAGAACCTTGCCTGCTGCCGCGCCAGTGTGGCCTTCTACAACGACAAGGCTGACATCGACAAGTTCATCGCCGGCCTGCATCACGTTTGGAGCACGTTCAATGGGTAATCTGTACACCTCCACCACGTTTATGGAGCACAACTCGCACCCCGACTATAAGTACGAGATGGATGCTCCCACGCACGAGCACGACGGCATCAACCCCAGCTGCGGAGACGAGCTCACCTTGCAGTTGCGCGTCGAGAACGGCGTGATCGAGGAGGCCTCCTTTACCGGCCACGGCTGCGCCATCAGCCAGGCCAGTGCCGACATCATGGCCGACCTCATCACCGGCGAGACCGTTGAGGAAGCTCGCCGCCTGGCAGAGCTCTTCCTCGCCATGATCCGCGGCGAGAAGCTCTCCGAGGAGGACCTGGAAGACCTGGACGAAGCCGCCCAGCTCCAGGACATCTCGCACATGCCCGCCCGCGTCAAGTGCGCCGAGCTCGCCTGGCGCACCCTCGACGGCATGCTCACGGGACAAAATAATCAGTAGTATTTGTCCCAAATCTTAAGAATTTTGTTGGCCGAATCGCTTGACAAGAGTGGTTCGGCCATTTTCTATTCCGAGCCCTCAGCCTGAGCATTCACCCGCGCATAAGCGCGCACGATACGAGAGACGGTACTCTTGCTGATTCCCGTATACCGTTCGATCTCGCGCACCGTGTAGCCGCCATCGTGCAGGGCGAAAATGATTCCGTCTCGCCGCGAGGGTGCTACGGTCTTGAGTTTGTTGAGCGGCACACCCAGGCGCTTCGCCATCTTGTCGGCAAACGCACGCCGCTCCCACTCTGTCTCATCCATATCATGAATCACCGGATCGGAACCATCGGGCATTGACAGAGAATAATCCAGAAACCCCCTGACAGACTCAAAGAGCTCGAGCACACAAGAAGGGTCCGAAAATCCCCTCGTCATATCGTTGTCATACGCTCGCAGATACTCGGCAAAGCTGCTCCACGGATAGCGCTCGATCAGGGCGATACCCGCCTCCTGCGGATTAGCATGAACATAGCGAATGGCGGCCATTAGATAACGGTCGGTATCGAGCGAGCGCCGGTCAAAACGGTTCTGGAACAGATGGCCCGTGCGCCCCGTGCGTTTATTGAACCGACGAGCGTACGTCAAAAGCAGTCGTTGCATCGCCGCGCTCATCGTGTCCTCATAATCCGAGAGTACCAGATCCACGTGATTGCCCATAAGGCACCAGGCGATAACCGTCACGCCCGCCTCGCGGCAGCACTCGCGCATCAGCTCCAAAAACTCCCACCGGTCTTCATCGCCCTCAAAGATGAGCTGCTTGCCCGTACCGCGGGCACAAACATGGTAAAAGCCGGTAACCGTTCTCCAAACGCGCTGCATGGCGCTCCCTTCGCCTGGATCTGCTTGCCATCCAATACAACACGATTGAAGCGTGCCACCAAAACATTCACGCAAAACAATACATTCGCGCGGCCAAAGGCAATAAACAGGCGGCGAACGGCACCGTTGCAACAGGTCAGCCCCTGCAACGCTTACAAGAGCTGACCAAAAGCTTGCCCAAGACGAACCCCCTCTACAAAAGTTCACGACCACAGAATATAGAGTTAAACCGTTTCAATTAAAACTTCCGGACTTCTCGCTACGAAAACTGAGCCGTTCGCCGAATATTCCGTGCATTTCGCGGTATTATAGGGGCTGCATGTCATGTCCCTTTCGAAGGGTCGCCCGGCAATCGCCAGCCACGACCCCCAGACGGGACGCCAACACGATAGAGAGGAGAGGCATGCAGTACTCACAGGAAGTGGAGAACATGTGCCCCGTTGCCAAGGGTGCATACCACGGCCCCGCACCCATCCCCGAGGAGGGCAAGTGGGTCCAGGCTAAGGAGATTTCCGACATCTCCGGTCTTACGCACGGTGTGGGTTGGTGCGCACCTCAGCAGGGCGCCTGCAAGCTCACGCTGAACGTCAAGGACGGCATCATCGAGGAGGCCCTCGTTGAGACCATCGGCTGCTCGGGCATGACCCACTCTGCCGCCATGGCTTCCGAGATCCTTCCCGGTAAGACCATCCTCGAGGCCCTCAACACCGACCTCGTCTGCGACGCCATCAACGTTGCTATGCGCGAGATCTTCCTGCAGATCGTTTACGGCCGCAGCCAGACCGCGTTCTCCGAGGGCGGCCTGCCCGTGGGCGCCTCCCTCGACGACCTCGGCAAGGGCCTTCGCTCTCAGGTCGGCACCATGTTCGGCACCAAGGCCAAGGGCGCTCGTTACCTCGAGCTCGCTCAGGGCTACGTCACCCGCATGGCTCTCAACGACAAGAACGAGATCATCGCATTCGAGTTCCTGAACCTCGGCAAGTTCACCGACGCCGTCAAGGCCGGCAAGACCCCCGAGGAGGCCATCGCTGGCGCTATGGGCCACTATGGTCAGTGGGAGAACGCTGCCAAGTACATCGACCCGCGCACCGACGAGGAGACTCACTCCGTCGCCAGCGTGTTCCCGGTTCACGAGTAGAAAGGGAGGGAAATAACTATGACTGTTACGTTCGAAGGTTACGAGCGCCGCGCTGACAAGATCAACAAGTGCCTCGCCGACAACGGCATCGCCTCCCTCGAGGAAGCTCTGCAGATCTGCACCGACAAGGGCTTCAACCCGCGTGAGATCGTCAACAACACCCAGTCCATCGCCTTCCAGAACGCCGAGTGGGCCTACACCCTCGGTTGCGCTCTCGCTGTCAAGCGTGGCGCCAAGACCGCTTCTGAGGCTGCCGCCATCATCGGCGAGGGCATCCAGGCCTTCACCGTTCCCGGCTCCGTCGCCGAGGACCGCAAGGTCGGTCTGGGCCACGGCAACCTGGGCGCTATGCTGCTCTCCGACGACACCGAGTGCTTCGCCTTCCTGGCTGGCCACGAGTCCTTCGCTGCCGCTGAGGGCGCTATCGGCCTGGCTCTGAACGCCAACAAGGCTCGCAAGAAGCCGCTGCGCGTCATCCTCAACGGTCTGGGCAAGGACGCCGCTCAGATCATCGCCCGCATCAACGGCTTCACCTACGTGAAGACCCAGTTCGACTACTACACGGGCGAGCTCAAGGTCGTCGAGACCATCCCCTACTCCGATGGTCCCCGCGCTGCCGTTAACTGCTACGGTTCCGATGACGTCCGCGAGGGCGTTGCCATCATGTGGCACGAGAACGTCGACATCTCGATCACCGGTAACTCCACCAACCCCACGCGCTTCCAGCACCCCGTCGCTGGCACCTACAAGAAGGAGCGCCTCGAGGCTGGCAAGAAGTACTTCTCCGTCGCTTCTGGTGGCGGCACTGGCCGTACCCTGCACCCGGACAACATGGGCGCCGGCCCTGCCTCTTACGGCATGACCGACACCATGGGCCGCATGCACTCCGACGCCCAGTTCGCCGGTTCTTCCTCCGTGCCTGCGCACGTCGACATGATGGGTCTCATCGGCATGGGCAATAACCCCATGGTCGGTGCCACCGTCGCCTGCGCTGTCGCCGTCGAGGAGGCCCTCAAGGCCTAGTCGCGCCCGCGCGATGCTCACATAGTTGAGCTTTGGAGCCGCTACCTTTCGGGGTAGCGGCTCTTTTTGTTTACGCTGTCGCAGGGCAGCTAATGCCGATATATCAGTTGGGGCGAAATACGAGATGTGATGAGACGGAGCGTCAGAACGTCCATGACGCCCACCTGCCATATGTGCCCTTTACCGATTTGCCGAGTCTTTGCGGCCCCATTGCCGATCACCCATGCGACAATGCGCCGGACGAGAAAGGAATCCGATGGAATCGACTGATGTACTGGTAATTGGATCTGGCATTGCGGGCCTTTGCGCCGCCATCGAAGCGGCACGCACGGGCGCAACCGTCGCTGTGGCAAGCGCCGGCAAGACTATGAGTGGATCGAGCTTCTTCCCCGGAACCTGGGGCCTGGGGCTTATCGGACCCGTTAACGAAGACGACGAACAAGACCTCATCGATACCATCCAGACCGTTGGTGGCGGCGTCGCCGACCCCGAGCTTGTCCAGACGTTTGTCCACGGCATTCCCCAGGCAATTGAATGGCTCGAGCAAGACCTGGGCGTTGAGCTTCAGCGTCCGCAAAGTGCTGAGAGCGCTCAGCAAAAGCAGTTTATCCCCTGCTTTGACCACAAGACGCGCATGTGGCGCGGCCTCACCCGCAAGCCCCTTGAGGACGCGTGTATGGCCCAGATCGAGTCCCTCAGCATTCGCCTGCTCCCCCGCCACGAGCTTATAGACCTTGTTGAGGACACAACCGGGAAGATTACCGGCGCCGTACTCTACGACCGCGCAAGCGAGCATCTCGTGCCTATTGCAGCCAAGGCCATTATCATCGCTGCGGGCGGCACGGGCGGCCTATTCGAGCGCAGCCTCACTTCCGCCGACGTACTCAGCTCATCACAGGGAATCGCGCTGGCGCACGGTGCGTCCCTTACTAATATAGAGTTCATGCAGATGATGCCCGGCTTCATCGAGCCTAAGCGAAACCTTGTCTTTAACGAAAAGACCTGGCGTTACGCACATGTAGACCAGCCGGTCGATATCGCCGACGACATGCTGGACGATCTGCTTGAGCAACGCTCCGGATATGGTCCCTTCACTTCGCGCCTAGCTTCCCGCGCCATCGATCTTGCCATCGATCAAGCAGGCGCCGAAGGCCTGGCGCTCCACTACGACTTCCCCCGCGAGGACGTCCCCGAGTTTGTGCAGACCTTTGCCACCTGGCTGCAAGACGAGCACGGCATCGCACCGAGCGACGAGATGCGTGTGGCGATGTATGCCCATGCTGCCAATGGCGGCATCAAAATCGACAAGACTGCGTACACGGGCGTTGAAGGCCTCTATGCCTGCGGCGAGGCGACAGGCGGCATGCACGGCGCCGATCGCATCGGAGGCCTGTCGAGCGCCAACGGCATCGTATTTGGGCGCATCGCGGGCGCATCGGCAGCTCGGAAGGCATTGAATACTCTCAAAGTGGCTGCCCCAAGGGATGCTGCGCTCCCCCAGCGCGGCCTTGTCAGGACAGACGCAGAACGCCTGACTTGCAGCCTCAAGCACACGATGAGCACATATTGCATGATCAACCGCACCGAGACGGGCCTCTACACAGCGCTGCAGGAGATTGAGAGCCTGAAGGCGGAAGCAACGACTCTGAGCATGCGAAACGCTCATGACAGCCAAGTCGCAGCCCTTGCCCGCTTGGAATCGCAGATTCAGCTAGCACAGGAAATGGTCAAAGCCATGCGCAACCGAACCGAAAGTCTCGGTTCCCATTATCGAGCAGACTAAACTGGACACCTATCTAAAGCAGAACACAACTAATCGATATCTATGGGCCCCGTGAACTCGAAGTGGCACGGGGCCCATACGTGTCCGCACGGCAGCGTATCCTTATTCCGAATACAGAGCGGGCAAAGCCCGCATAGACAATAGATCAGCGAGGGGGAGATATGGACAGTAGAGATATCGAGAAGTGGCGTGTCAAACTTGACAGCTACGCCCATGTAGAAGACGGCGTTGAGTATTGGCTCGCACGCGATTTAATGGAGCCCCTCGGATACACCCAATGGCGGAATTTTGAGACTGCGGTTAAGAGATCCATGGCATCGTGTGACACCAATAAAATGCCTGTTGCCGCCCATTTTGCTGAGGCCAGCAAAATGGTAGATGCCGGCATCGCCAAACGAGCCGTAAAAGACTACAAGCTGACACGCTACGCATGCTATTTAATCGCCCAAAACGGAGACCCAAACAAGCCCGAAATCGCGCTCGCCCAGGCATACTTTGCCGTGCAGACGCGCCGCCAAGAGCTCATAGAGCAGCGCTTCGCAGAGATTCAGCGTTTGCAGGCGCGCCACTCGCTATCCGATTCAGAGAAACAGCTCTCGGGTATTGCGTTCAAACGCGGCGTGGACTCGAAAGGATTCGCGATCATCAAGTCGAAGGGCGATGAAGCATTATTCGGCGGCAGAAGCACGGCGGAAATGAAGCAGCAGCTCGGCGTACCCAAGAGCGCGGCATTGGCGGACAGGTTAGCCGATGTCCTCATCAAAGCAAAGGACCTTACGAACTCGATGACGGCCTTCAACGCCGAGGAACACGACCTGTACGGTCTGGACCAGATCAAGCAAGAGCACGTCGAGAACAACACAAGCGTGCGTGGCAGCCTCATCGACCGCGGAATTGTCCCCGAAAATCTACCACCTGCCGAGGACACAAAGAAGCTCGAGCGTCGCGTGAAGGCAGACGAGAAGAAACTCAAGGAGGGTACAGACGGCTTTACCGATCCACAGGGTAGACTCGATTTGTAAATATTCCGGGTTACTTTGGTGGGCCGTCAGGGGGTCAGCCTGCTGCGCAGGCGTCCGCTGCGGCGCTTCGCGCCTTGCGCGCTGCGCTGGTAAATGCTTACGCATTTCCTCAGCTACGCGCCCTTTCGGGTTCGACCCCATGCGAGGTCAACAAAAAAGCGACCAGCCGAAGCCAGTCGCTTAAAAATGCTTTGGTGGGCCGTCAGGGGGTCGAACCCTGGACCTTGGGATTAAGAGTCCCCTGCTCTACCAACTGAGCTAACGACCCGATATCAACACGAAGCAAGAACTGGGGTGGGTAAAGGGACTCGAACCCTCGACCTACGGGACCACAACCCGTCGCTCTAGCCAACTGAGCTACACCCACCGTGTCCTGTGCGCTTCGCGCTCGACTATTATTGCAAGGAACGCCACGCGATGCAAGCCCCAATTTTCAAGAATTTTGAAAAGAGTTTTTCGAGACCATTTCAAGCAAATCCCGCCGGTTTCATAGGAGTAAACTTGCTCCACTGCAAATCCTCGAAAGGACCGGCATGAAAGAACTCTCCAACCGCACGGCATTATTTACCGATTCCGTCATCCGTCGCATGACGCGCATCTCCAATACGTACGGCGCCGTCAACCTGTCGCAGGGCTTCCCCGACTTCGATCCCCCGGCGCAGCTGCTCGATAGCCTATGCACCATCGCCACCGACCCCAAGCCGCTTTACCACCAGTACTCCATCACCTGGGGCTCCCAGGCCATGCGTGAGGCGCTTGCCGCCAAGCAGGAGCATTTTATGGGCATGCCGGTTGACCCCAACCAGAACATCGTAGTCACCTGCGGCTCCACCGAGGCCATGATGGCCGCCATGATGACGGTCACGAACCCCGGCGACAAGGTCGTAATCTTCTCGCCGTTCTACGAGAACTACGGCGCTGACACCATTCTCTCGGGGGCTGCGCCCATCTATGTGCCGCTCAACCCGCCCACCTATGACTTCGACCGTGAAGTCCTCGAGGCGGCCTTCCGCGACAACGATCCCAAAGCAATCGTCCTGTGCAACCCGTCCAACCCCTGCGGCAAGGTCTTTACCCGCGAGGAGCTCACCTTTATCGCCGACCTCTGCAAAAAGTACGACGCCTACTGCATCACCGACGAAGTCTACGAGCACATCGTCTACGCGCCCCACGAGCACGTGTACATGGCCACGCTGCCCGGCATGTTTGAGCGCACCATCAGCTGCAGCTCACTGTCTAAGACCTACTCCATCACCGGCTGGCGTCTGGGCTACACCATTGCCCCAGCCCAGATCACCGAGCGCATCAAGAAGGTCCACGACTTCCTCACCGTGGGTGCCGCCGCTCCCCTGCAGGAAGCCGTCGTCACCGCCCTCAACTTCGACGACAGCTATTACGATGAGGTCCTTGACCTCTATACCGCCAAGCGCGACCTGTTCTGCCAGGGACTCGACAGCATCGGTCTTGAGCATAACGTGCCGCAGGGCGCCTACTACGTGATGATGGATATCTCGGAGTTTGGCTATGACAGCGACCTTGACTTCTGTGAGGACCTCGCGTCTAAGGTGGGCGTGGGCGCTGTCCCCGGATCGAGCTTCTTCCGCGAGCCCGTCAACCATCTGATTCGTTTCCACTTTGCCAAGCGTGACGAGACGCTCAACGCGGCGCTGGAGAACCTCAAGTCGCTGCGTGATAAAATCAAGCCGCGCGGGTAAGAACGACCCGGCAGTTAAGGCAAGCATAGAAACCTCGCACCGTCCGTAACGTTGCGAGGTTTCTTTTTATAGCGCTTTCTTAATTATTTTATAGCGCTATACTTTAGACAAAGAGCAACTTATCCTGGTAAGGGGATCACTATGGCAGAGCAGCAGCTTATCGGAGCGCTCGAGGCCGGCGGCACCAAGATGGTGTGCGCCACGGGCTATGCAGACGGTACGGTCCTGGAGCACGAGCAGATCGCGACCACGACCCCGCAGGAGACCGTCAAGGCCGTCAACGCATGGTTTGCCGACAAGGGCATCGACGCGCTGGGCATCGGCGCCTTTGGCCCCACCGCGGTCAACCCCGCCTCCCCTCAGTACGGCAAGATCTTGGAGACGCCCAAGACCGCATGGCGCTACTTTGACCTGCTGGGCACCATCCAAAACGAGCTCAATATTCCCTGCGGCTACGACACCGACGTCAACGTCGCCTGCTTGGGCGAGGTCACCTTTGGCTGCGCGCAGGGCCTCACCGACGTGGTGTACTTGACGATCGGTACCGGCGTGGGCGCCGGCGTCCTCTCGGGCGGTCAGCTCGTCCACGGCATGATGCATCCCGAGGCCGGCCACATCCTGGTCACACGCGACCCGCGCGACACCATCGGCGAGCATAGCGCCTGCCCCTTCCACGACAACTGCCTCGAGGGCCTCATCGCCGGCCCCGGCGTCAAAAAGCGCTGGAGTGGCAAGAGCGCCGGAGAGATGGCCGGCGACCCGGAGGCCATGGACCTGCTCGCAGGCTATCTGGCGCAGGCGCTCATGACCTACACGCTGTGCTATGCCCCGCAGAAGATCATCATCGGCGGTGGCGTTGCCGATCACACCCCTATCGTGCCGCTCGCCCGCAAAAAGTGCGCCGAGATGCTCAACGGCTACATCGTCACGCCCGAGGTCAACGATATCGACACCTACATTGTCAACAATAGTCTCGAGGGCAAGCAGGGCATCATGGGCTGCCTGGCCCTGGGTGCCGCCGCGCTTCAGCAGTAGGCGCGCCAAAGGGGCGCCGCAACGTTCAGCAATCCCATCCTACGGGATAACGCCGCCACGCCCCGTATAAGCCCCCAAACAAAGAAAGGCCGCCTAAGGACCAAGCAATGTGTCCTAGGCGGCCTTTTTGGCACATATGAGCGATCGTAGAAGATATCGAAGCACAACGCCCGTTGCCGTTCCGCAGCAGTCGATCATCACGTCGGTGATCATACCGGCGCGACCGGGCACAAAGAGCTGAATCGTCTCGTCAATCGAGGGAATCAGCAGCAGGAACACCGCCGTGGGAAGCAGCACGTCAAAGGTACGACGGCCCTCGATATCGAAAGCGTGCGTCGCCAGAATGCCGAGCACCATGTACTCGGTAAAATGCGCGCACTTGCGAACGACGAAGTTGGTCACCCACTCATACGGAAGCCCTATGCCGTGCAGAAAGCCGCGTACGGCCTCCATAATCGACAGGCTCAATGAACCGGACCCCGTGCCGGGAACCATCGAATTGCCCCAGATGAGCAGCACCATCAGGCAGGTCGCGACCGCCCATTTTCGATCGAGTTTAAGCATGCAGAAGTTATGCCTCCGCACAGAGCGGCTCAAAGCTGGCGGTGCCACCCTCGATAACACTCAGATAGGCACGGCCCGTGCGCCTCACCGCTGCAGACTGCAGGCGGTCGATCTCCTCCTCGAGAATCTGATTGACGCGCTCGTGACGACGGTTCTCCATGATGCCGGCAGCAATGGCCTCGGCACGCTCGATACCTTCGCGCGAGATGCGCGCGGTGTCCTCGGGGAACACGGCGCTGTGGCGACCAACGTAAGCGGGGGCAGCGGACTGAGGAGCGCTCGTAAACACCGGAGCGACAACGGGAACAGGCTCGACGACCTCGTCCAAAATTGCGGCAGCGGCTGCCCACATGCCCTCGTGGCCCGAATAATCGGCCATGGGGACGTCTTCCTCGGGAGTCGCATCGACAGGCTCATCGGCAGCGACGGACTGGGACGCGGAGGCCGGGACATCGACCGGGGCGGCGACTACATACGGCATGTCGTTCGAGATGACCGGCTCGTCAAGGTCATCGAGATCGATAGCCGCAGCAGAGGCGTCGCTGATGATCGGCATGTTGGCAAGGTTCGCGTTGTACGGCACCGCCTCCGCCGCCTGCTGCTGTACAGGAGCGCCCCACAGCGAGCTTTCGGCAGCACGACGGGCGGCAATAGTCTCCTCGTCGACGGCCAGCGGCTCGTCGGCGTAGGGGTCAACGACAGTGGCGGCAGCCGGAGTCACGGGCACGGCAGTGTCATACGTAACGGATTGAGCCGTGGCGGCGTTGTTGGCGGCGTTAGCCACGAGCGCCACAAAGGCAGCCGTGCTGCCCGCAGGGGCGGCATGAGAGCCCGAGACGGCGCGCGCAGCGGCAGCAATGTCATCGCGGTTATAGGATCCGGTCTTACCGCCGTAGGTAAGCTCGTCGATAGCGACCTGGTAGACGTCGCGTGAGCGCGTGGGATCGCAGCTGACCGGCGAATCGTCGTCGAGCATGCTATCGATCATGGACCAGGCGTCGGCCTCGCTCATGGCGTCTGCGGCGCGGGCGATGGTGGGGACGCCATCGTCGGCACGACGGCGCTGGAAGGCACCGGTCAGGCCGGAGAAAACCGAAGAGGGCTGCGCGGCGTTTTCCTCAACGGCAGGAGCCGCAGTAGCAACGCCCTGAGGGGCAGCCCACTGCTGTTGGGCGGGCATCGAGGCGGTCTGGAACTCATTTTGATGCTGGTTAACGTTCGCAGCGCCACCCATGGCGTCGGGCTGGAACAGGCGCTCGGCATGCTGCGCGCGATATTCAGAAATGCCGAGCGAGGCGGCATAGATACCCACGCCCGCCACCGCACCCACGGCAAAGGGAACAGCGCCCGCGACGACCGTCTCGTTCACCGACGAAAACGGCAGCGTGGCAGCATACATCACTACGGGAGCGGCAAGGCCGATTCCGCAGGAAAGTCCAGCAAGGACTGATCGTTGTGTTGCATCAGAAGAAGCCATGAGCTCTCCCCATCTTCCAGCACCAAAATCGCATCATTCAGTTGGCTGCGCGAGAGGAGATGAAGCGGGGCTATGCCCCAAAGCAACGGTATAAGGTTCGTTTCATCTGCGTTTTCCGTCGCGAAGCTTAACAGCTATTATGCGAAACCCCCTTGGGGATTGCAAGCGACGAAGCGGGATTGAAACGGGAAAATCGCTGCTTGCCGGTCGTGAGGTCAATAATCGTTGGCGAGCGGCTATACGAAAAGGGCCGGATTTAAACCCGGCCCTTCTGGCATGTCTATGGTTGTTGTCGCGTGCAGCGGACGGCCTAGAACGTCTGCTCGTAATCGCTGTGCTTCTTTGCCGAACGCACCAGGAACTCCTGGTTGGTATTGGTGCCCTTGAGGCCCTTGATAAACGATGCGGCCGCACGCTCGGTATTATTCATGCCGGCGAGGATACGGCGCAGGCCAAAGACAAACGGGCGCATCTGCTCGTCGACCAGCAGGTCCTCGTTGCGCGTGCCCGAGGCAACGGGATCGATGGCCGGGAAGATACGGCGATCAGCCAGGTCGCGGTCGAGCTTGAGCTCCATGTTGCCGGTACCCTTGAACTCCTCAAAGATGACCTCGTCCATCTTGGAGCCGGTATCGATGAGGGCGGACGCCAGGATGGTGAGCGAGCCGCCGTTCTCGATGTTGCGGGCAGCGCCCAAGAAACGCTTGGGCGGATACAGGGCCGCCGAATCGACGCCGCCCGACAGGATACGGCCCGAGGCAGGAGCGGCCAGGTTGTAGGCGCGGGCAAGGCGCGTGATGGAGTCGAGCACCACCACGACGTCGCCACCCAGTTCCACGATGCGTTTGGCACGCTCGATCACGAGCTCTGCCACGCGAGTATGGTTATCGGCGGGCATGTCGAAGGTCGAGGCCACGACCTCGCCCTTAATGGAGCGCTGCATATCGGTGACCTCTTCGGGGCGCTCGTCGACGAGCAGGCAGATGAGGTGCACTTCGGGGTTGTTGATCGAGATAGACTGGCAAATCTTCTTGAGAATCGTGGTCTTGCCGGCCTTGGGCGGAGACACGATCAGGCCGCGCTGGCCCTTGCCGATCGGCGACACGATATCGATGGCGCGACCGGTGATGGAATCCTTGCCGTGCTCCATACGCAAAGGCTCATTGGGATAGACCGGGGTAAGATCGCCAAACTTGGGGCGGTTACGGACCTGCTCGGGATCAAGGCCGTTGACGGTCGTGATCTTGGCAAGGCCGGCGCGCTTGTCGCCGCCGCGCGAGGGACGAAGAGAGCCCTCGATCACATCACCCGTACGCAGGCGTGCGGAGCGGATGAGATATGCGGGAACAAAGGCGTCGTCGCTGGACTTCATGTAGCCGTGGGCATGGATGATGCCGGAGCTGTCCGGTCGAATCTGCAGGATGCCCTTGATGTCGCGGAAACCCTCGGCCTTCGCGGCGGTGGTGTAAATCTCTTCGACGAGCTCGGCCTTCTTCTTGCCGGTCGTCTCGATCTCGAACTCCTTGGCTTTTTCGCGCAGCTCGGCGACCTTCATGGCCGCGAGTTCCTCGCGCGAAAGCGTAGGCTCGGTCGGGGCGGCATTGCGCTCCTTGTTGCGCTGCTTGCGATCGCGCTGACGGCTGCGACGGTCGTTGTTGCGCTCGTCTTTGCGCTCGTTGCGCTCGTCGTTGCGCTTGTGCTGGCGACGGTTGGGACGAGTGCCGTCTTCGCCCTCAGCGGGGGCGGCACCATCGGTTGCGGCGGTGCCAACATTGGCCGCGGCGGCGTCATTGGCCTCGGCGCCAGAATCAACCTGCGCTTCGACATCCTGCTGCTCGGACGCCTTGGCCTTAACGGACTTCTTACGACCGCGCTTGGGCTTCTCGGACGCAGGCTGTTCGACGTCCTGGGCCTTGGCGACATCAGTCGACGCATCGGCGGTCGTCTCGGCAGAATCCTCGGACGCACCCTTCTTGGCAGCCTTGGCCTTGGACGTGCGCTTAGCAGCAGTACGACGGCTGCGACCGGGACGGACGTCGGCGGGCTCGGCATCGGCGGGAGCGGCCTCGGAAGTCGTAGCATCCTGGACGGGTGCATCGGCAGCGGTTGCAGACTCGGCGGTCGCCGCAGCATCCCGAGCGGCGGCGGCTGCTGCTGCGGCCTTCTCTGCCTCGACAAAGGCCTTGGGCTTGCGACCGCGACGGTGCGGGCGCAAAGCCGGATCGACAACGGGAACTTCGTTGGCCTCGACAGGCGCAGCGGGCTCAACAGGCAATGTGCCCTCCCCTGCCGCGGAACGGACCGAAGCCTCAGTGAGCTCGGGGGCTACCTGTTCCGCAACTTGCTCGGCCTTAGCAGCCGTGCGGCGGCGTGTGCGCGGTGCCGGCTTCTCGGTCGGCAGGTCGGCGGCAGGGGTCTCGATGGCGGCAGGCGTCTCGGGCACAGACGGAGCTGCAAGCTCGGTCAGAGCCGCGGCCTCGCGCTCGGCAGCACGACGGCGGGCGCGCACCACCTGAGCCTCGCTAATCTGCGCCAACGCACGTGCCTGCGCGACCTCATCGGAAATCGGCGCCGAGGAGTCAGCTGCAACGGCGCGCTTGGCGCGCGTCGTGCGCATGGTACGGCGTTTTGGCTTGGTGACCTCCTCGCCGTCACCGGCAGGCTTGGCCGTGCGGCGCGTGCGCTTGGGCTTTGCCGGAGCAGCCTCCTCACCAGTTGCAGGTACGGCCTTCTCAGCCGCTACAGGCATAAGCGTCGAAGCAGCCTTAGGCGTCTCGGGAGCCGAGGCTTGCGCGGGCGCCGCGACCTGGTCCGACGCAACCGGTGCAGCGGGAGCGGCTTGCGTCGTCGTTATTTCGTTTTCTTGCTGTTGATCAGACACAGTGTTTGCTCAACTTTCTTTTCAAGCCCTGTGATCACATGCTCCCTGCATAAACCTTCAGGGCGGCTAAACAGTCTAGTTCCGTTCAAAACGACGGACATCATTGATCTGTATCGAGATGATTGCGTCAACTACGCAGCGTTAGTGTAACACAACCGCCGCCACCTGCAACTTAGTCATTGGGGGCGTTCTTAAACGACTAGTCAAAAGGGACACTCTTTGGTCTACCACCCACAAATCAGACTGCCTCCGCCAAAACTATGGCGGTTTACTACGACGAATCGATCAACCGCGACCACTCCGAAACATGTTGAACTAAAACCGCAGGTAGATGCCTTGCGCTTTTTTGCGAAAAGCCGGCGTGGTTGGAAATTCCCAATTCATCGTAGTAAACCGGCATAGTTTCGTATTTCCAGCAGTTCCAAATTCGTCAATACGTCGGCATTTGCGAAAAAAGCCCGACCTCCGTGGGAGATCGGGCTTATAGGGCTCAGTTAAACCAAACCTACACGGTCAAATGACCCGCAGCTTACATCTGCTCGGGTGCGGAAACGCCAACGAGGGTAAGCACCAGAGCGAGTGTCACGCGGACGGCGTCGCAAGCGGCCAGACGGGCGCGCGAAAGCTCGGGGTCGACGGGACGACCCTCGCTCGGCAGCACCTGGCAGGCAGCGTAGAAGCTGTGGAAGTCGCCGGCAAGCTCCTCGGCAAAGTGCGTCAGACGGAACGGAGCGCGGTCGCGAGCGCAGCTGGCAATCAGGTCGGTGAGCTCGTTGAGCTTACGCGAAAGGGCGAGCTCGGTCGGGTCAGTCAGCAGCGAGTAATCGACGTTCTCACCGATGGCCTTGGCGGCGACGGCCTTCATGCCCATCTCGTCAGCCTGCTCGGCGGTAACGTCGGCGGCGCGACGCAGGATGGAGCACACGCGGGCGTGAGCGTACTGCACGTAGTACACCGGGTTGGAGTTGTCGCGCTTCTTAACGGCCTCGATGTCGAAGTCGACCATCTGGTTGGAGCTCTTGGAGATAAGCGTGTAGCGGGCGGCGTCAGAGCCGACCTCGTCGACGAGCTCCTGCAGGGTCACCATGGTGCCCTTGCGCTTGGACATACGAACGGGCTTGCCGTTGCGCAGCAGGTTGACGAGCTGGCCCAGCAGAACCTCAAACTTGCCGGGGTAACCGAGAGCATCGCAGACGCAGCGGACGCGCTCGATGTAGCCGTGGTGGTCGGCACCCCAAATGTCGATGACGTGGTCAACGCGCTGGAACTTATCCCAGTGATAGGCAACGTCGGAGGCGAAGTAGGTGTACTCACCGTCGGACTTGATCAGGACGCGGTCCTTGTCGTCGCCCAGGTCGGTGGAACGGAACCACAGGGCGCCGTCCTTGGTGTAGAGATAGCCCATCTTGTCGAGCTTCTCGAAAGCGCGGTCGACGGCGGAGGTGCCGGCGGTCTCGCCCTCGGTGTCCTTCACGTACAGGGAACGCTCGGAGTACCAACGATCGAAGTCGCAATTGACGGCGTGGCAGAGGTCGCGCATGTTGTCGACCATCTTTACGTAGCCGCGCTCACGGAAGCTCTCCATGCGCTCCTGCGGATCGGCCTCGACCCACTTGTCGCCGTCGGTGCGCCAGAACTCAGCGGCCTCGTCGATGATGTAGTCGCCGCCGTAGGAGTCCTTGCCCAGAGTCTCGGCAAAGTTGTCCTGGTAGGGATGGGTCTCGGGGTGCTCGTCGTTCTCGTCGGCAACGAAGGCATCGCGGTCGGCGATCAGAATCTTGTGAGCCTCATCGATATCCACGCCCTGCTTGGCGATGATGTCGGCAAGCTGCATGTAGCGCGTGCTGATGGAGTTGCCGAAGGTGTTCATCTGAGAGCCGTGGTCATTGATGTAGAACTCACGCTGGATCTCATAGCCGGCGTGGTCCATAACGCGGCAGAGCGAATCGCCCAGCGCGGCCCAGCGGCCGTGGCCGATGTGCATGGGGCCGACGGGGTTGGCGGAAACGAACTCGACCTGGGTCTTCAGGCCGCCGCCGACGTTGGACTTAGCAAAGTCCATACCCTTCTCGCGGGCCTCGCCAAAGATGGCGTTCTTGACGGCGACGGAGAGGTAGAAGTTGATGAAACCGGGGCCGGCGATCTCGACCTTCTCGATCGCGGGGTCCTCGGGCATATGGGCAACGACGGCCTCGGCGATCTTGCGCGGGGCGCAGTGAGCCAGCTTGGCGGACTTCAGAGCCATGGTGGAGGTCCACTCGCCATGAGAAGTATCAGCCGGTCGCTCGATAGCGCAATCGTCAAGTTCAAATGCGGAAAGGTCGCCGGCCTCCTGGGCCGCTGCAAGCGCAGCGCGTACCAGCTCTTCAATCTTCTCGGGCATAGATCCTCCTTGTGTTAAAGCCCCCGAGCTCTTGGTCACTCGTAGGGCAAAAGCCAGAGTTTGTAGCACTCTATCACAAGCGGTAGCTACTGTCGTAGGGTAAAGTTAATCGATATTGCATATGCACAAAAATGACTACAGCTCGCACGGGATCACTCAAAGATAGGTGCCTGCCTGCTGATTGTGCACCTGCAGAAAATGCATAAACAGGTGCATGAGCTGCTCGGAATATCGAATACTCTTACCTATCGGAATTGTGTGCTTTTCCTGCATAAAGTGATGGGTTGATTTCCGATCTCAGCCGAACACATTGAGCAAATAGGCCATTCCCGCACCT
>ERZ840407.328-NODE-328-length-41844-cov-7.075714_pt1 | contig 41844 bp, 35 predicted proteins | sample MGYA00519877_ERZ840407 | MGnify/ENA primary metagenome ERZ840407 (study PRJEB31850, sample SAMEA3708875) | human gut metagenome | biome: human gut; feature: human-associated habitat; material: faeces | place: China | collected 2014 ...
AGGCAACGGACTCTGACTCCGTCATTTCAAGGTTCGAATCCTTGTAGCCCTGCTAGAAAGCACCACGGAAGTGGTGCTATTTTTGTGTAATAGGAAACTTCGTTCCATCATGGAAAATTGACATTTTCCAATCATGCAAAAACTTCCGGGTGGCAGCATAGTTCGTTGGAGAAGATAATTTCTTATTTTGATCAGGAGAACAGGATATGTATGATTTCAAAAGCAGGGTAAGATATAGTGAAGTGAATAGTGAGAGACAGCTTACGCTGCCGGCATTGATCGATTATCTGCAGAATTGCTGCACATTTCAGTCAGAAGATATGAATATCGGTGTGGAGTATTTAGAACAGCATCATGCTGCGTGGGTGTTGTCGTCCTGGGAGATCGTAATGAACCGCTATCCAAAGCTTGCGGAGCATATTACGGTGAGCACCTGGCCATATAGCTTCAAGGGATTTTACGGTTATCGTAACTTTACCATAAAGGATGAAGCGGGAGAAATCTGTGCATTCGCCAATTCTGTCTGGGTTTACATGGATACTGCCACGATGCGTCCGGTGCGGATCGCAAAAGAAGTGCAGGATGCTTATATCCCGGTGATGGATGAGGCGATACAATATGAATGGGCAGATCGTAAGATCAGGATAGAGGGCACTCCGGTGGAGAAAGAGCCGGTTTTGGTACAGCGTTTTCATATTGACACCAATCATCATATGAATAATGGAAAATATATTCTTGTGGCAGAGGAATATCTGCCGGAGAATTTTAAGACAGAGAGTATTCGCGTGGAATACAAAAAGGCTGCAGTCATCGGGGACATGTTATACCCGGAGGTTTATGAGCAGCAGAACGGAGTAACCATTGTGCTGGCAGATGCGCAGAAAGTGCCATATGCCATTATACAGTTTAGAGGAAAATAAAATGTTAAAATTAGGACAGTATCAGAAACTTACAATTGTAAAGAAAGTGGAGTTTGGAGTTTATCTCGCGGAAGAGCAGGATATGGAGAAACGTGTGCTTCTTCCGGCAAAACAGGTTCCGGAGAATGCAAAGACCGGGGATGAACTTGAGGTGTTTTTGTACAAGGATTCCAAAGACCGGATAATCGCGACGACAAATCAGCCAAAGATCACTCTTGGAGGACTTGCTGTTCTGCGTGTGGCACAGGTTGGAAAAATCGGTGCATTCCTTGACTGGGGACTCGAAAAAGATCTGTTTCTTCCTTATAAAGAGATGACAATGAAAGTCCAGCCGGAAGATGAGATTCTGGTAACACTCTATATTGATAAGAGCAGCAGACTCTGTGCGAGTATGAAAAAGCTTTACGATCTGCTTTCCACAGATTCTCCATACAGAGAAGGCGATCATGTAGAGGGAAGAGTTTATGAGTTCAGCGACAATTTTGGAACCTTTGTCGCAGTGGATGATAAATATTCCGCTATGATCCCACGACATGAAGATACAAGCAGGCTTCGTATCGGAGATGTGATCGAGGCAAAAGTGACAAAAGTAAAGCCGGATGGAAAACTGGATGTGTCATTGCGTGACAAGGCATATCTGCAGATGGATGAAGATGCAGAGAAGGTGATGCAGGTCATTGAGGAATTTGCCGGAGTGCTTCCATTTGGAGATAAAGCATCCCCGGAAGTCATTAAGAGAGAGACCGGACTCAGTAAAAATGCTTTCAAACGTGCGGTGGGACGTTTATATAAGGAACATCGCGTGGAAATAACGGAAAGAAGTATCAGAAAGGTGGACTAATAACATGAAAAAAGTAATCAGTACAGAAAAAGCACCAGCAGCAATCGGACCATATTCACAGGCAATCGAGGTAAATGGCATGGTTTACACATCAGGCATTATCCCGGTCGTACCGGAGACAGGAGAGATTCCGGAGGGGTCTGTGGCTCAGGCGAAACAGGCACTTACCAATCTTTCTAATTTGCTGGAAGCAGCCGGAACCAATATGGACAATGTAGTTAAGACAACGGTATTCATCAAAGAGATGAATGATTTCAGCGCCATCAACGATGTGTATAAGACTTTTTTTACAACAGATTTCCCATCCAGAAGCTGTGTGGAAGTTGCACGTCTTCCGAAGGATGTTATGCTTGAAATCGAAGCAATCGCAATCAAATAGGAAAAGCAGTTCCAGAGAACTCCATGTGAGCGATACTTTGGAACTGTTTTTTTATGGAAATAAAAATACATAAAATATTCATGCTATATTTGGTAAAATCTGACAAAGTCTTGCTGTTGACAGTGCTAGGACACTTTGTTATAATAACCATGTAATAAATGTAACAAATTCGTAACAAATAGTTCTTGGAGGCAATATACAAGATGAATTATAGAATGAAGAGAATAGCAGGCTGTTTGCTGGCAGGTGCTATTGTAATTAGTGGAACAGGAGTCGGAACTTATGGTGCACAGACCGGTGGTGTGTCTGCAGTGATCGCAACCGGACTTTCTTCAAATGGTTCTCCGGCAGCAGGATTTTCCAAAATGCTTTCCCAGTGTCTGATCGAGAGTGACAAGGCAGTTGCAGAGGCAGCGGCTCAGGCAGAGGAGCAGGTCAGTGAGAATGATGTTCCGGTGGTTGCATCTGAGTACGCAGACATTGCAATCGCACAGGTAGATAATTATGTGAATGTCAGATCAGAACCGAACACAGACAGTGAAGTGTTGGGTAAGTTATATAACAATTCTGCAGCCACTGTTTTAGAGACAACAGAAGATGGCTGGTATAAGATCACATCCGGAAGTGTTACCGGATATGTCAAATGCGAGTATGTTGTAACAGGGGATGAGGAACTTGCAAAGAAGGTAAGTACCAGATATGCAACTGTAACAACTACAACTTTATACGTAAGAATGGAGCCTTCTACAGAGGCAGGTATTTTAACAATGCTTGGCGAGGGAGACGATTTCGTTGTTGTTGATGATTCTATGAAGGATAGCGGATGGGTCATTGTTACAACAGAGGAAGGCGATGGCTATGTATCCACAGATTATGTAAATCTCTGGACTGATTTTGTAACCGCTGAATCCAAAGCGGAAGAGGAAGCAAGACTTGCCAAGGAAGAGGCAGAGCGTCAGGCGGCAGCCGCTGCAGCAGCGAAGGCAAAACAGAAATCTTCCAAGAGCTCGTCATCTTCGGACGGTACAAGCAGTTCCGGCGGTTCATCAGCTTCTTATGCGGCACCGAGTGGATCCAATGGTCAGGCAGTTGCAAGCTATGCAAGCCAATTTATTGGTAACCCATATGTTTATGGTGGTTCCAGTCTGACGAACGGTACAGACTGTTCCGGATTTGTAATGTCTGTATATGCTGCATTTGGTATCAGTCTTCCACATTCTTCCAGTGGACAGAGAAGTGCCGGATATGAAGTAAACTTATCTGAGGCACAGCCGGGAGATATTGTATGTTACAGTGGACATGTTGGAATTTATGTAGGTAATAACACAATTGTTCATGCAAGTACACCATCCAGTGGTATTAAGTATTCAACAGCTACATATCGTAATGTACTTTCTGTAAGAAGAATTTTCTAAAAAAAGATATTATCGGAACTGTCATCGCAAATGATGGCAGTTCTTTTTTTGCGGGTAAAAAGTCAGAAAGTAATGCGGTACTTTTTTACAGACAGAAAATTGAAAAATATCATTTATGAAAAGTGCACAAAAAAATAAAGTGGTCTGGAAATAATCCCCAAAAGAGGTAAAGTTATGAGAAAGTTTTCCACGTGAAAAAGGTCGAAAAATGCCAAAAAATAAAGTTATACACGAAGTTATGCACGTTATCCACATTTTTTTATGTTAAAAAAGTGGTTTACATAGTAAAAAAATCGAATATACGTTTTGTACATATGTGATAAAGTTCACAATAAAAATGAAAAAAGCTTGCAATTATTGTAATGAGATAAATGAAAAAAATAGTACAAATTGTCAGATAACGTAAAAAGGTTACTGCTGAGTGAACAGCAACTAAAAAAGTTCCTCAATCTATCGCGTTTTAGAACACAACTTGAAAAATGAAAAGAGGTTTGCTATACTACATGCATAAATTTTCTTGAGTTGAGAAAAATAACCAGGAGTGTTGAATGATAAAGAAAGTTGATATACTGGGAGTTCAGTTGGACAACTACACAGTGCGGGAAGCGATCATGTGTGTGGAACGCTATCTGAGCGATCATGTCCTTAACACGATCGAGAGCATCTCATTACAGATGCTGATCGATTCGGAGACCAACCCGGTATTAAAGGAAGTTATGAGTACCCTGGATCTTGCGATCATTGGAGAGAAAGAGATCATCCAGGCAGCGGGGCTTGAATCCATGCAGCGGATCAGGGAAACAGAAGAAAACGATTTTTATTTTGAATTTTTTAAACGGATAGAGCGCAATAAAAAAAGTGTTTTTTTGCTGGGTGACACGCAGGAGAAAATTGATTCTTTAAAAGCAGAACTGACAGAAGATTATCCAAAACTGATCTTTGCAGGGGAATATGCAGTGGAGACCTGTGTGGGGGATCTGGAAGCAGTGATTAATGATATGAATGCGACCACACCGGATGTGATCATATCTGTACTGCCATCTCCGATGCAGGAGCAGTTCTTATATGAGCATCGGGATAAAATGAATGCAAATATCTGGTATGGAATCGGAGGAATACCGGTACATAAGAAAAAGCACGGCATACTTGCCCGCCTGAAAAGCATCATACATCGTGGCAAGTTGGTCAACAGTATGAATAAGTATGATGAAAAAGAAGAGGAATTGTAGTAGAAATGCAGAAATTAATCAATAAACGTTCCATAGTGATAGATTATCTGATGATGATCGTGGGGACGGGACTGTTAGCGGCAGCCATCCAGTGTCTGTATGATCCGATCGGTCTTGTCACAGGAGGTTTTACAGGACTTGCGATTGTGATCAAGGCAGTGACAGAAAGATTTGTTCCGGGAGGAATCCCACTCTGGCTGACCAATATCGGGCTGAATGTGCCACTGTTTTTTCTGGCTCTGAAGTTTAAAGGAAAGAGGTTTATCTGGCGGACAGTTGTGGGTACGGTACTTTTGTCTGCGTGGATTTATGTGATCCCGGCAATCGACCTGACACAGCAGGATTACTTCCTTGCCGCGATTTTTGGTGGTGTGATCGGCGGAGCCGGTATGGGACTGATCCTATTAGCGCGTTCTACTACGGGTGGAACGGAACTTCTGGCAGTATTGATCCAGCATTTTATCAGACATTATTCCGTGGTTCAGATCATGCAGGTATTAGATGCGATGATCGTGCTTACCGGTTTATATCTGTTCGGTATCAGGGCAGCCATGTATGCAATCGTTGCCATTTTTGTCACAACGAAAGTGTCGGATGGCCTGATGGAAGGATTTAAGTATTCCAAGTCAGCGTTCATCATTACAGACCAGTATGAAAAAGTGGCAAAAAAGATCCTGCTGGAGTTAGACCGTGGAGCAACCGGTCTATATGCAAAAGGAATGTATTCCGGAGATGAAAAGTGCATGCTTTACTGTGTTGTTTCCAAGAAACAGATCGTAGAACTGAAAGATATTGTAGCCTCGGTGGATCCGGATGCGTTTGTTATTGTCTCAGATGTCCGCGAAGTACTTGGCGAGGGATTTCTGGAATATCATGGGAACCGGTAATTTTTTTGTGGAGATTGTATACAGGAAATCAGAGGTAAAATTTCCAGCAAAATTGAGGAAATGCATAAAAAAATATGTATTTCCTCTTTATTTTTTTGCAGTTTTGCATTAAAATGTAATCTAGGTATTTTTATTGAGGGAGAAAAGTACGATTTTTTTTGTGAAAGTTGAACAGAATCGACCAGAGAAGGAGCATAGCTTATGATTTCGAATCAGATACTTCAGAACACAATTGATGGATTGAAGGGAATAACCAGAATTGATTTATGCATTATTGACGTCGAGGGAAAGATTTTGGCTGCTACATTTCCTGACGCAGAGAGGTATGTAGAACCTGCTCAGGCATTTGTGGAGTCACCTGCAGACAGCCAGGTGGTGAACGGATATCAGTTTTTCAAGGTGTTTGATGAACACCAGTTAGAGTATATCCTGCTTGCCAACGGAGACAGTGACGATGTCTACATGGTGGGTAAAATTGCCAGTTTCCAAATACAGAATCTTCTGGTAGCATATAAGGAGAGATTCGATAAAGACAACTTTATCAAGAATCTTTTGCTGGACAATTTACTGCTGGTTGATATTTATAACAGAGCGAAGAAGCTCCATATTGATACAGAAGTCCGGAGAGTGGTATTTATCGTTGAGACGAACCGTGAGAAAGATGGCAATGAACTGGAAAAGATCAGAGGAATCTTCGGTGGCAAATCCAAGGACTTTGTCACTGCGGTAGATGAGAAGAACATCATCGTGGTGAAAGAAGTTGCAGACAACGAGGGATACGATGAACTGAACAAGACAGCAGAAGTGATCGTGAACCTGTTCCGTGCAGATGCTGAGAATGATGTTCATGTCGCTTATGGAACAATTGTAAATGAGATCAAAGAAGTATCCCGTTCTTACAAGGAAGCCCGTATGGCATTGGATGTAGGAAAGATTTTCTTTGAGGAAAAAGATGTGATCGCATACTCCACATTGGGAATTGGACGTCTGATCTATCAGCTCCCAATTCCGCTGTGTAAGATGTTCATCAAAGAGATTTTTGATGGCAAATCACCGGATGACTTTGACGAGGAGACACTTACCACAATTAACAAGTTCTTCGAGAACAGCCTGAACGTTTCCGAGACATCCCGCCAGTTATATATCCACAGAAATACACTGGTATATCGTCTGGATAAGCTTCAGAAGTACACAGGACTGGATCTTCGTGTGTTTGAAGATGCCATTACATTTAAGATTGCGTTGATGGTTGTAAAATACATGAAATATATGGAGTCATTGGATTACTAGAATTTAGGAGGAAGCAATGATTAAGTTGGAACATGTCAGTAAGTCATATACAGCAGGAATCCCTGCGTTAAATGACGTAAGTCTTGACATTGAAGAAGGCGAATTCGTATTCATTGTTGGTGACAGTGGTTCAGGAAAATCGACACTGATCAAGCTTTTGCTGAAAGAACTGGAACCAACAGAGGGTACGATCACGATAAACAATAAGAAACTGAACAAGATCAAAAGAAGGCAAATCCCGAAATTTCGTCGTAATATCGGCGTTGTATTTCAGGATTTCCGCTTGTTAAAAGACAGAAACATTTATGATAATGTTGCGTTTGCCCAGAAAGTCATCGGCGAGTCAAACCGCAGCATTAAGAAGAATGTTCCATCCATGCTGTCTATGGTAGGACTTGCTGCAAAGTACCGCTCTTATCCAAGGCAGTTGTCTGGTGGTGAGCAGCAGCGTGTTGCGATCGCAAGAGCGCTTATCAATGAGCCAAAGATTTTACTGGCGGACGAGCCAACCGGTAACCTGGATAATCATAATGCATGGGAGATCATGAAACTTCTGGAAGAGATCAATAGCCGTGGAACTACAGTGGTAGTTGTAACACATAACCTTGAGATTGTGAAAGCAATGAACAAGCGTGTCATCACTATGAAGAAAGGCGTTGTCGTTGAGGACAGCGAGGGTGATTATAGCGATGAGGATTAGTACATTTTTCTACACGATAAAACAGGGACTGAAGAATATCTGGAAGAATAAAATGTTCTCACTTGCATCGATCGCAACGATGACGGCATGTATCTTTTTATTCGGTCTGTTCTATACGATCGTGACAAATTTCCAGTCAATGGTGAAGGATGCGGAGTCCGGCGTTGCCGTAACGGTCTTTTTTGATGAGGGAATCTCTCAGGATAAGATGGATGAGATCGGTGATCTGATCCGGGCAAGGGCAGAGGTATCGAATGTGGAATTTGTTTCAGCGGACGATGCATGGGACAGCTTCAAACAGACTTATTTTGAAGGAAACGAGGCAGCAGCGGAGAGCTTTGCCGGGGATAACCCACTGGCAAATGACGCCAGTTATTCCATTTATATGAATGACATTTCCATGCAGCAGACGTTAGTGACCTATCTGCAGTCAGTGGATGGTATCCGGGAAGTAAAACAGTCGGCAGTCGTGGCGAACACACTGACTGATTTTAATAAATTGATCGGATATGTCTCTGCAGGAATTATCATTATCCTGCTGGGAGTTGCAGTCTTTTTGATCAGTAATACCATCACCGTGGGTATTTCTGTGCGAAGAGAAGAGATCGGTATTATGAAACTGATCGGTGCGACAGATTATTTTGTCCGCGCACCATTTGTGGTAGAAGGTATTGTGATCGGATTGATCGGTGCAGCGATTCCGCTTGGCATCCTGTATGTCCTTTACGGACGGATCATTGATTACATCGGGGATAAGTTCAGTTTTATCAGCAATATGATGAAATTCTTACCGGCAGATGAGGTGTTCCACACCCTGGTTCCGGTAGCGTTGATACTCGGTGTCGGCATTGGCTTTATTGGCAGCCGCATCACGATCAGAAAGCACTTGAAAGTATAATCTTATGAAGAAAAGAAACATTTTACACCGCATTCTGGCGGTGGTACTTGTTCTCACGATGGCAACAGGGCTGACGGCACAGGCAAAGGGAGATGCCTCGTCAACGTCGCTCAAGGAAGCACAGAAAGAAAAAGCTGCATTGGAAAAGCAGTTAAAAGCTGCGAAAGAGCTGATCAATGATCTGAAGGATTCCAAAGGTGATGTAGAGGACAAAGTTCAGGAACTGAACAATGAACTTGTGGATATCTCATCGAAAATCACTTCGCTGGAAAATCAGCTTGCGGACAAAAGTACAGAGATTGCTGATGCAGAGGCAGAATTAGCACAGGCAGAAGCAGACAGACAAAAACAGTATGATGATATGAAAACCCGCATCCGGTATATGTATGAAAACAGCCAGACAACGTATCTGGAGCAGCTTCTGGAATCGAACAGCGTGGCAGAGTTTCTGAATACGGCAGAGTATATCACAGAGATCCAGAAGTATGACAGGCAAAAGCTGGATGAGTACACGGAGAATATTGAATATATCACCGTGGCGAAAGAACAGCTTGAACAGGATTACGCAGATCTGGAAAATATGAAGGCGAATGTGGAGAGCCAGAAGCAGTCAGTTGCAGCACTGATGAGCCAGAAGGAGACTGAGCTTGCAGGCATCACAAGTAATATTTCGGATGCACAGGAGGATGCAAAGTATTTTGAGGCAGAGATACAGGCGCAGAACGAACTGATTGCGGAGATCAAGCGGATCGAGGCTGAGAAAGCGGCAGCGGCAGCCAAAGCGGCTGCAGAAGGAAAAGAGGTAGCAGACAATCCTTATACAGGTGGAGCTTTCACATGGCCGTGTCCGTCAAGTACGAGGATCACCAGTGATTACGGAACTAGGGTTTCACCGACTTCAGGAGCGTCTTCAAACCATAAAGGAATTGATATTGGTGCCTCAGCAGGTGCAGCGATCGTTGCAGCGGCAAACGGTACCGTAAAGGCGGCAAATTATAGCAGTGCAGCTGGAAACTACGTGATGATCGATCATGGCGGTGGACTTTATACCGTTTACATGCATTGTTCCTCGCTTGCAGTTTCAGAAGGAACAGCAGTTTCCGCAGGCCAGACGATTGCCTACGTTGGAAGTACAGGTATTTCTACTGGAAATCATTTACATTTTGGTGTATCATTAAACGGAAGTTATGTCAGTCCGTGGAGTTATCTCAAGGGCTGATAAGCGTTCCGGGAATCAGGCAGATAAAGTATATAAAAAGAGGTTGCCACACGAAAGCCGGAAATCAGAAACGGCATTTTGTGTACAATCTCTTTTTTCTGTTTTGTAAAGGTTATGGAAAATAAAACCGGCACCTCGGCATTTTTCTCAATTGCTATGAAAGTGGAGGTGTGGTTATGCATATGTTTACATGGAAAGGATGCAGCAAAAATGTTTTGAGATTGCTGCGAAAGGAAATTTATGGATCAGCAGAATTATGAACTGAATCAAACTGGAGCGGAAGAAACTCCAAAGAAGAAAAAAGGAAGCACATTCAAAGGGATTGTGATCGGTGTGATCGGAACACTCCTGATAAGCTGGACGGGAATCAACGTGGCATGTCTGGCAACCAACTCACAGATCCTTATCACGAACAAGGAGAGTGCAGATGACGGAGAGGGCGCAGTGCTCGACGCAGATACGGTCAGCAAGATCAATGAACTGACTGCATACACAAAGCTCTATTATTATGATGACATTGAAAATGAGAAACTGCAGGATGGACTGTATACAGGTCTGATCGATGGATTGGGAGATAAATATTCTGTTTACTATAATGCAGAAGATTATCAGGCGCTTCAGATATCTACGACAGGCCAGTACTATGGAATCGGTGCAGGGTTAAGCCAGGATAAGGATACCATGGTGGTAACAGTCAACAAGGTTTATGAGGGAACCCCTTCTGAGTCAGCGGGATTGTTGAAAGATGACGTGATCGTTTCCGTGGACGGAACAGAGGCTGTTTCCATGGAACTTTCGGAACTGGTAAAACTGATTCGTGGAGAGAAGGGAACGACTGTCCATCTGGAGATTTACCGCCCTTCTACCGAGGAAAATCTTTCTTTTGATGTAGAAAGACAGGATATTACATTGCCAAGTGTGTCTCACAAGATGTTTGAGGATGGTATCGGATATGTACATATTGATTCCTTTGAGACAGAGACGGCAGCGCAATTTGAGGAGGCAGTAAAAGATCTTGAGGATCAGGGAATGAAAGCACTGATCATTGATGTGAGATATAATCCCGGTGGTATGGTGACCGCAGTTGTCCAGATCCTGGATGATATTCTGCCGGAGGGAACAGTTGTGTATACAGAAGATAAAAATGGAAACCGTCAGGATTACACTTCCGGCGGGGATACGTATCTGGACTACCCGCTTGCGGTACTGATCAATGGGGAGAGCGCCAGTGCGTCCGAGATTCTGGCAGGTGCGGTCAAAGATTATCAGTATGGCACACTGATCGGAACGACGACGTTTGGAAAAGGAATTGTGCAGACGATCTTTCCATTGGAGAATGGGGATGCAGTGAAGCTTACGACTGCCAAATATTTCACTCCAAAGGGAAATTATATCCATGGTGTCGGAATAGAACCGGATATAGAACTGGAATATGAATATCTCGACAAAGAGGCTGTTTCTTATGATGAGGCATATGACAACCAGATCCAGAAGGCGATAGAGGTTCTAAAGGATAAAATCCAGTAAATGACAGGAGAACAGCATGAAAAAACAACTTTATCGGATCGTTACAGGGATATTGGCAGTGGCATGGATGTGTCTGATTTTTTCTTTTTCCAATCAGCCTGCGACGGAATCGAGTAAAATGAGTGGCGGATTGTGTCATCGTCTGGTGGAGCGTGCCAATGATACGCTCCATCTGGATATGACCGAAAAACAGCAGCTAGCCATGGCAGAAAAAATCGAATATCCGGTAAGAAAAGCAGCCCATATGACAGAGTATGCCATATTAGGTCTGCTTTCTTTTGCATTTTACCGAGGAATCCTGAAAAAAGAAAAGCGACAGTTTCTTGCGGCGCTGCTCACGGCGGCAGTTTATGCGGCTACAGATGAGTTTCATCAGTATTTTATACCGGGAAGGTCGGCAGAGGTGATGGATGTGTGCATTGACACGCTCGGCGCGTCGATCGGACTTGCAATTCTTTTTTTTACCTTAAAAGTAGCACGAAAACATTGCCAAAAATCAAAGCTTACTTTACAATAAAAATGGCAGACAGATAAAAAGAGCCTGCCGGATAAATAAATGAAAGAGGTGATACTGTGGTAGAACTTGATCAATTTAAAGTGACTCTGAATTCGTACAGAGGACCGCTGCAGGAAGTGAGGGATTCACTTTGACCTGGCTGACAAAGAGCAGAAAATCCAGGAATTAGAGCGGGAAATGGAAGACGGCAGTTTTTGGAATGATCCGGTCGTTTCCCAGAATAAAATGAAAACTTTAAAAAGTTTGAAAGATGACGTTGCAACTTATGAGAAGCTTGCAGCACAGTTTGAAGACATAGAGACGCTCATCGAGATGGGGTATGAGGAGAATGATGCTTCCCTGATCCCGGAGATCGAGGAGATGTTGAGTGAATTTGTTACGACTTTCGACAATATCCGTATTAAGACACTGCTTTCCGGTGAATATGATGGGGATAATGCGATCCTGTCATTACATGCCGGAGCTGGTGGAACCGAGTCGTGTGACTGGGCACAGATGCTGTTCCGCATGTATTCCAAATGGGCAGACAGCAGGGGATATGAGCTGGTTGTCTTAGACTCGTTAGATGGAGATGAGGCAGGCATCAAGTCCATCACATTCCAGATCAATGGAGAGAATGCGTATGGATATCTGAAATCGGAAAAAGGCGTACACCGTCTGGTCCGTATTTCTCCGTTTAATGCGGCTGGAAAGCGCCAGACATCTTTTGTATCCTGTGATGTTATGCCGGATATCGAGGAAGATCTCGACATTGAGATCAATGAAGATGACTTAAGAATTGATACTTACCGTTCCAGCGGAGCCGGTGGACAGCATATCAACAAGACTTCCTCTGCGATCCGCATCACGCACCTTCCGACAGGAATTGTCGTGCAGTGCCAGAATGAGCGCTCCCAGCACCAGAACAAGGATAAGGCAATGCAGATGTTAAAGGCAAAGCTGTATCTGTTGAAGGAGCAGGAAAATGCAGAGAAGGCGGCCGGAATCCGCGGTGAGGTCACAGAGATCGGCTGGGGAAACCAGATCAGATCCTATGTCATGCAGCCATATACGATGGTCAAAGACCACCGTACAGGTGTGGAGACCGGAAATGTGGACAGCGTAATGGATGGAAAAATAGATCTGTTTATCAACGGGTACTTAAAGTGGTTATCTTTGGGATGCCCGAAGGGATTAGGTGGCGACGATGAATAACTGGATTCCGGTGATCGTCATACTGGCGGTGCTCGCAGGTGGCGGTTATTATGCATACCGGAAAATCAAAAGAAAAGTAGAGGATGTTTCCCAGGCTTTATTCGGGACAGATTCATTGGTGGAGGGATGGAATAAGCAGGCAGATGAGCTTGCAGCCACCCCGAAATCCGTGTCCGGGATGACGCGGATCTTTGAACCGCAGATCCAGAGGGATTTTCCGGATTTTAATCTGGTGCAGTTTAAGAATAAGGCTGAGAATATGCTGGTTTCCGCTTTGCAGGCAATTGATTCCGGGAATGTTTCGCTGATCCGGGATGCTTCAGAGGAATTAAAAGCGCAGGTAGAAAATAGAATTGAAATGAACCGGTCGGAAGGAATCCGGGAAGTATACGAAAAGATCCGGATTCATCGGACGGAGATTTCCAACTATGAAAAAAAACAGGGAAAATGTATCATTACATTTCAGAGTGCTGTGGAACATCTTCATTATAAAAAGAAAGATGGAACAGTGGTTTCAGGGGATGAAAACCGATTGGAGCAGACAAAGTATAATGTTGAGGTCATGTATATCCAGGATGAGAAGATGGCAAAAATCGACAATGCTGTCGGAACAACCTGTCCGCACTGCGGTGCACCGGTCACCAATCTGGGGGCAATGTACTGCGAGTACTGCGGACTTGCGATCACACCGATCAATTTAAAAGTTTGGACGCTTCATCGTTTTTATGAAGTAGATTACAATCACGTATAGGAGGATATGTTATGGGAATTATTAGGGCAATTGGACAGGCGATTGGAGGAACACTTGCAGATCAGTGGTTAGAGGTCATCGAAGCGGATGACATGAGCGACAAAACCGTCTTTACAAGCGGTGTGCTGATCCGCAAAGGACAGAATACCAAGGGAACAGGCAACACAGTTTCCAATGGTTCGATCATCCATGTTTATGACAATCAGTTCATGATGTTAGTGGATGGCGGCAAGGTAGTCGATTACACGGCAGAACCGGGATATTACAAAGTGGATAACTCTTCCCTGCCATCATTGTTTAACGGACAGTTTGGAGATTCATTAAAGGATTCTTTTAACCGTATTAAATATGGCGGTCAGACACCAACTGCGCAGAAAGTATTCTTTATCAATCTGCAGGAAATTAAAGGGATCAAGTTTGGCACGAGAAATCCAATCAATTACTTTGATAATTTTTATAATGCTGAGCTTTTCTTAAGAGCGCATGGTACATATTCCGTTAAGATCACCAATCCACTCCAGTTCTATGCAGAAGTAATTCCGAGAAACGCAGACAGAGTGGAGATCGATGAGATCAACGAGCAGTATCTGTCAGAGTTCTTAGAGGCATTGCAGTCCTCCATCAACCAGATGTCCGCAGACGGAACACGTATTTCCTATGTGACATCCAAAGCAAGAGAACTTGGAAAATATATGTCTACTACACTCGATGAAGAGTGGAACCAGACACGTGGTATGGAAATCCAGGCAGTCGGTATTGCAAGTGTTTCTTATGATGAGGAATCCCAAAAGCTCATCAACATGAGAAATGAAGGTGCAATGTTAGGTGGAGATGCAAGTGTGCTCCGTGGTATGGCTGTTAAGAATTTAACAGAAGGTGTGCGTGACGCAGGTTCTAATGCAGGCGGTGCGATGACAGGATTCATGGGTGTCGGCATGGGAATGCAGCAGTTTAACACTTCCATGGAAGGATTGAACGCCATGACAGCAGGCATGGCAGGAACACAGCCACAGGCAGCACCACAGCAGGCAGCAGCACCACAGCAGACAGCAGCCCCGGCAAATAGCTGGACCTGTGAGTGCGGAGCATCAAATACCGGAAAGTTCTGCAGTGAGTGCGGAAAACCTGCACCAGCTCCGGTAAATAGCTGGACTTGTGAATGTGGAACCGTGAATACCGGAAAGTTCTGCAGTGAGTGTGGAAAACCAGCACCGGCAGCGGAGTGGACCTGTGAGTGTGGAACCGTCAACAAAGGTAAATTCTGCAGCAATTGCGGAAAGGCAAGGAGCTAACTATGGCAGTTATCAGTTTTAAGTGTCCAAACTGTGACGGAGAACTGATTTTTGACCCGGAAACACAGAAGTATAAATGCGAGTACTGTGGTTCAAAATTTACCCAGGCGGAATTGGATGCATTGCAGCCGGCAGAGTCAAAGGAGATGAATGCCGGTGCAGCGGATGGTTCTGATGAAGCAGAGCAGGAAACAACCGAACAGCAGAGTGCGGACACAAAGAAAAAAGAAGGGGAGGACGGCGGCGCAGAGGCAGTCGTTTATAATTGCCCATCCTGTGGAGCAGAAATCGTGACAGATGCAACGACAGCAGCCACGTTCTGTTATTATTGTCACAATCCGGTCGTGCTTGGAAAACGGCTGGAAGGAAAGTATCTTCCAAATAAAGTCATTCCCTTTAAAATTTCCAAAAAGGAAGCGGAAAAACGCTTCTTAGAGTATGTTGGAAAGAAAAAATTTGTTCCAAAGGCATTTTTTAATAAGAAACAGATCGAATGTCTGAGCGGTGTCTATTTCCCATATTGGATCTATGATGCAAAATTGCAGGGGAAACTGCAGGGCGAAGGCAAGAAAATCCGTGTGTGGAGAACCGGAGACACCGAGTACACAGAGACAAAGTTTTACCATGTGGAGCGTGAGGGTGAGGTCGATCTGAAGAATCTTGCAGAGAACGCACTGCAAAAGGCAAATGTGCAGCTTGTGAAAGGGGTACTGCCGTATCAGTTCAATGAGATGAAAGATTTTAATATGGGATATCTTTCCGGTTTCATGGCAGAGAAACGTGACATCGAGCAGAAAGCAGTGGAAGGAAATATGCAGGCTACGATGAAAAACTCAGCGGAAAAACTCATGCGGGAATCTGTTCAGGGATACAATGCGTTATCGGTCAACTCATTCGGGGTGGTCCCGAAGAAGGAGGACTGGTCTTACGCATTGCTTCCGGTCTGGACTGTTACCTATAAGGAGAAAGATGGAAAAATCTACTATTATTCCATGAACGGGCAGACAGGAAAAGTGTTCGGAGAACTTCCGGTAGACTACGGAAAAGTCACGCTGACGGGTATTATTTCGGCAGTCGTTGTCTTAATCATTGCATTGATCGGAGGGTATTTCTTATGAGAGATAAATTAAGAAAAAGAATCGCTCTGTCCGCAGTAACTGCACTGACACTTTTTGCGGCTGTACCGGTCTATGCGGATACTTATGATGCGGTGTATGATGATGCAGCGTTACTTTCTGATGAGGAACAGCAGTCGCTTTCGGAAGAAATCACCAATCTGCAGGAGACCACAGGCTGGGAAGTCTATGTTCTGACGACCGAGGATGCACAGGGAAAGACAGCGAGAGAGTATGCGGATGATTTCTATGATACGATAGCAGCAGGCGATGATGGCGTGGTGTTCCTCATTGACATGGATAACAGAGAGGTTACGATATCGACTGCGGGAGAAGCCATTTACTATCTGAATGACGACAGGATCGATGATATCCTGGATAACTGTTATGATTATGTTGTGGATGGGGAATATGCTTCATGCTTTGCTTCCATGTTAAGTGATGCAGAGTACTATTATGAGGTGGGAGTCCCATCTGACGCTTATACCTATGATGAAGAAACAGGCGAGATCCATTATTATCATGTACTCACGTTGGGCGAAATTCTGTTTGCAGTTGTACTTGCAGCAGCTGTGTTTGCAACTGTATTTTTTGGAATTACCGGAAAATACCGTCTGAAATTTGGCGGTGGATACCAGTATGATTACCATGCGTTCGGAAAAGTTAACCTGACCGGTCAGGAGGACCGTTTTGTCAACCAGATGGTGACGCATCGGAGGATCCAGACCAATAGTGGAAGCAGTGGGGGTGGCAGCAGCCATTCCGGCAGATCGACGGTACATACCAGCAGTTCTGGCAGAAGTCATGGAGGCGGAAGCCGCAAGTTCTAAATATCAGAAATTTGGTGAACAAGAAACAAAAATATAGAAATGTTCTGGAAAAGAGGTTGCCTTGGCAGCCTCTTTGTGTTATTATCTTCCTCATGAGGACAGATGTAAGTCCCAAACAAACAGAATAGATTCTATATACAAAAGAGAATCTGTTGAATCTGGCAACTAAGAGGTATTCATTTCCATGAAAGACAAAATGCAATATTATGTTTTGAAAGAGAAGGCAGTGCCGGAAGTACTGCTGAAAGTAGTGGAGGCAAAAAGGCTGATCGATTCCGGTAAGATCGCATCGGTGCAGGAGGCGACAGAGAGTGTAGGGATCAGCCGCAGTTCTTTTTACAAGTATAAAGATGATATTTTTCCTTTTCACGAGACAACAAAGGGAAAGACCATTACGATGGTCATTCAGATGGATGATGAGCCGGGACTTTTGTCCGGGGTATTGAAAACGATTGCTGATTTTCATGCCAATATCCTTACCATTCATCAGAGTATACCGGTCAATGGAATCGCAACGCTGACGCTCAGTATTGATATTTTACCGCAGACGGGGGATGTTGCAGAGATGGTCACAAAGATTGAGAGTGTGGGCGGCATTCAGTATGTGAAAATTCTGGCGAGAGAATAAAAACAGACTGGCAGAACAGAATAGTTTACATAATACAAAAACAGAAAGGCAGAATAAAAATGATAAAAGTAGCAATTATGGGTTTTGGAACGATCGGTTCCGGTGTGGCAGAGGTTTTAGACATCAATAAGAAGAGCATTGCAGCCCGCGTCGGCGATGAAGTGGAATTAAAGTATGTTCTGGATTTAAGAGATTTTGAGGGAGATCCGATCCAGGAGAAAATCGTACATGATTATAAAGTGATCGCAGAAGATCCGGAAGTAGCGATTGTAGTTGAGACAATGGGTGGCGTGGAGCCAGCGTATACTTTTGTAAAAACAATGTTAGAGGCTGGAAAACATGTGACAACTTCCAATAAGGCATTGGTGGCTGCAAAAGGTGCAGAACTGATCGCACTTGCAAAAGAAAAAAATGTGAATTTCATGTTTGAGGCGAGTGTCGGCGGCGGTATACCGATCATCCGTCCGTTAAATTCCTGTCTTACTGCAGATGAGATCGAAGAGATCACCGGTATCGTAAATGGTACAACGAACTATATGATGACTGAGATGACAGAAAAGGGTGCAGATTTTAATGAAGTTTTAAAAGATGCGCAGGCAAAAGGTTATGCGGAGAAAGACCCTACTGCCGATGTGGAAGGTTATGACGCATGCCGTAAGATTGCTATTTTAACATCTTTAGTATGCGGACAGCAGGTTGATTTTGAGGACATCCACACAGAGGGAATCACAAAAATCACACCGACGGATATCAAATACGCACAGGCGATGGGAAGAGCGATCAAACTGCTCGCAACCAGCAAAAAAGGACCAAAAGGTTACACAGCAATTGTTGCTCCATTCTTACTTCCGGCATCTCATCCGCTCTATGCAGTAAACGGCGTGTTCAATGCAATTTTTGTACATGGCAATGTGTTAGGTGATGCAATGTTTTACGGCAGTGGTGCAGGAAAACTCCCAACAGCTAGTGCAGTGGTTGCCGATGTCGTTGAGATGGCAAAAAATCTGGACAAAAATATTCCAATCGAGTGGAGTTCAAAGAAACTGGAGCTCGTAGATTACAGGGAATGGGAGAATCGGTTCTTTATCCGCACAACAGCAGACAAAGCAGCTGTAGAAAGAGTATTTGGAACTGTTACGTATGTACAGGCAGAAGGCGTGACCGGAGAGCTTGGCTTTGTGACAGAGAAGATTTCTGAGAGCGACTGCGAGAAGAAGGAAGCCGAACTTGGAAATGTTTTACAGAAGATCCGTGTAGCGTAAAGATATAGAAATACAAATTTATTTGCATTTGGTGAACTGCAAGTGAATAAAAAGAGAAATACAAATGGAAATTTCGCAAAAATAAAGCGAAATTTCCATTTTTATGTTAGAATATCAACAGTATGAAAAAAAGAATGGAGCAGAAACAGATGAAAAAAATCGGAATTATCGGAGCCATGGAGCTTGAAGTAGAAACTTTAAAATCGAAAATGAATGTTGTAAAAACAACAAAAAAAGCAAATATGGAATTTTTCGAGGGAACATTAAACGGTGTCGGGGTTGTCATCGTGCGCAGTGGTATTGGAAAAGTAAATGCCGGTATCTGCACACAGATCCTTGCAGACTTATTTGACGTGACACATATCATCAATACCGGTATCGCAGGTTCTCTGGACGCACAAATCGATATCGGGGATATCGTTGTTTCCACAGATGTTCTTCAGCATGACATGGATGTGCGTGTATTTGGTTATCCGTTAGGCGAGATTCCACAGCTTGGAACTTTAAGTTTCCCGGCGGACGAGAGAATGGCATCCCTTGCCAGGAGCGTGTGCGAGAAAGTCAACACCGAAGTGAAAGTGTTCTCCGGCAGAATCGTAAGCGGCGACCAGTTTATCTGTGATAAGGAAGTGAAGGACAAATTAGTCGAGAACTTCCATCCACTCTGTACTGAGATGGAGGGTGCAGCGATCGGACAGGCAGCATACTTAAATGAAATCCCATTCGTGATTCTGCGTGCAATCTCTGATAAGGCAGATAATTCTGCGGAGATGGATTATCCTACTTTTGAGAAAAAAGCGGCGGAGCATTGTGCGAAACTTGTGGAAGAGTTTATTGTGGAATTGTAGGATACGTACAATACGAATAATACATATAGGTGCAGAACAGGACAAATTTGGAGCTGCACAATCGATATTAGCAAAAATAAATAGGTTCATATAACTATAAAAGAAAAGGACATGGATTTATGAGGTTATCTCATTTTTCATGTCCCTTTACTTTACAGAAAATTCTGTGCCTGCAAAGTAAAAAAGTATTTTATTTGTTTTGATAATAGCAGAATAATGTAAAAAATACTCGGAATAATATCGAAAAATATACGGAATAATTCCACTAAATGTTGCAGAAATAAGCACATATGGATATACTATATATAAATAAGGTGGAGGAAGCGCAAAATGATAAAAATGATTTCAGTAAAAGAAGCTGCAAGACAATGGAATATCACAGAGCGGAGAGTAGCGGAACTTTGCAGAAGTGGAAGAATCGAGGGAACTGTGAGACAGGGACGCAGTTGGCAGATTCCAGCAGATGCGTCTAAACCAGCAGATAAAAGAATACGCTCTGGTTCTTACCGGAAAAATCAGAGATCATCCTGCCTGCCTCTGCCAATCGGTGTGTCAGATTTCCGGCTGGCACAGGCGGAATATTACTATGTTGATAAGACGATGCTGATAAAAGATTTCATTGATGAACGTCCGATGGTAACACTTTTTACACGACCACGCAGATTTGGAAAAACGTTGAATATGGATATGCTGCGGACTTTTTTTGAAAAAACAGAGCAGGATACATCGGTATATTTTCAGGATAAGAAAATATGGGCATGCGGTCAGAAATACCGGTCGTATCAGGGCAAGTACCCGGTTATTTTCCTGACGTTTAAAGATGTGAAATTTAATACCTGGGAGGAGACATTTTCCGCAGTCAGGGATATTTTTGCAAAAGAGACGCAGAGACACGAAGAACTTCGGACGAGTGACCGGTGTGATGAATATGATGAGCGGAAATATGCAAGGCTAGCGGAAGGAAATGTGACGGAAGTAGAACTCTCAAGTGCATTGGCGGATCTTTCGGCAATGCTTCATAAACATCATGGAACCGCTCCGGTGATTATTATTGATGAGTATGATACGCCTATCCAGCAGGGATATATGAAAGGTTATTATGAAGAAATCACTCTGTTTATGAGAAACCTGTTTTCGGGCGGATTTAAGGATAATAAGCATCTGGCATTCGGCTTTCTTACCGGAATTCTGCGGGTGGCAAAAGAAAGTATTTTCAGTGGAATGAACAATCTGTCCATTAATTCGGTTTTAGACCATAAATACAGTGCTTATTTTGGCTTCACACCGGATGAAGTGCGAGAGATGGCAGCATATTATGGAGCATCCGATAAATATGATGAAATTTGTGAATGGTATGATGGCTATCGATTTGGAAAAACAGAAATATTTAATCCGTGGTCAGTTGTGAACTATTTCAGCAATGAATGTGAACCGCGGGCATTCTGGGTATCTACCGGAAGCAATGATGTGATCGGTGAGGTTCTGGCGGAGGCAGATGAGGAAATCTATCATCGTCTGGCATCCTTGGTAAATGGGGAAACGATTACGACTTATATCGATACCGGTGTCATCTATCCACAGATAAAAAAGAATCCGTCAACGATTTACAGTTTCCTTTTGGTTACAGGATATCTGAAAGCAGTAAAAACAACATTATCCTTTAATGGGGATTTTATGTGTGAGATTTCACTGCCAAACCGTGAGATAGCACTTGTGTATCACAAGGAAATCCTGCAGAAATTCGAAACTATGATTCCGCAGTCAACTGCAATTGCAGTACAGGAAGCAATTTTTTCAGGAGATAACAGAAAGTTGAAGACACAGATACAGACATTGCTGATGGAATCGGTAAGCTCGTTTGATACAGCCGGAGAAAATTTTTATCATGGATTTATGCTTGGACTTTGTGCATTGCTGGGAGGATTTTTTGTCACATCGAACAGGGAGTCTGGAGAAGGACGTTATGATATCCAGTTGAAACCGGTAAAGAAAGGTCTTCCGGGTATTATTATTGAATTGAAAGCAGAAAAAAATGGTACAGAAGAGAGCCTGAAACAGTTGTCAGAGACTGCACTAAAACAGATTCAGGAAAAACAATATGATACAGAACTGAGGGCAGCCGGGGTAGAAGTGATTTATAAATATGGTGTGGCATTCTGCGGAAAAAGAGTGGAAGTTGCAGTGGGGTAATATAACCAGTTAGGAAAGGAAAATGCAATCAAAGTAGTGTGAAAGATTGAGAATTCATAGAAATGTGGATATTATTATAAAAAAGCGGGGAGAGAAGAAAATGAAAAATTTTCTTTTCTCCCTGCCTTTTTATAATCAATCAAAGTGATATGGCAATATTCTGATTTGAGAAGAAAATCATTCAGACTCTCCCGGTGAAAAACGTGTCTGAAACGTAATATGCTGGTGCTGGCGCTCGTCACTAATCAGCCCAAGCAGTAAATCATAAATATAGCATGCCATTTCATCTCGTGGCTGGATAAAAGTAGAAATGGAAGGGATGCAATAGTGCATGGAAGGCATGCCGTCAAAGCTGATAATATGAACATCTTTTCCGGGAATCTTTCCTAGATCATGGATTGCACGGATCGCGGCAGGCGTTACGATATCTGAAATACTGCAGATGGCAGTGATTTCTGGGTGCATAGTAAGAACTTCTGTCAGCTCCCGGTAAGCACGTTCGCACTGATAGCCGCTTTCTGCAAGATATTCCGTGGAAAGACCATGGGAAGACAGCGCATCTTCGTATGCCTGCCAGCGGAGGCGGTACACACTGGTATCGATCTTAGAAGAAATCAGCATACAGATATGGCTGTGGCCGTTTTTGATCAGGGATTCCATCTGCCAGTAAGCAGTCTCATAGTGGTTGACCTGGACGCTTGAGTAAGTTGTGGCGGTCATCATGTTATCTGGTGGTAGGACAGTATTGACGAAGATAACAGGGCAGTTGAGTGCGGCAAAGGAATCGGCAGGGACATCTTCAAAGTTTCCACCGAAGTAAATAAGACCTGTAAGCTGGTGTCGGTCGATATAAGTTAATAATTCCTGAAATTTTTCATTTTTATTTTGTGAAAAATAATTATCCTGAAAGGATAAAACAGTATAGTCGGCGTTGTGAAAGCGCACGGAAAGCAGGTTCTGCATTGTCTCGGAAACCCAGTTGTAAACATTTTCCGAGACAAGTCCAATACGTGGTGTAACAGCCTGTTTGAACTTTCTGCCGCCGTTTTTTGTGGTGTACTGATTCTCTTTTATGATCTGTAGTACGTGTTGTCTTGTAGCTTCGCTGATATCGGGATAATTGTTTAAAACTTTGGAAACAGTTCCCGGTGTCACGTTCGCCAATCTGGCAATATCTCTGATATTCATGAATGTTCCTCGTCGTGTGATTTTGTGCAAAGTGCAGATGGAACGTCAGATGTATCAAAGAGACTACTTATCGGATGGATTCCAAGTGCATATAAATTTTGATATGCTTTTTCAATTGCTACATCCCAGACCTGTGATGGATTGTGGCAGTCCGAACCAACGATCACGCGGGCACCGCTGCCTTTGACCATTTCCCAGAAAGCAGGGTGCGGATACTGATATCTGGTTCCGTCTGGATAAAACTTTTTTTCGCGCCGGAAGCCGTTGGCATTGTATTCTAACACTGTGCCGGTAGTGACAGCCGTATCAATGATAATGTCAGCCGCTTTTTTACAGTTGTCATCCCAGACAAAATTATCAGCCATATAAATATCAGGATGTGCGACTGCCAAAAATAGTCCGGTTTTCATTCCGTCAGCAACATTTTGTGCGTAGACAGGAAATTCGTCTGTAGAAAGTGCATCGGTATAATTCGTGGTTTTTCCAGATGCATTTTTATAGAAATGTTCTCCCATAAGCAGATAATCCATCCCGGAACGGGTGAGAAGTGCTTCATAGTAATCCCGGTATTCTGGGAGATATTCGATTTCTAATCCTTTCCATAAAATTATATCAGTCCGGTATTGTACCGTCAATGCATTTATATCCTCGATATATTCAGATAATTCACAGTAAGGCATTCTCATTCCAAAATCATAATCGGGAAATGGGGCGTGGTCGGAAAAACCGAGCTGTGTAACACCGGCAGACAGTGCAGACTGGACATAATCGGCTGCAATCCCGTCTGCGTGGCGGCAACGGTTGGTGTGTGTGTGAAAATTTATTTTTTTCATAAATATGAAAACTCCCTTCTGGCGAAACAGAGTGTTTTACAAAATGTTTCTTAAATGTTTCGCAGAAAATATCATAACATTGTACAAAGAAAAACGCAATAAGAAAAATAATATGTACAAAATGAATTATATATTGACATGATATCTCAAAAATGCTATGATTCATAGCGAAACAAAACGAAAATATTTCGGAAACGAAAAACAGGAGGAAAAGGTATGAAACGTAAAGTATTAAGTGTAATGTTATGTGCAGCTATGGTAGTATCCATGACCGCATGCGGAGGAAGTGATGCAAAAGAGAACACTGCATCAGCAAATGCATCTGTTTCTGAAACAGAACAGGGTGAAGCAACCGAGCAGGATGCACAGGAGGAAGAACCGATCACCTGTACACTGACCGTATGGTCACCGTCAGAGGATCAGGATCCGGAATATGGACAGTGGTTAAATACCATGTGTGACCAGTTTAATGAACTGCATCCAAACTGGGATATTACATTTAACTATGGTGTTTGCACAGAATCTGATGCAAAGAAATTAGTTCCACAGGATATTGATGCGGCAGCAGATGTATTCATTTATTCTTCTACCGGTCTGGAAAATCTCTGTCAGGCAAACAGTCTGACCGAGTTTGGCGGAAAGTATCTTGATACGATTCGTGAGAACTACTCCAGCGTCTTAGCAGACAGCTTAACTTATGATGACGGTGTTTACGGCGTGCCAATGACAACAAACACTTACTTTATGTATTACGATAAGAGTGTATTTTCAGAAGATGATATCAAATCTTTAGATACAATGTTAGAAAAAGGAAAAGTAGCGATTCCACTGAACAATGGTTTCTATCTGGCTTCCTTCTATCTTGGAGCAGGAGCAACTTTCTTCGGAGAAGAAGGTAACGAGCGTGAAGCAGGAATTGTACTTGATAACGATGAAACGCTTGCAATGACCAATGCACTGATCGATATGGTACAGAATGAGAATTTAGTTGTTTCTTCCCCGGAAGATGCGATTGCCATGATGCGTGAGGGGAATGTCAATGCATATTTCTGCGGAACCTGGCAGGCAGCACAGACAGAAGAAATCTTAGGCGATAACTTTGGCGTTGCTCCGCTTCCTTCCATGACAGTTGACGGAGAAGAAGTACAGTTAAAACCGTTTACTTCATCCAAAGCAATCGGTGTTAAATCCACAACTGCTTATCCGCAGGTTGCGATTGAGCTTGCAATGTACCTTGGTGGCTATGACAGCCAGAAATTACATTATGAAACCCGTGGATATGTTCCATGCTATAAAGGGCTTGTAAACGATACAGAGATCCAGAAAGATGCCGTTGTAGCAGTAGATTCCTGGACAGTCGAAAACATTGCCGTGCCACGTGCGAACTACACAGAGATGTCTTATTTCTGGACAGCGGCAGAAAGCTTTGGTAATGAATTAAGAGACGGCATTATGACACATGAAAATGCAGCGGAGAAATTAAAAACATTAGAGGAAAGCTCCAATACATCCGGTGTAAATTAATGTTCCGAAATATATCTATGAAATAAGAGCGGGGTTGCAAAAGGATGAAAAGCAGAAAAAAGAAAAAAGAGTTTTATACAGAATATACTGCCCGGAACGCATTAAAGAACGGTTCTTTCATCGTGCGTCTTTCGGCTATTGTTTTTGGGCTGGGCTGTCTGGTACACAAACAGATCGCAAAAGGGATTCTCTATCTGACATCGGAAATTTTACTGATCGTTTATATGGTGCAGACAGGATTTTACAATTTAAGTAAATTCAGGACGTTGGGAGATGTAGAACAGCAGAAAGTATGGAATGAAGCGAAAAGTTTATATGAATATGTGGATGGAGATCGTTCCCTTATCATTTTATTGTATGGTATCGTCACACTATCCCTGATTCTGGTATTTTTCCTGATAGCCAAAAGTTCTTTAAAACAGGCATATCGTCTGGAATGTCAGTCGAAAAAGGGAGAACAGATCCTGACGTTAAAGCAGGAGTTAAAAGAATTATTAAATGGTAATCTGCATATCACACTACTGACTTTTCCAGTACTTGGCGTACTGATGTTTACAATCCTGCCACTTGTCTTTATGATTAGTATGGCATTTACGAATTACAGTGTGGAAGGAAATAAGCTGGTTTTATTTGACTGGGTCGGACTTGAAAACTTCCGAAAAATATTTGATTTTGGTGACAGCCTTGGACAAACATTCTGGTCAGTTTTTGGATGGACAATGGTGTGGGCAGTCGTTGCGACTTTTTCTAATTATATTCTGGGAATGCTCCTAGCACTGTTTATCAACTGGAAAGAGATTCGTGCAAAGAAAATGTGGAGGTTCTGCTTTGCCCTTACGGTTGCAATCCCGCATTTTGTCACATTGCTGATCATTAAGTCCATGCTTCAGCCGGAAGGCGCTGTGAATATCTTGCTTCGTAATCTCGGACTGATCGGAGCAACACAGTCACTGCCGTTCTTTACGGACGCAACTTGGGCGAGAGTCGTTGTCATTTTAATCAATATCTGGGTTGGTGTTCCGTATACACTGCTTCAGGTGACGGGTATTCTGCAGAATATCCCGACAGAATTGTATGAAGCTGCCAGAGTGGACGGGGCAGGTCCTATTGTGACTTTTATGAAAATAACACTGCCATACATGCTCTTTGTCACAACACCATATCTGATTACGACCTTTACGGGAAATGTAAATAACTTCAACGTTATTTTCCTGACGACAGAAGGTCTGCCAAGATCGGTAGGTTCTACGGCAGGAAAGACGGATCTGTTGATCACATGGCTGTATAAACTGACAATCGAAAATCAGTATTTTGATGTAGGGGCAGTCGTTGGTATTATGACATTTGTAACATTGACGATTGTGTCGCTTGTAACATTTACATTTAGCGGTTCAAACAGGAATGAGGAGGCGTTTCGATGAAAGGGACATTTCACAGATATTCAACTGGCAAGAAAATAAAAGTCATTTTAGCCCATGCATTTCTTGCTGTTCTGGCAGTCGTCTGGCTTTTGCCTGTATTATGGGTTATTTTGACAAGTTTTCGCGGAACAAAGGGATCTTACAGTTCCACCTTTTTCCCGACGCGTTATACACTGGATAACTATATAAAATTATTTACCGATTTTTCCGTATTTAATTTTCCCAAGATGGTATGGAATACATTTATCATAGCATCGGTAAGCTGTATCATATCCACATTTTTTGTGATTTCGGTGGCATATACTCTTTCAAGACTGCGGTTCCGTGCAAGGAAACCGTTAATGAATGCAGCTATGATTATCCATCTGTTTCCGGGATTTATGTCGATGATCGCGGTATATTACATTATTAAAATGCTTGGCTGGAGTGACGGACCAATGCTGCGTGTGGCAATGATTGCAGTGTATGCGGGAGGCGCAGGCTGCGGTTATCATATAGCTAAAGGATTTTTTGATACGATATCCATGTCGCTTGATGAGGCGGCACTATTAGACGGAGCAAACAAATGGCAGGTCCTGACACAGATCATTATGCCTTTGAGTAAACCAGTTGTTGTATACACGATGCTGACTTCTTTTGCAGGACCATTCAAAGACTTTATGCTCGCAAAGGTATTGTGTGGTGCAAATCAGGAGTATTACACAGTTGCAGTCGGCTTGTACCAGATGTTAGATGTGGAATATATTGATCAGTGGTTCTGTAGCTTTGCAGCAGGTGCGGTTATTATCTCCATACCGGTAGCAATTTTATTCTTATGTACGCAGAAGTATTATGTAGAAGGTGTCAGCGGAGCAGTAAAAGGCTGATGTCAGACAGAAAGGAATGACCGGCATTGGAAAATCTGACAATCACGGAAATACTTATCCGCATGATTCTTGGGATGCTGTTTTCTGGAATCCTTGGATATGAGAGGGAGCAAAAAGGGCGTCCAGCAGGATTTCGTACTTATATTGTAGTATGTATGGGAGCGGAGATTGCAATGATGACCGGAATTTACCTCAAAATATATATGGGAGATCCAGATTCAAGTAGAATTGCAGCGCAGGTCATCAGTGGTATCAGTTTTCTTGGTGCAGGAACTATTCTAGTGACAAAGCAGAATCAGGTAAAAGGACTGACGACTGCAGCTGGACTTTGGGCAGGTGCTTGTCTGGGACTTGCGTTGGGAGCCGGATTTTATTCTGGAGCAATAGTGGGCTTTTTCACACTCTGGTGTGCAATGCGCATTCTGCATTCAGTGGATAAATTGCTGAGCCGGACAGTGAAAGTGTTTTCTATTTATGTAGAATTTGCGGGAATTCGGGAATTAAGCAAATTTTTATCTTATGGAAGAGAAGTTTCATGTATCATAGATGAGATTCAGGTAACAAAGCAGAAAGACTCAGATGGTGAAAAGGTAGTGGCGGCAACCATGACGTTACACTTTGCCAGAGCGGTTTCACATGAACAGATCATTGAGGAGTTTGGAAAACAGGAGGGAGTTCTGTTTATTCTAGAAGTATAAAAAGATAGTTCACTGCCCCGGGCTGAAATCAGTTACAAGGTATCTGATTTCAGCCCGGGGTGTTGCGTGTTCTCAACGTTTATGTGTTAGGGTGTACTCAAAATAAAATACTTGTTATAATCGAGCTAGAAAACTTATCAAAGATGGCAGTTATGGAATAGAAAACATAGCTGCAAAATCTCTGGAAAGGAACAGAATAAAATTTGCAAAATTACGATCATTTAGGGCAGGTATTTAAAAATCTGCGCACAAACAGACACATCTCCCTCAAACAGATTTCAAATGAGCGGGTTTCCGCAGCTCAGATTTCGCGATTTGAGCGCGGGGAATCCGATATCTCACTGGAAAAATTCCTGACCGCACTTTCAAACATGCATATTGAAGTCAGCGAATTTATGGATGCGGTGAACAACTATCAGCGCACGGAACAGATCCGTTTTATGAGTGCCTTAATTCCACTGGAATATGAGCGGAATATTGCGGGATTCCAGAAAATGCAGGCGGAAGAGGCGTGGGAGTTTTCAGAACATCCGGATATTTACCGCCATCACCTAAATGTGATTCTGCTTCAGAGCTTTATCTGCAAATGCGATGCAACGGTTCCATTTCCGGAAGAGTACATTGACGAGGTGACCGATTATCTGTTTACGACGGAAGAATGGAATATGTATGAATTAATTTTAATCGGTAATCTATATCTGTTCATTGATATTCCACTGCTACACAGAATGGGGCAGGAGATTTTGAAAAGAAAAGATTATTATTGGGAGATTGGTTCACACAAAAATCTTGTCACGATCACACTTTTAAATATCTGGGAAACCTGTCTGCACAGGGATGCGCTTACAGTTGCTTTATTTTACATGGAAAAAATAGAGCCTTTATTAAATGATGAAACGGATCTTTATAAGAGGACGATCTACCTTTTTTTGTCAGGACTTCTACACTACAAGCAAGGAGAAAAACAATCTGGAATTGAGGAAATGAAAAACGCGATCCAGATCTTTGAATGGGTTGGAAGTGAAAATCTGGCAAATAATTATAAAAAAGATTTTGAGCGTTTTGTTCGTTAAAAATTGCATATATGCAAAAAATGAAAAGCCTCTGCCTGAAATTAGTTACAATGTATCTAAATTCAGATGGAGGTTTTATTTATGAAGAAAAATGAGACAAAGTTATTGGCGAGCAGGGCAGTAAACAAGATTGGAAATGTCATGTATGACTATGGAAACAGCACATGGATTGCAGGATTGGGAAGTATCGGACAAAAATACATGGGATACTATCAATTAGCCGAAAACGTGATCTCCTTATTTTTAAATCCAATCGGAGGGGCGGTTGCAGACCGTTTTAAGCGAAGACAAATACTGCTTGTAACGGATTTTATCGGTGGACTCATGTGTGCCGTACTTGCGTTTAGCGGAAACGACAATATCATGCTTTATGGATTGATCGCTGTGAATGCGGCACTTGCGATCATGAGCGCATTTTCAGGAACATCGTTTCGTTCCTACGTGGTGACGGTCGTAGCGGAGGACCGGCTGGTAGCTTTTAATTCACGGCTGGAAGTGATCTCTCAGATTGTGAGCATTTCTTCCCCGCTGTTTGCATTTTTATTTGTGGATAGATTTGGCTTAAAACCGACGTTAATTCTTGACAGTGTGACATTTTTCCTTTCTTTTCTGCTTCTTTTTTCGATTCGGGAGGAAGAAAAACATATTACAACAGAAAAAAGGAACACAAGCATCAAAAGTATTTTGCGGGACATCAAAGAGGGAATGATTTTTATTGTAAAGGAAAAGGAGATTTTCTTTCTGCTGGTCATCGCTTCAATGGTAAACTTTTTCATCGCGGCGTTTAACTATCTGGCGCCATTTTCGAATCAGCTGTTCGTGCATCCATCCAGTTATGCGACACTTTTGACGATGGGAGCGGCTGGCTCAATCGCAGGCGCAGTTCTGGCAAACAAATTATTTAAAAATTCATACAACAGTATCCTGATCGCACTGGCACTCTGCGGTGTGGGACTGGCCGCGATCACAATTTTTGCAGTGCTTGGACTTCCGGCAGAGGTCATAGTAACCGGAAATCTGATTTTTGAGTTTTTCCTGACGATTTTTAATATTCATTTTTTTTCAATGGTGCAGAAAAAAGTACCAAAACACATGCTGGGAAGAGTGTTCAGCTCGATTTTTACGGTTGCGGTGATCTTCATGCCGATTTCAACTGCGATCATGGCAGCACTTCCGTTTTCCATCAGCATCTATGCGTTTGCGGTGATCGGGGCGGGCATTCTGCTTGTGTCTGGAGGTGGATTTCTCTATAGTAAAAAAGTGCTGGACTAATGAAAAAATACAAGATGAGAAAAATCGATTAGTTTACCAATTAGAATCGATTTTACCAGGTATGGGAAGAATAGAACTGTACTTCAAAGTAAAATGAAATTTAATTGAAGTGACTTTGAAGTTGACTTTGAAGTGACATTGAAGTGACTTTGAAGAGGTGTTGGAGAACCTGGCAGAAAATCAGTATCTGCACAATAAAAATATATAAAAATTCTCAGTAAAACATTGCTTTTTTATGCATATATGCTATAATGATTCCATCAATGGAAGCAAAAGTTCAGACATAATTGAATAAATGAGTAGAAATCAGAGAGTGGAGATGATTCAAAGGAATACTGCTGTGGGGTGCAGCAGTATATTTTCGATGTGTCATCTCCCATTTTTATGTCTGATTTATGGTGCAGTCAAATGGTAAAAGTTCAAAAGAACAGGGGAGCATTTTGCAGCAGAATTGAAAGGAGAAACAGGCATGGCAAAATATGTAATGGCATTAGATGCGGGAACAACAAGTAACCGTTGTATTTTATTCAATGAAAAAGGAGAGATCTGCTCGATGGCGCAGAAAGAGTTCCGTCAGTTTTTCCCGAATCCGGGCTGGGTGGAGCATGACGCAAATGAAATATGGTCATCGATGCTAGGTGTTTCGGTGGAGGCGATGAACATGATCGGAGCTGCGGCTTCCGATATTGCAGCGATCGGTATCACAAACCAGCGTGAGACTTCCATCGTGTGGAATAAAGAGACGGGAGAACCGATCTACAATGCGATCGTATGGCAGTGCCGCAGAACATCTGATATTGCGGATGGACTGAAGAAAAAAGGACTGGAAGAAGTTTACCAGAAAAAGACGGGACTGATCATTGATGCATATTTCTCTGCGACGAAGATCAAATGGATCTTAGACAATGTCAAAGGTGCAAGAGAGCTGGCGAACGAGGGCAAATTATTATTCGGTACCGTGGAGACATGGCTGATCTGGAAATTTACGAAGGGTGCGGTGCATGTGACGGATTATTCCAATGCTTCGAGAACCATGCTTTTTAATATCAATGATCTGTGCTGGGACAAGGAGATTTTACAGGAACTGGATATTCCTGAGAGTATGCTTCCGACACCAGTGCCGTCCAGCCAGATTTATGGTTACACCGATCCGTCCTTCTTAGGGGATGAGATACCGATCGCAGGAGCGGCAGGTGACCAGCAGGCGGCACTTTTTGGACAGACCTGTTTCCATGCAGGAGAGGCAAAAAACACATACGGAACCGGATGTTTCCTTTTAATGAATACAGGAGAAAAACCGGTATTTTCAAAAAATGGTCTTGTGACGACTATTGCATGGGGGCTGGACGGAAAAGTAAACTATGCTCTGGAAGGTTCGATTTTCGTTGCAGGAGCGGCAATCCAGTGGCTTCGCGACAATATGAGGCTGATCGATTCCTCCGCAGACTCTGAGTACATGGCAAAAAAAGTACACGGAACCCACGGCTGTTATGTGGTTCCGGCATTTACCGGACTGGGCGCACCGCATTGGGATCAGTATGCGAGAGGTACGATCGTTGGCATCACAAGAGGTACCAACAAAAACCATATCATCCGCGCCACACTGGAATCCATCGATCTTCAGGTGTGTGATGTCATCGATGCAATGCGTGCAGACGCCGGTGTAGAATTGAAATCTTTGAAAGTGGATGGCGGGGCAAGCGCCAACAACTTCTTAATGCAGTTTCAGGCAGACATGATCAATGCACCGGTCAAACGTCCAAGCTGTATTGAGACGACTGCGATGGGCGCCGCCTATCTTGCCGGACTTGCCGTTGGTTACTGGAAGAGCAAGGAAGATGTCATCAAAAATCAGAGTATCGACCAGATATTCTCTCCTCAGATGAGCGAAGAGGAGCGCCAGACAAAACGGAAAGGCTGGAACAAAGCGGTCAAATACGCTTACGGCTGGGCGAAAGACGAACCGGAAGAGGAAGAAGAATAGATTATTATAGCTTGTGATAATGAAAAACATTAGTCCCGCTTATGGATACAAAAAAAATCAATCTGTTTCCATGAAAAAGGTTGAAAATTACAACTACATATGATAAACTCATTACAATTTAAGCAAGGGAATGCTCCAAAGGTCATTCCCTTGTTGACAATAAAGGTATGTTTCGGAGCGGATAGCAATATCCGGTTTGACTGCCCATATATAGTTCATATAGAGCAAAAGGAAAAAACGGAAACGTTTTTTTTTTTGGGAAAAAAAGATGAAAGGACAGGGAAACAAATGAAAGCTTTTTTGATACTCGAAGATGGGAATGTATTTACAGGAACAAGCATTGGTTCCACCAGAGAAGTCATCAGTGAGATCGTTTTTAACACTTCAATGACTGGTTATCTGGAGGTATTGACCGATCCTTCCTATGCAGGACAGGCAGTGGTTATGACATATCCATTAATTGGTAACTATGGTATCACACCGGATATGGAGTCAAAGAAACCATGGCCGGACGGATACATTGTAAGGGAGTTATCCAGAATGCCAAGCAACTTCCGTTGTGAGGGAACAATCCAGGATTTCCTGACAAAAAATGATATTCCTGGAATCGCAGGAATCGATACACGTGCACTTACCAAGATCTTACGTGAAAAAGGTACGATGAACGGTATGATCACAACAAACGAGAACTATAATATAGAAGAAATTATTCCTAAATTAAAAGCTTACACAACAGGAAATGTCGTAGACAAAGTAACCTGTGAAGAAAAACGAGTATTAAGCGGCGCAGGAAAACGTGTTGCACTCATGGATTTCGGCGCAAAAAATAATATTGCCCAGTCTTTAAATAATCGTGGCTGTGAAGTGACCATTTATCCGGCTCACACAACCGCAGAAGAAATCTTAAGCACAAATCCGGACGGAATTATGTTAAGCAATGGCCCTGGAGATCCAAAGGAATGTACCGATATTATCAAAGAGATCAGGAAACTGTACGATTCCGATACTCCTATTTTTGCGATCTGCTTAGGTCATCAGTTAATGGCGCTTGCAACCGGTGCCGACACCCACAAAATGAAATATGGACACCGTGGCGGTAACCATCCGGTCAAAGATCTGAAGACAAACCGTGTATACATTTCATCCCAGAATCATGGATATGTTGTTGATACAGATACTTTGAATCCGAATATTGCAAAACCGGCATTTGTAAACGTCAACGACGGCACGAACGAAGGACTTGAGTATGTTGGAAAGAACATCTTCACTGTGCAGTTCCACCCGGAAGCATGCCCTGGACCACAGGACTCCGGTTATCTGTTTGATAGATTTTTGGATATGATGAGTAAATAAAGGAGAATGAGAGTATGCCAAGAAATAAAGACATTAAAAAAGTATTAGTAATTGGTTCCGGTCCGATCGTCATTGGACAGGCGGCAGAGTTCGACTATGCAGGTACACAGGCATGCCGTTCTTTGAAAGAGGAAGGGGTAGAGGTAGTACTTGTAAACTCCAACCCGGCAACCATTATGACCGATAAAGAAATCGCAGATGAAGTATATATCGAGCCATTGACCGTCGATGTGTTAGAAAAGATCATTGCAAAAGAGAAACCGGACAGTGTTCTCCCAACCTTAGGTGGACAGGCAGGATTAAACCTTGGTATGGAGCTTGCTGAGCAGGGAGTTCTTGACAAATACGGTGTAAAGCTGATCGGAACAACGGCTGAGACAATTTTTAAGGCAGAGGACCGTCAGGCATTCAAAGATACCATGGAGAAAATCGGTGAGCCATGTGCAGCTTCACAGGTTGTAAATAACGTGCAGGATGGTATCAAATTCACAAATACGATCGGATATCCGGTCGTTCTGCGTCCGGCATTCACCCTCGGTGGAAGCGGCGGTGGTATTGCCCACAATGAGCAGGAATTAGTAGATATTTTAACAAACGGTCTGCGTTTAAGCCGTGTCGGCGAAGTTTTAGTTGAGCGCTGCATCGCCGGATGGAAAGAAATTGAGTACGAAGTAATGCGTGATGCAAACGGAAACTGTATTACCGTATGTAATATGGAAAATATTGACCCGGTCGGTGTGCATACCGGTGACTCCATCGTAGTTGCACCATCCCAGACATTAGGGGATAAAGAGTATCAGATGCTTCGTACTTCTGCACTCAATATCATTTCCGAGTTAAACATCACAGGTGGATGTAACGTACAGTACGCACTGAACCCGGATTCTTTCGAGTACTGTGTAATCGAGGTAAACCCTCGTGTATCCCGTTCTTCTGCACTGGCATCTAAAGCGACCGGATACCCGATCGCAAAAGTTGCAGCAAAGATCGCATTAGGTTACACCTTAGACGAGATTAAAAACGCAATTACAGGAAAAACATACGCAAGTTTTGAGCCAATGCTTGACTACTGCGTTGTAAAGATCCCAAGACTGCCATTCGATAAATTTATTACGGCAAAGAGAACCCTTACCACCCAGATGAAGGCAACCGGAGAGGTTATGAGTATCTGCAATAACTTCGAAGGCGCTCTGATGAAGGCAATCCGTTCCTTAGAGCAGCATGTAGACAGTCTGATGTCTTATGATTTTACAGGACTTAACGATGCAGAATTAAGAGAACAGTTAAATGTGGTAGACGACAGAAGGATCTGGGTGATCGCAGAGGCACTGCGCCGTCACTTCAGTTATGATGAGATCCATGCCATCACCAAGATTGATAAATGGTTTATTGACAAGCTCGCCATCATTGTTGAAATGGAAGAGACTTTAAAGACACAGCCATTGACGGTTGAATTATTAAAAGAAGCAAAACGTATCGAGTTCCCGGACAATGTGATCGCAAAACTGACTGGTAAAACAGAAGCAGAAATTCACGACATGCGTTATGAGAACGGAATCGTTGCAGCATACAAGATGGTAGATACCTGTGCAGCAGAGTTCGAAGCAGCTACTCCATATTACTATTCCGTATTTGGAAGTGAGAATGAGGCAGAGGAAACCAATCCACAGAAGAAAGTATTAGTATTAGGTTCCGGCCCGATCCGTATCGGACAGGGTATCGAGTTCGATTACTGTTCTGTTCACAGCACATGGGCATTTGCAAAAGAAGGATGGGAGACAGTCATTGTCAACAACAATCCGGAAACTGTATCTACAGACTTTGATATCGCAGATAAACTTTACTTTGAACCGTTAACTACGGAAGATGTGGAAGCAATCGTTAAGATCGAGAAACCGGACGGAGCAGTTGTACAGTTCGGTGGACAGACAGCCATCAAGTTGACCGAGAGCCTGATGAAAATGGGTGTAAAAATCCTCGGAACAAAGGCAGAAGACGTTGACGCCGCAGAGGACCGTGAGTTATTTGACGAGATTCTGGAGAAAACACAGATCCCGAGAGCAGCAGGTGGAACCGTATTTACTGCCGAGGAAGCAAAAGAAGTTGCAAACCGTCTTGGCTATCCTGTATTAGTCCGTCCTTCCTACGTTTTAGGCGGACAGGGCATGAAGATCGCATTCAATGATGAAGAGATCGAAGAATTCATCGGAATCATCAACCGTATTGCACAGGATCACCCAATCCTCGTAGATAAATATTTACAGGGAAAAGAGATCGAAGTCGATGCCGTATGCGATGGAACCGATATTTTAATCCCTGGTATTATGGAGCATATTGAGCGTACCGGTATCCATTCCGGAGACAGTATTTCCGTATATCCGGCTCCAACGATCAGTGAACCGGTCAAAGAGATGATCGTGGAATACACAAAACGTCTTGCACAGGCATTACATGTTATTGGTCTGATCAACATCCAGTTCATCGTTATGGACGAGCAGGTTTACGTGATCGAGGTTAACCCACGTTCTTCCAGAACTGTGCCATATATCAGCAAAGTAACAGGTATTCCGATTGTTGACCTGGCAACAAAAGTAATCATCGGCGAGACCATCCGCGGTATGGGTTATGAACCGGGACTTGCTCCGACTGCAGATTACATTGCAATTAAAATGCCGGTATTCTCATTTGAGAAACTTCGTGGTGCTGAGATTTCTTTAGGACCTGAGATGAAATCCACCGGTGAGTGTCTTGGTATCGCCAAGACTTTCAACGAAGCTTTATACAAAGCATTCTTGGGAGCTGGTATTAAACTTCCAAAATACAAACAGATGATCATGACAGTAAAAGATGCAGACAAGCCGGAAGCTGTTGGTGTTGCCAAGAGATTTGAAGCATTAGGCTACAAGATCTATGCGACAAGAAGTACTGCAAAGTATCTGCAGGAGCACGGCGTAAATGCACTCCGCATCAATAAGATCTCACAGGAATCACCGAACGTTATGGACTTAATTCTTGGTCATAAGATCGATCTTGTCATCGATACACCTACACAGGGTAACGGTGATAAGAACCGTGACGGATTCCTGATCCGCCGTAATGCGATCGAGACAGGTGTGTACTGTATCACAGCAATGGATACGGCAAATGCGTTGGCACGCAGCTTAGAGACTGCGACCGATGATCTGACACCGGTGGATATTGCGACCGTAAAGAACTTGTAGTTTTTTGAATCTTATAATATAGAAAAAACAGCACAAATCCAAAAGGAGGCGTGCTGTTTTTGCTTTTGCGGAATATGGATATTGGCGACAACATGAAAAAACGACATGAAAGCAGTTAAGAAATTGCTTTCATGTCGTTTTTTATATCGCCGGAATATCCACTCCAACATATAGAAAAAAGTCGCGCGGATTAACGGAGTTTCATTTTTTTGCGCGGTTTCTTTTGGGCCAGTGGTTTTTCTGTGCCCAAAGCATCCTGCGGGATCACAGATGCACTGCTCATTAAGGCGTTTGCCGCTTTTTGTTCCAGTTTACTTTGATTGTGCTGTGCAATCTGAAGTTTGACCTTGCGGAAACGGTCTGCCGTTTCTTTGATGTAGGCATCGGAAACAAAATGCTTTACAGAATCTTTATCCAATGCGATACGGTTGTCCATGGTTTTCATGATATCTGTGATCTTTAAAGATTTGTTGATCACCGGGTCACTTAAATCGTATATCATGTTTGTGGAAAACTTCAGTACCATCGGATGAAGAAAATCAGCCGGATTCTCTGCAAGCACAAGGGCTTTTTCGCCATCGGAAAGATCTACACATGCACCGGTCGGAAGAATATGGATACATTCTGCTAAAGCGGAAAGTACGAGCGGATTGTAGGTGGCTTTATCCTTTTTCAGACGTCCCATGGCAGCAATTTCTGAAATTGGCGGTTTGTTAATGTTCATTGCGGTCAGATGGTCAAATTCGTCCGCTACTGCTAAAATATCGACGAGAAGACGGATATTGTCTGCCGGTTCTTTGACTTTTAAAGTACGGCTGTTTTTAAAAATGATCTGCTGGATAATATCAAGCGTATGTACCGGGAATTTATAATCACCACGGTCCGGGCGGAGTGTTTCATAACCGCGCTCTAAGTTGAGCTGGATAAAATCCTTATCTGCTGTTGTAAGGTCATCCCCTTTGTCTAACACTGTCTGTGGTACATACAGATAACCAAAATCGTAGAGAAGCGCAGCTGTGATAAGGGCTGTCTGTTCTGCAGCAGGCAGATGCATCTGATTTGTGATCATCGCACAGAGAATGCCGACACTGATGGAATGTTTGTAAACAAAATCTGCAGAACTTCGCAGGTTTTGTGCAAAATTTAATTTGTGATCAAGACTGCCGTAATGTGTCTGGATGTCTCTGACGAGATCGCTCAGCGAAACAGGTGCCTGATTGGCCTGCAGACGATCCATATTTTCTTTTAATTTAAAAACATATATAGTCTGGAACTGTTCGAATTCAAGATCCTCTCTGGAAAGAGGCGGTACCGGCTCTGCCGGCTCAAGAATAAAAATACCGATCAGACCAAAGTTTTCGATACTGTTAATACCCTGCATGGTTAAAAGTGTGTCTCTTTCATAAAGAAGAACCCCCATCTTATTGTAGATTGGTTTTGCAAGTCTCATGCCGGGTTTTAAATCTGCTGTTTTTACAAATTGCATAGGTAAATCCTCCCCCTGTGATGATTATCAGGCTCTTTTTATACCATATCCAGACATCAGATGCCTGAATATTCCCCCAATAATGGTATGTGAAAAAATTAATATTCATATTGTGCTTTACATGCTATAATACCATATTAATAGAAGAAATACAATGAACGAAAAATACAACAGTAGCAGAAAGCTTACTGTTCAGCCGAAAGGAACAGCATGAGACACAATTTTTTGAGAAGAATCCTGGGAGGAATACTGACCGGCTGCATACTTGTTACGGCAACTGTCCATGCAGGAACGACACAGAAAGATATTGATAAGGCAAAAGACCAGATCACAGACCTTAAGAAACAGAAAGAAGATGCGAAAGATCAGGTGGACAGCCTGACCAATGAAAAACAGGGATTGGAGAGCGACCTTAGCGGACTGAACGGACAGTTAAATACGATCACTTCTGATATGAACCAGTTAGAGCAGCAGGCAGCGCAGAAAGAAGACGAGATCAATACGACGGCGGAAGATCTGAAACGTTCCGAGGAACGATCTGCAGAACAGTATGAAGATATGAAAGTGCGCATTCAGTATATTTATGAAAATGGCAATCAGTCTGTATGGGACATGCTTATTCATGTGTCCTCCATCGCAGAATTTTTAAATCAGGCGGAATATACAAGTGCAATCAATCAGTATGACAGAAATATGCTTACGGCATATCAGGAGCTCACGGAGCAGATCAAAAAACAGAAAAAGGAACTCGAGGAGCAGAAGGAAGAACTGACTGTATTACAGCAGGAAAAACAGAAAGAGCAGGAAAAAGTCAACAGCCTGATCGAGGATACGCAGAAGAAGATACAGGAATCCAGCGAGAAAATTGAAGATGCACAGTCCGATGTGGAATCGATCGATGCAAAGATCGAGAAAATGATCGAATACGAAAAGCAGCTTGAGATACAGAAGGCAAAAGAGGATGCTGCACGCCTTGCAGCCATCAAAAAGCAGGAACAGGAAAACAGGTCGAATGTGACATACGCACCGGCACAGAGCGATGCGTATCTGTTAGCTGCCATCATCCAGTGTGAGGCATGGGGCGAGCCATATGATGGAAAACTTGCGGTGGCAGCGTGATCATGAACCGTGTCAGAAGCTCCTATTTTCCGAATACGGTTTCCGGTGTGATTTATCAGGGAGGGCAGTTCTCTCCGGTTGCCAGCGGTCGTCTTGCATACCGTCTGGAGCAGGGAGTCGATTCCGATTGTATGAGTGCGGCACAGGCGGTTCTGGGTGGAATGAGCACAACAAATTGTCTGTATTTTCGTGTGAATAACGGCATTATAGAAGGAACAGTTATAGGTAATCATGTGTTTTATTAAACAAAATGATAAAATGATAAAAATTTAACAAAAAACCCCGCAAAATGGAGCAAAAAGGATGTAAAAAATTGTTTACAAAGATGAAAAATAAAGAAAGCTATTGCAATTAATTGTGAAATATGTTAGCATAAAAAAGTACAAGAAATGCAGAAAAATAGCTGATTACATAGCAAATAAGCTTTTTAAAATGAAAGAAAAAAAGATAAATTTCAACCGAAAGTTTGAATTTATTTTTTTAAAAAAGATTGTTAAAAAATTAACAGCATTTTTCGGCAACTTTAAAGAGAAAGAAACAAATTCTCTGCAAAAGCAGAGCTTTGTGTTAAATTGAAAGGAGAATTCAAAATGGCAAAGAAAGTAGTTTTAGCAGGCGCATGCCGTACCGCTATCGGCAAGATGGGTGGAGCACTGAGCAATACTCCGGCAGCAGAGCTGGGATCAATCGTAATCAAAGAGGCATTGAACAGAGCTGGCGTGAAGCCGGAGCAGGTAGATGAAGTATATATGGGCTGTGTAATTCAGGCAGGTCTTGGTCAGAACCCTGCAAGACAGGCAGCAGTCAACGCAGGGATTCCGGTAGAGGTTCCTGCAACTACGATCAACGTACTGTGCGGCTCCGGCATGCACTGTGTAAACCTGGCTGCCAAGCTGATTGCCTCCGGTGATGCGGATATCATCGTAGCTGGCGGTATGGAAAATATGTCCATGGCTCCTTATCTTCTGTACAATGCAAGATTCGGTTACAGAATGGGCGCTGGAAAGATGGATGATGCGCTGATCCGCGATGCCCTGACGGATGCATTCGGCGGCTATCATATGGGTATTACTGCAGAAAATATTGCAGAAGACTGGGGACTGACCAGAGAGCAGCTGGATGAGTTTGCAGCATGGAGCCAGCAGAAGGCACAGAAAGCGATTGCAGAGGGCAAGTTCAAGGACGAGATCGTTCCGATCGAAGTTAAGAAGAAGAAGGAAACCGTTATCTTCGATACCGATGAGCACGTAAAGCCGAACACCACTCTCGAGATCCTCGGCAAGCTGCGCCCGGCGTTCAAGAAGGACGGCGGCACGGTTACCGCAGGCAACGCTTCCGGCATCAACGATGCAGGCGCTGCAATGATCATCGCTTCCGAGGAGTTCGTTAAGGCAAACGGTCTCAAGCCGCTGGCTAAGGTTCGCTCCTGGGGTTCTGTCGGCTGCGACCCGTCCATCATGGGCGTAGGCCCGATCGAGTCCACCCGTCAGGCTCTGTCCCGTGCAGGTCTGACCGTTGCCGACCTCGACCTCATCGAGTCCAACGAGGCATTTGCTGCACAGGCTGCTGCTGTTAACCGTGAGCTTGGCTTTGATATGGACAAGGTTAACGTAAACGGCGGCGCAATCGCTCTGGGTCACCCGATCGGCGCAGCAGGCTGCCGTATCACCACCACCCTGATCTACGAAATGATCAAGCGCGACCTGACCATCGGTCTGGCTACCATGTGCATCGGCGGCGGTATGGGCGAAGCTATCATCGTCGAGCGCGACGAGCTCTGCAAGTAAATTATAGGGGGTACCCAGTACCCCCTATATACCAAAATCAGTTCCGTAGAAACTGATTTTGGATACCCGAACGACGCCGCCCACGGC
>ERZ840407.339-NODE-339-length-40173-cov-14.851663_pt1 | contig 40173 bp, 29 predicted proteins | sample MGYA00519877_ERZ840407 | MGnify/ENA primary metagenome ERZ840407 (study PRJEB31850, sample SAMEA3708875) | human gut metagenome | biome: human gut; feature: human-associated habitat; material: faeces | place: China | collected 2014 ...
AGATGCCGATTTCATTTACATGGGCGCCGGTACGGAGCGGGCGCAGAAGGCCGCACTGGCGGACTTTGCCCGGTACGGCGCGGCTGTCAAGGCGGCGGCGGAGAACGGCACGGCCATGCTGTTTGCCGGAAACTCCATGGAGCTTTTGGGCGCGTCCATTACCGATGACGCCGGTAAGGTATACGCCGGTATCGGTCTTGCGGATTTTACCGCCGTGCAGGGGAAGAAGCGCTTTGTGGAGGATGTCTACGGCCATACCGCGCTTTTTGAAGACGCCGTAGTGGGCTTTGTGAATCGCTGTAGTGTCCTGACAGGTGTCAAGACACCTCTGCTGACGGATATGGAGCTGGGCTGCGGCAACGAGGGCCCCTGCGGCCCGGAGGGCTATCACAGCGGCAGCGTGTTCACAAGTCAGCTCACCGGCCCTATTTTAGTGAAGAATCCGGCGCTGCTGCGGATCATGGTGCAGACCATTTACAAGCATCGGGGCGAAAGCTGCCCGGAGGTGCCGGTGGACAATTACATGACGCAGGGCTGGGCCATCACGGCAGAGCAGCTAAAGGCCCGGTGCCGGAAATAAGAAAGAAAAAGAATGTGAAAGAGCACGGTGCAAACCGTGCTCTTTTACGCTATTTTTCAAAAAATGCCCCTTTTTGTCCTCTGACTTTTATCGTTTTTTATCCGGCGTTCAGCAATTTGTTTGCATAGCGGCTAAGCTGTTCACACGGTTCGTACTTTGTCTTATATCCGATACCGTTGATGATGACAAATGGATTGCATGCTGTAATTTTTTCCTGAGACCCATCAGCCATTGTGAGTGTGAACATAACCGTTTGACCGCAATAGTCGGTATATGAAGTATCTTCATTGTAGATGGTAACCTTGCGGAGATATGAAACAAGTTCTTCTGCATTTGTAATTTGGACTGTCTCATCCGGCGGAGATAAATAGACTGCTACGGAAACAATATCGGATGCTTTCAAATCTTTATAGGGCATTTTCCCTCTCGAGATAATCACGCCTGCCGTCAGAACGACTATCACAACTGCCATAGCAATAACTGCTTTCTTTTTCATACGGCTCCCCCTTCAAAAGTGTGTTTCTATTTGTATAGACGCAAAAAAACGCCAAAGGTTCCAGCTTTTTATATCATAGAATTTTTCCTGACCGCAAAGGCAGATAAAAAGGGGATACCCTGTTTCAAAGGGTATCCCCGAATAGGCGCGACTATTTACTTTACAATCAGGGTATGTCCGTTCATTTCCTCCGGCACGGCAAGGCCCATTACGTCCAAAATGGTGGGGGCAATGTCGCACAGGCGGCCCTTCCGCAGTTCCGTTCCGGCGCCGCAGAGGATAAAGGGCACGGGATTGGTGGTGTGGGCGGTCATGGGGCTGCCATCCGACTGCGTCATGACGTCCGCGTTGCCGTGGTCGGCGGTGATCAGCGCAAAGCCGTCCTTGGCGAGAATCGCCGGGACAACCTTGGACAGAGCATCGTCAACGGCCTCGACAGCCTTGACGGCAGCATCGAACACGCCGGTATGGCCAACCATGTCGCAGTTCGCGAAGTTCACGATGTAGAAGTCAGCGCGATCCTCGTTAATAGCGGCGACGAGCTTCTCGGTAACCTCGGGAGCGCTCATCTCGGGCTGCAAATCGTAGGTGGCAACCTTGGGGGAAGCGACGAGCACGCGCTCCTCGCCCTCCTTGGGCTCCTCGATGCCGCCGTTGAGGAAGAACGTCACGTGGGCGTACTTCTCGGTCTCGGCGGTGTGCAGCTGCTTCAGGCCATTGGCGGCGATAACGTCGGCCAGGACGTTCTCGGGGAACGTCTTGGGGAAGGCGACCTCCACATCAAACGTCGGATCGTACTCGGTCATCGTCACAAAATGCGAAAGCTTGATCTGCTCGCGCTCAAAGCCGTCGAACTCCTTGTCCGTGAACACGCGGGTCATCTGACGGGCGCGGTCGGGACGGAAGTTGAAGAAGATAGCCGCGTCGCCCTCGTGGATACCCTCATTGTGGGCAGCAAAGGGCTCGACGAACTCGTCGCCGCGCGGATCCTTCTCGTAGTAGGCCTTGATACCGGCAACGGGGTCGGTATCGGCATCGGACGCATTGACCATGACGTCGTAGGCGCGCTGAATGCGTTCCCAGCGGTTATCGCGGTCCATGGCCCAATAACGGCCCGAGACGGTGGCAACGCGAGCGTCGCAACCGGTCTCCTCGGAGATCTTGGCCAGGAAGGCGCAGAACTCGCTCATGTAGCCGGCACCGGACTGCGGGTCGACGTCACGGCCGTCCATGAAGGCATGGACGCGAACGGTCTTGACGCCATGCTGGGCAGCCATCTTGACCAAAGCCTCGACGTGGTTCATGTGGGAGTGAACGCCGCCAGGGCTCATAAGGCCCATAAGGTGAAGGGTCTTGCCCTCGGCCTTGACATCATCCATAGCCTTGACGAAAACCTCGTTCTTGGCGATGGAGCCGTCCTTGATGGCATTGTTGATGCGCGAAAGCTCCTGGAAGACGATGCGGCCGGCACCGATATTGAGGTGACCCACCTCGGAGTTGCCCATCTGGCCATCGGGAAGGCCCACGTCCTCGCCCGAAGCGCCGAGCGTGGTGTGGGGGTATTTCTCGTACAGGCTATCAAGGAAGGGCGTCTTGGCAGCGGCGACGGCGTTCTCGCCATCGGCCGGAGCCAGGCCACAGCCGTCCATGATGATCAGGAGTGCAGGAAGATGACGCTGTGCCATATGTCCTACTCGCCTGCCTTGACGACCATAGAGGCGAAGTCGGCAGCCTTGAGCGAAGCGCCGCCCACGAGGGCGCCGTCAACGTCGGGCTTGGCGACGAGCTCAGCGATGTTGCCGGGCTTGGCAGAGCCACCATAGAGAACGCGGATGCCGTTAGCGAGCTCCTCGCCGAACATCTCCTTGAGGGTCTCACGGATAGCGCCGCAGACCTCCTGAGCGTCCTCGGCGGTAGCGGTCTTGCCGGTGCCGATGGCCCAGATGGGCTCGTAGGCGACGACGACCTGCTTGGGGCAGGTGATCTCAAGACCAGCAAGGCCAGCCTTGACCTGGTTCACGACGTGCTCGACATAGGTGCCAGCCTCGCGGACCTCGAGAGACTCGCCGCAGCAGAAGACGGGAACAAGACCGGCGGCAACGAGAGCCTTGGCCTTCTTGTTCTGATCCTCGTCGGTCTCGTGGAAGTAGTCGCGACGCTCGGAGTGACCGATGATGCAGTAGGTGCAGCCAGCGGACTTGAGCATGTCGCAAGAGGACTCACCGGTGAAGGCACCCTTGGCCTCCCAGTACACGTTCTGTGCACCGAGGGCGATGGGGGCAGCCTGAATGCGGTCATGAACCGTGGTGATGTCGATGGTCGGGGGGCAGACGAGCACCTCGACGCCAGCCGGAACCTCGGGCAGAGCCTGAGCCAGCTCGTCGGCGAGCTTGGCGGCCTCGGCGACGTCGTTGTTCATCTTCCAGTTACCAGCGATAAGAAGGGTGCGATTAGGCATCGAGAAGCGCCTCCACTCCGGGCAGGGCCTTACCCTCGACGAGCTCCATGGAAGCGCCACCACCGGTGGAGATCCAGCTCATCTTGTCGGCTAGGTTGAACTTGTTGACAGCTGCGACAGAGTCGCCACCGCCGATGATCGAGGTGCAGTCGGCCTCGGCGACGGCCTCGGCGATAGCCTGGGTGCCGTGAGCGAAGTTATCGAACTCGAAGACGCCCATGGGGCCGTTCCAGAACACGGTCTTGGCGCCCTTGACAGCCTCGGCGTAGAGCTCCTCGGTCTTGGGGCCGATGTCCATGCCCTCACGATCGTCGGGGATAGCGTCGGAAGCGACAACCTCGGGGACAGCGTCCTCGCCAAAGTGATCGGCAACGCGGTTGTCGATGGGGAGCAGGATCTTGACGCCCTTCTCCTCGGCCTTCTTGAGCATCTCGCCGGCACGCTCGACCCAGTCCTCTTCCTTGAGGGACTGACCGACGGTCAGGCCCTGAGCCAGGAAGAAGGTGTAGGCCATGCCGCCACCGATGATCAGGGTATCAGCGGAGTCGATGAGGTGATCGAGAACGCCGATCTTGGAGGAAACCTTGGAACCGCCGACGATAGCGACGAAGGGGCGCTCGGGCTCGGCGAAGATGCCGGTCAGCGTGTCGACCTCCTTCTCGAGCAGGAAGCCGGCGACGGCAGGCAGGTAAGCGGCGGGGCCCACGACGGAACCCTGGGCGCGGTGAGCGGTGCCGAAAGCATCGAGAACGAAGACGTCACCATAGGAAGCGAGGATCTTGGCGATCTCGGGATCGTTCTTCTTCTCACGCTTGTCGAAACGGACGTTCTCGAGAACGAGGACCTTGCCCGGCTCGACGGCGGCAACAGCCTCGGCGGCCTTCTCGCCGTAGGTGTCGGCGACAAAGGCAACATCGAGACCGGAGAGCTCAGCGAGCTTCTTGGCGACAGGCTCAAGGGAGAGCTCGGGCTGGAAGCCGGTGCCATCGGGACGGCCGAGGTGGCTCATGAGGATGACGCGAGCGTTGTGCTCAACGAGGTAGTTGATGGTGGGCAGGGCAGCCTTGATGCGGGTGGTGTCGCCAACGACGCCATCCTTGATAGGCACGTTGAAGTCAACGCGGACGAGAACGCGCTTGCCGTCGACATCGATGTCGCGGACGGTCTTCTTGGTAAAGGCCATGTTTGCTTCTACCTTTCGTACGTGTCTGCCTCCCATTACGGCAGACGATTTCCTATAAAAAGGGCGCGACCCTAGGGTGTAAGCCCTATGAGGCCGCGCCCTTCTTTAGACGCTCAACGAGCTATTCGCTAAAAGCTAAATTAAGCAACGAACTTCTCGAAGTACTTGATGGTGCGGACCATCTGAGAGGTGTAGGAGTTCTCGTTGTCGTACCAAGAGGTGACCTGAACGAGGGTCTGGCCGTTGCCGAGGTCAGAGCACATGGTCTGAGTGGCGTCGAAGATGGAGCCGTGGGTCTCGCCGATGATGTCGGTGGAGACGATGTCGTCCTCGTTGTAACCGAAGGTCTCGGAGATGGTGGAAGCGTAGGCCTTCATAGCGGCGTTGACCTCGTCGACGGTGACCTTCTTGTCAACGACAGCGTAGAGGTTGGTGATGGAGCCGGTCGGCGTCGGGACGCGCTGGGCGGCACCGATGAGCTTACCGTTGAGCTCGGGGAGAACCAGGCCGATAGCCTTGGCAGCACCGGTGGTGTTGGGGACGATGTTGACGGCGCAGGCGCGGCTACGACGCTTGTTGCCCTTGCGCTGCGGGCCGTCGAGCGGCATCTGGTCGCCGGTCCAGGCGTGAATGGTGGTCATGATGCCGGACACGATGGGAGCGAAGTCGTTCAGACCCTTGGCCATCGGGGCGAGGCAGTTGGTGGTGCAGGAAGCAGCGGAGATGATGTTGTCCTCAGCGGTCAGCGTCTCGTGGTTGACGTTGTACACGATGGTGGGCAGATCGCTGCCGGCCGGAGCGGAGATGACGACCTTCTTGGCGCCAGCGTTGATGTGGGCCTGAGCCTTAGCCTTGCTGGTGTAGAAGCCGGTGCACTCGAGAACGACGTCGACGTCGAGGTCGCCCCAAGGCAGGTTGTTGGCGTCGGCCTCCTTGTAGATCTTGATCTCCTTGCCGTCAACGGTGATGGAATCCTCGCCAGCAACGACCTCGTGATCGCGAGCGTAGTTGCCCTGCGTGGAGTCGTACTTCAGCAGGTAAGCGAGCATATCGGGAGAGGTGAGGTCGTTGATAGCGACGATCTCGGAGCCCTCATGACCGAACATCTGACGGAAAGCCAGACGACCGATGCGACCGAAGCCGTTAATAGCAACCTTTACTGCCATTGTGTCTCCTTTCGTAAGGCCCCCGCAAGCTACAGCGCCCGCCGTTGAGGCCCACAAACTAACCACTCGCCTAATATACCTTTTTTTTGACTTGAATTTCACGAGAATAGTCGAAATTGAAAATCAAATTTACGTTAAAACGTTTTAAAGAATAAAATAGCAGCTAAATCCGTATATAAGTCGATACTTTAAACTACCGGTTTGCTTCAATGAGCTTTTCAAGCCTCAAAACTCGATGGTAGAGGGCCGACTTCGACAAGGGAGGGTCAGCCATCTCCCCTAAATCACGCAGCGACAGATCGGGATAGCGCTCGCGCAGGTCGCAAAAGACCGCCAAGGCATCCGGAAGCGCATCGCGAAGGCCGCGCTGCTCGAGCTCATCGATAACCGCAAGCTGATGTTGGGCAGCACCGGCGCTTCTGGTCTGGTTGGCGAGCTCGGCGTTCACGCGACGGTTCACATCGTTCTTAACCAACTTGACCGCGCGCGCCTCCTCAATCTCGGCAACGCTGCGCTTGGCACCAATCAGCTTTAATAGATGCTCGATTTCCTCGGCGCTCTTAATGTACACGGCATATGACCCCCGCCGTGCATTAACACGAGCATGGACCCCAATCTGCCCCAACAGGTCGCAAAGCCCCTTAGCATATTGCTCGCCCTGCACCGCGATCTCCAAATGAAAATCGCCGCGTGGATCGGCCACGAAGCCGCCCGCGATGAGCGCGCCGCGGATGTAGGCAAGCCTGCAGCAGGGACGGGCAACGATGTGTCGGGGAACACCAGCAACGAGCCCTCCCCTGCGGTCTAGAATGCCCAGCAGCACCAGAGCCTTGTCCAGGTCGGGTTGATCGGGCAGGGTAATGAGATAGTTACGGACCTTATGCAAGACCGATTTACGAACGGTGAATTCCGTTTTGAGCTTAAGAATGCGATGCGTCAGCGTGATCATCGTGCGCGCGACGGCTCCCGTCTCGGTCGCGACCGTCAAACGATACCGCCCGGAACCGGCCAACGAAAGCGTACCGCTCACACGCGTCAGGGCGGCAAGCGTCGACAAATCGCAGTATTCACATTCGGGTTCGCAGCGCGCAAGCTCGTCACGCACCTCGGCGGTAAACGACATGCAGGCCTATGCTTTCGTGTTGGCGCGCGACAAGTCGCGATGGGAAATGCTCACGTGATACTGGGCGCCTTCCAAATAACGCGCCGTGGCCTCGGCGATGGCAACGCTGCGGTGCTGACCGCCCGTGCAACCGATGGCAATAGAAAGCTGCGGCTTGCCCTCTGCGATATAACCGGGCATGACCGTATCGAGCAGCTGCGTCCAGGCCTTCCAGAACTCCTGCGTCTTGGGATGGTCCAGAACAAAGTCGGAGACTTTCTTATCGAGACCGGTCATGGTGCGCATCTCGGGATCGTAGAACGGATTGGGCAGGAAGCGAACGTCAATCATAATGTCCGCCTCGACGGGCATACCGTGCTTAAAGCCAAACGAGAACACGTGAACGTCCATGAGCTGCTGGTCGGACAACTCGGAGAACGCCATGCGCAATTTGTTGCGCAGCGCAGAGGTGCGTAGGCGGCTCGTGTCGATAATCATATCGGCTCGATCGCGCACACCCTGCAGCTGCAGGCGCTCGCGCTGAATCGCATCGGCCGTAGTCTCCCCCGGCTTGGCAATGGGATGACGGCGGCGATTTTCGCTGTAGCGACGAATCAGCACCTCGTCAGAAGCCTCCAGGAACACGATGTCGCAGCTCATCTCACGCTCTTCGAGCGCGGCGACCGCATCGAGCAGCTCATCGAACAAGCCCTGGCTACGCAAATCGCAGGTGACGGCGAGATGCCTGCCCACGCCCGTATTAATGCCGACGAGCTCGGCAAGCTGGGCGATCAGACGCGGAGGCAGGTTATCGATGCAAAAATAGCCCATGTCCTCGAACACGTGCATGGCCTGCGTGCGGCCCGATCCGGACATTCCGGTGATGATGACGATATCGGGGATGCGCTCCGAGCGCTCCGCCGCATCCATGGCATCTCCCTTTTGCATGTGCTGCCTCCCGAAAACAAGCGCGGGACCCAGCAACCCGGATCCCGCGCGGTCAATTGCCTTTATTGAGTATACCGCCCCGAGCGGATACGAGGCCTGTCTTACGCCTCAAGCGCAGCCTTGAACCAACTTGTAATACTCGTGGGGTGCGTGATGGCGGTGCCGACGACAACGGCCCAGGCGCCAGCATCGATCGCGGCGCGAGCCTCCTCGGGCGTGTGCACGCGACCCTCGCAAATGATGGGAAGGCCGGGGAATTCCTCGGTCGCCTGACGCAGGAGCGGCAGGTCGGGACCATCGGCCATGGTGCAGTCGATGGCGGCGACACCGTGAGAGAGCGTGGTAGATACCAGGTCGAAGCCCATATCAACCGCACGGCGAATGTCCTCGATGGTGGCACAATCCGCCATCAGGAGCACACCCTCCTCGTGCAGCGGACGGAAGGTATCCTCGACCGTCTTGCCATCGGGGCGCGGACGATCGGTGGCGTCGATTGCCACGATATCGGCACCGGCAGCAACGCAGGCGCGGGCGTGACGCAGCGTCGGCGTGATGTAGACGCCCTCGTGCCCATCCTTCCACAGGCCGATAACAGGAACCTCACAGCGACCCTTAATGGCGGCAATGTCGGCAAGGCCCTGGCAGCGAATGGCGGCGGCGCCGCCCAGCTCGCAAGCACGAGACATTTGAGCCATGGTCTCGGGCGTACGAAGCGGCTCGCCCATATATGCCTGAACGCTCACGACGAGCTTACCCTTCAGGGATTGAATCAAAGGATCAACGGTCATGTGCGACTCAACCTTTCTCAAAACAGCCTTCTGAGACACCGCACCTTGACGTTCAAACCGTCGCTCGCGTACCGAAGTACGCTTCGCTCCTCTTTCACGTCAATCTGCGGCACCTCAGAAGGCGCACTTGGTAGTTATGTTCACTTCAACGACGCAAGAAGATGCTCGGCGGCACCGATGAGCGGAGCGTCGCCCTCCAGAGAACCAATGAGGATCGGCGTGTCCTGAAGCGGGTCGAGCGCCTGGCTGGCGTAGCCCTCGTGCACCGAATCCTTCCACGTCTGTGAGCGCCAATCGGGACCCTGGTGAATCACACCCCCCGAAAGCACGATGACCTCGGGATCCAGAATGTTGGCAAGCGAGCCTAAGCTGGCACCCAGAGCAAAGCCGGCATCGTGGATGACCTCGGTCGCCTTTGCGTCGCCCGCACGGCACAGGTCGTTCACATCGCGACCGACCGAAGGACGGCTGGGGTCGACACGGCCAAAGCGCTCATCGTACATACGACCAATGGAAGTGCCCGAAGCAACCGACTCAAGATGACCGGAACGTCCGCAGGCGCAGGGAATGCCGGCGGCAGCCGAGCACTCGATGTGGCCCATATGGCCGGCGGCACCATGGAAGCCCTGCATCACGCGGCCATTCTCGACATATGCACCGCCGATGCCCGTACCGATGCCCAGGCACAAGACGGAGAACTTGCCCTTGCCGACGCCCCAGTGGGCCTCGCCCAGCGCATGAGCCTGCACATCGCCCACAACGGCAACGGGAAGACCGAGGTCCTCGCGCAGGCGCGGCCCTAACTGAACGCCGGACCAGCCGGGCATGATCTCGTTGGCATACGCGATGGCGCCCGTCTTGGGATCGACGACGCCTGCGGCACCGATACCGACACCGAGGACCTCGACATCGGGATTCGCTTCGATGGCGGCCTTAATAGACGCCTCGATGCGCTGGAAAACTGCCTCGCCGCCTTCTTGGGCCTCGGTGGGAACCTCGGCTTCAAAGACCGGATGGGGCACGCTGCCATCAGCCGGGTACTCCATGATGGCAGTCGCAATTTTAGTTCCGCCGATATCGACAGAGCAGACGTACTTGTTCTCCATGTCGCTCTCCTTAGGAGATAAAAACAACTACAGGAAATGAGGGCAGAATTATCGCCACAGGTTGATAAAGGTTTCCCAGGTGCCCGAGGTTGGGGTGAAAGTGGTCGGACGTTGACCTAATGGGTCACGCCCGACCACTTGAGCCCCAAGATCGGGTGCCTGGGAAAGCTTTACAGGAGACCGTTGTCCTGAAGGACCTTCCTAATCGCCTCGACGTTCTCGCCGGTCATGGCCTTCACCGGGCGCGGCATGGTCGGGCTGTCGAAGATGCCCATGAGGTTCATAGCGGTCTTGAAGGCGCCGACGCCACCGGCATAGCCCTGGACGCCCGAGGTGACGTCCCAGATGTGCGAAATCTCATTGAGGCGATCCTGCTCGGCCTTGACGGTAGCCCAGTCGCCGGCCTGAGCGGCCTTCCACTGGCGCACGTAGCCCTCGGGCTCAACGTTGGCAAGGCCCGGGACAGAACCGTCGGCGCCACCGAGGTAAGCGCCGTCGACAACAACCTCGTGACCGGTGAGGATGCTCATCGGATGGCCGTTCTTCTCGTTCTCCTGAACGAGATAGCGGAACGAGATGTCATCACCCGAGGAATCCTTGACGCCAGCAAGGACGCCCTCGGCGCCGAGCTTGGCAAGGAGCTTCCAGGGGAGCTTGGTGTGAACGCAGACGGGAATGTCATAGGCAAAGATGGGCAGGTCGAGCTCCTCGTGCAGGATGCGGAAGTGCTCCTCGACCTCGGTCATGCCCTGCAGGGCATAGAACGGGCAGGTGGCGACAAGCGCATCGGCGCCCAGCTCCTGAGCGACCTTACCGTGCTCGATCATGCGCTCGGTCTCGGTATCGATGATGCCGACCAGGACGGGCACGCGGTGGTCGACGATGCGCACGGCCTCGGCGATGATCTGGCGACGACGCTCATCGGTGGAGAAAACGACCTCGCCCGAAGAGCCCAGGAAGAACAGGCCATCGACGCCGGCATCGATCATGCGGTTGATGCTGCGCTCAAAGGAGGCAACGTCGAGCTGGTGGTCTTCGGTATCGGGAACAACGACGGGAGGGATAACGCCGGTGAATTTCTGAGTTGCCACAAGAATCTCCTTAGTTGTCTGGCGGGCGGCCCTATGCCACCCACTCTTGTTGGCAGTGTCCAGGCCGTCTAGGCCAAAGAACACGGGTAGAACGTTTGGTTAAAAAAGTCGATGACTTCGTTTTCGAACGCGTTGATGCGCTCATGAGCGTATTTGGCATAGATGATATGCCTCCGGTCACACTCAAGACCGTTGAATACGGCAAACTGGCCCTTGGGATCACTCACGGCATCCATGAGCGATGTGCCCATGAGCACCGATCCACGCACCCGAGACGACAACGCCTCGAGGCCACCGGGAATTGGATTGGCAACCGCCGTGCAGGCGAGGCCCCGCTCGTCCAGAGCAGAAACCGCCAGCGCGACTCCGCCGCCAAGGCCCTCGCCCCATGCAAAGATGCGGTCGGGGTCCACGCCATCAAGATTGCGCGCCACCTTCGCCATCGCGCAACCCCAACGGACGCGCCTGACAAAAGCAGGCGAGGTAATCCCCTGTCGCAGATCGCTGGGTCCAATCGCCTCATCGTCCAGCGCAAGCACGGCATATCCCATGGCCGCAAACCTCGTCATGTGATGCCATCCCCGCACGGGTCGGTCGATGTCGTGAAACATCAGACATAGCGGCACAAGCTCGGATGCTCGGGCGCGACCGGCAGGCTCGATCAAACGTGCGTGGACCACATCGCCACCAAGCTCAAAGGAAACCTCGGAGTAGCGGGCATACGGATTGGCGAAATCGATCGCCGTAATACTCGGCCCGCAAACCTCAAGGTCCGAAGCGGCTATCTCTAATTCGGAAACATCCGCAGAAGCATCACCGCGCCAATCCCGGAAATCAGCGAGCCTTGACGAGACCGTTCCGGGAATCCCCACAAGGTCGGAGACAATCAGCTCATTGACATTGCTCTCGCACTTAGACATGAGCCTCCCCTCCCTTGCAGAAAAACGGAATGATCAGATCGTCAAAATCCTGAATCTCCTCGTGGCCAAAGCCTTCAAAGAACTCATGACGCTTTTCACAGGTCAGGTTGTTATAGACCGCAAACTGCGTCGCTGGCGGACAGACGGTATCGGCTGTGCCGGTGCCAAACAGCACGGGGCATTTGACCATAGGGGCAAAGTTCTTGGAATCGAAGTACGCCAGCTTGGCATAGGCTTCGTCGATACGAGTCGAGTCCTCGTCAAACCAGCGAGACCAATAGCGCAGGCCCTCGTAGGCAATGTCGTCGGCATCCAAATCCCAGACCAGGCGGAAATCCGACAGGAAGGGATAGAGGATGGCGGCGCGATTGATAAGCTCGCTGTTAAGCGCACAGGTCGCAATGCCCAAACCGCCGCCCTGCGACGCGCCGTTCACAAACACACGGGCAAGATCGATGCCCTCGAGCTCGCGAACGATGCGGCACAGGACGCGAATATCTTGGTGCAAGCGGACATAGTAGAGGTTGGCCGGATCGCCGTCGATACCGGCGACGATATGGCCCGCGACCGTTGTGCCCTCAAATCCACCAATGTCCTCGGAGGGACCTCCTTGGCCGGGGCAGTCGAGGGCGATGAGTGCCATGCCCATGCCCGCAAACGACGCCTGCTCAAACCAGCTGCGGCTTGCACCCGGATACCCATGGAACTGAAGTACCAATGGCACGGGCTCGTCCGAGACGGGTTTAAGGTACTTGGCATGCAGGCGAGCGCCACACATGCCGGTATACCAGAGGTCGAAAAGCTGGCAGGTCACGGCATCGGTGACCGATGCCGTCTCGATCGCATAGTCAAGTCCGACGGCGTCGGCCTCGGCCATGCGGTCCTTCCAAAAGAGATCGAAATCTGATGGACGGGGCATGGCGCCCCGATACCCACCAAATTGCTGTTGTAGCTCCTGAGCACTTGGCATGGCTCGTGAACCCAACCTTTCGAAATCGCAACGGAGGTGCGCCCGGCAAGGGAACCGGGCGCACGGGAGGGAAAGCGAGGCTACTCGCCGAGCTTGGGATGCAGCAGCGACGGCGCAGCACCGAGCAGCATCTTGGTGTAGGGGTCCTGAGGGTGCTGGAAGACCTGCTTGGCCTCGCCCTGCTCGACGATCTTGCCGCCATTCATAACGATGATGTCGTCAGAGATATAGCGGACCGTCTGGATGTCATGGCTGATGAACACCATGGCCAGGCCGAGCTCCTTCTTAAGGTCGGTCAGCAGGTTCAGAATCTGCGCGCGGACCGAAACGTCCAGAGCCGAGGTGGGCTCGTCGGCGATGATGGCATCGGGGTTCAGCGACAGGGCACGGGCAATTGCGACGCGCTGGCGCTGGCCGCCCGAAAGCTGGCCGGGAAGAACCTCGGCGGCGGAGCTGGGCAGACCGGTGAGCTCCAAGAGCTCCTTGACGCGCTTCTCCTGCTCGGCCTCGGTACCCAGGTTGTGGACGCGCATGGGATCGAGCAGTTGCTCGCGAACGACCATACGGGGGTTGAGTGCCGTGGCCGGGTTCTGGAACACGACCGAGATGACGCGACCCATGTGGCGACGGTCCTCGGCGGTACGTTTGGTAACGTCCTTGCCCTTAAAGTAGACCTTGCCGCTCGTGGGGGCCTGCAGGCCGCACATGACGTTGGCGGTGGTGGACTTACCGCAACCGGACTCGCCGACGATGCCGATCGTCTGACCGGGCATGAGCCTAATCGTTACACCCTGGACGGCGTGAACCAGGTTAGGGTGCAGAATCGAGCCGGTACGGGTCCTAAAGGTGACGTGGACGTCATCAAGGAAGATGATCGGCTCGACGCCGTTGACTGCGGTCTCGCTCATCTACATCACCTCCGCGTGAGGGGTCAAACCATTTGCCTTGAGCACCTCGTCGGGGAGCTCGGAATAGAAGTGCTCGGTGCCGGGCACGCGCTTGAAGACCGGACGGGTGTCCAGGCCAATACGCGGATGGCTCGAGCGGGGCGCGAAGCGATCGCCCTTGGGGAAATCGCGCGGGCTCGGAACGGCGCCGGGCACCTGGTGCAGGCGGCCCGAACCGCTCTCGATGGACAGAACGGAACCCAGAAGACCGCGGGTGTACTCGTGGATCGGGTTGGTGAGCAGCTCCTTGGTGGGCGCCTGCTCGATAACCTGACCGGCGTACATCACCGTGATGTTATGGGCGACCTCGGCGACCAGCGCCAGGTCATGCGAGACGAAGATCATGGCAAAGCCGAGCTTGGCCTGAAGGTCGTTGAGCAGCTTGATGACCTGCTTCTGGACGGTAACGTCCAGAGCGGTCGTGGGCTCGTCGCAGATGACCAGCTTGGGGTCGCGGGTAAGGGCCATAGCGATCAGGACACGCTGACGCTGGCCACCGGAAAGCTCATGCGGGTAGCTCTCGAGCGTACGCTTGGGGTCGAGGCCCACGAGCTCCAGGAGTTCCTCGGCGCTGCGGGTGCCGCCGCGCTTGGTGAGCTGCTTCATCTGGGCAGAGATGAGCATGGAGGGGTTGAGCGAGGACAGGGCGTCCTGATAGACCATAGCGATATCGGTACCGCGCAGGCCGAACCACTCCTTCTTGCTCATCTTGAGCAGGTCGCGGCCCTCCCAGAGGACCTGGCCGGAAAGGTGCTCGTCATCGTCGGTCAGGCCCATGATGGCCAGCGTGGTGATGGACTTACCGCAACCGGACTCGCCCACCAGGCCCATGGTCTGACCAGGACGGACGTCAAAGTTGACATGGTCGACGACGTTGATATCGCCGTGATGCTCAAACTGAATGCAGAAGTCACGGACCGAGAGAATCGGTTCGACAGACTCGTCGGGCACATGGCGATCGTCACGCTTGAGCTCGACATCGCGCAGGGCGCCAAGGCGAGCGGAGAGGGACTGGGCCTGCTCCTTGTAGGCGCGAACGGGGTCGGAGACCAGCAGGTCGGCCTCGCGACGCTTGGAGGAATCGGTCGGATCCAGGGCGGCGGAGGGAGCAGCGGCCATGGCGTCGGTAATGCCCTCGGAGAGGATGTTGAGCGCCAGGCAGGTGATCATGATGGCCAGGCCCGGGAACAGCGCCTGCCACCAACGGCCGGCGAGCACGCCGCCGCGGGCGTCGGCGAGGATGTTGCCCCAGGTAGCGGTGGGCTCCTGGATACCAGCGCCGATGAAGGTCAGCGAGGCCTCGAAGATGATGGCGTCGGCGACCAGGGTAACGGTGAAGACCATGATCGGGGCGATGCAGTTACGCAGAACATGCTTGATCAAAATCCACGGAGCCTTGGCGCCGGAAACGATGACCGCGCGGACATAGTCCTCGCCGTACTCGGACACGATGTTGGCGCGCACGATACGGGCAATCTGCGGAGTGTACATAAAGCCGATGGCGAAGATGATCGACGGCACGGAGTTGCCCAGGATGGAGACGAAGACGGCCGCGAGGGCGATGCCCGGGATGGACATGATGATGTCCAGGATACGCATGATCGTCTCGGAAACGGCCTTGCGCGAAACCGCCGCAAGGGCGCCCACGACCGAGCCGCAGACCAGAGCCATGGCAGTGGCGCCAAAGCCGATAATCAGCGAGTAACGACCACCGTAGAGCATGCGCGACAGAATGTCGCGACCCTTATCGTCGGTACCGAAGATAAATCCGTTGCCGGGAGCCTGGCGAGCCGTAAAAATCTCGACCGGGCTATAGGGGGCAAGAAGGGGCGCCAGAATCGCAGTCAGGGCGACCAGCACCAACACGACGGCGGCAATCTTAGAAGACAGCGTCATCTTCTTCCAGCCACCGAGCTTGAGCCCCTTGGAGGCAGCCTTCTCGAGCTGCTCGGTTTGCTTCTCTCGAATCTTTACCATAATCTACACCGTCCTGATGCGCGGGTTGATGAGCAGGTAGAGCATGTCAACCACGATGTTGATGATGATGAAGGCAAGAGCAACGACGATAACGACGCCCTGAACCAGGTTCGCCTCGTTGCCCTGAACGCCCTGCAGAATCGCGGTGCCCATGCCGGGGAGGTTGAAGATAACCTCGATGACGACGGCGCCGCCCATGAGGTAACCGATCTTAAGGCCGAGGGTGGTGACCGGGGTGATCAGCGCATTGCGAAGAACGTTGATACCGACGACGACCTTCTCGGGAACGCCGGCACCGCGAGCCATACGGACATAGTCCTTGTCGAGCTCCTCGACCATGGCGGTACGCACGATACGAGTCATCTGGCCCGTCAGCGGAAATGCCAAGGCGATGGCGGGCATAATCATGCGGCCCAGATAACCAGCCGGATTCGTGGTGAAGTGAGGCAGAGCACCCGATGCCGGGAGCACCTTAAGGTAGGAAGAGAACAGCAGGATCAACAGAACGGCAAGCCAGAACGACGGGGTTGCCAAGCCGGCGATGGAAAAGACGCGGATCACTTGGTCCGGCCATTTGTCGCGATACAGTGCCGCGATGACGCCGAGCAAAAACGAAACGACCGCACCGATGGCAAGGCCGATGAAGGTCAGCTGCATCGTGACGGGCAGGGCCGTGGAGATGCGCTTGGCAACGGAGTTGCGAGCAGCACCATAGGTGCCCATGTCGCCATGGATCAAATCGCCCATATAGCGCACGTAGCGCACGGGCCAGGGGTCGTCCAGCCCATACTTCTCATGGTACTCGGCAACCGCCTCGGGCGAGGCACCGTCACCCAACGCCGTGTAGGCGGGGTCGGTCTTGGAGAACGACATAAGGAAGAACACCAGGACGGTGACGCCCAATGCCATGATCGGCAGCGCCACAAGACGCCTTCCAATCAAACGTAGCAAGTTGTTCACGTTCTCTCCCCTTTCTTTTGTCGGTAGGACCAACTGGTATATGAGTACGGATACTCATTACAAGACCCGAGCGACATCGAGGTCGCCCGGGTCTTTGTTTCAACTATGAGGATACGGTCCCAACGACCGACATCCTGCATACAGACTCAAGCGAGTCTTTAAGCCTTGACGGTCGCAACGCCCCTGAAGGACATGCTCGTCGTGCCGATGCCCTTGAAGCCATCGAGGGCCTCGCCGTTGGGCGCAGTGGACGGATCGTCCCAGGAAGCGGAGACGGTCTTGACGTGGACAACGGGGTACAGAACGGCGTTGTCGGCAATGATGTCGAAGCACTCGTTCCACTTCTTCTGCTGCTCGTCGCCCTCGGCGGCAAGAGCCTCGTCCATGAGACTGTGGAGCTTCTGCCACTCAGCGGACTCCTTCCACGGGCAACGGGTCTGCATCCAGACGTTGTCGCCGTACCACCAGTTGAGCAGCAGGTCGGGGTCGGCGCCGAAGCAGGAAGGATCGCCAGGGGCAAGGAGGATATCGTAGGCCTCGCCGCCGTCGATGGCAGCGTAGGTGGCCGGCGAGGTATCGGTCTGGATGGTCACATCGAAGCCGAGAGCGTCGAGGTCGTTCTTGACCTGGGCGGCCATGCCCTTAATCTGCTCGTTGTCGGTGGTGCGCAGGGTGATGGCACCCGGGGTGATGCCAGACTCCTCGATGAGCTTCTTAGCCTTCTTGGCGTCGGTCTTGTACACCGTGGAAGCCTCATGATAGTTGGTGAAGCTCTTGGGCAGGTAGCAGCTGGCAGCGGTGGCAAGGCCGGCGAAGGTGTTGCTGACCATCTTCTCGGTGTCGAGCGCATACATGACAGCCTGACGGACCTTGACGTTGTTCCAAGGCTCCTTGGCGACGTTGAACATGATGAAGCGGGTGCCGAAACCCTGAACGTTATCGATCTTGCAGCCGGCGCTCTCGAGCTGGTCGACGGCGTCAGCGGTAACGAGCTCCATAACGAGCGTGGAGCCCTCCTGCTGAGCGGTAACGCGAGCGGTGGGGTCGGTCAGGATGCTGTACTGGATCTTCTTATCCTCGGCAGCATACTCACCGTTGTACTCGGGGTTGGGAACCAGGGTGATCTCGGTATCGGAGATAGAGTCGTACATCCAGGGGCCGGAGCCGATCGGCTGCTTGGCGCGATCCTCCTCGGTCTGGGTGGCCGGGGTAACGCGGACGATGGCCAGACGATCCTTGAGCAGGGAGAAGTTGGGGACCTTGGTCTTGACCGTCACGGTGCTGGCGTCCTTGGCCTCGATGGACTCGAAGGGCTGGAAGAACGGAGCATAGGTAGCGGAAGCGGCGCAAGCGGTGTAGGAGGCAACGACATCGTCAGCGGTGACCTCGGTGCCATCGGAGAACTTGGCGCCCTTGCGGATGGTGACCTCGAAAGTGGTGTCGTCCACAGACTTGGGATCGTCGGTGGCGAGCTCGTTGAAGGTGCTGTAGTCGTGGTAATCGATGCCGTAGAGGCCCTCGACGACGTGCCAGTTAGCACCCAGGCCCACAGCGGAGCCGGTGCTGGCGGGATCGAAGCTGGACGGAGCGTAAGCGGAACCAGCGGTGATCACGCCGCCGCCACGGTTGGCGGAATCGGTGGAACCGGAAGCGGAACCCTCGTCGCTAGAGCTGCCACCGCAGCCGGTGAGACCAAGCCCTGCGACAGCAGCGACGCTGCCGGTGAGGCCGAGGAACGAACGCCTGGACATACCCTTGTTGATGATGGCCATGTCTTCTCCTATCAATAGAGAATCTTACCCGGGAGCACCTAGACGCGCCCCCGCGCAACTTGCGGACGATATATACCTTACCTACCGACGAACCCAACTGAGGTGCCGCGCTCGGCGACCGATACATACATACGCTTGAACGGTATTTACTACCGTTCACCGAATTCATTGACAAACGATTCGCCAGACAGTATGTATCGACGAGGTGAGATATCAGTCTTCGTCAACCCGCAGGATAGCAGGGTTGTTCACCATGGCTAGTCAAACGTTTTAGCGTTAATTAAACCCGAAATCGGCTGGTAATCGCCGTGAAATAAATGATTGAAAATCACGCAATCATGTATATCAGTTGTTTAGAGGCGTGTTTAGTTTTCGGATTGCTTTGCCGCCGCCTCGGCGCGCTCGGCATTCCATGCAACGAGCGCCTCGTGAACCGCTTTGGCGACATCGGCAGGAATGCCTCGAACTTCCGCGATCTCTTGCTCGCTCGCCGCGCGCAAACGCTTCATCGAGCCAAAATGGCGCATAAGGGCACGTTTTCTGGTGGGTCCCACGCCTGGAACGTCATCGAGTACCGAAACCGTCATGGCTTTATCGCGCAATTCGCGATGGAACGTGATGGCAAAACGGTGCGATTCATCGCGCACCTGTTTAATTAGATAGAGCGACGCGGACCCGGTCGGCAGCACGACGGGAGTCTCGTCCCAAGGCACAAAAACTTCCTCATCGGCCTTTGCCAAGCCACAAACTGGTATATCGAGCCCAAGAGCCTCAAGTTGCTTGATCGCAGCGGTCAATTGCGGCTTACCGCCATCGACAACGAGCAAATCGGGGCGCGAGCCAAAGCGCTCGTCGGCCATGCGCTCGGGAGCATAACGTCGTCCCAAAACCTCGGACATCGACACGAAGTCGTTTGCCTCGTCCAATTCGGCCTGAATTTTAAAACGACGATACTGACTCTTGTCGGCGCGCCCGTTGGTAAACACCACCATCGAGGCGACCGTAAAGGTGCCATGCAGTGTAGAGATATCGAAGCACTCGATACGCAACGGCGGCGATGGCAGCGCCAACGCACTTTCGAGCTCCAGGAGCGCTTGATTGGTGCGGTCGTCAGCGTACCCCGTTCGCATCATGTAGCGCATGAGGGCATGGCGCGCATTTTTGGATGCCATATCGAGCAGACGGTGCTTTTCGCCACGCTGCGGCCTATGGAGATGGCAGGAACGCTCACGCTTGCCCGCAAGCCACTCCCCCAGCGCTTCCGCATCCTCAAGATCGACGGAAAGGTTGACCTCAGCTGGAATATCAGCCGTCTCGTCGTAATAGCGCTTAAGAAAGCCCGACTGGAGCTCTTCCTCGTCAACATCAAGACCCTTGTCGAGAATGAACTCGCAGGTGCGAACTGTTCGGCCCTCGCGAACGACGAAGACGCAAGCGGCGGAGATGGTCTCCTCGCGATAGAAACCGATGACATCTATATCGACACTGGAGGGAAAAACGACTTGCTGACGATCGTCCAGACCCCTGATGACCTCCAAACGACGTTTGACGCGTGCCGCGCGCTCAAAGTCGAGCGCCTCAGCGGCATCCGTCATCTCGGAGGTCAGCTCATCGACGACATCCTTGCGATGGCCCGACAAAAAGCGCTCGACACGCTTGACGTTCTTGGCATAGTCTGCCGGGGAAATCACGCCGACACACGCACCCGGGCCGCGCCCGACATGGTAGTCAAAGCAGGGGCGCCCGTTTTGCGCGCAAATCATATTGACGATGTCTTCCTCGCCCTTGTGGGACTCGACGATACGGCGACAACGACGCCACTCCGCACAGGATGCGGAGCAGATGGGGATAACCTTGCGCAGCGTATCTATCGTCTCACGTGCCGCGCGGCTATCGGTATAAGGTCCAAAATAGCGCGTTCCCGGCTTATGACGCTCACGCGTGTATTTGATAGCGGGATACAGGTCGCCCTTTGTAATGGCGATAAAGGGGTAGCTCTTGTCATCCTTGAGGTCGACGTTAAAGTACGGATGGTACTGACCAATCAAATTGCGCTCGAGCACCAACGCCTCGTGCTCGGTCTCCACCACGATATAGTCAAAGCTCGCCACCAGCTGCATCATCAGCGGGATCTTCTGGCGCTCGTCCTGCAGCGTCACGTACTGACGCATACGGGCGCGCAGGTTTTTCGCCTTGCCCACGTAGATGACATCGCCCTTGGCGTCTTTCCAAAGGTAGCAGCCGGGCTGCGTGGGAACGCGCGAAACCTGCTCGGCAAGCGTTGGAATGTTGTCGTGACCGGCCACGCGCACCTACTTGCGACGAATCAGCGCCGAGACCTCGGGCATCTTAAGGACGACGGCAAGGCCAAAGGTAACAGCAAGCGAGACGACACCCGCAACGCAAACGTAGCCAAGAGTAATCAGAATCGAGCCGCCAAGTGCCCCGACAAAGTGCTCAAGCGCCCACATGACGCCGGCGCCTGCGGCAGCACCCAGGCCACCGAGCAAAAGGCCAAAGAAACCGCCATGCAGGATAGATTTAACCTGAAGACCACGCAGACGACGACGCAGCCACCACAGCGAGCAACCGACCAAGATCACGTAGTCGACGACATACGAAAGCGCGATTGCCGGCATACCGAAGCCCAGCACAACGCCAAACAGCAGAACCGAGCCGGCCTGGCCGATGGCGGAATACAGGCAATAGCGGCTATAGGGCTTCATGTCGAGCAAGGCAGAGAAGCTCTTCTGCATCAGCACGACCACGCCGTAGAGCGGCAGCGAGAACGCCAGGTAGACAAGGAACTCGGACACCAGCGCCACGCCGGACTCATCGAACTTGCCAGCGCAGTAGATCATGTTGAGCGGACGCGCGAAGACAATCAGGTACAGCGCGAACGGAACCAGGAAGAACAGCATCTGGGCGACGCCACGCGAAATGCCCGTGCGAACGCTGTCGTAATCCTTCTCCTGTGCGTCGTGAGAGAGCTCGGTATAGAGCGCCGTCGAAAGCGAGGCGGCAATCAGCGCGTAGGGCAGCGTGTACCACAGGCGCGCATAGGCGATGACGGAAGGACCGGTCTCGGGCTGGACCACCAGCGCGGCAGCGTTCGTGATAGAAGTCGAGACAAACATGCACACCGTAGCGAGCAGCGTCGGGATACCGAGCGCAATCGTCTGGCGCAGTGCGGGGTCCTTAAAGTCGATATGGATATGGGGATGCACGCCGTGCTTGCCAAGCGCGGGGATCTGACAAGCCATCTGAACAAAGACACCGAGGGTCGTACCGGCCGCAATCAAGATGATGCCGGCACGTTCGCCAAACTGTGCGGACACGGGCGCAAAGCCCATAAAGCTCGCAATGACGATCACATTGTTGAGGACCGGGGCAAACGTCGACCAGAAGTAGTCGCGGTGTGCGTTGAGAACGCCCGAGAACACCGAGCCCAAACCATAAAACAGAATCTGGATGGCGAAGAAACGGAACATGAACGCAGCGGTATCCATGCTGCCGCCGTCACCCGAAAGGAACGATTGCGTCCAAATAAAGCCCGGAGCGAACACGGTCCCCAGCAACGAAATGCCACCCAGCACCAATAGCAGAATACCGAGCAGGTTGCCCACGTACTCGTTCGAGGCCTCGCGACCCTGCTCACGCCTCACGCCCATGTACACGGGCAAAAACGCCGTCACGAGCATGCCGCCCATCACGAGTTCGTAGAGCATATTGGGCAGGTTGTTGGCGACCTGATAGGAGGACGAGAGCAGCGACATGCCGATAGCGGCCGCCATTGCCCATGTGCGGATAAAGCCGGTGACGCGAGACACGATGGTCAGGATGGTCATAAGCCCGGCGGAACGACCAACCGTGGAGTAGTCCGACGAGCCCATATCATCAGTGCCATCTCGCGACGAAGAAGCTTCGGATGAGGGTGTCTGAGGCGCAGATTCTTTTGCAAAATGAGCTCCGCACTTCAATTCTTCCTGCGGCATCGCTCAGTCCTCTCTCGTAATCGGGGCGACCGTCGCCCCGCAAAATGCAATTAAATCATCGGGTGCAAGCTCAAGCTGATAACCACGCTTGCCTCCCGAAATAAAAATGGTATCCCAAAGGACACATGTCTCATCAATGAGCGTCCGGTAGCGTTTTTTCATACCGACCGGACTGCAGCCGCCGCGAACGTAGCCAGTCGCCGCAAGCAAATCCTTCACATGCATCATGGCCAAGGACTTCTCCCCCGCGGCACGCGCGGCGGACTTTAGATCGAGCTCGTCGGCAACAGGGATGCAGCACACGACATGGTCGTTGGACGGCGTCACGCAGACCAAGGTCTTAAATCCTTGTCCGGGCTCCTCGCCAAGCTGCTCCGAAATCGCGACCCCCAGGCCCGCCGACTCATCACCATCGTCTTCGTACGTATGTAGAACATAGGAAATGCCGGCGCTTTCCAGCTCGCGCATCGCATTGGTTTTTGGCGTCTTTACAGCCTTTGCCATGGCATATCCTTTCCCTCGCATTCGGACGCAAGGATTAAGTATATGTCCAATTCGGCTGCATACGTCACTTCGACACAGCAAGCGCCATCGAATCACAAGGAGTCGATGGCGCCCATAAACTGAATCGCCTATTTATTGAGCATCAAGTTGAGCCTGACGCTCCCGGTCACGCCTGAGCAACGGCGCCAAAAACTTGCCCGTATAACTCTGCGGACAGTCCGCAACCTGCTCCGGTGTGCCCGAAACCACGACGGTTCCGCCGCCGTTACCGCCCTCGGGGCCCATATCGATCAGGCGGTCGGCAACCTTGATGACATCAAGGTTGTGTTCAATCACCAGCACCGTGTTGCCCGCATCGACCAAGCGCTGCAGCACATCGAGCAGCTGGCGGACGTCCTCAAAATGAAGGCCAGTCGTCGGCTCATCCAAAATATAGAACGTCTTGCCCGTCTGGCGTCGATGAAGCTCCTTGGCGAGCTTCACACGCTGCGCCTCGCCGCCCGAGAGCGTCGTAGCGGGCTGGCCCAGGCTCACGTAGCCCAAGCCTACATCGTACAGCGTCTGGAGCTTGCGCTTAATCTGCGGGATATTCCCAAAGAAGGCCAGTGCCTCGGTGACGCTCATGTCGAGCACGTCCGAGATGGTCTTACCACGGTAGGTGACCTCAAGCGTCTCGCGGTTATAGCGTTTGCCGCCGCAGACCTCACAGGGGACATAGATATCGGGAAGGAAGTGCATCTCGATCTTAATTTGTCCGTCGCCCTTGCACGCCTCACAGCGCCCGCCACTCACGTTAAAGGAGAAACGTCCCGGCGAGTAGCCGCGTGCCTTCGACTCCGGTGTGCTCGCAAACAGCGCGCGCAGATCATCCCACAGGCCAATGTACGTAGCGGGATTGGAACGCGGCGTGCGGCCAATCGGCGACTGGTCAATGTCGATCACCTTATCGATGCACTCGATACCCTCGAGCTTTTTGTACGGACCCACAGGGCGCGTCGAACGGTGAATGGCATTCGTAAGGGCAGGTGCGATGGTGTCGGTAACCAGGGAGCTCTTACCCGATCCCGACACGCCGGTAACGACCGTAAGCGTACCAAACTCGATCTTGGCGGTAACGTTTTTGAGGTTGTTGGCGCGGGCGCCCGTGATCTTAAGGCAGCCGCGACCGGGCTTGCGGCGTTCATCGGGAACCCGAATCATTCGCTTGCCGGTCAGGTAGGCACCCGTCATCGAATCGGGGCACGCCATGATATCGGCAGGCGTTCCCGCGGCGACCACGTGTCCGCCGTTCACGCCCGCACCGGGGCCCATGTCGATCACATAGTCGGCAGCACGAATCGTATCCTCATCATGCTCGACGACGATGACGGTATTGCCGATATCGCGTAGGCGCTCAAGCGTCTTGATCAGGCGCTCGTTATCACGCTGATGGAGGCCAATCGATGGCTCGTCCAAAATGTACAGTACACCCATGAGGCCGGCGCCGATCTGCGTTGCCAGGCGAATGCGCTGGGCCTCGCCTCCGGAAAGCGTCGCCGAGGCACGATCGAGGGTCAGATAGTCGAGTCCGACATCGACCAGAAAACGCAAGCGCTCCAGGATTTCCTTGACGATGCGCCCGCCGATAAACTGTTGGCGCTCGGTGAGTTCCAAGCCCTCAAAAAACTCGAGCGACTCGCGGCACGATAGGCAACAGACCTCGTAAATGGACTTACCGCCTACGGTAACAGCGAGCATCTCGGGGCGCAAACGAGCGCCGTGGCAGCTCGAGCACGGCTCCTCGCGGATGTACTTCTCCAAGCGCGCCTTGGTGTTCTCATTCGTCGTCTCGGTATAGCGCTCGTACAGGATATTGCGCACGCCCGAGAACTTGGTGTCCCACTGGCTGCGGCGCCCATCGAGCTTTTGATAGTCGACCGAAATCTTCTGGTCGCCCATGCCGTCTAAAAACGCGCGACGCACCCGCGGAGGCAGATCCTCCCACGGCGTATCGACGCTCACCTTAAAGTGTTTGCAGACCGCAGCGAAAATCTGCGGATAGTAGTTAGAGTTGCCAAACAGGCTGCCAAAGACCCCGTCGGCGATCGACTTCGAGGGGTCTTCGATTAGGGCCTCGGCATCGACCGTCTTCTTAAAGCCCAGGCCATCGCACTCTGGGCACGCGCCATAGGGCGCGTTGAACGAGAAATCACGCGGCTGCAGGTCATCGATGGAGTGCCCATGCTCCGGGCACGCTAACGCCAGCGAATACTCCAGCAACTCGCCTTCGGTCCCCTCGGGAGCGTCGCGGTCGGGCAGCAAGTATACGTTCACATTGCCGTGCGCCAGCGCGGTCGCCTGCTCAACAGACTCGGCGATACGGCCCAGAGAGTTCTCACGGATCACGATGCGGTCGACCACGACCTCGATATCGTGCTTGAACTTCTTGTCCAGATCGATCTGATCGTCGAGCGAGCGCACTTCACCGTCGACACGCACGCGGCTAAAGCCCTCGGCGCGAAGATCCTCAAACAGTTTGGTGTACTCGCCTTTTCGCCCGCGTACCACCGGTGCCAGCACAAACGCGCGGCGGCCCTCCCCCGCCGCCAAGACCTTGTCGGCAACCTGATCGGTCGTCTGACGCTCAATGACACGGCCGCATTCGGGACAGTGCGGGGTGCCCACACGGGCGAACAGCAGGCGCAGATAGTCATAAATCTCGGTTACGGTGCCAACCGTCGAGCGAGGGTTTTTAGACGTCGTCTTTTGGTCGATCGACACCGCCGGCGAAAGGCCGTCGATTGAATCCAAGTCGGGTTTGTCCATCTGGCCCAAGAACTGGCGCGCATAACTCGAAAGGCTCTCGACGTATCGACGCTGGCCCTCGGCATAGATAGTGTCAAATGCCAGCGAACTCTTGCCCGAGCCAGAAAGACCGGTAATGACCACGAGTTGGTCACGCGGAATGGAAACATCGATATCACGGAGGTTGTGCTCACGAGCGCCGCGAATAACGATAGAAGAATCAGACATGGAAGCTCCTTGCCTCCTATTGCATCGAATCATACTGCCGATGAGTTTAGCGCACTCGACGCGCACAGATGTTCGTAATACAAGATTCGCAGACCTTTAGCTTTGCGTATCGGGCGCTTTGTTTCTCGAAATGCCGTGGAAAGGTTACAGTAATCTAATACTGAACTTAATTTGCTGTACCAGAGGAACGTCCATGACCGAAGATATCCCCCTTGAAATCACTTCGAGCGACATGGCCAATCTGCCCATATTCATCGCCGTCCTTATCGTGGCCGCCGTCGTCGTGCGCGTGTATTTTTCAATCAAACGCAACGAAAAGCCACCCATTGCCCGCGTCTTTTGGTGCGCGACGCTCCTCATCCCGCTCGGCGTGGTAGCTGCATGGGTTACGAATCAATTGCTCGTAAATGAGGGCAGCTCCCTATGGGTCCTTTCTTATTCGGCGCTCGGTGCTGCCGCCGTCATGCTTCTTGTCGAGCCCTTGGTTTCGGGACTTATCGACCAAACCGACCTTGCGACGGGAACGGTTGCCCGTATTTGCCGTGACATCCTTGTCATCGCCGCTGTTTCAGCGCTCTCGTTCGTTTCACTCGAAATTGCCTGCAACGAAACGTTCTATCGCATTCCCGCCAACTCATTCGGGTTTTCCGTCGGGCTGCTCGCGACGGTTCTGCTCTCCCTTTATTTGCTGGGACAGCGTCATGGAGGCGTCATGGCCCTCGTGCCCGTCGTCTGCTGCATCCTTGGCATTGCCGAGCACTTCGTCATAACGTTTAAAGGCGAAGCCATCCTGCCAAGCGATATCTTGGCCCTTGGCACCGCAATGGAAGTGAGCGAGGGATACGAGTTTACCTTTACCGCCGGAATCGTAACCTCTCTCGCCCTGCTGGAGATTTCCCTGGGGCTTCTTTCGCTCATCCGACCGCGAAAGCTCCGTACGCCCACCCATGTCTTCCCCGCTATCGCCGCTAACCTCTGTGCTTTTCTGCTAGTGACCGTTGTGGGGCTCTCAGGCTTTTCCAACATCGACTTGGAGCAGGCGCTGGATTTTGGATTTGACCGTTGGCAGCCCATCACCACGTATGCGTCTCAGGGTTTTATCACTTCGTTCACCGAAATGGTCAACGAGTTGCCCATTGAGAAGCCCGAAGACTATACGCCCGATGAGGCGCAGAGCATCGAGCAGGGGCTCGCCGCCGTCTACGACAGCACATATGGCTCGAGCGAACAGCGCGCGGCGGCCGTTGCCCAGTTCAATGAAATCAAGCCGACGATTGTTGCCATCATGAACGAGAGTTTTAGCGACCTTTCGTGCTTTGAGCAGCTCCAGGCGGCCGGGTACTCCGGCCCCGCATTCTACAACTCGCTTCCCGACACACTTGTTCGCGGCACCATGCTCGCTTCGGTCGCCGGTGGCGGAACGGCGAACTCCGAATTCGAATTTTTGACCGGAGCGACAACGGCCTTTGTCGGATTAGGCAAGATCCCCTATCAGCTGTATCAGATGAATGGCGTAAACAGCCTGGCAAAGGACCTTAAAGAGCTTGGGTATACCACTACCGCTATGCACCCGCAAAACCCCGTCAACTACCATCGAGATAAAATCTATCAGCAGCTGGGCTTTGGAGACTTTCTTTCAATCGGCGATTTCGAAGGTGCGCCCTATTACCATGCCGGCGTATGCGACTACGCCACCTACGACAAGATACTCGACCTGCTTAGAACCGACGAAGCGCCGCAGTTCATCTTTGACGTCACGATGCAAAATCACGGCGGCTACGACTATGGCACCGTTCCCGCCGAAGAGCTGACAAACTATTGGGTCGAGGGAGCCAGCGAAGGCGCCAACAGCGCGCTCAACACCTATCTCACCTGCATCAACGCATCCGACCGGGACCTCGAGTACTTTATCAACGAGCTCCGCAACATCGGCAGACCGGTTGTTCTTGTCTTTTTTGGCGACCATCAGCCGAGCGCCGCAACGACTCTCAACGACGAGCTGTACCCTCAGGAAGATACGGCAAGCCACGCTTTCCGTATCTATCAGTCGACATATCTCGTCTGGGCTAACTATGAGATCGCCGGCAATACCGAGCTCAACGTCTACGACACCGTCGGGGCAAACGAGATTGCAGCCATTACCCTTAATAAGATCGGCGCCCCGCTCACCAATTACCAAAAGGCCCTGCTTGCGACAAGGTCAGATGTGCCCACCATCAATGTCGCCGGCTATCTCGGTGCCGACGGGCTGCGCTACGACTTGGAATCGGAAGACAGCCCCTACGCCTCGACGATCGACAAGCTGCAGCGCATGCAATACCTCGAGTTCGCCAGCAAAGTTCAGTAAGCCCGCCCATTCGCTTGGGCCCATCGTATTGCAAGCACGCTCGGCCCAAACGCATCGCAAATGACTCCCGCTCGCAAACGAGGGTACAATGACGCTCGTGTCACATCGCGGGGCCCCGGCCCCAGCATATACAAAGGAGTCATACATGGGTTGCGAACACGCACAGGCCGCCGGCGGACAAACGTCGCCGTCGCAATTTGAGGAGAACACGCTGTCCGAGGTCAAGCGCGTCATCGCCGTGCTTTCCGGCAAGGGCGGTGTCGGCAAGTCATTTGTCACCGGTGCCATCGCCACCGAGCTTGCCCGTCACGGCCACAAGGTCGGCGTCCTCGATGCCGACATCACCGGTCCCTCTATCCCCAAGATGTTCGGTATGAGTGGACGCCACGTCCATGCCCTTGGCAACCTTATGCTGCCCGAAATCTCCGAGCACGGCGTCAAGGTCATGAGCTCCAACCTGCTGCTCCAAAACGAGACCGACCCCGTCCTTTGGCGCGGTCCGGTCATCGCAGGCGCCATTAGGCAGTTCTGGAGCGAGACCTCGTGGGGCCCCATCGACTACCTGCTGGTCGACATGCCTCCGGGAACAGGCGACGTCGCGCTCACCGTCTTCCAGTCGCTGCCCGTCGACGGCATCGTCATCGTCACGAGCCCGCAGGATCTGGTCTCGATGATCGTCGCCAAGGCGGTCAACATGGCCGAGAAGATGAACGTCCCCATTCTGGGCATTGTCGAGAACATGAGCTATATTGAGTGCCCCGACTGCGGCAAGAAGATCGAGGTCTTTGGCAAGAGCAAGCTCCCCGAGGTCGCAGAGCGCTATAACCTCGACATCTTGGGGCAGCTTCCCATTAATCCGGCACTCGCCGAGGCCTGCGATAAGGGCGAGGTCGAGACCGCGCTGCCCGATGGCATGTTGCCCAAGGCAGTCTCTGCCGTCGAGGCTATTACCCCGCACGAGACCGACGAGGCCTAAGTGAACGCGAGCGCCTTCTATGACGTCCTGGTAATCGGCGGCGGGGCTTCAGGCCTCGCCGCCGCCATTACGGCCGCACGCGCTGGCAAAAGCGTCTGCATCGTTGAGCGCGATGTCGCCTGCGGCCTCAAGCTCCTTGCGACCGGTAACGGCCGTTGCAACCTCTCCAACGAATCGATTGATCCTCAGCGGTATAACCACCCCGCATTCGTCGAATCCGTCATGGGCCCCCAGCCCGAACAAGAGCTTATGGGTTTCTTCTCCTCGCTGGGCATCATGACAACCTCCGAGGAAGGCCGGCTGTACCCGCGCTCCCTTCGCGCCGAATCGGTGCGCGACGCGCTTCTCAGCGTTTGCGACCGCCTAGGTATCACCTTAATCTGCGGAGCCAACGTTGCCTCGGCGCACAAAGCTTCCGAAGGCTGGGCACTCCAAATAGACCGTCCGGCGCGGGCACTCAAGGCAAAAAAGCACGACGACCGAAAATCGGAGCTCCGCTCGCTTCGGAAAGCGCTCGCCGATGTCCCTCGCAAGAACGAGGCCCTGCAGGCACATGCCGTAATTATCGCCACGGGCGGCAACCCCACCGGTATCGCCGATACGTTTCGCCTCCCCCTCACTTCGCTGCGCCCCATCCTCTGCCCCGTATCGGCAACGGTCTTTGGCGATCGGGCGGCGCTCAAGACGTTGGATGGCCTGCGCGTCCGCGCCTGCTTGACGCTCGCCCGCAATCATAATGAGCTCTGGCACGAAGACGGTGAAGTGCTGTTTCGAACCTTCGGTATCTCGGGCGTCGCTGTCTTCAACCTCTCTCGTCGTATCCAGCACGGCGATACGATCCTGCTCGACGTTTTCCCCGACCTCTCCAAAGACGAGTTGCTCAATATGCTCAACCGGCGCGTTGAGCTGCTCGGCGGCTTTTCGCCCCGCGATCCCCGTTGGCTCGACGGCATGCTCGCCCCGCAACTCTCCCGCGTCGTCTGCACAGCGTTCGAGCAGTGCCATCCAGGCTCCAACGATGTCATCCACCTGGTCTCGATCCTCAAGCACTTTAAGTTGCTCGTCAAGGGAACAGCCGAGGAGCGCTCAGCGCAGGTCACGCGTGGTGGCGTATCTGTCGAGAGCATCTCAACACCCAGCCTACGCGCGCGCAGCGTTGTCGACGCCCCGCTTTACGTCTGCGGTGAAGCGCTCGACATCGACGCCGATTGCGGAGGCTTTAACCTTGCGTGGGCCTGGATCTCGGGCATTCGCGCTGCAAGCAGCCTGTAGCCGCGCAGTCTATAATCAAAAACGCATTCGGGCCGTCTGGGATACCGGACGGACTCTTTCTTGCCTCTAAGGAGACCTCGATGATCGAAATCACCCAAGTCAACGCGTCGCTCGATGAAGCCGACGATGAAAATGCCTGTCTCATTGTTGGCAAGCGAGTCGCCAAGCGCGTCCTACGTTGCAAGGACTCCGAGATCAAGTCCATCGAGCTCCACCGCAAGTCAATCGACGCTCGCAAAAAACGAGACGTCCATTTTATCCTGAGCTTTCGTGTTGAGCTGACTAGTCCCCACCTCGAGCGAGAAGCGGTCGACAGCGTTGCCGAGCGTGACCGCTCGCGCGTACGCGCGATAGAAGACGATGAGCCTTCATTCCCCTCCCCCGCCTCCGACGCACCTCAAGAACGCCCTGTCGTTGTCGGTGCCGGATGCGCCGGCCTTTTCGCTGCGCTTACGCTCGCCGAAGCAGGTCTTAAGCCCTTGCTCATCGAGCGCGGCGACCCGGCATTTCGCCGCTCGCAGGCGATCGACCTCTTTCTAAAGGAGCGCATCCTCGACCCCGAGAGCAATATCCAGTTTGGCCTGGGCGGCGCGGGAACCTTCTCGGACGGCAAACTCAATACGGGAACCAAAAATCCCGCCCATCGCCTTATCCTCGAAACCTTCGTCGAGGCGGGCGCGCCCCGCGATATTCTATGGGATGCCAAGCCGCACATTGGCTCCGACATCCTTCCCACGGTTGTCACCGCTATATCCCAGCGCATCGAGCAGCTCGGAGGTGTCGTCCGTTATCGAACGAAGCTCGTCGACATTCGCATCGACGCGTCTGGCGCCATCACCGGTATTGATGTCCAATCGTCCCAAGACGCCGCTTGCGAGCCAATCGAGACAAATCACCTCATCCTCGCCTGCGGGCATTCTGCTCGCGATATTTTTGAGCTCCTTAAGGGCCACAACGTGGCCCTCGCACAAAAGACCTTTGCCATGGGCGTTCGCATCGAGCATCCGCAGCGCGACATCGACCGAGTCCAATACGGAGCCTCGGCGGGACATCCTGCCCTCGGAGCAGCCCCTTACAAGCTCGTCGCCCATCTTCCCAACGGCCGCAGCGTGTTCTCGTTTTGCATGTGCCCCGGCGGGCAGGTTGTCGCCGCCTCTTCCGAGCAGGGCCACCTGTGCGTCAACGGCGCCAGTCTCAATGCCCGCGGCGGACGCAACGCAAATGCCGCCCTGCTCGTTAACGTCACACCCGAGGACCTTCCCAACGATGACCCACTCGCCGGCATCGAGCTCCAGCGTGCCTGCGAGGCGGCCGCCTATCGCCTGGGCGGTTCCAACTGGAACGCACCGGCACAGCTCGTCGGAGATTTCCTCGCAGGACGTGCCAGCAAGGCGCCCGGAAAGGTAAAGCCCACCTATCCGCTCGGTGTGACCTGGACGGCAATTGACGAAGCCCTGCCGCAGCATATCGTCGAGTCGCTCCGCCTGGGACTTCCCCTACTCGGAAAAAAGCTACGCGGCTACGACCGCCCCGACGCCGTTCTTACCGGCGTGGAGACTCGTTCGAGCTCACCGGTCACTGTCACCCGAGACCGAACGTGCCATGCCGTGTCGACCCCGGGCCTCTATCCTTGTGGTGAGGGAGCTGGATATGCCGGCGGCATCATGAGCGCGGCCACCGACGGCATCCGTTGTGCCGAAGCCCTGATCGCAGACCTCTAACGCACGAATTCCAGCGCGCAAAAGACACAGGCCCCAAGCTCCACAGGGAACTCGGGGCCTGTTCACTATTTCTTAAACCGTGCACCCTGGCGTTTTCTGCCCGATGCGAACGTGGAACCCTTGCGGGCCTGCGAACGTAAGCGCTCGATCGTCTCGTCCTCAGACGCACCCTCGAGCATCGCCCGAATCTGAACGACGGCATCGCGCAGGCGCGCCGCCTCCTCAAAGTCCATGGCAGCAGAAGCGTTACGCATATCCTCTTCCATGGTTTCGACGATCCGCACAAGCTCGTCATGCGGCAGTTCTTCCAACTGCTCCGCAAGTGTCTGCTCGGGCGCCACCGTTTCCGGCACGCCACCCTCGCCCGACTCATCGGGCGTATAGAATGCGCCATGTCCAAGAGAGTCGCCCTTCGAGCGCCCCTTGGAACCCACGGTTTTTTCGGCCTCGGCAATAAAACTTGAGATGTCGTTGATGGCCTTGCGCACCGTCTTGGGCACAATGCCATGCTCTTCGTTATATGCCATCTGAATCTCGCGACGGCGCTGCGTCTCCTCGATGGCCTCTTTCATCGAATCGGTCACAACGTCCGCATACATGATGACTTCGCCATCGGCGTTACGGGCCGCGCGGCCAATCGTCTGAATCAGCGAACGGCGGTTGCGCAAGAAGCCTTCCTTATCGGCATCGAGAATTGCCACCAGTGAGACCTCGGGAAGGTCTAGGCCCTCGCGAAGCAGGTTGATGCCAACGAGAACATCGATCTTGCCCTCGCGCAGCGTTCGCAGGATCTCGACACGGTCCATCGTCGCTGTATCGGAGTGCATGTAATTGACCTTAATGCCGGCATCAAGCAGATGGTCGGTCAGGTCCTCGGCCATGCGCTTGGTGAGCGTGGTCACCAGCACGCGCTCCTTGCGGGCAACGCGCTCGCGAATCTCGTCCTCAAGATCGTCAATCTGCCCACGAACCGGACGCACATCGATCTTGGGGTCGAGCAGACCGGTTGGACGAATAATCTGCTCAACGTCGTTTTGGCTCACCCGCAGCTCGTAGTCGCCCGGTGTGGCCGAAACATAGATAAACTGGGGTATCCTTGCCTCAAACTCATCGAAACGAAGCGGGCGGTTATCGAGTGCCGAAGGAAGGCGAAAACCATGCTCCACCAGCGTCACCTTACGCGAGCGGTCACCTTCGTGCATGCCGCGAATCTGCGGCACCGTCACATGGCTCTCATCGATGATGCAGAGCATATCCTTGGGAAAGTAATCGATTAGGGTAAACGGCGGCTCACCCGGCTTGCGACCGTCCAGATGACGCGAGTAGTTCTCGATGCCGTTGCAAAAACCCATCGTCTCGAGCATCTCAAGATCATAATCGGTGCGCTGCTGCAGACGCTGCGCCTCGAGCAACTTATCAGTCGCCTTGAGCTCCGCCACGCGCTTCTCGCACTCTTCGCTGATCGATTTCAGAGCCGCCTTGACCTTCGGCTTCTCGGTCACGTAGTGCGATGCCGGCCATACGGGGATGGCCTCGTACTCACGAAGCATCTCACCGGTAACCTCATCGATCTCGGCAATCAGCTCGACCTCGTCGCCAAAGAACTCAAACCGCAACGGATGCTCGGCATAAGGCGGATACACGTCGACAACATCGCCGCGCACGCGGAACGTGCCGCGCGCCAGGTCATAGTCATTGCGATCATATTGAATGTCGATAAGTGCATGGATAAAGTCATCGCGCTCGAGCGGCACCTTCTTGTCGACGTTTGGAGCCAGACCCGCATAGTCCTCAGGAGAGCCAATGCCATAGATACACGAGACCGATGCGACAACGATCACATCGCGTCGAGAGAGCAGTGACGCGGTCGCCTGATGGCGCAGCATCTCGACCTCTTCGTTAATCGAGGAGTCTTTCTCGATATATGTATCGCTTTGCGGCACATACGCCTCGGGCTGATAGTAGTCGTAGTACGAGACAAAGTAGACCACAGCGTTGTTGGGAAAGAACTCTTTGAGCTCGCTCGCAAGCTGAGCGGCGAGCGTTTTATTGGGAGCCATGACCAGCGTCGGCTTCCCCAGGGCCTCAATAGTCTTAGCCATCGTGAAGGTCTTGCCCGAACCAGTCACGCCCAGCAAAACCTGATAGCGATCTCCGTCCCTCACACCCTGCACAAGCGACTCAATGGCCTTAGGCTGGGAACCAGCGGGCTCGTATGGAGACACGACCTCAAACGGCACCTCAGAGCCCTCAACGCCAAAACGTTTGAGCTCTCCTCCAACACGCTCAACTTCAAATTCCGCCATGGATACTCCTAACTCATATATCTGCAGTATACGCAGGCGGCAGGCATAGTCCTATACGAACCGATCGGGATAGAGGGTCTTGTAGCGAACCCAGGCATTATTGACACGAATCAGATACGCCTGCGTCTCGGGAAAGGTGATTGCATTATGAAGCGACGTGCTCTGCTGCGCCCATCCGTCGACATTGCCCATGCCGGCGTTATAGGCGGCAATGGCGCTGTCAGTCGACCCGTTAAAATACGTTAGAAGATACGAAAGATACGCACAGCCAAACTCGATGTTCGTAGCGGGATCGTTAAGGTTGTCGGCGAAATACTCGCTACCATCGACAAGACCCTTGGCAATCATATCCTGGGCAGTCTCGGGCATCAGCTGCATCAATCCCCGAGCGCCTTGATTCGACTCAGCCTCGGGATCCCAATTCGATTCCGACTTTATGACAGCACACACCAGATATGGATCAAGATTGTGCGAAATGCTCGATTGCTTTACATACGCCTCGTAGTCAATTGGATACAAAGGCTTAAAGAAGGCGGCAGGAGCATACGAGTAGACGAGCGAAATAAAGCCGAAGACGAGCACAACGGCAAGTGGCGCAACGCGATACCACGTAAAGAAACGTGTCTTAGGCATCGGCCTCCTCCTTATCCGTTACATCCCCGAAGCCATGGCGCACAAGCCATGCGTCCAGTTGTTCAAAGAGCGAATTATCGCCTCCCGCATTATCGATTACCGTCGTAGCGAGATTGCAAAGCGAAGCCTCATCAGGTTGGCATGCAGAGCGAGCATCAAAATCAGAGGACCCCATACCACGATGAATGGCACGCTCGCGACGAACTGCCAAAGGAGCACTGATAACCAGAATTTCATCAGCCAGGCCAAAAGCATCCTCAAAACCAGTCGGGGCAGAAACCTCGACAACCGCAAAGGGATAACGGGGGGACGAAACCGTACAACAAACCGGATCGAGAATCCTAAGCGAAAGCTGTTCAATGAGAACGGGGTGCACAAGGTCATTGAGCCGTGCGACCGAATCAGGAGAAGCGAAAGCTCGAGAAGCGAGGATGTTACGGCGAACGCCGCCCTCCTCGTCCAAAATATCCCAGCCAAATTCTTCCGCGAGGGCATTGACGATATCGGAGCCTGGCACATACAGCGATTTGGCAAGCTCGTCCAGATCGATAAGCATGGCGCCATGAGATTCGAGATAGCGGCAGGCAGTCGACTTACCCGAAGCAATATTGCCCAAGACAAAAACGGTAAACATCAAGTCCTCCCTAACGCCAATGGGAGTTATTATCGCGCAAATACAAAAGAAGGACTCAAAATACAGCCAAACAGTAAGAGCGCATACAGGGGAGCTAGATCCCAAAGCACAACGTACATATAGCACAAAAAAGGGGGAGGCCGCGAAGCCTCCCCCTTCTTCAGTCCGTTGCGACGGCTCGGTGCCGTCCACCGGTCAGCGGCGCCCTGGCCTCCCACGGGCTGGCCCCGCAGTACTCTCGGCGCGATGGGGCTTAGCTTCCGGGTTCGGAACGGGACCGGGCGTGCCCCCCATGCTCTGGCCGCTGACCGGTGGGCGGCGCCCACCGTTACGGTGTCCGGTATCGCATACACGTGCCCTGGGGGCCGCATGGCGCATAGGAAAGATCTGACTCGGGGGCATCCTCGTGCCCGGACCGCGCTTTCGAGCGCGAAGTCCCGCGGGCCGCGAGGTGCGGTTCCGGAAGAGCTCGGGCGATTAGTGCGGCTCGGCTGAGGACGTCGCCGTCCTTGCACCTGCCGTCTATCGACCAGGTAGTCTACCTGGGCCCTTACCGGAAGGAGAACTAATCCCTGGAACGGCTTCCCGCTTAGATGCCTTCAGCGGTTATCCGCGCCGCACGCGGCTACCCGGCCGTGCCGTTGGTCGACAACCGGTTCACCGGAGGTGCGTCCACCCCGGTCCTCTCGTACTGGGGGCAGCCTCCATCGATTCTCCTGCGCCCACGGAGGATAGGGACCGAACTGTCTCACGACGTTCTGAACCCAGCTCGCGTACCGCTTTAATGGGCGAACAGCCCAACCCTTGGGACCTACTTCAGCCCCAGGATGCGATGAGCCGACATCGAGGTGCCAAACCTTGCCGTCGATGTGGACTCTTGGGCAAGATCAGCCTGTTATCCCCGGAGTACCTTTTATCCGTTGAGCGACGGCCCACCCACTCGGGGCCGCCGGATCACTAGAGCCTGCTTTCGCACCTGCTCGGCTTGTGGGCCTCGCAGTCAAGCCCGCTTGTACTCTTGCATTCAAAAGGACGGTTGCCGACCGTCCCGAGCGGACCTTCGCGCGCCTCCGTTACCCTTTAGGAGGCGACCGCCCCAGTCAAACTGCCCGCCTGGCACGGTCCCCGAGCCGGTTGACGGCCTCGGGTTAGGACGCCGGTCGCGCGAGGGCAGTATTCCAAGGGCGGCTCCCCGGGGGCTGGCGCCTCCGGATCTGTGCCTCCTGCCTATCCTCTACACGCGGGACCAGCGGCCAATGCCAAGCTGCAGTGAAGGTTCACGGGGTCTCTCCGTCCTTCCGCGGGTAAGTCGCATCTTCACGACCAGTGCAATTTCACCGGGTCCATGGTCGAGACAGCGCCCAAGTCGTTGCGCCTTTCGTGCAGGTCGGAACTTACCCGACAAGGAATTTCGCTACCTTAGGACCGTTATAGTTACGGCCGCCGTTTACCGGGGCTTGGCTTCGGGGCTTCGCGCGATGCGCTAACTCCTCCGCGTGACCTTCCGGCACCGGGCAGGCGTCAGACCCTATACGTCGCCTTGCGGCTTCTGCAGAGTCCTGTGTTTTTGGTAAACAGTCGCTTGGGCCTCTCCACTGCGGCCCGCCTCCGCTCCCGGAGCAAGTCCGTTCACGTACGCGCGGGCACCCCTTCTCCCGAAGTTACGGGGCCATTGTGCCGAGTTCCTTGACCATGGTTGACCCGATCGCCTCGGTATGTTCTACCCACCCACCTGTGTCGGTTTGCGGTACGGGCGCGCACGCGCCTGCCTAGGGGTTTTTCTAGGGACCTCGGGCTCACTCGCTTCGCTCAATCGCTTCGTCCGGAGCCTCGCCCTTCTGCGGACCGGATTTCCCTGGTCCGCGGGCCGCGCTCCATCACGGGGACGTCCAGAACCCCGCCGAGCCACCCCCATCCGTCGCCCCGTCGGTCGTAGCGCCGCGTGCGCGGTGCAGGAATGTCTGCCTGCTGCGCGTCGGCTACGCCTCCCGGCCTCGCCTTAGCCCCCGACTGACCCTGGGAGGATTAGCCTTGCCCAGGAAACCTCGGGTTCACGGCGGACGAGTTACTCTCTCGTCTCTCGCTACTCATGCCAGCATTCTCACTCCCATGCGCTCCACCGCCGGTCGCCCGGCGGCTTCGCCGCCCATGGGAAGCTCCCCTACCGATTCTATAAAATAAAATCCCGCCGCTTCGGTGTCCAGCTTAGCCCCGTGTATTGTCGGCGCATGTCCACTCGACCAGTGAGCTGTTACGCACTCTTTGAATGGATGGCTGCTTCTAAGCCAACATCCTGGTTGTCTGGGCGGACGCACATCCTTTGCCACTCGGCTGGAACTTGGGGACCTTAGCGGGCGGTCCGGGCTGTTTCCCTCTCGAGCACACAGCTTAGCCCACATGCTCTGACTGCCGCGCTCTGGGCCGCCGGCATTCGGAGTTCGGTTGGATTCGGTAGGCGGCGAAGCCCCCTCGTCCATCCGGTGCTCTACCTCCGGCGGTGAACGCGCGACGCTAGCCCTAAAGCTATTTCGGGGAGAACGAGATATCTCCGGGTTTGATTGGCCTTTCACCCCTATCCGCAGGTCATCGCCGCCGTTTTCAACCGACGTGCGTTCGGCCCTCCACGGGGTCTTACCCCCGCTTCAGCCTGCCCACGGATAGCTCACCCGGCTTCGCGTCCGCGGCGCGGGACTCAAGTCGCCCTGTTAAGGCTCGCTTTCGCTCCGGCTCCCTTTCGGTTAACCTCGCCCCGCGCCAGCGACTCGCTGGCTCATTCTACAAAAGGCACGCCGTCACACCACAAGGGTGCTCCGACTGCTCGTGGGCGCACGGTTTCAGGTACTGTTTCACTCCCCTCCCGGGGTGCTTTTCACCTTTCCCTCACGGTACTGGTGCGCTATCGGTCACAGGGTAGTACTCAGGCTTGGATGGTGGTCCACCCAGGTTCGGACCGGGTTTCACGTGCCCGGCCCTACTCAGGGACCGCGTCGCGCCGTCCGGTCTGGGTTCGCGTACGGGGCTGTCACCCGCTGCGGCCGGCCCTCCCATGCCGTTCCGCTCCCCAGCCGGACCTGCGCCCGGGGGCGGCAGCCCCCGGATGCGCGGCCCTGCAACCCCGTCGGCGGAACCCCTGCCGGGTATGCCCGCTCGACGGTTTGGCCATCGGTCCCCTTTCGCTCGCCGCTACTCGGGGAGTCTCGAGATTGATTTCCTCTCCTCCGGGTACTTAGATGTTTCAGTTCCCCGGGTTGTCCTCCCCGGCCCTATGTGTTCGGGCCGGGGATATGCACACTGCTGTGCATGGGTTCGCCCATTCGGAGACCCCCGGGTCGAAGGATGTGTGCTCCTCGCCGGGGATTATCGCAGCTTGCCGCGTCCTTCATCGGCTCCCTGTGCCAAGGCATCCGCCGTGCGCCCGTGGTATCTTGCGGGACCGCATCGGGCCCGCGGGATATCCACGTGTCGCTAAAATTAATTAATCGATATCATGAATAGCGCTCGTATGTCGCAATTCGGGTATCTCATACCGCGGCACAGTAGTTGACTGTGCTCGCGATCAGATGCTCCTCACTCATATATAAGTGAATTCTTCTTGTTTGGATCGGATGAATGATTGCTATCATTCTTGATTTAATCGCAGAAAAGAATCGAGTCTGGAAGAATGATCTTCCATCTCTCTCCTATCGCTATGCGGCTCTCAAGGTACGCGGGTGCGACCCCGGGGACCGGGTGCTGCGGGGACTTCCCCCGGGCGACATCCACCGGACGGGCTCCTGCCCTCTATTCGAGTTAAAGTGTTTTCTCTCTAAGAATGTATCTCCCTAGAAAGGAGGTGATCCAGCCGCACCTTCCGGTACGGCTACCTTGTTACGACTTCACCCCCCTCACCCTCCACACCTTCGGCGCCTCCCCCCTTGCGGTTGGGCCGGCGACTTCGGGTGCAGACGACTCGGGTGGTGTGACGGGCGGTGTGTACAAGGCCCGGGAACGCATTCACCGCGGCATGCTGATCCGCGATTACTAGCAACTCCGACTTCATGGGGGCGGGTTGCAGCCCCCAATCCGAACTGGGGCCGGCTTTCCGGGATCCGCTCCCCCTCGCGGGGTGGCATCCCTCTGTACCGGCCATTGTAGCACGTGTGCAGCCCAGGGCATAAGGGGCATGATGACTTGACGTCGTCCCCGCCCTCCTCCGCCTTGACGGCGGCGGTCCCGCGTGGGTTCCCGGCATCACCCGATGGCAACACGCGGCGGGGGTTGCGCTCGTTGCGGGACTTAACCCAACATCTCACGACACGAGCTGACGACA
>ERZ840407.340-NODE-340-length-40146-cov-36.168167_pt1 | contig 40146 bp, 69 predicted proteins | sample MGYA00519877_ERZ840407 | MGnify/ENA primary metagenome ERZ840407 (study PRJEB31850, sample SAMEA3708875) | human gut metagenome | biome: human gut; feature: human-associated habitat; material: faeces | place: China | collected 2014 ...
TTGTCGTAATCAACGATGACTTTTTCTTGAACTTTTGCCGTGATTTTAAGCCCCCATGTGGTTACATTAAGCCAAAACCCGCGCGGCCTTCCTACGGAAATGGCGCAAAGCCGCATGGAGCACACAAACGCCTTATTAGGACAATGGAAGGATTCAGAAAAAGAAAGAAGGGATGAGCCGTGATTCTGCCAATGGAAAACACCGAGAAAATGATTTTTCCGGGCGTGGGCAAGTATGGCATCCCTGAAATCAAGCCGGAAACGGACATCCGCATTGACAAACTGGAATGGATCCCGGTCAATTATGCGCTGACAGCCAAAGAAAAGGCCACAAAAGGCGTGCATTTTTACAAGGACGATTACCAGTTTGAACGGTTTTGGAACAACCCTGACAAATACATTTCCCTTTTGCAGGAGTTCGGCGCGGTATGTTCCCCGGACTTTTCTCTTTACAGCGATATGCCGCTTGCAGTGCAACTTTTCATGCACTACAAAAAGCACTGGTTGGCTGCTTACTGGCAAATGCACGGGATCCATGTGATTCCTACGCTGTGTTGGTGCGGCGAGCAAAGTTATGACTGGTGTTTTGACGGTGAGCCTAGAAACGCCATCGTGAGCATTTCGAGCCACGGCACACAGTCTGACCCATACGAAGCGGAATGCTTCGCAAAACACTGCCGTGTGGCGCTGGACAGGCTCAAACCGACAAGTGTTTTGTGGTACGGAAAATGCCCGGCAGAATTTGACTGGAACGTGACCAAAATCAAGCCATTTCAATACGAAAGGAGGCACTACCGTGAGTAAAAGAGGTTCGGGCAGTTCCGCGAGGGCGGGCGGGTTTAAGGATGGCTCAAGATATGCAAAAGAACACAACAGTGTTGTTTCTTTTGTGAAGAAACAAGTCGGTGTCGACTTGAACAAATACAGAAGCGGCGATGGTTCATCTCCATCAGACACGGCATATTGGGACAAAAATGGAGAAAAAGTTGCATTTGACATAAAAGGGATGTCTCAGTCCGACCGCACAAAACTTATGCAATTAACTCAAAAGTCATTTGGCGTTAATGTTGAACAAGGTGGAGCGTGGATTGGATATGTTAGTAGAAAGAAGAAAAAATGAACTTTAACTACAACATCAAATTCACCGACAACACCCCGCAGCTGCATGAGGCGCTGGATTCATGGGCAGAGCGGGTGCTGACCATCTGGGGCATGAAGGTGCAGGACTACGCCCAGCTGCTTGTGCCCACTGGCACGGCAGACAGTACAGGCATTGAGGGCTACGTGGGCAGTGCGCTCAAGCAGAGCCTGACCTACGCCCTCGACCTCGCAAAAAAGACCGTGACCATCGGGTCAAACCTGTTTTACAGCGTATACGTTGAGCTTGGCACGGGCATCTTTGCCGAGAAAGGAAACGGACGCAAAACGCCGTGGGTCTGGAAGGACTTCAACGGCAAGTGGCACTTTACCCGGGGCATGAAAGCCCGCCCGTTCCTCCGCCCGGCGGTAGAGGACCATATTGACGAGCTGCGAGAGATCGCAGTGGAGGAAGGAAACAAGGAGGCTTAAACATGAGCATTTTCGACTATGACGATAAAGAACTCTATAAAGTTGCCGTAAAAGTGGATAAGGTTCTTAGAGAACACCTTTCAAAGGAAAAATTGGAAATTGTGAGTGCATATCTTCTTACAATGAACAAATTTGCGTAGATTGCAGCCGCAAAAGAAGAAAAATTTGCAAAAGAAGCGTTGGACGAGCTTTTTGAAAAGGTGGATAAAAAACATGGATAACATTGTTTACACCGCTACGGTTGAAGGACTTACGTTTGAAGACATCAAAAAAATTCAAGAAATGTTTGAACGGAACAGCGACCCACGCGTTGACATTTCTCCATATTACCAGCAGGAGATAAAAGAACGGATTCTTTTGGTTGAAATGCAGAAAGCAAGAGAACATCTTCAGGAACTTTGCGATAATGCGTATGGAAAAGGAAATCGCGTTATTATGGTATCTTCTCAGAAATCAATTTAATACTCAGCGGTTGGCGCAAAGCGTCAGCCGCTTTTTTATGCCGTTTTAGCTCAGTCTGGCAGAGCACCGGACTTTTAATCCGGGGGCCGTGGGTTCAAGCCCCACAGGCGGCACCACACCGGCAGCACGTCCGGCAACCGCCTACAAAACGTAGGCAATTCACAAATTCGATGGCGAGCACGCCAGCCCGAGCATGGGCAGAAAGGACTATCACATGGCACTCAAAAGAGCTGACATCCGCACGATTCTGGAGAACACCGAAACCTCCAACGATGACAAGGCGAAAGCCATTCTGGATGCCCTGCATAAGGAGACAGACGATCTCAAAGACCAGCTGGATGCAGAAAAAACAGCCCGCACACAGGCCGAGAAAGACCGCGACGCAGCCAGCAGCGGCAAGCAGGCCGCCGAAAAGGCACTGACCGACTACAAGGCCCAGCAGACCCAGAAGGACACCCACGCAGCCAAGGAAGCCAAGTTCCGGGAGCTGCTGAAGTCCGCCGGGGTGCTGGACAAGTATGCTGATCGGGTCGTGCGGCTGTCTGGCGAGGATATCGACAAGCTGGAGCTGGACGATAAAGGCGAGGTCAAGGACGCTAAGAAGCACGCCGACAGCCTGAAAGCTGATTGGAGCGACTTTGTGGCTACGACCACGACCACCGGCGCAAAGGTGGACACCCCGCCCACAAACACCGGCTCCAAAATGACCAAAGACCAAATTTTTGCAATCAAGGACGCTGGCGAACGCCAGGCCGCGATTGCTGCAAATGCCGACCTGTTTACAGGCGGCGGAAAGGACTAATACATGGCAGCAAAAGAAAATATCACCATGACCACCGATATCACCGTAGCCGCGCGTGAAATCGACTTTGTGACCCGTTTCCAGCGCAACTGGGACCATCTGCGCACCATTCTGGGCATCATGCGCCCTATCCGGATGCAGCCTGGCACCGTGCTCAAGAGTAAGTATGCACAGGGCACCCTGCAGAGCGGCACCGTGGGCGAGGGCGAAGAGATCCCGTTCAGCAAGTACACCGTCAAGGAGAAGGAGTACGGCAAGATCACCATCGACAAGTACGGCAAGTCTGTCACCCTTGAGGCGATCCAGAATTACGGCTACGATGTCGCCGTGCAGAAGACCGATGATGAGTTCCTGTACGACCTGACCGCTCTGGTAACGGATAAGTTCTACAAGTTCCTGAACACCGGCACCCTGAAGGGCACTCCCAAGACCTTCCAGATGGCGCTGGCACATGCCAAGGGCGCGGTCGAGAACAAGTTCAAGACCATGCATCGCACCGTGACCGGCGTTGTTGGCTTTGTCAACGTGATGGACGTGTACGACTATCTGGGCAATGCCAATATCACCGTGCAAAACCAGTTCGGCTTCCAGTATATCAAGGACTTCATGGGCTACAACACCATCTTCCTGCTGTCCGACAGTGAGATTGCGAAGGGAAAGGTTATTGCCACCCCGGTAGACAACATCGTCATGTACTATGTGGATCCTGCGGATAGCGAGTTTGCCCGCGCAGGTCTGGTCTACCGGACCGCAGGCGAGGCAAGCAACCTCATCGGCTTCCACACTCAGGCAAACTACAGCACCGCAACCTCCGAGAGCTACGCCATTATGGGCGTGACCCTGTTTGCTGAGTATCTGGACGGTATCGCTGTCGAGACCATTACCCCGGATGAATCGGTCTAACCTGCAAGGGGGTGACTTTGCATGACCGTCCCTGAGCTGTGCGTTTACACGCACAATTTTTTTGACCGGGCAGACGACCCCATTGCAGGCGAGTTTGCCTTTGAGCCGGACACCGTTCCCGCCGGGGTAGTGCCGGGGCAGTATTTCCTCGTGTGCGGCTCCATCTTCAACGACGGCGTGCACAAGGCCGGGGACGGCGATCTGACCGCCGAGACTTTCACCGGGACGGTGCAGCCTATGCGCGTGCCGCCTGCTTTTGTGGCGCTGGCTGAAAAAATCGACGCATACGACAAGGCGCTCCCGGCCGGCGGCGTGTATGTGTCCCAGTCCTTTGGCGGATGGTCCGGCACAATGGCTACAGGCGCGGACGGACTGCCCGCTGACGGCAAAACTCGCTATAAATCTGAGATCAACCAGTGGAGGAAGATGTGACATGGTCAACGCGTTCACTGCATCCACCGTGATGCAGAGCTTTACCAAAAAATTCTGCTTCCAGACCCGTAGCTATGAGCCGGACGGTGTTGGCGGCTTTGTGTCCAGCTGGACGGACGGCCCGGAATTTGGGGCCGTAGAGCGCCACGACACCACCGTGGAGGCTCAGGTTGCAGAGCAGGCGGCTACAGCGTCCACCTATACGCTGCTGGTCAACACCGGTGTGCCTCTGGCTTTCCCGGACTACATCAAGCGGGTAAGCGACGGGCAGATTTTTCAGGCGACGAGCGCAGTCGATGAGGGCAGCGCCCCGCCGGAATCCGGCATGGGCCTGCGGGCCGTGAAGTGCAAAAAGGCGGTGCTGCCGTAATGGGACCGTCTGAGAGCATCAACCGGGCGCTGAACACGTTTTTCAACGGCTTTGACATCCTGGGCTATCTGGAAGATAACATCCCTCCCGGTGCAGAACTGCCGTATCTGACCTATCAGCCGACAATTCCCGGCGGCTGGAATGAATCCGGCACCTTCCACGCCCGGCTTTGGTACCCGAGTGCCAAAGGCCGGACGCCTATTTTACAGACCGAAGACAAGATAAGCGCAGCCCTTGCAGATGGTTTGACCATCGAATGCGAGGGCGGCGCTATTCTTTTGCACAAAGGCGTCCCGTGGGCGCAGCCGCTCGACAACCCGCCCGAGGGTTATTTGTGCGAATACCTCAATTTTGAACTCACACGGTTTATACCGTGAGTAAAGGAGCAATATGGCAAGAAAATTTTCCAAAATTTCGCAGAAAGCGTTCGAATCCATGCAGTTCAACGCAGGCATCGTGGTCAACAAGTTTGATGTAACCGGCGAGACCGAAGTTCAGGACGCAGACATTATCACTGCTACGACCGGCGGCATCACCGCGACCTGCAAGGCAAACTTCACCGATCTGGGCGCGGACGTGGACAACGCCCAGAAGAACACCGCAGAGCTGATGCAGATCGAGGACTACGATTGCACGCTGGCCTTTACGGCCCTGAATGCCACAACGGACGTTATCAAGTTGGCGCTGGGCGCTGCGGATGTGAGTGACAAGAAGGTCACGCCCCGCATGACACTGGATCCCACTGAAAGCACCGGTGACTTTAAGGACATCTGGTGGGTTGGAGACACGCTGGATGGCGGTATGGTTGCAGTCCGGCTGATGAATGCACTGTCCACCGGCGGTTTGACCCTGAAGACGACCGACAAGGGAAAAGGCAACATTGCAGTCACCCTGACCGGCTGCCCCCGTCTGGGCAGTGACGTGGTGCCTATGGAGTGGTACTACAGCCCCAAGGCCGCAGCATAAGGAGGTTACAACATGAAAACCCTGAACCAGATGGACGAAACCGAGTTCCTGCGGCGTTGCTGGCTTATCGCTGACGCGGTGTCTGACCTGCTGACCAAGACCAAAGTCATGGAGCTGCGCAAGGTCATGCCGGCTTTCAACGGCAGCGAGACCGAAGAGGAAAAGAAGCAGAAGAGGGAAGAACAGAGCCGAAAAAACCTCAAGGCAATGGCAAAAAGCCTGCTGTTCGACAACGCCGAGGCTACCGCCAAGCTGCTTCCGCTGCTCTATGAGCCAGACGTGGATAAGGACGGCAAGCCAGAGACCATGACGCCGTTTAAAACCCTGCGCGTTATCACTGCCACCATCGAGGACAAGGACGTGCTGGATTTTTTGTTATCGTTGGTGAAGCTGGGCCAGACGAGTATCGGCGCCTGACTTCGTCCATTCGGCTCGATATGCTGCGGCTCATCGGCAAGCCCTACATCGTCCAGCACATCATGAACACCCGGCGGCAAGAGGCTATTGCTTTGAGCTACCGGGCATACATGACGGACACGCTGGCAAGCTTTGCAGGAGTAGAAGAGCGCTGGGCTGACCGGGTGGCAGGAATCATCAACCCCCGCCCCTCAGAGCCACAGCAAAACGCCGAAGAAGTGATACAGAGAATCAAAAATGGCTTGAATGGAGGTGAAGAACCCTGAAACTCTTTGAATTGATGGCTACAGTCGGCCTCGATACGTCGGCGTATCAGCAGAGCATTGAGCAGACCAAAGCCTCCACAAAAACAATGGTGGCGTCTCTCACCAAAGAGTACACAGACCTGCAAAAGCGGGTCAATGAGACCGCTCAAAAGTACAATGAGCAGGCCAAAGCCACCGGTGAGACGTCGAAAGAGACCAGAGCTCTTTTGACTCAGCTGCAAGCCGAGCGTACGCATTTGGCCGAGGTACAGCAGGCGCTGAACAATGCCAGCACCTACATGAAAAGCTTCGGCGACTCGACCCGAAATACCGAAAGCGGCCTTGCAAGCTCTATTGCAAAAGGGCAGATTCTGGGCAATGTTTTGACCACTTTGGCAAGCAAAGCGCTTGATGCTGCTGTGGGATTTGTCCAGACAGGCATCGAGTACAACGCCCAGATCGAGAAATACACCACCGGCTTTACCAATATGCTGGGCAGCGCAGAGGCCGCGAACGAGGCCATGAAAGCCATTCAGGAGGACGCCGCCCGCACCCCCTTTGATGTGGCGAGCCTGACACAGGCCAACCAGCTGCTCATCAGCGCCGGTGAAAACGCGGGCTACTCCCGCAAGGTCATCATGGCGCTGGGCGATGCTGTTTCGGCTGCAGGCGGTGGCAATGCAGAGCTGTCCCGCATGGCGGCAAACTTGCAGCAGATTGCCAACGTGGGCAAAGCGTCCGCTATCGACATCAAGCAATTTGCTTATGCTGGCATCAATATCTATCAGGTTTTGGCCGACTACACCGGCAAATCGGTGCAGGATGTCCAGAGCATGACCGTCAGCTACGACCTGCTTTCTGAGGCCCTTATTGCGGCCAGCGAAGAGGGCGGGCGATATTACAACGCCATGGACACCCAAAGCCAGACCATGAATGGCCGGGTATCCACGTTGAAAGATAACGTGAGCCAGTTGGCTGGCCTTATGACCGGCGATTTGTCCAATGGCATCGGAATGGTCATCTCAAATCTTAACGATATGACTGTGGCTGCGCAGGAGGCCTACAAAACCGACGGATGGACGGGCCTTATCGGAGAGATAACCGGACTTTCCGGTGTGATCGACAAGGCAAAGTCCTCGCTTGTGGGCCTGAAAGCTGTTGCCGATTCCTTCAGAAAAGGCGAAATTTCGCTTTTTAGTGGCGACTGGGATGCTGTGTACTGGAATGCATTTAACGCTGACCAGACAACAAAACAGGGGAAAGAGGACTGGGATGAATCTCACGCTGGGATGGTGTGGGACGAGAATGACGGCTGGGTGCCTGCAAAGCCTTCTGGTAAAAGCAAAAGCTCTATTACCACTTCGCCCACCACGACTAAAACCAAGACCGAGACTCCAACCCAAAAGCACGTCGCCGCTGATACTAAAAAGCTGGCCGATACCATCAAGGAGACCTCTCAGGAGATACTTGCTGGTACTGGCAACATCGTTGGCAGCATCCAGCGAGTGACCGAGACTGCTGACAACACCTACAACGTCTATGACGGCACCACTAAGCAGCTCAAAGGCACCACCAAAGAGACAGTGCAGACTATCACCGACTCGTGGACTGAGGTAGTGGACGGCGTCGAAAAGACCATTAGAAAGGTCACAAAAAATGTGACCGATGCCGATGGCAAAATCACCACCACGGTCAACCAGACCTGCGACAAGGTGGTTTTGTCTGTCTCTGAGATGCAGTCTCGTATTGACAAAAATCTCAGCGAGGCCAAGACCAAATGGCAAAACGGCATCATGGGGACGCTCCAAAGTGTGCTCACCGACCTCAAAAACGGCAACTGGACGAGCCTTGCCACCGACTTTGCAAAGCTGATTTGGGGCGAGGTCACGCAAGAGCAGCGCAACATCATCTCCAAATGGTTTTTGGACGCCCTCACTGCTATCAACGACAGCTATTCCGGCGGCGGTATGAGCGGCCTGAAAGATACGCTCCACAAGCTGCTCACCGATGGCATTACCTCGGACGCCAACGACGCAAAAGTGGCCGTGCAGGGCCTCTATCAGGTCATAAACGGGCTGGGCGAGTCCGGAGGCATGGGCGCCAAGCTGGCGGGCATCGCCGGAAACTTTTCGGGCATGGCGGGCGGCATTACAAAAGCTCTCAGCGGCATTGTGGGCTTTATCATAGCAAACCCCGTGGTGGCCGCTATCCTCGGCCTGACGGCCCTTGTGGGCGGAGCGGCGTTTGCCAAGTGGCGCAGCAGCCGTGATAACGACGTCACCAACAACTACAAGAGCCCCTACGGCACAACGCCGGTGTATGACTCTCTGGCGGAGTTTTCTGCCCGCGCCGACCAGCTTAACCGCTACAGCAGCGTCACCGCGTCGCCGTTTGCTGGCAGTCAGCAGGACACCACCGGCAAGCAGCAGCTCAGCGTATTGCAGCGGATCTCCAACTCGCTGGATGAGCACCTCCCGGCTATCGGCACCGGTACGCTGGTCATCGACGCTAACGGTGTGCAGGCTCTTGCGGGTGCAATGCAGCCGACACTCACCAATGGCATTGATGGAGATTTGGGCATCCGCGCGGCCCGGAAAGCAAGAGGTGGTTAAATGGCAGCTTTACAAGGCGTCCAGCTGGGCGATTACCACACCCTCAAGGACTGGGGGCTTTACATCATGGTGGGCGGTACGACCGTCGGCCCGGCAGAACCGGACCAGAGCCTACTCATAAAGGTGCCGTTTAGCGACCGTATTCTGGACCTCTCCAAATCTCTGGACGGCAAAGTCCATTACACCCAGCGTAAGATAACCATCACCCTCAAGTGTGTCAAGCCAAAAAAGCTTTGGCCCAGCATCCAGAGCGCCCTCGAAAACGCTTTGCAGGGACAGTGGCTGCGCTGCATCTTTGATGATGACCCGTCGTGGTACTGGGAGGGCTACTGGACAGTGACCCCCCAGAGCCGCGACCGGTGGGAGAATGTCTTTACCATCTCTGGCATCTGCAACCCATACAAAGTCAACCTCACCGCTGAGGCGGGCGCTGACTGGGAGTGGGACACCTTTAACTTTGAGACAGACACTATTTATGATACGGCAACGGAGGTAAAAAGTCTGTGAGTTACAAAGTCTATGCAGGCACCCAGACCGCCGTAGGCGTATGGGACACCAAAGCCTGCATCTATGACCCGACTGGCGAAGACCTGCGCACTACGGCTACGCTGCTCATCTCCCCGACTCTCACCCGTGAGGCCGGTAAGGCTGGCAGTTTTGAGTTTACGCTCCCGCTGGGCAATGTTGCCCACTCGGCGCTGCAAAAGCTCAAGACCATTGTGGAGGTGGAGCAGGATGGCACGCCCATCTGGCACGGGCGGGTCATGAGCCACGACATGGATTTTTATCTGAGACAAAAAGTGTACTGTGAGGGTGAGCTCGCGTATCTCAATGATACCGCGATCACCCCTTATCGGTACCCAAATATCAGCATCCGGGAATTTTTGGAAAATGTCATCCGCAATCACAACAGCCAGACCGACAAATACAAAGCCTTTACGGTGGGCGATGTCACTGTTTTTGCAGAAGGACCGCAGGAGCCCTTTAAGACGGTCTACATGAGCGGTTGCGAAGTGGATTCCGAGGAAGACGACGACGGCAGTAATGATTATTATCTTGTGGATGCTAATAAAAGGTGGATATGCGATATAGTAAACTACACCGTTTCAGCTGGGGAGTATATTAACAGAGGTAATGCGATACGCGTTGTCTCTGAGTATGAAGGCCAATACGGCAAGTTATTTAAGGTGGAGCGAAACATAGCCTACAAAAACGGCAGCTTTTACGCTGTGACCGTGACGGCTCATGGCTCTAAGTACATTTACGAGCTCGGCACCACCCCGCTGACAAACTGGCGGCTGGGCGATGACGGGAAGATACAACAATACGTCCCCAGCTCCGTCACCTATGGAGGCGTCTGGGTAAACTGCACCGGCTACTCACTGCATGACTTTGACGTCTCCACCAATGAGGCCCTAAGCTTTGGCGACGGCAAAAACTTTGGAGTGACGTGGGACATCCTGCAATCTGAGCTGACGGACGTCTACGGCGGCTACCTTGTCGTGCGGTACTCAGACGACGGTAAAACGCGGTATCTGGACTATCTTGCCGACGTAGCGGAGAGCAACACGCAGACGATCGAGTTTGGCGTAAATATGCTGGACCTCAATAACTATGTCAAGGCCGATAACATCGTCACCCGGGTCATCGCGGTAGGCTACCAGAAAAAAGGCTGGTGGATTTTTAAGAGTACCAAGACCATCCAGGAGCAGGCCGACGACAGAGCGGCACAGAGCGTCTATGGTATTATCACCCGGGTCATTGTCATCGACGGTAAGTCGATTACAAGGCAAAAGCTGCTGGACGCTGCGAACGAAGAGCTCCGGAAAAATCTAAGATACTATGATGGCATTGAGGTCAGCGCTATTGATTTGCGTGATGCAGGTATCAACACTGAGCGCCTGAGCTGGATGAAGAAGACCCGCATTATCTCAAAGCCTCACGGCATTGATACACCATTGGTGTTGACCAAAATTGTCGAGCCGCTGGACGCGCCCGACAAGAAAAAGTTTACGTTTGGAACGAGTTTTTACTCTATCTCAGACCTGCAGGCCCTCAGCAGCCACAAAGCGTCTATGGCGTACAGTATCGCTTTAAGCTCTATGGGATACCTCAACGGCAATCCGATACCCACTAAAAGCTAAACGTCAGCACAGTAAAGGAGCAAAAAAATGACAAAAACTTTTAAACAGGTAATCGATGGGATACGCACAGCGGTCTTGGGCAAAGAGGTACGTGAAGACATTGCCCAGATGGGCGAGTATGTCGAGCAGTTTGCAAATACGGCAGGCGAAAACATCCAGAAAGCCATCGACCCCACCCTCTCCGTCGAGGGTAAGGCGGCGGATGCAAAAAAAACGGGAGATAAGATTGGGGAACTAAAGGAAGATATAGTTAATATACAAAACAGAATTGAACTTAGTGCCATAAACACTGAAATTGTTTTTTCTGAACAGCTTAAAAGCACTTTGAAAAATGGAGCTACACTAAGTGATAGAACAATCACAATTCCGAGCGGTTCATTCGGTGGTTCAAGCAATATTTATTTAGTACAGGGGATCTATGCCGATAAAATCAAAGGTAAAAAGATTCTTGTAAAAATCAAGACAACCCAAACAGGAGAATATGAAAAATTTAAGATTTTTGCGTATGTTGGTGGTTCTGCTGTTAATTGTTCAAATGTAATTACAGACTTCCCCAATATTAATATACTGCTAGAAATTCCAGAAGATAACAAGGGGAGTAAGAGTGTTCAATTTGGTCTTTCTTTCCAAAACTATTCAAATACATCGTCAGATGATGTTACGATTACACTAGAAAGTGTTGAGTATTCAATTTATGAGACTGTAAAATACATGTCTGATACTGTTAATGATGTTTCAAATGCAGTTAATGATGTTTCAAACAACTTTGTGATTGATAATACCACAATAAATCTATTTGATAAATCGCAAGCAGATTTAACAGGTATGTATGATATAAGTGGCAAATTTATTATAAACAGTTATCAGCACTCAACAGGTCTTATTGAGATAAAAGATTATACAAACTTCTCCATGAATAGATTTGAAAATACAGTCCCAGTATGGACTTTATGGAAAAAAGATGGAACTACTTTGGTTAGGGGAGTACAAGCAAGGCATATCGTAATTGATACTACTACTGATTCTGAAGCCGTATATGTTAGATGCTCATTTCTTGCAACAGAAATAGACACTGTTATGATTGTACCAAATGAATATCCTTGTATGAGCGAATATTTTGAGTATAATTCCCCAAGAAAATCGTTGAAAACTCAATGGTTTGGCAAAAAGGCTGTAATGATTGGTGATAGTCTTACCCAAATGCACTATTGGGAAGAAATGTTTGCACAAATTTTGGGGATGAATTATGAAGTAGAAGCACAAAGTGGTGGTAATATGACGGCTATTGCTAATTTTGTTGATAATATAGATAGTGCTGACGTTATGATCGTGTGGGCAGGAACTAACGACTGGTACAATGGTATTTCATTAGGCTCATTGTTGAATAACGATAACAACACTTATTACGGTGCTGTTCAGCACGTATGCGAGTGTGTATCAGAACGTCTACCAAATTGTAAACTATTGTTGATTACACCATTGCAGAGATTGACAACTAATACCGACGATTGGGAAGTCGATGATAGGGGATTTAGAATTAACCCAACAACATCAAAAACACTTGAAGATTATGCTAACGCCGCTATTGAAACTGCTGAAATCTATGGTATAGAAGTCCTTGATATGTTTCATCGGGGTGGAGTTAATGCAAAAAACATTGATACATGGACTTCTGACAGATTGCATCCAAACAGAGTGTGTTTTGAAAAATTGTGTTGGAAAATCATAGGCAAAGTGAAGTCAATGTGATTACTTAACTAAAGGAAGCTTTATCTAACCTTAAAAACAAAAAGGAGTCTCAAAATGCTGCACACCATCCTCAACTTCCTCGTTTCCCTCTTCTCCGCCCTCTCCCGGGCGGCAGATGCCTCTACCTCTGACCCGGTGTCCACGGTGGACACCCAGAGCGCTGCTCCTCCCGGCTGGGAGGGCCCCGGGCCTTACCGCTATCTCGATGTGAGCCGCTATCAGGGCAAAATCACCCTCGACGGCTGGCGTAAGGTCAAAGCGGCTGGCTACAAGGGGGCGATGCTCAAGACGGTCTCCACCAACCGCAAGCTCTCCAAGCGGGCAGACGGTTTGTACATCGACCCCACCTTTGAGGACAACTACAAAAACGCCAAAGCTGCCGGGCTGGACGTGGGCGTTTATTACTACACCTACGCCACTAGCGAGGCTATGGCAGATGCAGAGCTGGCCCTTGTGCGGGAAGCGGTACGAGGCAAAGAGCTCACCATGCCCGTGTGCGTGGACGTGGAAGAAAACAAGCTCAAACCCATGAGCACCCTGGACCTCACCAACCTCACCGCCTACGCGCTGGAGCAGGTGGAAAAGATGGGCTTCTATGCCCAGCTGTACACCTACACCCACTACTCCAACATGGAGCTGGACATGGGCCGTCTGGCAAACCGCTGGGACGTTTGGTTGTCCGATACAACCGGGCACACTCCTGCCGTCGGCTACCACTACAACGCCCACCAGCACACCAGCGAAGGCCGCGTGCCGGGCATCTCCAGAGACGTAGACCTCAACGTCACTACCCTCAACTACCCCCGTATCATCCGCAAGAAGGGTTTGACCCGTCTTCGGGAGGGCGCATGAGCGAAGCAATCATCGTAGCCATTATCACCGGCGGTCTGAGCCTGATCGGAGTGGTCGTCTCTAACAACCACACCGCCCAGAGCATGGATGCCAAACTGGACAAGCAGCAGGCTGTGACCGAAACCAAGCTGGAAGAGCTGACCCGAGAAGTCCGGACACACAACAATTTTGCCCAGCGCATCCCGGTGCTTGAAGAACAGATGAAGGTGGCAAACCACCGCATTGCAGACCTCGAAAAAGAGAAAGGAGAGTAATACATGGCAACAATCAATAACATTTTGGGCGTCATCCCCGCCCCTGTGGCCCTCGTGCTCATGCTGGGCGGCTTTATCTTTTACGCTCTGGGCTGCGTCCGGCTGGGCTATGGCGCAGCGGTAAAACCGATGGTACTGGACCTCATCGAGCGGGCAGAGCAGGAGATTCAGGGGACTAAGCGCGGCGCAGAGCGCAAGGCGTGGGTCGTCAAGATGCTTCGCGCCGCCCTGAGTACCAGCAAATACGGCAGGCTCATCAGCTGGGCAATCACCGACGAGACCATCGGCACCGTGATTCAATTTTTCTTCGACCGCGCCCGGGCGGCGCTGGAAAAGCAGTAAGGAGATTATTATGGCAAGCACTACATACGAGCAAACGCCACGCTATTATTATGATCAGCGTGCGTACCCGATTTTGTGGCCCGCAGTGTGTGACCATTTTGCCAACGGCGGCAAAATGGGACATCCCCGTGCCGTGACCGCTCGAGTGCGCAACGCCGGACAGCTGCCGCAGCCTTTTTGGCTCGGTGCTACCTGTGGCGGCGGCTCGCGTAGTGCTGCCCGCTGCGCTGCAAGGACTTGACCGACAGCAGATGACCGCCGCCATCAAAAACGCACCGCTTGGGAGGGTAGACCGTAAGATAGCCTTACTGCGGTACGTTGAGCGGCTCCCGCTGCCGGATATTGCAGCACAGACCCATTACAGCCGGACGGCGATAGGCTACCGGCTGAAAGGCATTGACAAAATGCTTGGATAAGCAAATCCCCCGGTGTTCCGTTTGGAGCATCGGGGGATTTTTGTTTATGCGGTTTGCTCAGTAGGGGAGGGAAGCACCTTGCGCTCTTTGGCCTTTTCTTCCTGCTGTTCCTTCACGGTCTTGTAACCGTGGTCATGGAGCTGCTTGTACAAGAAAGCCTGCCCAGATCTAGTCCACCGGGTGTTTTCTTTGGTCTCGCCGTTGCCGACCTCTACAGGTATACTCAGCGTATAGCCCTTGTCGATATACTTGCGCTTGGGGATCCACTGCTTGTTTACCTTGCGCTGGATGCCCCACTCATCGAGTAGTTTGTTCAGCTTGTTGGCGGTCATGCCAAAGTTTAGGGCAACTTGCGTCACCGTCAGGCTTTCATCGCTCAACAGCATATTGTAGGCGTACTCGGCGGCAGGCTTGAGCTTGGCATTTTCTTTTTCGAGCTGCTTAGAGCGCTCCTGTTCCCTCGCAATGATGCCTTGCGCCATAACCAGAGCTTTGGAAAGTGCCAGCTCCGGCGGTTCAGGTTCGGGCGTGGTCAGCTTCTTCTCCATCTCAATGAGCTTCTGCCGGATAGCCATGCCCTGCGGGGTGCGCTGAATCATTGCAATGTGCTTCGCCATGTCCAGCGTCATGATGTGGTCAATGCGTTCACCGGGCATTTCCGTTCCATCCTGACGCTTCGGCTTTTTCCGAAGCGTGTAATAGTCCGAATCTTCGCCAAATCCGTAACCAATCATGCGCTGCATCCAGTCGGTGTACTTGTCTTTGATTTTGAGCCGCTCGTGCAGTTCCCGACCCAGCACAACCTTTTCGCCAGTGTCGGTGTCGTACACAGGGATAACATCTTTGCTAAAAATCTGCAAATCGTTCATGCGCTCACCCCCTGCATGATCTCCGCTTCAAGCACCGCGTCTACTTCCTTTTCCAACCCGGTAAGGGATGCAAACAAGGCCGTCAGCATGGAGCTGTACATCGGGGCTTCGTTCCAAATCTGGCTCACAAGCTCGCTGGTGCGCTCCCGCTTGATCATATCGGTCTTGTGCGTTTCCTCAAACCAGTTGGCAAAGATGTTCAACAGGTCGTGCATTACTCGGAGTTCACCAGAAACAGCATCCAGTTCAAGCTCCACTTTCGTGATTTTTGGTGTTTCCATTATAGAATACCTCAAAAATGTTTGTAAAACCCTTGAGGTTGTGGTATACTAAATTTACCGAATCTCAAAGGTTTGGTGTTGGAAGAGCTTTTGACGAGACTTGTCTAGGGTGACGTCAAAGGCTCTTTATTTTTTGGTCAGTCTTTCATGAAGTTCATTTACCATCCATTCAAGCAAGTCCGTTTTTGTTTTGCCCGTAATATCAGCACAATCTTGAAATTTTTTTACGGTGCTTTCAGTTGCACGCAAAGCAATCTGCTTGTTTTTTGGCTCAGTTCCTACAATCGGGCGACCTGTTTTCGGCGACATTCAAATCACCTCCAATATTGCCTAGGCATAATATAACATACGTCTAGGCATAAGTCAAGGGCTTTTTTCTGACCTCCTTGCTGTTGGTCGCCAAACTTTCCAGCACAGGGATTTTTTATTTGATGGACTGTTCAACAAGGTCGATTCCCTTACGCACGATTTCGCTTTTGCTCATATTCAGGGATTCGGCGCACTTGTCCAACTTCCTGCAATATTCTTCGTCCAGTCTGACGCGGAGCATGGTGTCTTTTGGGTTTTCTACCTTTGGCCTACCAGTCTTAGGCGACATCTAAATCACCTCTCTTTCTGTCGCTACAAGTATTATATATCTGTTGCTACAAAATGTCAAGAGCTTTTCTAAAATATTTATAGTTCTCAAAAATCAAGCGCTCACGCGGTGTAATGCCGTGTGGGCGCTTTTTCTTTTTGTCCTTCGTTGTACCTTCGTTGCCTCTCCTTCCGGTCGGCTCTGCTACACTGGGCGCAAAAGAGGGGATGAGCGACCATGTGGCACAAGTATAACCCGAACCCTCACGGGAGCAGCGTCGGAGACTGTGCCGTGCGTGCAGTATCCGCAGCTACCGGGCAGAGCTGGGAGCAGGCGTATATTGCGCTGGCGCTCACCGGTTACGCCCACGGCGATATGCCCAGCGCCAACCGCACATGGGGCGCATACCTCCAAAAACGCGGGTTCAAGCGCCGCATGGTGGAGGCAGACTGCACCACCTGTTACACGGTGGCAGATTTTGCCCGGGAGTATCCGCACGGCGTGTACGTGCTTGGCTGCTCCGGCCACGTTCTGGCCGTGATTGACGGCGCGTGGTGGGATAGCTGGGACAGCGGCGCGGAATGCCCGATCTATTACTGGTACAAGGAGGAAAACGATGCCGATCTATAACGGATACCCGCAAGTGTATTACCCGCAACAGCCGCAGGGGCAGTTGGAACAGCTGAGGGCAGCACAGTACCAGCCTCAGCCCGTCATGATGCCGACAATGCAGGGGCAGGCCGCACCGACTGACAGCGGCTTTATCTGGGTACAGGGCGAAGCAGCGGCCCGGGGCTATCTGGTCGCCAACGGAAGCCGGGTGCTTTTGCTGGATGCTGATTCCGATACCTTCTACATCAAAGAGGTGGGGCAGGACGGCAGGCCGTTCCCGCTCCGCATCTACGATTACAAAGAGCGCACCGGAGGCCCCAAAGCGTCGATTGCAGCCACGCAAGCCGCAAGCGGAGAGTATGTCACCCGCAAGGAGTTCGACGCGCTGGCGGCAAAGCTGGCGGCGTTAGAGAAACAGGAAACACCAGAGCCGGAAAAGGAGAGCTAAACGATGAGCAGCAGCTTGTATAACTCGATGGGCCGACAGGCCCAGAACCCCATTGGCGGGCAGTTCCAGCAGTTTATGGGCCAGATGCAGGGCAAGAACCCGCAAGAGATGATAAACCAGATGCTCACCTCCGGCCAGCTCTCACAGCAGCAGCTCAACGCTATTCAGCAGCGGGCGCAGCAGATCGCGCCAATGCTCAACGGCATGAAAAATATGTTTGGATTCTGAAATGCGGCCGCATTTAGAATAAATTCAAAAATCTAACGTAAAGGAGTAAAACTATGTCTCTTTCTTCTGATAGCACGGTTCTGACCATGCCGGTACAGCCCGCAAACGGTTACAGCAACGGCTTCAACGGCTGGGGCGGCGACTGGATGGGCTGGATCGTCCTCTTCCTGATTTTCGGCATGTTCGGCTGGGGCGGCATGGGCGGCTTTGGCTGGGGCGGCGGCATGGGCATGGGCGGCGCTTCGCCTTATATGACCAGCGCTGTCACACAGGCAGACCTGCAGCGTGGCTTCGACAACCAGAGCGTCATGAACAAGCTGAACGGGCTGGAAAGCGGCCTGTGCGACGGATTCTACGCCATGAACACCGGGATGCTTCAGGGCTTCAACGGCGTGCAGCAGGGCCTGAACGGCGTCACCAACGCCATGCAGCAGGGCTTCAACAGCACCAACGTTGCGCTGATGCAGGGGCAGAATGCTCTGGCTACACAGCTGGCAGACTGCTGCTGCAAGACCCAGACCGCGATCCAGGGGGTCAACTACAATCTGGCCACTCAGGAGTGCGACACCCGGAACCAGATGCAGCAGGGCTTCTGCGCAACGCAGAACACCATGAACAACAACACCCGGGACATCATCGAGAATCAGAACAGCAACACCCGCGCGGTGCTCGACTTCCTGACCAATGATAAGATCGCCACCCTGCAGAGCGAGAACAACGAGCTGCGCCGGGCCGCTTCTCAGGATCGCCAGAGCGCGCTCCTGACCACCGCGATGAACGCGCAGACCAACCAGATCATCGGAACGCTTCAGCAGAAGGTTCCCGTGCCTGCCTATCAGGTGCCCAACCCCAACGCCATTTACTATGGATGTGGGACCGGCTGCGGCAACTGCGCATAACCAAATCACGGCAACTTTTTCCAAAATGGAAAATGTTCAGCCCCTGAGCTGATTTTGCAAACCAAAACGCCGGGGCAGTAGTCCCGGCGTTTTTATTATGGAAGGAGCATTTAAATGACCGTAGCAGAGCTGAAACAGCAGTTTGTAGATTATCTGTACAGCATGGATAAGAGCAAAATGAGCATGATGGAATTGAACACCTATGTTTTCATTTTGAAAACCCTGCTTGATACGGAAAAAGCAGATCCATCCAATTCTTGGATGGATCTCTTAAAAACCGTTTATGCAGTAAATGCGCCTGTTTGTACAGAAAAGGAGGTTTCGGATAATGGCTGAATTTAGCAACTCCAACACCGTCACGGTGGCGGCGGGTGAAAGCCTTCCCCTGACCGAGACCGCCGCGAAAGCCCCCACCTGCATCATGCACCGTGAGGGCAGCGGCCTTGTGACCCTGCGGGGTCTGACCAATCAGTGCAAAGCGCGCTTCAAGGTAAGCTTTGGCGGCAATATCGCCATTCCCACCGGCGGCACTGTGGGACCCATTTCCGTGGCGCTGGCTGTCGGCGGTGAGTCGCTGACCAGTGCGACAGCCATTGTCACCCCGGCGGCAGTCGAAAATTACTTCAATGTGTTCGTGGCTGCATTTATCGAGGTGCCGCGCGGCTGCTGCGTCACCGTGGCGCTCAAAAACACCAGCACCCAGGCTGTCAGCATCGCCAACAGCAATCTGATCGTTGAGCGGGTAGCATAAGAAAGGAGATAAAATCATGCTGGATAAACTGAATCACCTGAAGGATGAGATGTGCGACGAGCTCATGGAGCTGACCGACAAAAAGAACCGATCCCCGGGCGATGTTGAGATGATCGGCGAGATCGTGGACATCATTTTGGACATCCACCGCATCGAGGATTACTGCGAGGGCGGCGAGTACAGCCGAACAGGCGAGTGGGAAGCTGACATGCGCGGGACTTTCGGCCACGATGCCGGAAACGGTTACAACCGGGGCAACAGCTACGCCAACCGTGGCCGTCACTATGTGCGCGGGCATTACTCCCGCACGGATGGCCGTGAGCGCATGATCTCTGACATCGAGGACATGATGCAAGAAGCCACCGGCGCAGAGCGAGACGCTTACAAACGCGCGGCGGACATTCTGCGCAATGCATAAGGGAGGAGGGCGGCAGGTATGGACATCGACGAGATCAACACCCATATCCACAAGCTGAAATGCGGATCCACTGACTGGCAGAGCGTGGAAAAGCTTGCCGCCCTCTGCACCGTGAGAAATGAGCTGGAAGAAAAGCAGGCACCGGCAGAAATGCAGACTCAAGCGCTGCCTCCTGCGTCGTACCCGGCGGCATACTCCACAAAAGCAAATCCGCAAAGCGAGTTCGTGGAAGCGGCCAGCGCCGCGCCCTTTGGCGGCTTGATGGAAGTGCTTGATGAGCACATGAGCGCTATAAAGCTTGCATACCCGAAAGAGTATGAGCTGGTCATGCGGAAGATAACCGCATTGTAAAACGACACAAAATGTGTTATTTTTACATACAGACAAAACTTGAAAAGCTGAATTTTTAAGTTTAATAAGCTAACGCGTGACTAACAAATTTGACTTTATTCTCGATAAAACGTAAAATAAAACTGATTTGTAATCAGTGGGTTGCAGGTTCAACTCCTGTCACCAGCTCCAAAAATAAACGCACGAACGATTAAAACGAATCGTCCGTGCGTTTTTCTTTTTGCTTGAAATGCCTTAAAATATCCTGGATGAACGTGACAATCTAACAAACAATCTAACAAATCAATACTTCATCTTTCGCATTTCCTGCAACAGATAATTCGGGTCATTGTGGGAGACGTACTTGTTTGCTGTGGTGGAGAAATTTTTGTGGCCCAAGATGGCCTGCACGGCGGTCTTTTCCAGGCCGCACTCCACCATCTTGCTGCTGGCCGTGTGGCGCAGCGTATGCGGATGCACACCCTCTATGTGGCACTCTTGCATCAAGGCCCGAAACTTTGTAGCCACGTTGCGCTTGTCCAGCTTTGTACCGGCTTTGGACGGTATCAGCCACTCACAGCCGCTGTCAAGCATCCAAAAGGCAATGATTTTATAAATGGGGTCCAAAATAGGGATAATGCGGTTTTTGCCTGCCTCGGTCTTTTCACCGCCCTGCATATATCGCTCTTTTAGATGCACATCGTCGCAACGCATGGAGAGCAGCTCATCGATACGCATACCGGTGTAGAGCAGCACCATTGCGATTTGTGCTGTCTGCCCAAGCTTCGGGTCGTCTTGTCGGCTGCTTATTTGCTCTATCTCTTGAGCGGTCAAGGTGCGCTCTGCCTTGCCTGTAGCCGCCGGGAGCTGCAAGAGCATGGCATAGTTTTTGTTTATGATGTCCTGAGCCATTGCCCACTCGCAGATCTGGCTGAAAAGTGTGCGCTGCTTTTCGCAGGAGCTGCGGGAAAGTCCCTTTTCCACCATCTGGTCAATCACCTGTTGATAGTCTGCGGCTTTTAATTCCCGAAGCTGTCGGTCATACAGCGGCGCAGCCTTTGCATAGGCCAGCTCATAACCCTTTTTCATGTCAGTGCTGAGCTTGTCAAATTTGGGCTGCGCTTTCCATTGGGCATAGGCATCCGCAAAAGTGCATTTCAGACGCGCTGCGGGGGTGTTCTGGGCGTTGTAAGCGTCCAGTGCTTGTACTGCTTCACCCGGCGTCGCAAACGTCCCCAGAACGTCTCGCTTGGCTGTTAGGGCCACATACGGTTTTGACCTCGTCCCGCTCAACTTATATACACTGCCGCTGCCCTTTGGGCGGCGGCGCTTTTTTCTTTGCTGCGGGGCGGCTTCGGGCTGCTTCTTGCCGCAGTATGGGCAAAAAGATGCATCATCCGGTATTTCCCGACGGCAGCAGGCGCGAATGCATTTCAAAGCTCTTCACCTCGCTTTGCGGTATAGTCGGCCTCGCCGCTCTTCGCGGCCTCTTTTCCCGCCTGGTATGCCGACTGCAGCAGACTCACCGGAGGCTGGACTTCCCACGGGATCGGGTCTGTTCCTGTAGCCACGGCAAACCCGTAATTGTCCAGTATTTGGCCGCAGACGGATACCTTGTTTTGCAAGGGAGTATGCAGATTCGCGCACACCTCAGCAAACACCGCCGGTGGATAGCTGCCATGTCGGCCCAAAAGGATAAACAGCACCATCTCTTTTACAATTCGCGGCGCTGTGCGAAAGTATTCTGTAAGCGCCTCATCCAGCTCTTCGTCTGATTTGCGCTGTACGGGCTCTTTATAAAGTTCTGGGTGCAGCATTTCTTGCATGGCGGGGAGCGGAGAAGTCCCGCAAGCCTCGAACCAGTCCATTATCTTGTCAGCTGGTGGGCTGGACGCCCCGCACTCCCAGCTCTGGATCGTAGCCTTTCCCTTGTTGATCCGGCGGGCCATGTCGACTTGGCTCAAGCCTGCCGCGACTCTGGCCCGCGCCAATGCGACACCAAGCTTTTCCGCAGTAAAGTAGCTCATCAATTATAACCTCACAAATTTCCATGCCATAAAAACAAAAAGTGACATGGGAAAAACCCATGCCACTCGACAGAGCGGAAGTCCTTCAAGTTTTCCCATAAAATGGTAAAATCTAAAACAAGTTGGACAAATTGAACAAAAACAGAGGTGAAATAAAATGGATTTCGAGCAAAGAAACGGCAAAGAAAACGAAATGACCATCATTGACGGGATGCCTGCCACCATTTTGACCGGCACGGCCCGAACACCTGAACCTTGGGAGGACTAAAGATGGACAAGATGAAGCTGTTTTGCACCCAAATCCGCGCCGCGCTGGCCTGCTATGAGGATATGCCGCCCGAGGGACAGGCCCGGGCTCGACTTTTTGTGACCCGCAAGGCCGGGGACATCCGGCAACTCAAGGCCGCATCAGACGCGCCCGGCGGGGAGCTTGCCGCTGAACTGTTGCAAAAATTGCAACAATCTTGCAACCACGGATAACAACGTGCATATTTTGCGCGGATTCTGCGTAAAACGCGCGTACTTAGCAAAAAGTCAGCGTAAATTTCAGCGATTCAGCGCAAATACTAAATTTTTCGCGCATTTTTGAGCGATTAAACGCGCTTGACGCATTACAATCAACGGTTGTATAATGCGGTTGTGAACAGGACTGCACATCAATATCCCACAGCAGTGGCTCCGTATTCCGCCTGGCCTTGGCTAAATCCCTCAAACTCCAGCTGTTCAATCAGACCGGAGCGAGAGAAAGACATGGAATTGATATAATTTTTTGCTCTTATTGCAGCCTGTTCGTTCCAGTCGGCGCCACAATGATCTACGGCATAAGTAGCATCTTCCGTGGAATATCCTTCAAACTCAAGCTGACTTTCAAGGCCGCTGTAAGAGAATCCCATGCCGGCACTCAGGTAGTTTTTAGCAGCCCGCAAAGCATTTCTCTGCCCCATTGTAAGGCTATCATCGGCAGAAATTGACGATTTTACGGAAGTGCTGTTCTTTGTTTCGTACGTTGAACTTGTCGTGCTGGAAGAAGGGGTAAGCATAAGAACGAACATGATCAGTGCAACACTAACAGCGACCGCGCATCCGCATCCGTGACCTTTTTTCTTCTTTTCAGGCTTTTCGTCTGATTCGATAGCCGCTGCCACAGAACCCGAAGCAACAGGTGCTCCACATTCAGGGCAGAATTTTACGTTCTCAATTTCAGCTCCGCATTTTGGACATTTCATAAAACGCACCTCACATATACAAAAATAGGCAGCCAACCAGCTGCCGAAAAGCTAAATTATCAAGGAAAATGCCAAAGGAGGAAAACAAAGTGGAAGAAAATAGCACAAAATTGATGAAAGACACCCCGGAATGTGTTATACTTGAGAAAATCAAGCTTGCACTTTCCCTTGGCATCGACGTGGATAAACTCTTAAAGGAGGCAATGCAAAATGTCGAGTAATGTTCTTCTTTTCATCATCGCCGTGTTTGTTATCGCGATGTTTGCGATTCTCGCTTACGAGTTCCTTCAGCTCAATGATTTTTCGCTTTTTCGTCGAAAGCCGGAACCGGATCCGGAACATAAGCACCTTGACGACCTTTTCCGAGCAGAAGTCATGTATACAGGCGTGACCCTCGGCAGTATCTGCGAACTTTGCCCCAAAACCATTTTTAGGGTAAAGGACGGACACGGCGGGTATTTCGCTCTCGACACCGAAAAAGTGGATGAAAAAAAGCTGCGCTTTTACAAAACCATTTTTGTTAAAGCACTGGATGCCCCGAATTACGAGCTGGAGGTGCTCGACCCGTCACTTCTTTGAGACACTAAAAGCGTTAATAACGTACTCACAACAGCAGAGATCACCGCAATGGCAGCACTTTGAAAGAATTGCCTGCGGCTGATTCTTTGCTGTTTTTGCTGCTCAATAAAATAAAGTTTCCCCTTATCGGTTACAGCAAGACAGTAAAACACCGTAAGCTTTCCTTGCTCTGGAACAATCGTGTCTCTTACACGCTCAACAAGACCTGCTGCAAGAAGAGCATCAACAACCTTTTCGGCGTCTTTCACTTTAGACTTAAATACATCAGGAGGCATTCCAACTCGGTCAGGTTCATTTTCATGCCATTCAAGCAGAGCTTTCATGGCCTCATCGATTTGCTTTTCAGTGACCATTCTTTTTCTCCTGCGACGCTATAGCGGCATCCAGCATACTCTCAAACATGGCCTGCGTTGCCGGGTCAAGCATATTATACTTATCTAATATAGTCTGCCCGTGCGCATCCAGCCCATCACCCTCCGGGGTGCTGGGCTTTTCTTTTTGCTCTTCTCCCATAAGCTCTTCAATAGAAATTCGTAGAAAATCAGACACAAGCAAGAGCTTATCTTTCGGCGGATAGCGCTTTCCATTAGCCCATTTTCCTATGGTTCCGTTGGCAAATTTCAAGTCTTTCTCCATTTTTGTAATGGAACTTCCTTGATTTTTACACGATGCACGGATGAATTCTACCAGTTCAGTCAAAGAACGCATAAAAGATTCCTCCGATAGCCTAATTTTCTATTGACAACTAGAAAATTAGGCTATATAATAGAGAGCGTAAGGAGCAAACAAAACCAAAGCCCCTGACAATATTATATCGGGCAGACGCTAGATTTTATTCACTTTGTACCTTGCAACTACATAGTAGCATATTTTCTAGTGATTTTCAAGCCCGGAAAGGAGAATTGCTAGTGAATGTATCAAAAATTGACCAGTTTTGCAAGTTGCACGGACTGAGCCGCACCGATCTGGAGGCGGCGGCAGGCCTGAGCAACGGCGCAATCGGGAAGTGGGAGCGCAGCATTTACGGGCCCAGCCTTTCACAGCTGCTCAAGCTCGCAAAGTATTTCAAGGTCACACTGAACGAGCTTGTGGTCTACGATGAGGAAGGATGGAAGAGCGATGGGGTGGCCTATCACACATGAGAGCGTCATCTATTGCATCCGCTGCAAGGAAAACGGAAAGGTCTACATCGGCCGGACGTATGACCTGAACCGCCGAATCAAAGAGCACTTTTCTGAGTTGAGAAGGGGCATGAAGCGTGGATATGCAGCAGGGAGACGCGCTGCCTCTGGATGGCAAAAGGATTTCAACGAGTTCGGCGAGAAAGCGTTTGACGTCTATCTTCTCGAAGAAAACATTTCGCCCGAATACTGCAAAGCCAGAGAGCACTACTGGATTATGCACTACAACTCCGCCGATCCAAAGTTTGGTTACAACTATTTGGACGAAAGTATTAAAAACCCATTCCCGGCTGCAAAGGCGGGCATCCCGCCCCGACTGCCCGGCGTGAAGGAGGACACAAATGCCTGATTTTGAAACATTTCTGCTTGCACTTGCATCGATTGCGCTCATTGTCGTTGCTTTTGGCTTTTCGTGGGCCGTCATTTCCGGCCTTTGGTGGCTTATCTGCAAGCTCATCGGTTGGCAGTTCTCTTTCGGTGTATCGACGGCAATCTGGATCGTCGCAATGCTGCTGAAGTGGGCAACGAGCCGTGAGTGACAAAGGAGGCAGAGCCGTGAACCAAAACAAAAAGCCCAGCCGGAAGCCCGACTGGGACGCAACCACGATTACGATTATCTGTATTTTGATAACCGTGCTTAATGTGTCACTTGTAGTATTCCAAATATTATGGTGGCTGCTAAGGTAAGAACTCCAACGACGAGGCTCCAACGAGAAAAGCTTTGCGCCTTTTTGGTTTCTCGCGCTTGCTCTTCTTGATTTTTCTGCATGATTTCCAGCATTTTGCGGACATCATCAGCAGATTTAAGTTGAGCTTCATCAATTTCCCGGCGTCTTTTTCGCACAGAGCCGTCCGGGTCAGCGACATTCACGCCCGGCGTTTTGTAATTGTAACGCTCAAGTTCGTTTGCACGCTGGTTGAAGTATTCCCACTGATTCAAAATCCCACCCCCTTCCCTGCCTATTATAACAGGCACCGGGGTGGACAACAAGAAAGGATAAAGCATGGCAAACATTCAAATTTTCACAAGCCCCGAGTTCGGGGACATCCGCACGGTAGACCAGAACGGCGAGCCGTGGTTCGTGGGCAAGGACGTGGCGGCAGCCCTGGGATACGGCGAAGGCAAGTCTCTCGCAAACGCCGTTTCCAACCACGTTGACGAGCAGGACCGTTCGGTCACCGAAATGATGACCGAAGCAGGAAAGCGCAACTTCGTTGTTATCAACGAGTCCGGCCTGTACAGCCTGATTTTTGGCAGCAAGCTGGAAGGGGCGGTGCGGTTTAAGCGCTGGGTGACAAGCGAGGTGCTGCCTACCCTGCGCAAGACTGGCAGCTACATGATGCCCAAGCTCAGCAAGGAGATGCAGGCGCTGTTTATGCTGGACAACCGCACCCAGCGGCAGGAAGAGCGGCTTACGGCGCTAGAGAACACCATGACGGTGGACTACAACCAGCAGCGTGTGCTGCGCAAGAGCATCAGCCGGGCCGTCATTGGGGCGCTTGGCGGCGAGGACACCCCGGCCTACATTGACAACCACGTGCGCAGCAAGGTGTACAGCGAGTGCAACCACGATGTGCAGGACTGGTTCCGGGTGAACAGCGTGGGCAACATCCCCCGTAAGCGCTTTGACGAGGCGGTGGAGTACATTCAGCGCTGGAAGCCCAGCACCAACACCGTGATGCTGATCCAGCAGACCAACGGCCAGACCAGCCTGTTTGAAAGGGGTGCGTAACATGAAATTTACGATGCGAGATAAAATTTGCAAGCTCATCGGCAAGTACAACGAGTTGGAGCAGCAGGCTATGGTTAATGTCGCTGGAGGTGCATTTCGCACTATGCTCGGCAAGACGCCTACCAAAGAAGAGGAAAACGCTTCGGAGAAGGCCAGCATTTACCACTGGATGCAGGAGGATTTGAAGCAGCTACTGGAAGAGGACGAAGCCCCGGCAGACCCTTGCAAGACCGCCCCGGCGGGCAAGCGGTGCTCGGAATCAGCGGCACAGGCAGCTGAGAGAGTCGCAAAGGAGGCGCGGAACAATGGGTGAAGTACTATCGATCATCATCGCGTTTGCCGCCCTTCTGGGCATCTCGTGGGGCGTTACCTGCGCCGCCGTGTGGGCCATCTGCGCATTGATGCACTGGACGTTCACCTGGGCCGCCGGAACGGCGGCGTGGATCGCGCTCTGGCTCCTTGGCAGCTTTGGCAGCTCTAAGAAGTGAGGCGCTGACCATGCCTGCACAGAAGAAACACACTGATAAGGAAGGTTATGAGCATGAGTGAAAAGATCATCGCCTACAAGGCCATGGACAAAAATATGCAGTGCCGTGGCAAGCAGTATGAGGTGGGCAAGACCTACCATGAGGACAAGGCCGACTGCTGCAACGCTGGAATGCACGCCTGCGAGAACCCGCTGGATGTGCTGCACTACTACCCGTTGAAGGATGGCCCGCGCTTTTTTGAGGTCGAGTGCGGCGGGAGCGTGGATAAAAGCGTAGAGGACAGTAAGTTGGCCTGCACTGAGCTGACGGTAAAAGGTGAAGTGAATTTTGCAGGGCTTGTAAAAGCTACGGTGAATGCCGTTTTTAATCGGGTGAAGGGCAAAGAACCTTTTTCCAGCGGCGATTCCAGCACGGCGGGGTCCAGCGGCGATTCCAGCACGGCGGGGTCCAGCGGCTATTCCAGCACGGCGGGGTCCAGCGGCTATTACAGCACGGCGGGTTCCAGCGGCAATTACAGCACGGCGGGGTCCAGCGGCGATTACAGCACGGCGGGGTCCAGCGGCGATTCCAGCACGGCGGGGTCCAGCGGCAATTACAGCACGGCGGCAGCCACTGGGGATTATTGCAGAGCAAAAGCAGATGGAAAAGACAATATCGCCGTCGCAAACGGCGCGCACAGTAAGGCACGGGGCATTCTGGGCTGCTATCTGGTGCTGACTGAGTACGACGATGACGGCAATATGCTGTGGGCAAAGATGGCAAAAGTAGACGGCGCCCACATCAAAGAAAACGTCTGGTACACACTCAAAAATGGTGAGTTCGCGGAAACAGAGCCATAAAAAAACACTGCAAAACCAATTTGAAAGAAAGGAGCATGCCATGCAAAAGCCGAGCCTTACGATAGGCGAATGCGTCCAGATCCTTCGGGACAACAACATCTCAAAGACTGAAAAGGTTTTGGGAGCACAGATCCAGGCGGGGCTGTTTACCAGCTGGGCGATTCCGTCCGTAGGAACAAAAGAACCTTGCCCTGACATCTCACGCGCCGGTTTTATGGCGTGGGTGAAGGACTTTTACAAGCTCGAAAAGGTTTATACAAAGGAGGAACCGAGAGAATGAGAAAGAAACCGATGAATTTTCGGCTCATCTTAGCGTTGGACGGGCTGGCTTTGCTGGCCATTATCGGCGCGGTGCAGGTGGTGCGCTGGGCCTGCTCCTGGCTGGCCGTTGCGCTGACCTACTGGGGCGGCTGGGACATTGCCGAGGCTGCGCATGCCGCGCCTTGGATTATTGTTGCATCCGCTTCCGGGCTGACAATGTCGCTTTATGGGATGCATGAAGACAACAAACGGTATAAGCGCAGCGGCTACGGCAAAATCGTCCGCAACCATGCCCGGAACCCGGAGTATCCGCAGGATGAGGAGAAGGGCGCATGAAGCTGGAAGAGTTGATTCGGCAGCAGGCCGAAGAGTACCTGAAAACAGCCACACGGCTTGCAACGGAGTCCGCGCTCACGGGAGACATCTGGCTGCGGGTCATCTGCCGGGAAAAATCAGAGGTCTATAGTGCGGCAGCAGATGGGCTGCTCACAGCCCTCCACGATGCGGAGGACGTTGCACATGGCTGATTACATCCACTATATCACATGGTACACCGTGTACAGCGCCAAGACCGGTGAGGTAGTGGCAGCGGGAACGTCCTCCATGTGCGCTGCGAAGCTTGGATACAAGACCGCCAACAGCTTTGCGTCTTCCGTTGGACACCGACGCCATGAAAAAAGGCGTCCGTACAAGTACATTTTTGAGCAGGAGCGCATTGATCGTGCGGAGGTTGACTGTCTCCCTCCGCTTCGCCGTTACTGCAAAAAGACGAAAAGGGAACAGGAATATGAACGGTAGATATATGCGAGCCGCAGAGATTCGCTGGCATAATCGTCAGCCGGAGCGGCTGCGGTACATCCATCGGAATGAAGCTCAAAAACAGCAGGCTTCATTCTGCTGCCACGCTTACCATAAAGGGGATCCTAGCAGATGCGATAAATTGGTTTTTGCCGGTTTTGACCCCGTGTTATCAAGTGTGCAGGCTCAGCATTGGGCGGACGAAAACTGGCCGCTTTATGACCATATTGACGTTGTAGATTCTTCTGGCCGCAAGATTTACGGGAGGTAATACACATGAGTCAGACGTTAGCCCGCAGAGCCCGCATCAAAGATCTTTCCAACAAGGCCGAGGGCATTTTCCAGTACGTCGGGAACGACAATGTGCTGTTCCGGCTCATCAGCACCGGCAATAAGCTGACCAGCGACGTCAACTATGCTGTGGCTCTGTTCACCGGCTTTGCTCGGAGTCATCAACTGAGTGATTTTGAGACACGCCGCACTATCGACTCAATTTATCGACGGGTCGGTGAGCTCATGTGCCTCATCGACATTGTTCATGCCGCTGCTGGCGAGGAAATCATGCCCGAGCCGTATGAATCCATAGATTTTTGTTACATGACCGAGTATCGCACCATGCTACGGGAGGCCGTCATTCGTGGGATGCCGGACAACTACAAAGGCCCGGCGCAGAACCCCTACACTGTCAGCCTTGTGCAGCCGGGCGTTGGCCACGGTAATGGTTACACACCGGACGAGTACGATGACGATTTCTTCGCCCGTTTCACTCGTCAGGAAGAGCCCCGTGACCGGAAGCTCGTCTTCCGCTGCACCAAATCCGAGCTTGACGCCATCAAGCGTTATGCAAATATCATCGATATTAAATTTACCGAGGAGGAAATTCATCATGCCTGAGAAAAACCAGACCCCTATCGAGATGCTCAACCAGAATGCAGCCGTCGTTCAGAGCACCGAGGCTCCTACGCCTGTTGCACCCACTGCACCCGCTCAGTCGCCGCGTCAGAGCTACGCCGAGAAGGTGCAGGGCCTGACCATTGACGAGCGCAACTGGATGCTTGCAAAGTCCAAAGCCGCCGCGATGGCGCAGCTGCCCGAAGGTTTTCTGCCTCAGACCTACACCGGCAATCCCGGCGCGTGTGCCATCGCCTGCGAGATGGCCCTTCGCATGGGCGTTTCTCACCTTTTTGTCATGCAGAACCTTTACGTCGTCCACGGTATGCCTACATGGAGCGGCAAGAGCTGTAAGGCCCTCATCGACAACAGCGGCCAGTTTGCAGGCCGCACCCGCTACCGCATGGAGGGCGAGGAAGGCACCGACAACTGGGGATGCCGCCTGATCGGCGTGGACAAGCTCACCGGCGAAAAAGTCGAAGGTCCGAAAGTCACGGTCAAGATGGCAAAGGATGCCGGGTGGTGGAACAAGAATGGCAGCTACTGGCCCAAAATGACCGAAATGATGCTCAAGTACCGCGCCGCCGCTTACTTTGCCCGCGCTGAGTGTCCGGAGGTCCTGATGGGCGCCAACATCGACTACGAGGTAGGCGCTGGCGACGCCGAGGAAGAGGGTGCGGCCCATGCTTAATGTTGTTGCGCTGATGGGCCGTCTGGTCTACGACCCGGAGCTCAAGACCACCCAGTCCGGCACCAACGTGTGCAGCTTCCGCATCGCAGTTGACCGCAGCTTTGCCCGGCAGGGCGAAAAGCGCAAGGCCGATTTTATCGACGTCACCGCGTGGCGGCAGACCGCAGAGTTCGTCTCCAAGTATTTCCAGAAGGGCAGCATGATCGCCATCGAAGGCAGCTTGCAGACCCGTCAGTACCAGGACAAGAACGGCAACAACCGCACGGCTACCGAGGTTCTTGCGTCGCAGGTGAGCTTTTGCGGCGGAAAGGCCGCAGAGAAGCCCGCTGTGCGCGATTTTGACCAGCAGACGCAAAATCATGTGCGCAAAGCAAACACCGCTCACAGCGCCCCGCGGAAGCCTCAGAACGTGCCGGAGTATTCGCAAGGCAGCGCAGACGACTTTTCGGTCATTGATGACAGCGAAGACCTCCCGTTCTAAAACGAACGCTGCGCTATCTGGCTATACGGGCGTGCAAAGGAGGTGATTGAGTGGCGCAGGACGATAAAAAGTCATTTGTGGCGTATCTGAGCTGGTTCGACGCGCTGGAAGAATACTCTGACGCAGAGGTTGGGCAGTTGATGCGAGCTCTTGCACGGTATGCCAAAACCGGAGAAGAGCCCGAATTTTCAGACCGTGGGATGCGGGGCAACTGGAAATTTATGTGCAGCGACGTAAAACGGGCGTCTGAAAAATGGGATGAAACCCGCAAGAAACGCAGCAACGCCGGAAAACGCGGCATGGCAAAGCGCTGGGGAAAGCCTGACGACATAACAAAAATAACAAACGATAACAATGTTAATGACGACATAACAAAAATAACTGTAGATGTAGATGTAAATGGAGATGTAGATGTAGATGGGGATGTAGATGTTGTAAAGCGCGATAACACCGCCGCCGTTGATATGGAGTTATCAAAAATCGTCCAGCATTACCAACGTGCTATCGGCGACTTCCCGCGTTCGGCGCTGGAAAAACTGCAAAAATGGCGGCAGGAGTACAGCACGGAGATGATTTTGCTGGCGATCGACAAGGCTGCAGAGGCCGGGAAGCGCTCGTGGAACTACATCAACGGCATCCTGTCTGGCTGGCAGCGGGACGGGATACGCACCCCGGGGGACGTGGCAGCGAATGAGCAGCGCCGACAAGAACAGCCTCGCGGGAAACAAGCCACAGAAAGCACCGCAGAAGCATACGCAAATATTTTCAAGGGGGTGAAACCGTGACAGTGGAGATGATGACAAAGCTCCTTGCGGACGCTGAGGCCTATTTTGGACGGCTTCAGACCGCAGAGAACCGCGCAAGCATCGCGGAGATATGGGCGAACTCATCGCTCAAGGATGTGCCGGATGAGATGGCCTACAAGACATTCCACGAGGTGATTTCGGAGTGCAGCTGGCAGAGCCAGCTTCTCCCGGCGTGGAAAAAGGCCATCGAAAAGGCCCGGGGCGAGCAGATTCTGGTAAAGCGCTGCCTTGCTGCCCGCACCCGGATGCTCAAGTCCAGAGCAGAAAGAAAGCTTCTTGGGCAGGAAAACCAGAACGGAGGACGAAATGCCTAGATACAAAGTCATCGTAGAGTGCAGCGGCCCGCACGGGAACGCTGCACTTACATACCGCATCAACGCCGCGAGTCAGTTTGCGGCAGAGTTCCGGGCCTGTCAGCTGGCGGGCGACCATTACCCCGAGTATCGGGACATCAAACCGGTGAGGACGGAGGTGCTGAAAAATGGATGAAGTGAGGTTGATTAACGCAACCACTCTTGAAAAAGAAATGCGAGAATACTCACGGTATATTGGATACGAAACCACAAACGAGTGCGAAAGCACCGCTGAATGTTGCGCAGATATGGTGAGTGAGGCGCCCACCGTTGACCCTGAGAGCTTGCGACCTAAAACGAGCATGAAGTATGACGCATCGACCCGCACTGTAACGTGCCGGAATTGCTCTGGAGAAGCAAAGCTCGGAGAGTATGATAACCCGGAGGATTTCAGATACTGCCCATTTTGTGGCTTCAAGGTGGAGGACTTGACATATGACGTTTATTGACCGTGACGAGCTACTCAAGCACGAAGTTATGATTATCACCAAGGGCAACGCTGCTTTTCATGGCGTTCCGTCATCGCTTATCGAGACGGCCCCGGTTACTGACCTCAAGAATCTGCAGCCCGTATGGAGAGACCCGGAAACTGACCCGCCGAAAGTCGAAACCGAAGTGCTGGTGCTGGTTGACTGCGGGAAAGGATACTGCATCACAACGGCCTTTTATGAGGACGGAACCGTTTCTCAGTACGAAAGCCTCTGGCAGTGGGAAGATGTCGATGATTACGGCATTTATGACGAAGAAGAGGACTTGTATAGACTCAAGAAAGGCTGGTGGGAATATCGCCACTTTACCCCGGAAGATGCACTGGAATGCCCGATAAATAAGCCGGTTGTGGGATGGATGCCGCTGCCGGAGAAGGTGCTGAAAAATGACGATGACGCCGTGTAAAGACTGCCCCACTCGGCATCCGATCTGTCACGACAGCTGCCCGAAGTACGCCGAGTACAAGCGTCAGCGCGGCGCAGAAGCAGCTTACACCCGAGAGATGCTGGACGCAGGCAAGGTCTACCACTACGACCACGAGGACCGCCACCGGGAGCGGGGCCGCAAGAAGTACATGGGAGCGAACGGAGGAGCGGACAGATGAAATCAAAAACCAAATCTGAGCTGATGGCCGAGTGGGCCAGCCAGCCCGAACAGCTCAAAAGAGAGCGGGAAGTCAAGGCCATCCGCAAGGCGATGGACGATGCCCGCGCCGTGATGCAGGACGGTCTGACCCGGTACGTCAAGAAAAAGACCAAAGCCCGCAGCATGGCAAAGGCTGAAGCTGACCCCTTTGCTGAGCTGGAAGGCTGGGAAAGCATGGAGCAGATCCAGGATGCCTACGGCTATGGCGAGATCACTGCCGACAGGCGGGACAAGCTCACCGACCTGTGGGAAGCCCGGGAAGCTGCCAGGAGCAGCCGCAAGGGCGCGGACAAGTACCACGACCTTGTGACGGAGATGCTGGAAACGGCCATCCGCCGGGTGGGCAATGAGTACGCCGACATGCTGTTTGAGTATGACCAGCAGCGCAGGGAAGCTGAAAAGCAGTGCGAGCAGCTGGCAATGGAAGGGATGATGAAAAAATGAAAGCTATCTTGCTGAGCATTCGTCCTAAATGGTGCGACCTCATCATTCGGGGACAAAAGACCCTTGAAGTTCGCAGGACCCGCCCAAAGTTGGAAACGCCGTTCAAGGTGTACATCTACTGCACCGGCGCCGAAAGCTGGTGGATGAAGTTTCCTAAGGCCGGTCTGCGGCAGATGGATGAGCGCTTCATCGGCACTTTTGTCTGCGATGAAATCTACAGAATCGACAGGGACTGCGTTGGGTTCAATTTTACGGCATCGAGTCTGGATTTGCCGGTTTACACCCTGCCGGAAAACAATGATGAAGAGCGTAATGCCAAGCGAGAAGAGCTTACCACTTGTCTGACCGATGCAGAGCTTTCCAAATATCTCGGTATTCACCCGGGATATGGCTGGCACATTTCCAACTTAAAAATTTGGAATGAACCCGTAAGACTCAAAGATTTTTGGGGCATGAAGCCTTGCAAGCACGGCGGCGACTGCTGTACTTGCCTGCAATGGGACAACATGAAGGAAAAGTGCTGTGCATCAAGATACATTTCCCGCCCGCCGCAAAGCTGGTGTTACATGGAGGACGGCGAATGAAGCTGACTCTCTACGGCGACCCGCGAACCAAGAAAAACTCCGCCCGCATTCTCAAAAGCCGCTCAGGCGGGCGCTTTGTGGCCCCCAGTAAGGCCTACGTGGATTATGAGACAGACTGCCTGCGGCAAATCAAAAGGCCGCGCAGCCCCATCTCTGCCCGTGTGAACGTGAGGTGTGTGTACTACATGAAGACAGCCCGCCGGGTCGATCTGGCGAACCTCATCGAGGCTACAACGGACATTCTGGTGAAAGCCCACGTGCTGGAGGACGACAACAGCAAAATCGTTTCCGCCCACGATGGCAGCCGGGTGTGGCTTGATCGGGAGAAACCCCGGGTGGAAATTGAGATTGAAGAAATGGAGGAGTAAAATGAACCAAATTTTTCTTACCATCGGCGCAACGCTTTGCTACGTCGGCGGATTCGGCATCATGATTTGTCTTTTGGGCGCCCTAACCGAACTGTGTATCGAAATGTGGGACAGTAATTTTAGACAGATTTGTGTTCGATTTCAAATCGCGCCGGGCGATGTTTCGTACTTTGCCCAGAGTAAAAAAGAAATTGAAGCAGCACTTGAGAAGCAACGCCTTCGGTGGCCGAACACGGACGATGCATCTTTCGGGTGGTGGAACTGCCCAGAATGCAATACGCCGAATCGATACGCCAGCGAAAGCAAACCGGTTGCATATTGCCGCTGCTGCGGGCAAGCTGTCGATATGGATTACTACAGGAGGCATGTCAATGATTCGCACATGGACGCCTGACACCGACAGGCCAAAGTCGGACAGCGGTGTGGATTACCGCACTGTCAAGGCGTGGTTCCAGCAGTGCCGCGACCTTGCGGCAGCTATCGAAATCCAGAAGCAAAAAATACAACGTATCTGGGACGTGGCCGAAAAATGCACCCAGAGCCTGAGTGGGATGCCTGCGGGCGGTGGCAATGGGGACAAGGTGGGCTTTGCTGTAGAGCAGCTGGACACCGAACGCCGACAGCTTCAGAGGATGGAGACGGACCTGTGCAATCTGCGTGTTGAGGCCACCCGGCGGGCATACTGCCTGATGGCCGAGCCGGAATGCGCCGAAGCGATTTGCGAGCACTATGTCATAGGAAAATCTCACAAGGAAATCGCAAAAGAAGTCGGCGTATGCGGGTCAGATGTGGTCTACCGGCGAATCAAACGGGGATGCATGGCCCTGGCCGAGATATGGTACGAGTTTTCTGACGTGCAAAGTGTACAACATGCACAAGAAAACACAGCGTGATTTTGGAAGGGGTCAGCTCTTTTCAAGTCTGCAAGCTTGGATGTAAAATTCTAATAAGCGGTTCAGCGCTAAGCGGTAGCCGCTTGCCACGCAGCCTCCAGAACGGTCCCTTCCTTGTAACAGGTTTTCATGCTTTCCTGTTCTCCTTCACCGTTTTGCGGGCTGCTTCTATGCGAGGTTTGGGAAGCCACATAACAGACTGGCAGTTTTGTGGAACGGTTCGACTCCGTAACCTCGCACCGTATGGCGCATGGACTCATCCCCCACAAAGCTGCACGCTTAACCTCCCGTGCAACGAGAGAAAGCTTTGAATCCCTGAGGGTGTGGGTAGACTTCCCGACGAGATGTGCGTCAAACAACAGCCCCGGCGGCGAACCGGAGCTGTTTTTATATGGCCGCCTGAGCGCAGTTTGGAGCGCGGCGCGTGTGTGTAGACACGGCTGGTTCGATTCCAAGGGCGGCTTTTATACTCCGGTAGCTCAAGCGGTAGAGCAGCGGTCTCCAAAACTGCATGTTGCAGGTTCGAGTCCTGCCGGGAGTGCTTGCGTGCCCTAGAGCGGGCCACGCAATAGCGGGGCATCTGGCCGCGAAAGATCCGGATGCAGCAGTGCCCACCGTTTGACGCATGTCCAACGAACTGAATGCACGGGTGCTGCTTATATGCCGTCATAGCTCAATTGGCAGAGCGCCGCCCATTTAAGGCGGGACAACGTTGGTGACACCACGGGAACATCACTGCACAGCCAACCACTGCGCACATCCATTCTGTGGGTGCTGGTTCAAATCCAGCTGGCGGCACATTCGATATTTTGACCGTTCGGATTTCCGGGCGGTTTTTCTTTTGCATGAGTTTAGAGAGGTGGTGGCGGTGAGTGCGAAGCGGCTGACAGACAGGCAAAAAAAGAAGATCGTTGCTGACTATGTGCAGCTGCAGAGCTATGCCAGAGCCGCCAAGCTGAACGACGTGGCAGAAAGCACCGTGCGGAAAATCGTGAAAGATAATCCCAAGTGTGCGGATTTGTGCGCCTTAAAAAAAGAGCAGAACACGCAGGACATGCTTTCCTACTTAGGCAGCAAGCGCGGGGAAGCACAGGATCTTCTTGGGCTGTACCTTCAGGCGATGGCGGACCCTGACAAAATCGCAGAAGCGACGCTGCCGCAGCTGTCCACGGCGTTCGGCACCATCGTGGACAAGTTTGCCATGCTGGGAGACCAGAGCAGCATAGAAGTCCCGGACGATGGTCTTGTGGAGGCTCTGAATGCCGCCGCAGACCTCAGCCCGCCGGATGACGTGGAGATGCTGCCAGAGGAAGAGGACGACCATGCGGAAAAGTAACGGTTTTCGCTGGAAAGCCCTCAGCCAGCGGCAAAAGCAGGTCTTGAGCTGGTGGACACCGCAGAGCGCATACAGCAGCTACAACGGCATCATTGCAGATGGCGCTATCCGCTCTGGCAAGACCTTTGCCATGAGCTTCTCTTTCGTTCAGTGGGCTATGACCTGCTACAGCGGCCAGCAGTTTGCCATGTGTGGCAAGACCATCGCCAGTTTCCGGCGCAATGTGCTGGGCACACTCAAGCAGCAGCTTGCAGCCCGTAGCTACAACGTCAAGGAGCATCGGGCAGAAAACTGCATGACCGTCAGCAGGGGCGGCAGAACCAACGAGTTTTACTTTTTTGGCGGCAAGGACGAGAGCAGTCAGGACCTGATCCAGGGCATCACCCTTGCCGGGGCATTCTTCGACGAGGTGGCCCTGATGCCGCAAAGCTTCGTCAATCAGGCCACGGCCCGCTGCTCTGTCACCGGATCAAAGTTCTGGTTCAACTGCAACCCGGGCAGCCCACAGCACTGGTTCTATCTGGAGTGGGTGCGGAAATGCCGCTCCCGCAAGATGATGTATCTCCACTTTACGATGGACGACAACCTGTCTCTTTCCGAGGACATCAAGGCCAGATACCGCAGCCAGTATAGCGGCGTTTTCTATCAGCGCTACATTCTTGGCCTGTGGACGGTGGCGGAGGGCCTTGTGTATGACATGTTCGACCGCAAGAAGCACGTCGTTGATGTGCTTCCGGCGCTGTCTCCAAAGAGCGCCTATGTGGCGTGTGACTTTGGCACCCAGAACGCAACGGTCTTTTTGCTGCTCCAGAAGCAGGCAGATGCAGACTGCTGGATCGTCACCCGGGAGTACTACTACAGCGGCCGCGAACAGAAGCGGCAAAAGACCGTGGGCGAGTACGTCGCAGACCTCAAGGAGTGGCTGGATGGTCTCAAGCCGGAGAGAACCGTTGTGGACCCCTCTGCCTTGCCCCTGATTACGGAACTGCGCAAGAATGGCTTTACCCAGATGCCCGCAAACAACGACGTTCTGAGCGGCATTCTGGACGTGCAGACCATGCTGCAGACCGGACGGCTGAAAATCTACAAGGTCTGCAAGCACACGCTGGAAGAGTTCGGAGTGTACGCTTGGGACCCGGACAAAGACGACACCGTGCTGAAGGTCAACGACCACTGCATGGACGCTATCCGATATTTTGTGCGCACGAAGCGCCTTGTGAAACTGAGGGATTGATTTTGAGCACTGTATACACATTCCAGACCTTTCAGCAGGCGCAAGCCGCCGGGGAACAGCCTGATTTTATCCGGCGGTTTGTGCAGCAGCACTGCGCTTCCGGACCGTATAAGATGGCGCTGGATGCCGACCTGTACGACGCACAGAAAAACCCAGGGGCTGAACGCTTCGCACAGGCTTACGCTTTGATGTTGAAACGCCTGTCCAAAAACACCAAGCAGGACACCCCACGCCCTGCTATGGTCAAGAGCAATCTTTTCCGGCGGCTCAACAAACAGCGGGCGACCTACTCCCTCGGCAACGGCGTGGTCTTTGCGGACAATGGTGTGGACAAGGACAGGCTGGGGCAGAACTTTGATGAGCAGATCCAAAAGGCCGGATATTTCGCCCTGATCCACGGCGAGAGCTTCGGATTCTGGAACAACGACCATCTGGTGGTTTTCAAGCTGACCGAGTTCGCTCCCCTGTACGATGAAAAGACAGGCCTTTTGCAGGCAGGCGTGCGCTTCTGGCGGCTGAACCCTGACACGGATATGCATTATATCCTGTACGAGCTGGACGGATTTACCGAGTACACGGAAAGCAAAATCGACAGCACAATGCAGGAGACCGTGCCGAAGCAGGCATACAAGAGCGTGACCGTCACCACGCCCGGCGGCGGGCTGGAAAGCGTGGAGGGAGAAAACTACAGCGCTCTTCCAATTGTGCCGCTGTGGGGCTCCGACCTGCACCAGAGCACCCTTGTGGGGCTGAAAGCCTACATTGACAACACCGATCTGGTGATGTCCGGCTTCTGCAATGACCTGCATGACTTTTCGGAGATCTACTGGCTGTGCGAGAACTTCAACGGCATGACCGATGACGAGCTGCAGGAGTTCCTTGTCAAGCTGAATCTGTACCACATTGCAGGCGCAGACACCAGCCAGGGCGGCAAGATCACCCCCTACACCACCGAGATTCCTGTAGCGGCCCGGGAGACTCTGCTGGAGCTGCTCCACGCCCGGGTGTATGAGGACTTCGGCGGTCTGGATGTGCACTGTGTCAGCGCGGACAGCACCAACGACCATCTGGATGCAGCCTATGAGCCGCTAAACCAGAACGCGGACGACTTCGAGGCACAGATCAAGCCGTTTATCCGGCAGATCTGCGCACTGGCTGGCTTTGACAACGCTATGCCGGCATTCAACCGCAGCAAGATCACCAACACAGCCGAGCAGGTCGCAACGGTGATTTCTGAGGTGCCGATCATCGGGCAAGACATGGCCATTGACCTGCTGCCCAACCTGACCCCGGAACAAAAGGAGCAGGCCAAGGCCGCGCTTATGGCCGAGAGCGCAGAGCGGGAGACCGTAGACGAGGAGAACGAAGATAAAGATGGAACAGATGAAGCGTGATATTTGCGCCGCAGTTTTTGGCTTTTTCTTCGGCTGCGGGGTAAGCTCGTTTATCATTAACGTTGCAAAGCTTGTGATGCACTTATGACTGACCGTGACCGCATCTCCACCCGCCAGCTGAACCGCCTGCGCCGGCGCATTCTCCGGGTGTACGGCACTGCCCGCCGGGAGATGCAAAAGCAGCTCACCGATTTTCTGGAAAAGTACCGAGCTTTGGACGAGCGCAAGCGGGCGCAGTTGGATGCAGGCGAGATCACCGAGGAAGACTATCGCATCTGGTTACAAAATCAGGTCTTTCAGTCCGATTTGATGCGCCAGAAGCTGGACGGCATCACCCAGACCTGCACCACAGCCCAGCAGACGGCCTACAAACTGGCCCGGGACGAGCAATACAATATCTTTTCCTTTGGCGCAAACTGGGCCTTCTACGAGCTGGAACAGGCCGCAGGCGTGACGTT
>ERZ840407.352-NODE-352-length-38625-cov-8.578662_pt1 | contig 38625 bp, 48 predicted proteins | sample MGYA00519877_ERZ840407 | MGnify/ENA primary metagenome ERZ840407 (study PRJEB31850, sample SAMEA3708875) | human gut metagenome | biome: human gut; feature: human-associated habitat; material: faeces | place: China | collected 2014 ...
TGCAGGACGACCACGCCATCATGGAAGTGACCATTCCGCCGGAATGGATGGATCGTACGATCGGTGAAATCAATATCCGAAAAAAGTATAACATCAACATTCTTGCGCTGAAAAAAGACGGAAAGCTCGATATGAACATCACGCCGGATACCCAGCTGTGCCGGGATGAAAGTATGCTGGTTTTGGGGAAATACGCATCGATCCAGAAGTGTTTCCGGCTCTAAAAAGATAGGACGGATCATATGGATGTCGTTTTGTTGCTGATGGTTCTTGGAGTCATGTTGAGTGGTTTTTGGGCAGCAGATGCGCTGGATCACATGCGGAAGGAGATCATTCGACAAGAAGGAAAAAGACGTGGCTGGTGGTCGTGACCATCAAATTGTGCTATACTGTGGGCAAGGCAGGTGATCTTCATGAATCGGAACAACCCACCCACCGAACATATTCTGGCATGTCTGTCGTCCTCTCCCTCCAATGCAAAGATCGTGCGGACGGCGGCAACGATGGCAAAGGCTTTCGGCGGCTCTTTTACTGCGTTGTATGTCAAAACACCGGATGCCGACTGGATGAGTGCGCAGGACAAACAGCGCTTGCAGCAGCATATCCACATGGCGGAACAGGCGGGCGCAGATATTACGACCCTCTACGGTGATGACATTCCGCAGCAGATCGCAGAGTTTGCCCGGATCTCCGGCATTACAAAAATCGTACTGGGGCGCTCCAGCGTACATCGCCGCCACTTCTGGAGTGGGCCGACGCTGACCGAAAAACTCACGCAGACTGCCCCGAATCTGGATATTTATATCATCCCGGATGCAGCAGTTGAGCAGGATTACGGCTCTGGCAGAAGGCTGTTTGCCCGTTCCATCGTCCCATCGTGCCGTGATCTGCTGATTACGGCAGGGATTCTAGCCTGCATCACGGTGATTGGCTTTTTGTTCCTGCAACTGGACTTTGCGCGCTACAATATCATTATGTTCTATATGTTGGGCGTTTTGCTCACGGCTCTTACAACATCTGGCTATTCCTGCGGCGTTTTTGGTTCGATCGCCAGCGTTGCGCTCTATAACTTTTTCCTGACGGAGCCAAGACTGACATTCCATGCCTATGATCCGGGGTATCAAATCACCTTTGTGCTGATGCTGACTTCTGCCATCGTCACCTGTACGCTGACGACCCGGTTGAAAGATCAGGCAAAAATGTCTGCACAGGCGGCGTTTCGGACGAAGGTGCTGTTTGATACCAGCCAGCTTTTGCAGAAAGCGACCAACGAAGACGAAATATTATCCCTGACGGCAGCGCAGCTTACCAAACTGCTAAACCGGAACCTGATCGTGTATCCAGAGCAGGATGGTTCTCTTGGACAGGGGCAAATTTTTAACACAGTGAAAGAAAGCAGCCGACTCAGTTTTGATTCTGCGCCGGAACGCAGTGCCGCTGAGTGGTGCTTTGCAAATAAGAAGCGTTCGGGTGCATCAACGGATTACTGCACCGATGCAAAAGGACTGTACCTTGCGATTCGTACAGGCAGCGGTGTGTTTGGTGTTATCGGCATCGACCTGTCGGAAAAACCGCTGGATGCCTTTGAAAACAGCGTGCTGCTTTCCATTCTGGGCGAAGGTGCGCTGGCCATCGAAAACCGCAGAAACGCGCTGGAAAAAGAGCAAGCTGCATTGCAGGCAAGGAATGAAGAGCTGCGGGCAAACCTGCTGCGCACGATCTCCCATGACCTGCGCACCCCGCTGACCTCCATTTCCGGCAATGCCAGCAATCTGCTTTCCAACGGAGAAACGCTGGATACAGAGACCCGGAACAAGATCTGCACCGATATTTTTGACGATGCACAATGGCTGATCGGTCTGGTGGAAAATCTGCTTTCCATCACCCGCATTGAGGATGGGCGGATGAATCTGCAGATCTCACCGCAGCTGATGGACGAAATGATCGAAGAAGCACTGCATCATGTCAACCGGAAAAGCTGCGAACACACCATCACAACACAGTATGGGGACGAGATCCTCCTGGTCAATGTGGATGCACGGCTGATCATGCAGGTCGTTGTCAATCTGGTGGATAACGCCATCAAATACACCCCCGTGGGCTCGGTCATTCAGATTTCGGCTTACCGGAAAGACCATCAGGTCGTAGTGGACGTTGCAGATAACGGTCCCGGCATTCCGGATCGCGCAAAAGCACAGGTGTTCGAGATGTTTTATACCGGGCAGAGCCGCATCGCAGACAGCCACCGCAGCCTTGGACTGGGCTTGCCCCTCTGCCGAGCGATCCTGACGGCTCACGGCGGAACATTGACCCTGCGTGACAACATTCCCAATGGCAGTGTCTTTTCCTTTGCATTGCCGCAAAGCGAGGTGAACATTCATGAATAAGCCGTCCATTCTGGTCGTAGAGGATGATGTTCCTGTACGGTGTCTGATCACAACGACCCTGAAGACCCACGGCTATAAATATCTGACTGCTTCCAATGGGGAAACGGCGATCATGATGACTACCAGCCACAATCCGGACATCATGCTGCTGGATCTTGGGCTGCCCGATATAGACGGCATCGAGGTCATCCGCAGCGTCCGCACATGGTCGAACCTGCCCATCATCGTCCTGAGTGCCCGGAGCGAAGATTCTGATAAGATCGAAGCACTGGACAACGGCGCAGACGATTATCTGACAAAGCCGTTTTCCGTGGATGAGCTGCTGGCAAGACTGCGTGTAACGCAGCGCCGATTGAATCTGCTGGCTTCTGACGGCATAAACAGTCCGGTTTTTGTCAATGGTCCTTTGAAGATCGACTTCTCGGCAGGCTGCGTCTGGCTGAGCGAGAATGAATTGCATTTGACCCCCATCGAGTACAAACTGCTGTGTGTGCTGGCGCATAATGTGGGCAAAGTGCTGACGCATACCTCCCTCACGCAGAAAGTATGGGGCAGTACGCAGGAAAATGACATTGCTTCCTTGCGAGTTTACATGGCATCCCTGCGCAAAAAATTGGAACGATACCCGGATGCGCCGCATCTGATCCAGACCCATGTTGGTGTCGGATACCGGATGCTGCGCGCAGAAAATGATGAAGCATAGTAAAAAAACAGGGTGCGCCCCTGAATAGGACGCACTCTGAAAGATCCACATACGACAGAAACTCCAGCATCTTTACGACGCTGGAGTTTTTGGTGGGCGCGGGTGGATTACGCAAGCCGCGCTGCTAAAAACAGCCTAGCAGGCTGTTTTTGCGCTGTCTTCGGCGACAGCGCCGCAGCTGTTCGAACCCACCCTAGAAGTTTCTTTGCAAAGTTCCAGATAAAACAGAAACTCCAGTGTCATTACAACACTGGAGTTCTTGGTGGGCGCGGGTGGATTCGAACAACTTGCATTCACGCACACCTATACTGGCGAACTGAAAAATCATAGGAGACAAGCCACTTTTCACTCCACACAGGATTTATTGAAGCAACAGTGCGCACAATTCTGCGCCTAGAAGTGGGTTTGAGAGTGGGTTATTTTTGCTTTGGGGAATACTCTGCCAACGCGGCAGATACCGCCAGCGCTGCAGCATCAGCGCGGCCTTCGACGGCGTGGCTGTACCAGCCATAAGTATCCATACTTCGGCTGTGACCAACCATGCGGCGGAGTTGGGCAGGGGACACAGTGTCTTCAACCATGCTTACGAAGGTGTGCCGCAGCTCGTACAGACTGATGGGCGGATCGATGCCATTACAGCGTTGGTAGAATCTCCAGTAGTTGTATAGGCTCTGCTCGTTGTCCAGCAAGAACACCGGATCATCATAGCGCAAGGGGCGCTCCTCTTCGAAGGTGCGCTGTTGGAGCTGAGCTTTGAGTTCTGCCGCCGCCAGCGGATGCAGGATGACCACCCGCAGGGCATTTTCGTTTTTTCCGCTGGTTTCCTCGTTCAGGGTGTTGATGGCCCGGGAAAGGTGCAGCCGGTTGCCGTCCACATCGCCCACGCGGAGGCCCAGCAGCTCGCCGGGGCGCAGGCCGGTCATTACAGCCAGACGATAGGCGTGGATGTTTTCATCGGCCTCCACTTTTCCACGGATGACGCGGGTGTCGGTGGAAAGCAGTATCCGCAGCGAATCGGGCTGTAGGATCCTTTTCCCTTTGTTTCGCGCCCCCTTCGGGACAACAACTTCATCCTCGGGCCGCAGGGACGTGTACTGGTGCTGCCGTGCCCACTTGACGAAGGCCATCTCGACGCTTCGGATACCTTGCAGCGTTTTCTTTGAGAGATTGCCCTTGCTCTTACGTTTATTGTTCGGATTCAAGCAGCCCTCTTTGTAGGCACGGTTCAGGACGTCTTGCAGCATACCGGCGCTCAGATCGCCGATACGGCGAACGCCGATGACCGGCAGTATGTAGTTCCGGCCAAACTTCTCGACCTGCTCCACATAGCTGCTGCCTGCTGTGGCCTTTACCGAGATAAGGAACTCTTCCCACAGTTCAGAGCAGCGCTTTGTAGTGTTACTGATGCCATCATCCAGCCAGGCGTCTGCCTTGCGGTTTGCCTCTCGCTGGCCGGTGCGTCCCGGCTTTGCGCTGGTGAAGGTCCGGCGCACGCCGTCCTTCTGTACTTTAATCTGCCAGCGCTGCTGCTTTTCCAGCCAAACGGCGGTATTGACTCGCTTTCCCATAAAAATACACCTCCATATGGGTACACTTTGACAAGCCCGCCCGGAGGTGGTACAATACAGTTGTCTAGGCTGGTATTGTTCCTCGTGAGCAAGCCATTCTTCAAACTCCTCCGGTGTTGGTAGCACCGGGGGAGTTTTTTTATATATTCAATTAACAAGACGGTTGACTCAGTTGTTTTTACGATAGGTGACCTCAAGTCCAGTGTTGGGAGAGTAAGTCCATGTGACTGTCAGACGGTCAAAAGACTCCTTCTGACGGCCATCCAGCGCTTTTGTGCTGACCATCTCCTCATAAAGCCAGTCCGGCAGGCCATAAATTTGGTTTGCGAGTTTGATTTCTCTCAAAACAACATCCGTGAAAAGAAAACTATCCTTAAAATTATACGGATTCGTATCGAACGTGATATAAGAACCGTCATTCGCAACGGTAAGTGCGCTGTCATCAAAGACATCATAGATAGTCTGAAAGTCAAGGGAATCCGCATTTGCTTTCAGCACAGGCACGAGCAACTCATCCAGCAAGGTGGAGACCTTCTTGCCTTTCTCATCAAACGTAATCTGCGTGCGAATCTTGATAACCGGAGAGCCATCATCTGCCGCACGCTGATAGGCACCATTCAGTGTAAGGCTCTGGCCCGCAAACGTAGCTCTGTAATACTCGTACAGATTTTCTTTGACCGCCGCATAGAAGCGCTGGCCTTCCGCAGACACGACAGAGAAACACTTATAATTCACGTCCTTGTCTGTATAAGTATAGAAGTAGTCGAAATCTGTCTGGCCGGAAAACTCCACATCCCGCCCCACTTTGTACTCGGTGTCGGCAAACACCGTCACTGCACACGCAAGGCACAGCACCACGGTCAGCATCAAAGAGACAATCTTTTTCATGGTTTTCCCTCCTCATTGTAAAAAGCTCAATTTTCGTTCGATTTTTGCTCAATTATTTGTTCTTGCGCGAAACACCGCTTGGTTGTATAATATAGGCAAATAAAACAACGTGTTGTGGGAGGCAAGCAGACAATGACACGTCAAGACTACATCGATGCTATTATGCGACTGCTTGAGAAAGCGGATTTTCGCAAACTGCGGCTTGTGTGGATATACGCAAGCCGCCTGATCAGCTGACATATCGCATCCTTTGAGCGCCTACGGGTGCTCTTTTTTTTGTGTCAATTTTTCGGCCATGTGTTCCAGCAGCTTCCAATCGGCGGGGCTGAGGTCGGCCAGCATCTCGACAAAGCGCTTTCGGAAATTGTCATCGTCATCCCGGGTCAGGTCGCCAAGGAACGCGGCGATCTTGTCCGACTGGGTATCTGCCGCCATCATCTCACCCTCACCGGTGCGCAGCCATTCCTCGCGGACACCGAAAAGATTACTTATAAGAGAAAGTAGCTTATCAGATGCTTCCGTACGTTCCAGTTCAATATTTGCAATCGCTCCACGAGTATCAAACCCAAGCTTATGAGCAAATTCCTCCTGAGACAGTCCATTTTCTTTGCGAACTTCTTTCACTCGTTCTCCGACAGTCATTTTGTTCGCCTCCTTTCGTTCTGATGTTAGTATACGCTTTTGATTTTGTGCTGTCAACACAAAAAATGAAGATTTTTGCACATTGTGTGTTGACAATCCATTTTCCTTGCAGTAAAATGAAGCCACAGCACAAAACTCGAAGACGGCTTTGATGCTGCAACACAATCTCAGCGAAAGGAGGTGAACCACATGGATCACTACCCGCGCACACCCGAAGAATGGGAACAGCCTGACCGCGAAACCGAAGAGCTTGACGGCCTGCCCGCGTTCGACCAGATCAGGACCGACATCTTCACCACCGAGAAAAAGGAGTGATTTTTTTATGAAGAAGTCTGCACTTAACCCCGCCGCCTACGGCTTGACCGTGGACGAAGCCACCCGGCTCGTCCGCCTCCACGATATGTGCGCAGGCATGGCCCCGGAAGACTTTGATCAGATGGAGACTGCCGCCCGCAGCATCAACCTGGTCAACAGCCTCAAGAAGATGGACAGCCGTCCCGGCGGCGCAGCGTGAGAGGGGAGGGCAGCACGATGAAGAAACCTTACCTCAAGCTCCGCCGCCTCATTGAAGACGAAGGCTTGGAGCAGCAGGAGCTGGCTGTGTTGGCGGGTATCTGTGACCGTACACTGAGCAAGCGCCTGAACGCGCCGGAAGACAGCGGTTGCTGGCTTCCGAGGGAAATTACTGCTATCTGTCAGGTGCTCCATATCCCGCAAGAGAAAATCGGGGAGTATTTCTTCCCGCAAATTGCAAAGGAGGCATCCGCATGAGGATCAAATCTGGCGTCTGGTACTGGCTGGCGGTGGCCAGCGGTGCCGTCGGGATGCTGTACGCACTTGGCTTTGCGGGCAGCATCGAAGCCCTCGGTGTCATCTCCGACACCGACTTCATCACCGCGATGGTGCTGCTGTTGCTGGCGCTGTTCTTTGCCCGGCTGGGCGACCATGCCGCAGAGCGCGAGGCTCAGCGCCGCAAGTACATCGACCGCCGCCACGCCCGCACCGAAGAGCCGGAGTACCGGCAGAACCGGAGGGACGCATGAAGACCAAGCGCATGAAAAAGCTCCTGATGGGCATGGGCCTGTCCCGCAATCAGGTGAACCACATGGTCAAAGAGCAGCGGTTGAAAGGCTCTTCCAAAATCAGCAATGCAGCCTATTACTACGCTGTCAACCGCAGTCTTTCCAAGCCATGCTGGCGTGACTGGCTGCCGTATATCAAGAGCCTTGTGCTGGAGTGAAGCACATGACGAGTAAACAAAAAGCCCGCTGGTGCTGGAACACCGGCGAGCCTGCAAAGGGATGATGAGTTTGAACGCCCCATCACCCCGAAGAATAACACACTTTAGAGGTTTTTACAAGAGATGAAAGGTATTCTTATCGAGCCGGGCAAAGACCCGGTCGTGACTACCCTGCCGGACACGCTGCAAGGCATGGAAGCACTTTTGCAGTGTCCCTGCGCGCAGAAAGTTCTGCCCCGCACCCCTGCGGTGCTGGTGTACGCCATCTACGGCAAGGGCCTGAACCGTACTTATCGCGGCCAGCCCATCTATGGCACCATCCTCTGCTACGGCTGGCGGAATAACCGCTTCCAGCCCCTGAACAAAGACCTGCAGGCCGAAATGCTTGACCGCCTGAAGGAGTTGGAGGTGAGGGTGTGACCACCTATATCTGCAAATGCGGACGGCGAGTGAAGAAATCCACCGATGCCAGTACCACTGGTAACCGCCTATCCGGCTATGCACCCGGCCATGAGTGCTGGGGATGCCCCTACGCCATGCCATACGGAAACTATCAATGGGATGAAAGTGCTAGAACTGTCAGCCGGGAGACTCAGGGCTACGAATGCCGGATGAGCAAGACCCTCACCTATGCGTCAGAGTTCGCTGGCTCTATCAAGGATAAATGCACTTGTCGAGTGCATAGTCTGGACTTCGACTTTCTGTCTCAGGTCTCCGCATGGATCAAAGACACTTATCCAGACAGAGAGATTTTTGGCTCGTTTTCCAAAGATATTCGTGCATCGGACTATGGATCTGATGGCCGTTACTGCCTGACCATCACCTGCACCCAGAATCTGAAAGGCGTTGCCGCAAAAAGAGAGCTGCTTGGTCAGTTCTTTACTCCGAATGGTAGCCGCAAGGACATGACACCGCAGCAGGAAATGGAAAAGATTCTTGCTGACATCAAAAAAGCAAAGGAGATTTTCTCATGTACACCTGCCCAGAATGCGGATGCTGCTGCGACCACGAAAGAGAGTGCTGCGCAGAGTTTCACGGCGGCAACACCGACCACCTCGGCGAGCGAGGCGGCTGCAAACGGCTGGACCCCCGCGCTGTCCCCGCAGAGCAGCGCATCGGCCCCTGTTGTTCCTGCGGAGACTTCTTTTGCATCCGCAGCTGCCCCCACCTTTGACTTCTCTCCATTGGGGGAGCTGTCCCAGCAGGCCGCAGACGCCGACCAGCAGTTTGATCTGCACTATGGTGCGGCGCAGGACGAGTATCTGATCTCCTGCATCTACCTCGCCCGGATCCACGCTTTGACCGCCAAGGCGGGCCGGTATGGCGGCGGTACATGGACAAAGTGGTATGAGAGCAAGGGACTCAGCGAAGGCAGCGCCCGCACGATGGTCAAAAACGGTAACGCTTTTAATTCCGCAACAGTTGCGGAATTAAAACAGCTGCCCGAGCTGACCCGCAAAGATTTGAACCTCATCGCCCGCAGCGGCTGCGCTGGGCAGCTGGTCGAAGCCGCCGGAGACAGCCAGCGGGTGCAGGAGCTTTTAGCCCAGCTCAAGGCCAAAGAGTACAAGCTGAACGAAACGCAGGCCAGATTGAAGAGCGCCTGCATTCAGGAGCAGGAGTCGCGGGACGCAATGAATATCGCAAATGCTCAGCTGGAAGCCGCAAATGCTGACATTAAAGGTCTGACCGAACAGAACGATCAGCTCAAAAGCCGGTTAGACGCCGCCGAAGCCCGGGAAGAGGAAGCATGGAAGATGCAGAGCAAGGCCGAGCAGCGTGCCAAAACCGCCGAGAGCCAGCTGGAAGGCTCCCGTCAGGTAGCCGAAGCGGCCAAGCGTCACGCCGACAAGTGGAAATCCGAGGCCGAAGCCGCCCGGAAGCAGCCCATCGTAGCTGTGGTGGACGAGGACGAGGTTGACCGCCGGGCAGCAGAAAAGGCTTGGGGTCTTGCAGATGCCCGGAATGCCGAACTGGCCAAGGACAACGCCAGCCTGAAAAAGCAGCTTGCCGCCCTTCGGGCCAAAGTCAGTGACGATGCACAGGCCGATTTTGAGACCGCCAACTTCTGCGTCAATTCCATCCGGGCCGCATGGGACACCAGCAGAGCCAGCTACGCCCGCTTGGTCGGCGAGGATCTGGAAGGGACGTTCCAGTCTCTGTGCGGTGTGCTGAACAGCATCATGGAGGAAGCGGCCCGCCTCTGCCGCCAGCCGCCGGATTATGACGGAGGTGATGGCGATGAATGAGATGTACAGCTTGGACTTTGACCGCTATGGCCCGCCCTTGGAGCCGCCGGACGACTACTATTTTCTGCCGCGTGACGCAGAACAGGAGGATGAGAACGACCATGACGAATGAACTTACCGTCCGGGTGCAGAACCCGGTGATCCCGGCCATGAGCTGGAACAAGGACGAGGTTCAGCAGAACCTTGACGAGCTGCTTGCAGCCTATACAGGCCTCGTCTATACTCCGGAGAGCATCAAGGGCGCCAAGGACGACCGGGCCAAGATCAACAGCTGGGATAAACAGCTGGGTGCAGCCGTCACCGCCGCAAGGAAGCTCTACCTGAAGCCGTTGGAGGACTTTCAGGCCGACATCAAGACCATGCGGGAGCAGTGCAAAAAGGTCTCCGGCGCGATCGACGCGCAGGTTAAGGCTGTCGAACAGGCCGAAAAAGATGAAAAGGCGTCTACGTTGAAGCTGGTCTACCGGGACTGCATCGGGGAGCTGGAGCAGCTTGTACCGTTCGAGAAGCTGCTGGTTCCCCAGTGGCTCAACAAGACCTTCGACCTTGCTCAGGCCGAAAAGGAGCTGCGCAAAGCTGTGGAGACCCGGCGGGAGGAACTGCGCCTCATCCGAGAGACCTGCGGCGAGGATGCCGAACCTTGCATCACCGAATACCTGAGGTCTCTGAGCGTCAACGATGCCCTGCATGAGCACAGCCGCAGAGAACGCGCCCGTGTGGCTCAGGCCGAGGCGGAAGCCAATCGGCAGGCCGCAGAGCGGGCCAGAGCCGCAGCGCCGGTCATCATCCCGCCCACAGAGGAAGAGCGTCAGCTGAAAGAAGAAGCTGCTCGGGAGGCCCGGAGTAACGCTTTTATAACGGCCTCCGGACGGCTGGATTGTGAAGTTCTGCAGCAGTTTGCCACCCCGGCGGTCCCGGCCCGCAAACGCTACCGCTTCTGGGTGGATTTCACCCCGGAAGACATCGAATGGTTCAAAGCCGAAGCTCAGAAGCGCGGCTTTGCGTATGGTTCTGTGAAATAATCGGAGGTAACTACTTATGGCTTTTTCCCGTTCCGGCGCACCTGCGCCCACCATGTCCGCAAACACCACTGATACCACGACTGCCCGGATGACCGCGATGCAGCAGCGTGCAGTCCAGAGCAACGCTCTTCAGGCTGCCAGCCCGGCCAAACCTGTGGAGATCACCTCTGCCGACGGCCAGCACATGATTGTCAGCTTCTCGGACGTCCGCAACTTTATCTGCGCCAAGGCCACAGATGCCGAGTGCAAGATCTTCCTCGAGACCTGCAAGCAGTATCGGCTGAATCCTTTCACGAAGGAAGCCTACCTCATCCACTACGACAACAACAGCGAAGAGACCCCCAGCACCATCGTTCTGGGCAAGAACTGTTATCTTCAGATGGCCGAACGTCATCCCAGCTATGACGGATTCGAGGCCGGCGTCATCATCTTTGACAAGGTGGCTGGAGATTGCCAAAAGCGGGAGGGTTCCATCGTTTACGAGGACGAGGAGCTTCTGGGCGGCTGGGCCAAGGTCTACCGCAAAGACCGCACCCGTCCCAGCTACGAGGAAGTGAAGTTGACCGAGTACGACACCGGGAAATCCCTGTGGAAGGGCAAAAAGGCCACCATGATCCGCAAGGTCGCCCTTGTCCATGCGCTGCGGGAAGCCTTCCCCTCCACATTCGGTTCTCTCTGCGATGAAAGCGAAGTCCATGTGGATGCAGAGTCCACCGCCGTGGAGCTGGACGATGCCGGACAGGCCCCGGCTCCCCGCTGGGCCCGCATCAAGGAAGCTGCCGAGCAGGCCGATGCCCTGACCGTCGAAGAGGCTGAGTGTTCTGTGGATGACCCCTTTGCCGGAGGTGACAGATCGTGATCCTGACGCACAAGACCGGCGTACTGCTCCACGGGACCCTTGCCAAAGACCCGGTGTTCAAGGATGTGGGCCAGAAGCAGGTGCTCAAGTTCGACGTGAAGGCCCACAGTGTCAAGACCGACACGGGCAGCTGGGAGAGCCTGTACGTACAGGTCAATGTCTGGCACGGGCTGGACAAGTGGGACGGGATGTTACTGAAAGGCGATGCCGTCACGGTTTTTGCCCGGGAACTCAAGACCCGGGAATACAACGGCAAGACCTATTACAGTGTGGATGCCGACGACATTCAGCCCGGCGGACTGGTGCTCTTCCGGTGGATGCAGAATCTCATTGACCTCTGTACCGAACCTCCTGCATCGCCCGAACAGACCAGCCTTTCCGGCGGGCAGATATACCCCGGCGAGAAACTGACCGACTACGCGCCCCGAACCCCGCAGGCGGCAGCTCCCACAGGTCCCGCCGTCGGCACCCCGGAGGCTGACGCCCTCATCGACGACAGTGCCAATGACCTGCCCTTCTGAGCCTGAACGCTGTGCTATCTGGCGATACGGGCATTTCATTCGAAAGGAGGTCAGGCCGTGGGCATTGACCCTTCTCGCGGCTTTGTTGCCATCCCGCGCGGCCTGACCGACTGGGAGTGGTACTCAGAGCCAAACACCGCCCGGCTGTTCATCCATCTGCTGCTCACGGCCAACTGGAGCCAAAAGCAGTGGCAGGGTATCACGATCCATCCCGGTGAGCTGGTCACGAGCCAATCTCAGCTGGCAAAAAAGCTCAATTTGAGCATTATGCAGGTGCGAACAGCCCTGAAACACCTCGAATCAACAGGATACATAACAGTCAAAACCGGGTCGAAATACAGCCTTATCACGTTGAATAATTACGATTTGATTGAGGCCGGTAACAGGCAGATAACAGGCAAGCAACAGGCAGATAACAACAACTTAACCATAAATAACATAAAAAACATAAATAAGTCGTCGTCTGCGTGCGCGACGCCTGAGCCGACTCCGACGAAGACGACCTCCCCCATCGCGGAGGATTTCGAGCAGCGTATCTGCAAGCTGAGCATCCAAGGAAAAGCCCAGCTGGCTGGATACGCCGACCGACTGGGAGAGGAACTGGTGTCGGAGATCGTCAGCAGGTGCGCCGACCTTGGGGCTTACAGTTGGCCGTATGTCCGCAAAGCGCTGGCAGAGGCTGAGGCTCAGGGATGCAAGTCTGTGGAGGAGTACCGCAGGCTTCACCCCATCGGTAGCGGACGGAATCTCCGGGTTGACCGTACCGAGCCGAGCGGGCATGATTTCCTGAAGGCTGCCGCCCGGCGCAGACGATTGACAAAAAAGGAGGGACTCGATGTATCGGAATCCTGAATACTACCCCGACCCGACAGTCGGCCGGGCACTGGAGGACCTCCGCAGAAAGGAGACTCGATTGAACACTGGAAAGCAATTTGAAGCCGACTGGAAAAGTTCCATGCCGAAGGATGCATGGTGCTACCGGCTCAAGGACAGTGCAGCCGCCTATTACGGCGGAAATGAGAGCCTGAGCTTTTCCATCGATAACATCTGTGACTTTGACGTCTACCGCTACCCCATGCACCACTACTTCGAACTCAAGACCATCGACACCCCCAGCATCCCGCTAGAAAAGATCCTTGGTCGATTCGACCGGGAGAAGCAGAAGTATCACAAGCTCAAGCATATCACCGACATGGCCCATGCAGCTGAGTTTCACGGCCAGACCGCTCATGTGGTCATCAATTACCGGGGCAAGGTCAACCGCACCTTCGCCATCTCGGCCAGTGCTGTGCTGGAGTACATGAACACCCAGACCCGCAAAAGCATCCCATGGCAGTGGGCCGCCCTGAACGGCATCGAGGTGGAGCAGCGTCTGCTTCGTGTCCATTGGCGGTATGATGTGGAAGGGCTGCTGAAGCGGTTGGAAGGGGGTGAAGCCGTTTGACCTACGAGGAAAAGAAAGATTGGCTCCGTCAGTACGAACGCGCCAAAAAGAAAGAGCTGCACCTGACGCATGAGCTTCAGGAAGCAGAGTGTGACTATGGCCATATGACACAGGCGCTTTCCTCGGTGCCGGGAGGTAGCGGCGATGGACAGGCGCTTCCTCGTGCTGTGGAACGAGTAGAAAAAGCAAAGCAGGCTTTGGACGCACAAATCTTGTTTTGCGACGATCTCCATGCCGAAATCACGGCAGTGCTTCTCAGCTTGGAAGACCCCGACGATTACGAGATTTTGAAGCTGAGGTATCTCCACTTCAAGACATGGGAAAGCATTGCAGCTGAAATAAAGCTCTGCCTCCGTCAAATCTACCGCCGCCATCATCGCGCCATTGATGCGCTGAATCTATAATGTCAGTCAATGTCACCTAGAAGTCATTTTATGTCACTCCACGTTATGCTAAAATAGTACCATCGGCAGAGCCGGAAAGGCCACCCGATACACGCAGCCTCCGCACCGTGTCCTCCCTGTTTGACCGCACGGTGTGCAGGCTGCTTCTATTATGCCGCCTGAGCGCAATTTGGTGCGCGGCGCGTGTGACCAGACACGGCCGGTTCGATTCCAAGGGCGGCACCATGACGCTGCGCCCCGCCGCAGCAACAGCCTGACGCATGGCCTGCGAAACCGCCTGGGGCTGGCGTGCCGGATGGGAGTCCCTCCTTCTCCCCGTGAGAGTCCGGCACACCACCGGAGGCCCCGGAATCCGCAGTGGGTTCAAGGATACCCCACCGGATGTGCGTCAATCACCCTGCACAGAAATGTGCGGGGATTTTTTATGCAGCTTCTGCCGTTCGGAAACCCCGGGCGGCTTTACTTTTGCACCGGAGAGGTGGTGACGTGTCGCGTGAAGATGGATACAAAAATCTGGTGCCGATGGACCAGCGAAGCAAGGACGAAGCCAGGTCATTGGGACAGCAGGGCGGCATCGCCTCGGGTGCGGCACGCCGCCGTAAGCGCTCCATGCGGGAGGCAGCCGACTACTACCTGAGTCTGCCCGAAACTGACCGCCGCCGGGTGAACGCCATGCTGCGGGACGCCATCGACCCGGAGGACATCGATAACCAGATGGCCGTCGTCATGGGCGTCACCGAGAGAGCCAAGCGCGGCGACCCGCAGGCGGCGTCTGTGCTGCTCAAGATGCTGGGCGAGGATGCCGTGCAGGACGACCCCGCCGCAGATGCTCTGGCGAAGGCGAAGGAGCTGCTGGGAGGCGTGGACAGTGCCATTGACTGAGTTTCAGCAGGAATATCTCCGCAGCTGCTCCCACCGTTGGAACATCAAGACCGGAGCCACCCGCTCCGGAAAGACCTATCTCGACTGCGCCGTCACCATCCCCAAGCGCATCTGCGCGGCTCGGGGCGAGGGGCTGCTGGTCATGCTGGGCAACACCCTCGGCACGCTGGAACGCAACGTCCTCTCCCCCATGCGGGACCTCTGGGGGCCGGAGCTGGTGGGCGTCGTCCGCACCTCGGCCTCCGGCAACATCGTGCAGCTCTTCGGCCACAAGGTCTATGTCCTCGGTGCCGACAACAAAAAGCACATTGCCCGCATCCAGGGCGCAGCCTTCGAGTACGCCTACGGCGACGAGATCACCACCTGGGACGAAGGCGTTTTCCAGATGCTCAAGAGCCGCCTGTCCTGTCCGCACAGTCATTTCGACGGCACCTGCAACCCGGAAAGCCCTTCCCACTGGTTCAAGAAATTCCTCGACAGCGATGCCGACATCTACTGTCAGGCCTACACCATCGACGACAACCCGACGCTTCCGGCCCAGTTCGTGGCCGACCTGAAAAAAGAGTATACCGGCACCGTCTACTATAACCGCTTCATCCTCGGGCAGTGGATGGCCGCGAACGGCGTTGTTTACCGCCTGCTGGCCGACAGCCTCGCCGCCGGGGATGGGCGCTTTTTCTGGCCCGCCGAGAAGCATCTGCACCCGTGGCGAATCCGCATTGGTGTGGACTTTGGCGGCAATGGCTCAAAACACGCCTTCGTGGCGACCGCCATTCTGCCGGGCTGGTCTGGTGTGGTGGGGCTGGCGTCCCAGCGCATCGACCCGGTGACGCAGGATGCCGACTTTCTGGCCGACAAGCTCATCGAGTTCTGCATCGCGGTCTTTGCCCGCTGGGGTGAGATCCAGTACATCTTCTGCGACAGCGCTGAGCAGACCCTGATAAACCATATTCGTTCCCGCCTGCGCCGCTGCAAGCTCTCCTGGCTGGCCGACCGGGTGGAGAACAGTGCCAAGATAAAAATCACCGACCGCATCCGGCTCACCTGCATCCTGATGGGTGGCGGGCGGTTCTGGCTCATGCCGGAAGCTGCCACCCTGCGGGATGCCCTTGCTACGGCCCTTTACAGCGGCAAGCATCCCGGCGTAGATGAGCGCCTCGACGACGGCAGCACCGACATCGACACGCTGGACGCCTACGAGTACACCATCGAGCGCGATTTTAAGAGGTTGACGAACACATGAACATCACCGATTTTCTGGATCACCTGCATAAGATGCGCGGGTGGAAGCTGGATGCCGATTACTACAGCCAGATCGAGACATGGCGGCAATGGTGGAAAGGCAGCGTACCCGGCGTTCATACCCGCGCCGCCAAGTATGCCGACGGCACCAAAAAGCGCACCATTGCCTCCCTGCGGATGCCCAAGCGGGTCTGCGAAGACTGGGCCAACCTGCTGCTGAATGACCGCACTGCTTTCCAGATCACGGACGCAGCCACCGCCCGGTATCTGCTGGGCGACGATGAGCAGCAGGTGGGCGGTCTGCTCCGCGACCTGCATTTCTGGACGAATGCCAACGCGCTGGTCGAGAAAGCGTTCTGGTCCGGCACGGGCGCTTTTGTTTTGAGCGTCGAAAATATGACCGTCGTGAACGGCAAGGCAGTCCCCAGCCCGGACGTCCGACTCAAGCTGGACTACGACCCGGCCCCCTGCATCCTCCCCCTGCGGGTGGAGCGGGGCGTCGTGACCGAAGCGGCCTTTGTCTCCGAGTGTCTGATGGACGGCAAGCCTGCTGTCTACTTACAGACGCATACCGGTGACGAGAAGCGCCGCACCATCCGCAACGAATGGTTTCGCGTCACTGACTCCGCATCCGGCTCACCGGTGTTTTCTCCGGTCGAGAAGCCTCCGGAAGGCACGGTGGAAAGCGTCACGGTAGAGGGCTCCCCGCCCTGGTTTGCACTGTTCAGCCCGGGAGCTGTCAAGAACATCGATGGCGGCAGCGGGCTGGGCATGAGCGTCTTTGCCGAGGCGCTGGAAGAGGCGCAGGGCGTGGACCTTGCCTTTGACAACTACCGCGAGGACATCCGCCTCGGCCACAAGAAAATATTCTACAGTGCCGACATCTGCCGCAAGGTGGTGGACGATAAGGGCGTGGAGCACTCCATCCCGCCGGACGACGATGTTGTGAGCCAGTTTGTGCATCTGCCCGGCAAGGAAAGCAGCCTCGACCAGTCCAGCGAGTACCATGAATACAACCCCGACCTCCGCGTGGAGCAGAATCACCGGGCCGTGCAGGATATGCTCAACCTGTTCTCCTTCAAGTGCGGGCTGGGCTGTCACCGGTACGATTTCGAGAATGGCAAGGTCACCACGGCCACCGAGTACAACGGAAGCCGACAGGATCTCGTAGCCAGCGCCAACAAGAACCAGATACCCATCGAGGGCGCTCTGATCGCCATCATCCGGGCCATCCTCTGGGCTGCAAAAGACTTGCAGAAGGCTACAGTCGTCCCCGACACTCCCATCTCGGTGAACTGGGACGACAGCTATATCACCGACGCCGAGACCCGCATGACCCAGATGAGGGATGACGCCCTCAGCGGCTTGCTGCCCCGTTACAAGTACCTCTCGGCCCGGTACGGCATCTCCGAAGAGGATGCCCGCCGGCTGGCCGAAGAGGCACGTACCGAAAGCCGCCAGCCTGAGCTGACCTTCGACGGGGGTGCCTGATGCTGGCCCCAGACTATCTCGACCACGCCCCGGACGCCCTCGTGGCCCTCTGGCAGGAGGTGGAGGATACGATTCTCCGGGACGTGGCCCGGCGCATCGGCAGGATGGACGCCCTGACGCCCACGGCGAACTGGCAGCTCTGGCGCTACCAGCAGACCGAGGCCGTCCGCAAGAATGTGGTGAAGCTGCTGGCCCGGTACAGCGGCAAGAGCGAGGCCGAGATACGCCGTCTGATGCAGGAGGCCGCGATCGCTGCACTGGAAGCCGAGGATGAGATCTACTACCACTACGGCAAGGAGCCAACGCCCTTCGAAGAATCGACACCGCTCCAAAACCTACTCAATGCGGGCTATCGGCAGACGGCAGGTAGCTTCTCCAACCTCACCGCCACCACGGCTAACACCGTCTCCAGGGCTTTCGAGCAGGCGCTGGACAGGGCGTGGCTCCAAGTGAGCAGCGGCGCGTTCGACTACAAGACCGCCGTCAAGCGTGCTGTGGACGGCCTTGCCGACTCCATGCCCTACGTCACCTACCCCAGCGGCCACAGGGATACGCTGGAGGTGGCCTGCCGCCGGGCCGTGCTCACGGGCGTGAACCAGACCGGCGCAAAGCTGCAGGAGGCCCGGATGGACGAGATGGGGGCCAGCTTCGTCGAGGTGACGGCCCACGGCGGGGCGCGCCCAAGTCATGCCGTGTGGCAGGGCAGGCAGTTCCACCGGGGCGGCGCAGTGGACTACATGGGCAAGCATTACCCGGACTTCGAGGCCGCCACCGGCTACGGCACCGGCGCAGGGCTTTGCGGCTGGAACTGCCGCCACACCTTCTTCGTGGTGTTCCCGGAGCTGGGCAGCCCGCCCGCATGGACGCGGGAAAGCCTTGAAGCCCTCAATGCCCGGGACATCGAGTACGACGGCAGACTCTACACCCGCTACGAGATCAGCCAGATGCAGCGCGCCCGGGAGCGGGCCGTCCGCAAGTACAAGCGCCGGTATCTGGCCGAGGACGCCGCCGGGGCTGACACCACCGCCAGTGCCGTGAAGCTCCGACAGGCCCGGCAGAGCCTTGCGGACTTCACTCGGGCCACCGGCGTCAGAGTGGACAGCGCCCGGACAAGCGTGCATGGGTTTGGGCGGAGCGAGGGCAGCAAGGCCAGCTACGCGGCCCGGAAACAGGAGCGGTTCAATGCTGCAAATACTGAGTTGCAGCAAATGCGGGAAGCTGGTACAATAAAGGCGAAAGGTCGGCTCATTGAATCCCCGTCTGCTCCAAATGAGATAAATTTTGCAAGCGACCACGTCTTGCAGCGCTGGGCTGAACGCGGTATGGGGCCAATGGATGCCGAACGCATCATCCGCTCCTCTAAGGTCGCAATGTCCCAGCGAAACGGTACACAGACCTGTTATTACTCTGAGCTGGGCTTTGTCGCCATCGGACAAGATGGCAATGTATCCAGCATCGGCCCGCTGGATGAGGGCGGAAAGAAATTGATGGAGGTGGTCAAAAAGCATGGAATTCCGCATTAGTGATGATGTGAAGCTTGAAGAATGGTTTTGTCCCATTTACAACCGAAAAATCGACGGCGGCTTGTGCTTCGACATTTCCAACATCGGCGATGATATTCTTTGCCTGAAGGGCGACGATAAGCCGCCTTGCAGCTGGGATGAAGCCCACAAAAGCTGTCTCAAGTGTCAACACTATGCTGACTGGGACTAACAACCAAATACCGCGAGCGTCTTTGCCCATCCGGGCAGGGGCGCTTTTTTCATGCCGTATTCGCTCATATTGGTCAGAGCAGCTGCCTCGTAAGCAGCGGGCCGCCGGTTCGATTCCGGCAGACGGCGCCATCGCGGCGGGCAGCGCGTACCCTGCCCGGCAACATGCGGAAGGCGAACCGCGTTACAAAACCGTAGTTTCACCCAAAGAAAGGGGTTTATTTATGAAGCGTGAAGACGTAAAAGCAAAGATTCCCGGCATTACCGATGAACAGCTCAACTGGCTGATGAGCGAAAACGGCGCTGACATCAACCGCGAAAAGACCGTCGCCGAACAGTTCAAGACCCAGTTCGAAAACGCACAGGCCCAGCTCAAGACCGCGCAGGACGGCCTGAAAGCCTTTGACGGCAAGAAGACCCCGGACGAGTACGAGGCCGAGTTGACCAAGCTCCGGGGCGATATGCAGGCACAGGCGGACGGCTTCGCCTTCGACTCGGCCCTGAACACCGCCATCATGGGCAAGAAGGGCCGCAGCGTCAAGGCCGTCCGCGCCCTGCTGGACGTGGACGCCCTCAAGTCCTCCAAAGACCGCACCACCGACATCGACAAGGCGCTGGAAGAAGCCGCAAAGGCAAATCCTTGGGCCTTCGGCGAGGCCGCAGAGGGCGGCAGCGTCCACGTTTCCAGCGGCGCAGAGCACGGCACTCCGCCCACCGGCGACACCGATGCCGTCACCGCTGCCTTCAAGGCAATGAACCCCGGCATCAAGATCGACTGATAGAAAGGAAATATTATGGCACACGAAGCACAGGTTCGTTATTCCAAGCTGGTTGACCTCAAGCTCCGGGCGACGCTGGTCAAGAAGGTCGGCGTCATCTGCAACAGCCGCTATGAGGGCAGCCCCAAGGCCGGTTCCGTCAAAGTCCCCGTCCGTGACACCGAAGTTGCCGTGAACGACTACAACAAGCAGACCGGCGCAGAGCTGACCGGCGGCGACACCACCTATCTCACCGTCAACATCGACAAGGACAAGGCCGTCAATGAGATCATCGACGGCTTCGACGCCGCCAGCGTCCCCGACGATCTGGTGGCTGACCGTCTGGACAGTGCCGGTTATTCGTTGGCGCTGCAGGTGGATTCCGACGGCTCTGCGGAGCTGACCACCGCAGGCACGGCCTTCGGCACCACCACCGCCCTGACCGAGAAGACCATCTACAGCAACGTCGTAGACGCCCGCACCAAGCTCTCCACCGTCCATGTCCCTACCGAAGGCCGCTGGCTGCTGGTCTCCCCCGAGATCTATGGTCTGCTGCTGAAGAGTCCCGAGTTCATCAAGGCATCTGACCTTGGCGATGCTGTCGTCCAGACCGGCGCTGTGGGCCGCATCGCTGGCTTTACCGTCTTTGAGGATTCCACCCTCGGCGAAAACGTGGAGTACATCGCCGGTCATCCCAACTGGTTTGCATTCATCGACGAGTGGGCCGTCCCCGTCCATGTGCAGGATCTCAACGGTTCCAGCAAGTACATCGGCGCGTCCGCAGTCAAGGGCCGCAAGGTCTACGCCTTCAAAGTCACCAAGCCCCAGACCATCCTCATCAAGAAGAAAGCGTGACCGAACCTCTCAGTCTGCCTGCGGCAGCCAGCTCCCCTGTTAGGGGAGCCTAAAAGGAGCTGATTTTTTTGAATTACTGCACCTATGACCAGTATGCAGCCGCCGGCGGCACGCTGGACGAGGCCGCCTTTGCCCCCTTGGCCGCACGGGCGTCCCGGCTTATCGACCGGATGACCTTTGGCCGGGCAGAGCGTCACGCAGCCGTGTGCGCATCCTGTGCCGCTGCTCTGGCGGATGCCTGCATCCAGATCATCGACGCAGCAAACGCCGTGCAGAGCGCCCGCACGCCGCCCGGCGTGTCCAGCGTCTCCAACGATGGCGTGTCCATGACCTTCACCTCCGGCGCACTGGCCGAACGGCTGGCGGCAGAGGCGGCGTACATCCTCGCCAACACACTGGGCGGCGACCCCCACGGCCTGCTGTATCGGGGGTGTTTCTGATGCAGACCCCCGTCACGGTCGTCATGCTGCTGCACGACGCGGCCACCGAAGCAGACCAGCCGGTCTGCAAGGTTCTCACGGGGTGCAGCTGGCGGGGGACGCGCCGCACCTCGGCCTCCGGCGACCCCCAGCGGGTGGTGCATATCCGCCTCCCGCCTGCGCCGGGCTATCTGCCCTATCCCCAGTGGGCGCGTCTGACACCGGCAGAAAAGGCCGCACACTGGACGCTCAAGCGGGGCGGAAAGCTCCTCTGCGGCGCTGTCCGCAGCCTGACCGAGGCCGAGTATGCCGCCCTCGAAAAAACGCACATCTGCTGTACGGTGGCGGACGTCTCGGACGACCGGGGCGTCCCGCTGCCGCATTTTCATGTGGAAGGGAGCTGAGAGAATGAGCGCACTGATCCCCTTTGGCCCGGTCGCGCCGTCAGCAAAACCGGTTTTCGACCCACCTGACGGCTGGAAGTACCGGATCGATGGTGTGCAGATGGAGCTGAGCTGGCGCCCCGACTTCGGCGCAGAAAAGACCGCTGCCCTGCAAAAGGCCCAGTTCGCCCTTGCGCAGGAAGCCGCGCGGCTCATCGACAGCTACGTCCCCTTCGACACCGGCCAGCTGAAAAACAGCGTTCAGACCGCATCCAACTACGAAGAGGGACTGCTGGTCTACAATACCCCTTATGCCCGCAAGCAGTATTATCTGCACCCCGAGGGCGAAGCACTGCACGGAGACACCGGCCTGCGCGGCTCCTACTGGGGCCAGCGGGCTATTGCTGATGTGGGCGAACATCTGGCCCTCTTCGGGGCCAAGGCCGTCACGACTTTCTGGGGAGGGATGGGACACTTATGAGCGAGAAAGCCACCATCACGGCCATGCGGGAGTGGCTCAAGACCTGCCCCCTCATCTCCGAGGAGCAGAGCGAAAACGGCGCGGCCTTCCGCATTTCCGGCCTCTCGCCGGAGTCTGTGGCCGAGTTTTCCATCGAGGACAGCCCCACCGACCCGGTGACGGCTGTTTTCTTTTCCGGCCGAAACCTCGCCAAGAGCTACATCTTCGTTTCCCGCCGCGACTACAGTGAGGCCCAGAGCGTCCAGATCGCGAACAGCGGCTTTTTTGAGCAGCTGACCGAATGGGTGCTGGCCCAGAACGACCGGCATCACCTGCCCCGGCTGGATGGCCGCAAGGAAGCGCTGCGCGTTTCGGTGACGTCCAGCGGCTACATCGTCACGGCCAGCGCGGGCAGCTGTAAGATGCAGCTGCAGCTCCGGCTCGAATATTACCAGCCCAAGGGCTGAAACGAAAGGAGTTTTTCCTATGACTGTTACCGAAGCCGTCAAGCTGTCGGGCCTGACCCCCAGCGCCGACTATACCGGCGTGGAGACCACCGACGACTTTCTGCTGGCCGTCCAGACCGAGGCCAGCCAGACCGACGTGAAAAACTGGGTGGTCTGCGCTGACCATGTGCGGGAGCACAGCGGCGCACTGAACGCCTCCACCACGGACAACACCTACATCCGCACCGGCCCTGTCACCACCAAAGGCAGTGTCCAGCGTACCCTCTCCATTCAGGGCGACCGCTATGTGGGCGATGCGTTTCAGGACTTCCTGCTCTCCCACAAGATCGCGTTCGGCTCCGGCCAGAGCGTGGTGGTGCCTTATGTTTACTTCTCTCTCCGCACCGGCAAGGGCGAGAAGGGCGAGGGCGCACTCGTCCTGACCAGCGATGTGGGCGGCAGCGCCGGCGCGAATGCCACCTTTGCCGCCGATTTCAAGGGCATCGGCACCCCGGCTGAGTTCGACTATAACACCGCCGTCGCGGGCTGAGAGAAAGGAGCACCGATAGATGCTGATCCATGGACAGGAATTTGATTTTTCGCTTCTGAACGCCAACGACCTCGACCGTCTGGAGGAAGCACTGGACGAGATGACCCGGGAGGGCGAGGCAGAGACAGCCCGGTGCGAACGGGAGAATGTCCGCCTGGGCGACCGTCTCCGCGCACAGGCCCGCGTTTCCATGCGCGGCCTCGACAAGATCCTGGGCGCAGGGGCATCCGCCCGTCTGGGGCTGAACGAGAACGATGTCAGCCGTCTGTACGACGTCCTCGACGAGATCACGCAGGCAGCCGCTGCTGAGAAGGCTCGTTATTCCCGCCCGGCGGCCGTCCCCCAGAACCGCGCCCAGCGCCGGGCTGAGAAGCGCCAGAAGGACAAGCACAAGCCGCCCGTGAGCTATCCGGGCCAGCCTGCCGCCGCCCAGATGGTCGAGCGGGTGGACAAGGCCGCCCGCCGCAGGCAGCTTCTGGCCGAGCTGGCGGCTCTGGAAAATGGCTGACATCCTGCTGGACAACCTGCCCCGCACGTGGGCCGGCAGGCCCATCGACTGGGATTTCCGGCCTATGGTCTGGTTCAACGGGCAGTATCTCCGCCTTCCGGAGGACGAAAAGGGCCTGCCTGAGCTGGCCCGGGAAACCATGCGCCGATTTTACTGCGTGGCCGTCCCGCCGGAGGAAGAGGTGGACGCTTTCAAGGCGCTGGTAGAGTTCTACACCGCAGGCCCGCAGGAAGTGGCCGACCGCCCCGGCAGCAGCCGCACCGAGGAGCTGGCGCTGGACTACGTCACCGACGGCCCCGCCATCGTGGCCGCGTTCCAGCAGGCATACGGCATCGACCTCACCCGGGCAAGGCTCCACTGGTGGCGGTTCAAGGCCCTCATGTCCAACCTGCCCGAGGAGACCCAGCTGGTGAAGATCATCGGCTTCCGGACGGCTGACCCTGCGCAGTTTCAGGGCGCAGAGCGGGAGCGGCGTGCCGAGCTGAAGGAACGCTTCGCGCTGCCCGCTGCCCTGCGGAAAGGAGGCGGTCGCATTGTCACCCTGCAAGACCGCAACGAAGCCTTTGCGGCCCGCTTCCGGCGCTGACCGCGCCCCGGTGCTCTGCCCCCTGTGCGGCCGGCCTCTGCCGGTCTGGGCCATCCCGGAAGCCAGCGCCCGGGGCATCTGGGTCAAATGCAAGAACCCGGCCTGCCGCAAAGAAATCGAAATAAAACTCTAAGCCTGTGCCACTGTGCCTGCGCTCTTTTTCGTAAAGAGAGGTGGACACATTGGCCGCAGATTTTTCCATCACCGGCGAAGTAAAGCTCAACAGCGACCCGGCTGAGAAAGCCACGAGCAAGTGGACGGTGGCCGCAGGCCAGCTTATCGCGGACTTTGCCAAGAAAGCTGCATCCAGCCTGCAAAGCGTGGTCAAGAGCGGTCTGGACTACAACCGCAGCATGGAAAGCTATCTGACCAACTTCAAGGTCATGCTGGGCGACGAACAGCTTGCCGCCGAGAAGCTGGAAGAGATCCGGAAGATGGCGGCGTCCACGCCCTTCTCCCTGTCCGACCTGACCGAGGGCACTCAGACCCTCTTGCAGTTCGGCATCGCGGCGGACGACACCACCGGTGTGCTCAAGCAACTGGGCGATATATCGCTGGGCAACGCGGACAAGCTCCAGACCCTCGTGCGGGCCTACGGCAAGATGTCCAGCGCCCAGAAGGTCACGCTGGAAAACGTCAACATGATGATCGACGCGGGCTTCAACCCGCTCAATCAGATCTGCGACGCCACCGGCGAAAGCATGAGCGCCCTCTACAAGCGCATCTCGGACGGCAAGGTCAGCTTCAATGAGCTGGAAGCCGCCGTGGCTGCTGCCACCAGTGAGGGCGGGCAGTTCTACAACGGTATGCTGGAGGCCAGCCAGACCTTCAACGGGCGGCTGTCTACCCTGAAGGACAACGTAGCCGCCCTGACCGGTGAGCTGACCAGCGGGCTTTTCTCAGCTCTCGGGGACATCCTCGTCAAAGCAAATGAGCTGGTCGTCTCCATCACCGAGGACGACTCCAAAATGGCCGCGCTCAAGGAGACCATCGGCGTCCTGACGGCGGCAGTCGTGGCCGTCACGGCGGCAGTCCTGAGCTATAAAGCCACCGTGGCAGCGACTACGGCCATCACGGCTCTATGCACCGCCGCCACCACCGCGAAGGCGGCAGCAGATAAGGCCGCCGGAGCCGGAGCTAAGGGGTTGGCCGTTGCTCAAGCGGCACTCAATGCCGTGCTTTCGGCCAATCCCATCGGGCTTGTGGTGGCCGCTCTGGCCGCTCTGGCTGCGGGGCTGGTGACTGCCTACCACACCAGCGAGACCTTCCGCAACATCGTGAATGGGGCATTTCAGGCCGTCGCCAACATCGCCCAAAGCACCATCGGTGCGGCCATCGGCTGGCTGGATAAGCTGAGCTACAAGCTGAACAGCTTCCTTGGCAAAGACGGGTATACAGGCTTCGACGGCTACGACGACTACAAGGCCAGCAAAACGCCCGCCAAGACCAACACCACCACGGATGCAGACCGCCAGCGCCGCCAGCAGTTGCACGATAGCCGTGTAGCGCAGGCTCAGGCTGACCGGGCAGGCAGCTCTTCCGGTACCTCTGACGCGGCGTCTGCCGCTTCTGCCGCCGCAAGCGCCGCCCAGAAAGCCGCCAGCAGCACAAAGCAGGCGTCGGCGGAGATCGTCAAGTCCATCTCTGACACCACCACGGCGGTCAGGGACGGCGTGACAAAGACCACCGAGACCGTCACGGAAACCCTCTCCAACGGCACGACCCAGCAGAAGCAGACCATCACCTCCACCAGCCGCCAGCTGGTGGACGGCGTCCTCAAGGACGTAAAGACCGTGGAGACCATCGCGGCGGACGGCAAGCGGACGGTCAGCCAGACCATGGAGACGGTGCGGGATTTGGTCAGCACGGTCAAGGACACCTCCACGGCCATCGTGGACGGGGTAAAGACCACGACCGAGACCGTCACCAAGACGCTGGCAGACGGCACCACCGAACAGCAGCGGGTCATCACCCAGACGCAGGACAAGGTCATCGACGGGGTGCTCCGCACGGTGGAGACCGTCAAGACCATTGCCGCCGACGGCACCGAACAGGTGGCCGAGACCATCAAGGACAGCGCCGCCAAGACACTGGACGGCCTCTGGTCTGCCCTCAAAGACCGCGCCAACGAGGGCATCCTCGGCACGGTAGACACCCTGTGGAACGCCGTCAAATCCGGCGACTGGGTGGGCATCGGCAAATGGGCGGCATCCGCCCTCTACTCGGGCCTCACCGACGGGGAGAAGCAGCAGATATGGGATTACGCCCTCTCGCTGGTGGACGGCCTGAACGGCGTTCTCGGGGACGCGGCGGGCAGTCTGGCGCAGACGGCGTGGAGCATCGGGCAGAGCCTCTTTGACGGCATCACCGGCAAATTCGGCGACATCTCCTCTATGGCCGTCAAGATGGGCGGCACCCTGAAAAGCGTGTTCGGGGCGCTCAAGGCCCCGCTGGCCGCTGCGGCCAAGGCCATCAGCGCCGGCCTCTCCGGCGGCCTCCTGAGTATGTTCCCGGCCATATATGCGGGCTTCGCCGGCATGATCGGCACCATCGGCGCAGCCGTCGAAGGGATGCTGGCCGCCATCAGCGCGGCCCTTACCTCCACCCTCTTCGGCATCCCGGCAGGCCTCGTGGTGGCCGCTGCCGCTGTCGCTCTGGGCGTCGCCATCGCGGCCATCGTGTCCAAGCTGGGCGGGAGCCACAGCAGTTCCGGCGGCTCTGGCGGCAGCGGCGGGGGCGGGGGCGGAAGCTCCGGCCTCGACCTCGACACCCCCAGCATCACCGACGGGTCGAACAAGCTGACGGACACCATCGACGCCAACACCGCAAAGCTTACTGAAATAAACAAGTCCCTCGCCAAGCTGGTCAAGAGCGCAAACGCCCTTGTCCTCAGCGACAACATGGCCGTGAGCAGCCGGGTGGCAGCATCCGGCACAGCGCAGGTCGCCGCTGCGGCCAGTAGCTACCGCGAGGGCGACACCAACATCACCCAGAACATCTATTCCAAGGCCCACACCGCCGCCGACCTCCAGCGCGAAGCCCGCTGGGAGGCCGACCGCGCCAAGGCTCAAAAACGATAAACGCTGAAAGGAGGTCATCCACTCGTGCGCAAAGACCATCTCCGCCTCGTGACAGACGCCGGGGCCGCCCTCGACCTCGGCTGGGACTACGGCATCCCCTACCAGATGGACGGCCTCTCGGGCGTGGACGTCACTCTTCAGACGGCCCAGGGCGTCAACCAGCAGGGTGTGACGGTAGAGGAGCAGAGCGTCGAAGGCGTGGCCCACGAGGTCATCGCAGACTTCTGGGGGCCGGACGGCGAGCGGCAGGCAAATCTGTTTTTGCAAAAGCTCCCCTTCTTTACCTCCGGCACGATGTATTTCGGGGATGCTTATTTCTCCCGGTTCGTGCTCCAAAAGACGCCCTACACCGTCCAGCTCCACCCTTACCCCCGGCTGGACTTCATGCTCTACCGCCCCAAGCCCTACTGGTACAGCCTCGAGAGCCAGAACGCTGTCATGGGCGGCTTCGTGCCGCAGTTCTGCTTCCCGGTCTGCTACGACAGCCACCGGTACAGCGAGTGGCGGCAGAGCTATTTTCTCAACATCCGCAACCCCGGTGCGCTGCCGGTGCCTTTCACCGCGAAGCTCCGCTCCTCGGGTATCGTGGTCAACCCAGCCATCCGCAACAGCGTCACCGGGGAGCATATCGGCTTTGACACCACCCTGAACAAGGGGGACGTGCTGGAGATCTACCGCACCACCACCGACCGTCTGGCCGTCAAGCTCATCTCCGGCGGCGTGGAGACCAACGCCTTCGCCCTGCTGGACGAGGACAGCGACCTCATGGAGCTGCACCCCGGCGATAACGTCCTCACCGCCGACGCCGCCAGCGGCAGGGAGGGCTTGCAGGCGTCCATCTCCTTCTACCCGATGGTGGTGGGCATCCTGCCGGAGGTGATGAAATGACATTCGACGTCTTGGATGAAACGACCCTCGCCCGCCTCGGGAATATCGACGTATGGGTGTCGGTGTACTGGGATGAGCCCTACAACTCCGAAGGCAGCTTCACTCTGGAAGTCCGCCCCACCGAGGAGAACCTCTCGCTCCTGCGGGAGGGCCGCTGGCTCGTCCGCACCGACGCCGCGACCCGTGTACCCATGCGCATCTGTCACCGGAGCAATGAGAACGAGGACGCGAATCTGGTCGTCACCGGCTACCCGGCCACGTGGATCTACACCAAGCGGGTCTCCGCATCGGCCATCAAGAACGAGAATGCCGAGGCCGCCATGCTGGCCCTCGCCAAGTCTGCCGCCCCGTGGCCGAAGCTGGAGGTGGCCGAGGCCAAGGGCTTCGACACCACTTTTGAGCAGCAGACCTCGGGGAATACCCTCTTCGACTACTTCAAGACGGTGGGTGCAGCCTGCGACCTGGGCTTCCGGGTCGTCCTCATGGGTAAAAACAGCGCAAAAAAACTCATGTTCGAGGTGTTCCGCCCCACGGCAGACCCCAACAACCGCTTTTCGACCAAGTGGGGCAGCCTGCGGGAGGCCGCCTGGGCCTTCGGCGACACCGGCTATGCCAACGTGGCCCTCGTGTTGGGGGCGGGCGAAGGCAAAGACCGGGCCATGGTCTGGGTGGGCGACACCGATGCCGCCGGAGCCCAGCGCCGGGAGATGATCGTGGACGCCCGGGACATCCAGCCCGAGGACGGCGAGACCGTCAAAAGCGACAGCTACCTCAAGAAGCTGGCTGATCGGGGCGCATCGAAGCTCCTCGAACAGCTCCGCACCGGCAGCATCGAGATGACGCTGGACGCCGACGGCCTCGAGCCGGGCGACGTCTGCTTCTGCTCCCTGCCGGAACTCGGTTACAAGGCCACCGTCCGGGTGGCCGACATCATCATTCAGAGCCAGACCGACGGCACCACCCGCACCGCGCGGCTGGGTACACCCGTCTGGCACAAGATCTAGGAGGCGATAGCTTGAGCTCCCCCGGAATTATTACCTACCCGCTGGGCGGCATCACCTATGACGCCGAGGATGCTGCGGCCTACTTTGCCGGGCGCACCAGCGGCGTTTACAGCACCGACATTGATTTCGCGGTGGCTGCTGCCGCCGATGGCAACACCGACCTCACCGTCAGCGCGGGGCAGGCGTGGATGCACGTCAGCCGGTGGGTGGGCCTCAGCGTCACCATGCGGGAGGCCCAGACCCTCACGCTGCCCCTCGCGGACAGCGCTCTGCCCCGCATCGACCGCGTCGTGCTCCGGTACGACGCTACCAGCCGCAGCACCTCGCTGCAGGTGCTGCAGGGCGCGCCGTCCTCCGAGCCGGCAGGCCCGGACCTCTCCCGCACCGAGATGGTCTATGACCTCTGCCTCGCCGAGGTCTCCCGCCCGGCGGGCCAGACCTCCGTCTCCACCGCCGACCTCACCGACACCCGCACCGACGAAGCCCTCTGCGGCCTCATGCGGGACGGCGTCACCGGCATCCCCATGGACGAGCTGGGCCAGCAGGCATTGGCCAAGGCCAAAGAGACCGCCAAGCTTTGCGACAAGCTGCTGGCCAGTTACACCGGTGGCTATCTGGGCATCTGGCCCGTGACCCTGACGGCGGACGGCTGGGCCGAATGCACCGACGTGCCCGGCTACGCCTACAAGCAGACGGCAGAGCTTCGGGCGGCGAGAGAGGCAAACGTCCCCTCCGCCGTACCCACCCCGGAGACCTTCACCGTGGCGGTGGCGGCGGGGCTTGCAGGCGTCTGCGAGACGAAAGACGGCACGATCACCTTCTGGGCCGAGAACGTCCCGGAGGGCGGCATCCAGATGCAGGTGGAGCTGCTGGGACCCTCGGCCTCGACTGCTGACACCGGAGAGGACACCCTGGGCGACACCACCCTCGGGGACACGACTTTGTAACGGAGGCAAACGAAAAATGAAGTATGTGAAACAGCATTTCGTCACCGGCATGAAGGTCAGCCTGCCCGACGTGCTCAACCGGATGGAGGACGGCATCGCAGCCGCCTGCGGCGCGGCGGTGGAGGGCATCGGCAGCGTGACCACCGGCGACGCCCCGGCGGCCAGCATCCGGGGCGGCAGGCTCAGCCTGACCCTGCCCAAGGGCGAGCAGGGGCCGCAGGGCGACCCCGGCGAGGGCCTGAGTGACAACGCCAAGGCCCTGTTGCTCTCCCTGTTGGCCGGCACGGCCCTCGACAGGGACGCCGCTCTCGCTGCCCTGCGGGAGGAGTGGGGCGTGGCCGACCGGAGCACGGACACCGAGACCGCCGCTGCCGGGGCAGACACAGAGGCCGCCTCCGCCGAAAGGGGGGCTTGAGGATGGCGCTGGGAAGTGTGGCTGTCAGCGGCGGCATGAGCAAGAAAGCGAAAGAGAGGTTGATGTATATGGACGGTAAGCTGGTTTGGAGCACGGCAATGGGCTCCTCGGGCGGCACGAGCGCAAAGGCTCCGGATACGGTGGACTATCTGGTGGTCAAGCCTGTGTCCAGTAATTATTCGGAGAATTTGACTAATCAAGGCCTGACGAGTCCCGGTGCCACCGAGGTAAGAGTCGCGCGGGGTGGCTCTGCCGCGACCAATATTTTGCAATACAATGGCAGTTATACGCTTACGAAATACGTTACCGTCACGTTCGCAAGCGATGGCACCATTCGGCTCTCGTACCCCTGCAACTCTCTCAATGGCTGCATCTCTGTCGAGGGGTATCAGTACCTCTGACAAAACAAAAAGCAGCCCCCGGGGTGGGGCTGCTCAAAAGAAAGGTCGTGTTCTCTATCGCTATCAAAGAATATTCCATGTCCCGGGACTCCACCCGGCAGCTCTCACCCAGCTTCAAGGTGCGGGAGTTCGGCTGCAAGGGCAGCGACGTCGTGCTCCTCGACGAGGAGCTGGTGGTGCTGCTCCAGTGCATCCGGGAGCACTTCGGCAAGCCGGTGCATATCACCAGCGGCTACCGCACCGCCGCCCACAACGCCGCCGTCGGCGGCAGCAAGTCCAGCCAGCACCTGCTGGGCCGGGCAGCGGACTTCTACGTTGAGGGCGTGGAAGTGGCCACCGTGGCCGCCTACGCCGAGACCCTGCTGCCCTCCCGGGGCGGCATCGGGCGCTACCCGAAGGACGCAAAGCACCCCACCCGCAAGACCGGCTGGGTGCACATCGACACCCGGGCGAATAAGAGCCGGTGGACCATGTAAAGGAGTGAAGAAAATGAAGGATACCATTTGCACCGTCATCGGCCTCATCGGCGGTGTCATTGCCTCGCTGTTCGGTGGCTGGGACACTGCCCTGCAGACGCTGGTCATCTTTATGGCCATCGACTACATCACCGGTCTGGTGGTGGCGGGCGTGTTCCACGCCAGCCCCAAGACCAAGACCGGCGCGCTGGAAAGCAAGGCTGGCTGGAAGGGCCTCATCCGCAAGGGTGAGACGCTGCTCATCGTGCTGGTGGCCTGCCAGCTTGATGCTGTCATCGGCGGCAGCTTCGTCCGCGACGCGGCGATCATCGGCTTTTCGGCCAACGAGGCCATCTCCATCGTCGAGAATGCCGGCCTGATGGGTCTGCCCATCCCCGCAGCCATCACCAAAGCCATCGACATCCTCAAGCAGCGGGCCGAGACGCCCGAGAAAGGCAAGGACTGATATGAAAAAGAAGATCTCCGCCGGCACCCTGACCCGCACTGCTGTGCTGGGCCTCGCCCTGACAAATCAGCTGCTCAGTGCAGCGGGCAAGCCTTTGCTGCCCATCGACAATGCCCAGCTCGAACAGATGATCTCCACCGGCTTCACCGTCGGTGCAGCACTGGCCGCATGGTGGAAGAACAACAGCTTCACCCCTGAGGCCATCGAGGCGGATGCATTCATGGCAAGGATGAAAAAGAGAGTGGGGTGAGAGCTGTATAGTTTAATAATGCCTCCTTCAAAATTTTTTTGAAGGGGACATTATTATATGGTATGGAAAAGAAATGAGGTAATGAAGCAAGAAAACCGCCTGGATTCTGACGAATCTAGGCGGTTTTTGGTGGAGCGGGCAATGGGAATCGAACCCACCTCCTCAGCTTGGAAGGCTGATATACTAGCCGATGTACGATGCCCGCATATTCTGTTTTGCCGGGATGCAAGCAGTATTATAGCATGATTCGCGGCAAATGTCCAGCATTTTTTGCCCAAAGTGCAGAAGGAGAAGAAACCTTTGCCGATGAGCTGGCGTTTGCCTGTTTACTTTGGAGCAGTTTTATTGTAAAATAGATAAGAGATAAAATCGGCGGCGCACAGCGCGGCCAAATCTGATACAGGTGGTGTATGTTATTATGGCATTGAAATATCAGCGTATCCTTCTGAAGATCAGCGGCGAGGCCCTCGGCGGCGAAAAGGGGACCGGTTTCGACGAGCCGACCATGGACGCGATCTGCGGCGGCGTAAAGAAGGCCCATGAGCTGGGCGTTCAGATCGGCATCGTCGTGGGCGGCGGCAACTTCTGGCGCGGCCGTTCCAGCGGCAGGATGGAGCGTACGCTGGCCGACAAGATCGGTATGCTGGCAACGGTGATGAACGCTCTGGCTGTCTCCGACAAGCTGGAGCAGCTGGGTGTGCCGACCGAGGTGTTCACCTCCATCACCATGCCGCAGGTGGCCCCGGCCTTCACCCGCAAGGACGCTCTCCGCGCAATGGACGAGGGCAAGATCGCCATCTTCGGCGGCGGTACGGGCAACCCCTTCTTCTCCACCGACACGACCACTGCCCTGCGCGCCGTTGAGGTGAGCGCAGACATCATGTTCAAGGCCACGATGGTGGACGGCGTCTATGACAAGGACCCCCACAAGTACCCCGACGCCAAGAAGTACGAGACCCTTACCTTTACCAAGGTGCTGGAAGACCGTCTGGCTGTTATGGACGGCACTGCCGCCACCCTCTGCCGGGACAACAAGCTCCCCATCCTCGTGTTCGATCTGGCCGACCCCGACAACATCGCCCGCGCTGTGCAGGGTGAGAATGTGGGTACACTGGTCTACGAGGGCTGAGCATACCGCCCCGCTTCCGACAATAGAATATCCCAGACGCCTTTTCGCGGCTGGTGAGAATTGATAACAAACAGGAGACAAGGACAATGAGCAGCAACACCAAGGCATTCGAAGAAAAGATGAAGAGCGCAGTCGAGCATCTGGAGCGCGAGCTGAAGACCGTGCGCGCAGGCCGCGCCAACCCCGGCGTTCTGGACAAGGTGACCGTGGATTACTACGGTTCTCCCACGCCCATCCAGCAGGTGGCTTCTGTGGCTGTCAGCGAGGCCCGCACCCTGACCATCACCCCGTGGGACCGCACCCTGCTGCGCGCCATCAGCAAGGCCATCCTGGCCAGCGATGTGGGCATCAACCCCATTGATGATGGCCAGACCATCCGTCTGAACTTCCCGGCTCCCACCGAGGAGCGCCGCAAGCAGCTGGCCAAGGAAGTCTCCAAGATGGGCGAGGAGGCAAAGGTCGCCGTCCGCAACGTCCGCCGTGACGCCATGGATAAGGCCAAGGCCATGAAGAAGGCCGGTGAGCTGACCGAGGACACCCAGAAGACCATGGAAGAAGAGGTCCAGAAGCTGACCGACAAGTATATCAAGAACATCGACGCAGCCGTTGAGGAAAAGCAGAAGGAGATCATGTCCGTCTGATCGCCGCGGCGAAACGAAACGTGTGAGGTGCCGTGCGCTGGAACGAGTGCGCGGCACTTTTTGCCGGAACCGGGGCAGGGAACACCCCACCCCGCAAACGCAGGAGAATGATTATGAACCATCCCAAAGAATTTGCCGAGGGCCTTTCCATCGGCATCATCATGGACGGCAATGGCCGCTGGGCCAAGCAGCGGGGCCTGCCCCGCACCGCGGGCCACAAAAAGGGTGCCGCCGTGTTTCAGGATATCGCCAACTACTGCGAAGAGCTGGGCGTTTCGTCCGTGACCTTCTACGCCTTCTCCACCGAGAACTGGAAGCGCCCGCTGGAAGAGGTCTCCGCCATTATGAAGCTGTTCGGCGAGTATCTGCTCAAGGGCTTCAACTATAAGGACCGCAACATTCGCATCAAGTTCCTGGGCGACCGGGCCGCGCTGGACCAAAAGCTCCAGAAGCTGATGAATGAGCTGGAGGAGGACTCCGCCGCCAAGACCGGCATGACCCTGAACATTGCCGTGAACTACGGCGGCCGCCCCGAGATCGTGCGGGCCGCCCGACAGCTGGCCCAGCAGGTGGCAGAGGGCACCCTCAAGCCCGAGGACATCACCGAAGAGATGATGAGCGACCACATGTATACCGCCGGCCAGAAGGACCCGGATTTCATCCTGCGTCCCTCGGGCGAGAAGCGCCTTTCCAACTTCATGCTCTGGCAGGCCGCCTACGCCGAACTGGTGGAGATGGATGTGCTCTGGCCTGATTTCACCCGGGATGACCTGGATGCCGCCATCACGGAGTTCAACAAGCGCTCCCGCCGGTTTGGCGGCATCTGACCCTTGCAATTCCCAAAAGGAGAAATTTGAATGAAAACTCGTATCATAACCGCAATTGTGGGCATCCTCGTCCTGATCGGGGTGCTGTTCACCTTTGACACGTTAGTGTTCAATTTTGTCATTGCCGCCATTACCCTGATCGCCATCCACGAGGTCTTCAAGGCCCTGGGCTTTGGCAGAAAGGAATGGCCCATGTACGCCGTGTTCGTGCCCTACACCCTGCTGATCATGCTGTCCAGCTATCAGGTGTGGCGGCGGCTGGTCATGCCGGCCTCCTTTTTGATGGTGCTGTTCTTCGGCATCTATCTGGTGGTGCGCAACGCACAGGTGGATTTTGCAAAAGCCAGCGGTCTGGTGATGTTTTCCGGCATCGTGATCTTCTGCTTCTACTCCTTTATCCGTTTGAAGGAGCTGCTGCCGGTGGAGACCTACGGCTATGACGCAATGTTCTTTATTCTGCTCATCCTCTGCTTTGCCTGGGGCGGCGATACCTGCGCCTACTTTGCAGGCAGAGCCTTTGGCAAGCACAAACTCTGCCCCGTGGTCAGCCCCAAAAAGACCGTGGAGGGAGCCATTGGCGGCGTGCTGGGCACCATGGTGTTCGGCGTGATCGCCACCGTCATCTACTCCATTGCGGCCAACCGGATGGAGGCGTTCACCCGCACCAACATCGGCGTTTCCATGTACCTGATCATTGCCCTGCTGGCCTGCGTGGCCGCTGTGCTGGGCATCTACGGCGATCTGTTCGCCAGCGTGGTCAAGCGCCAGTGCGGCATCAAGGATTACGGCACCATCTTCCCGGGCCACGGCGGCATTCTGGACCGCTTCGACAGCGTCATGTTCATTGCGCCGTTCGTCACCATGGTGGTCATCGCTGTTTTCTATCACTGAATGCAGGAGGTAGCTTATGTCTAAAAAAATCACGCTGCTGGGTTCTACCGGTTCCATCGGCACCCAGAGCCTGGATGTCATCCGTGCCCAGGGGTATGAGGTGTTCGGCCTTTCCGCCCACAGCCATGTGGAGAAGATCCTGGAGCAGATCGAGGAGTTCCACCCCCGGTATGTCTGCATGACCGACCCTGATGCCGCCGCCCGGCTGGACGCGGCTCTGGCGGGCCGTGCCAATGCCCCCCGGCTGCTGACCGGCCCCGAGGGCCTGAAGGAGCTGGCCGCCATGGACGGCCCCGATGTGGTGCTGAACAGTGTGGTGGGCATCGCCGGTCTGGGTGCCAGCCTGACCGCCATTGAGAGCGGCCATGATCTGGCCCTTGCCAACAAGGAGAGCCTTGTTACGGGCGGTCACCTGGTGACCCAGGCCGTGGCAAAGCACGGCGTGAAGCTGCTGCCTGTGGACAGCGAGCACTCCGCCATCTTCCAGTGCCTGCAGGACAAGGAGAGCGCCAAGAGCCTGACCAAGATCCTGCTCACGGCCTCCGGCGGCCCCTTCTTCGGCATGAAGACCGAGGAGCTGCGGGGCAAGACCAAGGCCGATGCCCTCAAGCACCCCAACTGGAACATGGGTGCCAAGATCACCATTGATTCTGCCACCCTGATGAACAAGGGCCTGGAGCTGATCGAGGCGGTCTGGCTGTTCGGCCTGCCCCCCGAGAAGATCCAGATCGTGGTGCAGCGCCAGAGCATTGTCCACTCTGCCGTGCAGTACAGCGATAACTCCATCATCGCCCAGCTGGGCGTGCCCGATATGCGCATCCCCATCCAGTACGCCCTGACCTACCCGGCCCGTGTGCCCGGTGTGGTGCCCGAGCTGGACTTTACCACCCTGAAGCTGCTGACCTTCGATGTGGCCGACGAGGAGACCTTCCGCTGCCTGGCTGCCTGCAAAAAGGCCATCAAGAAGGGCGGTCTGGGCCCCTGCGCCGCCAACGGTGCCAACGAGGAGGCGGTCAGGCTCTTCCTCGAGGATAAAATCGGCTTCCTCGATATCGGCCGACTGGTGGAGGCTGTTGTGGACAGCGACAGCTTTGGCGGCGATTACACCCTGGCCGATGTGTATGAGTGCGACAAGATGGCCCGCGCCTTTGTGAGAGCGCACCTGTAAGGAGAACTGATGTCTTTTATTGTCACCTTTATTGCTGCGGTGTTCGTGTTCAGCGCCGTGATCGCCATCCATGAGTTCGGCCACTTCATGGTGGCAAAGCTCTGTGGCGTGCAGGTCAACGAGTTCTCCATCGGCATGGGGCCGGTGCTGTGGAAGCGGGTGCGCAAGGGCACCCAGTACAGCATCCGCGCCCTGCCCGTGGGCGGCTTTGTGGCGCTGGAAGGGGAGGAAAGCCCTGAGAGCAAACAGGCGGAGGAACGGTCAAACCCCTCAGCCGCCGATGGCGGCAGCTCCCCTGATAGGGGAGCCCTTGGCATAGCGGAGACTTCCCCCGAGGAGGAAAAGCCTGCTGGTATTCCTCTGAATGAGGCCCCTGTCTGGCAGCGGGCCCTCATCATGCTGGCGGGTGCCGGGATGAACTTTGTGCTGGGCTTTGTGGTCATGGCCATCCTCATCACGGCCCAGAGCGAGCCCATCACCAGCAAGGTCCTCTATCAGGTGGAGGAAAACGCCCTCTGCGGCCAGACCGGCCTGCAGGCAGGGGATAAGATCCTTGCGGTAAACGGCCGCCGCTGCTTTGTGGCAAACGATATCCTCTATGAGCTGATGCGCACGGAGGACTACACCGCCGATTTCACCGTTCTGCGGGACGGCAAAAAGGTGGAGCTGCCCGGTGTGCAGTTCGACACCTGGCAGGATGACAAGGGCGAGACCCACATGAGCCTGGGCTTTACGGTCTACGGCATCAAAAAAACACCGCTGAACGTGCTGAAAGAGGCGGGCAACAGTGTGCTCTACTACGGGCGCATCATCTTTGCCTCCCTCTCCGACCTGCTGCGGGGGCGGGAGAGCATCAACGACCTCTCCGGCCCGGTGGGCATCGTAACGGCCATCGGGCAGGCCGCCAGCTACGGTTGGCAGGACCTGCTGGAGCTGCTGGTGCTCATCACCGTGAACCTGGGCATCTTCAACCTGCTGCCCTTCCCGGCGCTGGACGGCGGCAAAGTGGTGTTCCTGCTCATTGAGGGCGTGACCGGCCATGCCGTGCCCGAAAAGATCCAGAGCGGCCTGACCGTGGCAGCCTTTGCGCTGCTGTTCGGGCTGATGATTTTTGCAACTTACAACGATATCCTCCGGCTCATTACCGGGGCAATGTGATACGGAAAGGAAAACGACCATGCGGCAGCTGAAACGAGAAGTAAAGATCGGCAATGTGACCATTGGCGGCAACAACCCCATTGCGGTGCAGACCATGCTGAATGTCCCCGTGGAGGACATTGAGGGCAACGTTGCCCAGGCAAAGCGCTGTGAGGCGGCGGGCTGCCAGATCCTGCGTGTGACCTGCCCCAGCGCGGCGGATGCCAAGTGCATCGAGGCCGTGAAGAACGCGGTGAACATCCCCATCGTGGCAGATATCCACTTTGACTACAAGGCAGCGCTGGCCTGCGCCGACGTTGGTGTGGACAAGATCCGCATCAACCCCGGCAACATCGGCGACGACGACCGGGTCAAGGCCGTGGTGCAGGCCTGCCAGCAGAAGAACATCCCCATCCGCATCGGCGTGAACGGCGGCAGCCTGGAAAAGCACATCCTGGCAAAGTACGGCGCGCCCGTGCCCGAGGCTATGGTGGAGAGCGCCCTGTACCATGTCCGCCTGCTGGAGAAGTTCGATTTCAACAACATCGTCATCTCCATCAAGAACTCCAACGTGCCCCGCATGATGGAGGCCTACCGCCAGCTGAGCGCTGTGACCGATTACCCCCTGCATGTGGGCGTGACCGAGGCCGGTACTTACCAGATGGGCCTGCTCAAGAGCGGCATGGGCATCGGCGGGATGCTGCTGG
>ERZ840407.405-NODE-405-length-34278-cov-282.299565_pt1 | contig 34278 bp, 30 predicted proteins | sample MGYA00519877_ERZ840407 | MGnify/ENA primary metagenome ERZ840407 (study PRJEB31850, sample SAMEA3708875) | human gut metagenome | biome: human gut; feature: human-associated habitat; material: faeces | place: China | collected 2014 ...
AAGTGTCATTTTGAGCTATAGTATATATAAATATTTATTTATATATACTATAGGGTTTTTTTCTCCCCCGAAAATGAAAATGACCCTTAATGACCTTGACCCTTAATGACACTCTTGATGATTTCATATTTATAAAAATGATAGGGGCGTAAGTGCTATTTAATATATTGGTTATAAGGTAGTTATGTCTATGTTGTTGTATGTGTACTCTAACTTTTGTGTATAACAAAAATCAACATATTAAGTCTAAGTTATAAGCTGTTGTACTGCTTAATTCTACTACTTTATCTTTCCTTTATTGTCGATTTTTGTCAAAAATACCTACCTTCTGAGCGCATTTTAGGATCTGAGGAGGGGCATTTTTCACTCCTAGAAGAGGGCTAAACATCTTCCAAAACCTCTTATTTTGCATTTTATCTTCTGAAAATGCAAAAAACTGCTGATTTTCGCATCATTTCATTTCCTGCTCATAAGAGTAAGGAATATTTACATCTTTCTGAAGTTTTATATGTAGTTCAGATATTAACTAGCGACTTCAAAACTCCTTGTTTAGTGCAGAATCCTAGTATAATGACATTATCCTATTGTATGGTAACCATTATTTACATAATCTGCTTTTTCCCATTTCGCAGTCTAAGGGGTTAAAATCCCTTTAGAAAGTCTTTTTCTACATTTTTGTGTTAATATTTATAATAAAATGTAGATGTTTCGCAATTATTTTGTACCTTTGAAGGCAATTCTGCTATAAAAAGCAGGCTATAAATATAAAATTTAATATATAAGGAAATGACAGAACAGCAAAAACAAGCAATTATAGAAAGTGGAAAGCAATATTTCCGTTCTATTATCATTCCTAATCATTTGAAGAATCTGAATAAGCTTCATCTGAGTAGCTTTGATATAAATCCGTTTCTAATCAACTATCTTGCAGCATTCTTATGTGGCAATACTCAACCAACTAGTTTGGCAAAAGCTCTAGTTTATCCACGTATTCTTGGAACAAGCCTCAATACTAGTTTCGGACAAAATGTCCAGGTGTTTATTTCCCAGCTTCAGGAAGTTGTTGGTGGTGCTTCTGGTATTGATGGTATAGATATTGAATTTATTGATGCAATCGATGGACGTCGCAAATACTGTCAGTGTAAGGCGGGTCCAAAAACAATAAACAAGGATGATATTACTACCATTCTAAGTCACTTCAAATACCTCATGAACAAGTCTAGACTAGATAGAATGGGATTGCAGTTTGATGATCTTGTTGTAGGCGTTTTATATGGTGCAAAAGAAAACTTATCAGCTTTTTACAAGGCAATAGATACACATTATCCTGTTTTGTGTGGTTCTGAATTTTGGATGCATCTTACTGGTGATAAAGACTTTTATCATCGATTAGCAAAGGCTTTTGGTGAGGTTGTGGACGAAGATGGAATTGATGGAAGTGCTCTTATCCTTGCCAAAGTAGAAGAAATTGCAGAAGAAATTAGACAGAAAGGTAGTTTATAATAATGGCATTTATATCAGAGAATAATTTAGCAGCCCTTATTGGAACCTCCAATCGTACGGTTCAAACATGGGGTAAAAATGGACTTTATCCGCTTCATCAACAAAATGGTGCTTGGGGATTTGACATGGAAGAACTCAAGTCAATTCCTGAAGTGGAAGCCATGCTCCAAAGTAATTGGGAGGCAGAATCTGCTGTGACACCAGTACGCCAATTCAATTCTATTGAACTTTTTGCTGGTGGAGGCGGACTGGCTTTGGGAATGTCGTTGGCTGGTTTCCACCACGTATTGCTGAATGAGTTTGAAACTGCAGCCTGCAAAACTCTAAAAACAAATAAACCCGAATGGAATGTGATTGAGGGTGATGTTCGCCATATTGACTTTACTCCTTTAAGGGGTAAAATTGATTTTCTTTCAGGTGGTTTCCCATGTCAGGCATTTTCGTATGCAGGAAAAGGGGCAGGATTCAACGATACTAGAGGTACTTTATTCTTTGAACTAGCCCGAGCCGTAAAAGAAATTCAGCCGAAAGTCTTTATGGGAGAAAATGTTAAAGGTTTAATCTCTCATGAAAATGGGCGAACATTTGAAACAATAAAAAATACAATTGCAGAATTAGGTTACACACTTGTTGAGCCTCGTGTCTTGCGTGCTATTATGTATCAAGTACCCCAGAAACGTGAGAGATTGATTCTTATAGCTATTCGTAATGATATTGCACAAAATGTAGAGTTTCATTGGCCTACTCCTTATCATGAAGTGTTAACTCTTCGTGATGCTCTCTATAAAAGTGTGATTTATGAGAATGATGTTCCTGTTTCTGAGGGTGCCCAATATCCTGAGAAGAAAAAGCGTGTTTTGGCAATGGTTCCCCAAGGTGGTGATTGGCGAAATCTGCCAGAAGAAGTTGCCAAAGATTATATGGGTGGAAGTTGGTTGCTTGGTGGCGGAAAAACGGGTATGGCTAGAAGACTGTCACTTGATGAGCCTTCTTTAACACTAACATGCTCTCCATGCCAAAAACAAACAGAGCGTTGCCATCCTTTAGAAACACGCCCATTAAGCGTTCGTGAATATGCACGTATCCAGACATTCCCTGATAATTGGGTTTTTCAAGGGAGTATGAGTGATAAATATAAGCAAATAGGAAATGCTGTCCCTGTTAATTTAGCGTGGGCAGTAGGTCGTTCTCTAATTCGGCTCTTCAATGATATTCAGAGAATCATGCCAGAGAATACACAGAATTGTACAGAAGCTGTTAGAGAGATTATGCACAAACAGTCACTATTAGAAGTTGTAAAAGATCACAATACGCAGACTTCAACAGTTACGAATAAGTATCACGAGCTCAACTTCCTTGACCTTTTCGACCAGTATGCACTCAATAGTATTACTGACAATAGTATGGTGCACGATGATATTAATTGGGAGAAATATGGTGGAAAGCCGCAGCAGGCAGCTATGGTGGAAGAAACCAAGAATGTACTCATTTCGCTGGTAAAGAAAGACAACGAGAAGATGTTTCTTGACGGCTCTGCCACCATCTACTATACAGGCAAGAAATTCCCTACATCGGTGGCTCTCAACAAGCTTTTCTACTTCATGCCTTATATAAAAGGTAAGGGTGTACGTGATTTATTCTTCATCAAAATAGCCCGTCTGGGTTATCGTAAGGAAGGAACAGCAGAAGAAGACAGAAATGATCTACGACTGGTGTTTGAAGTGGAGTTTGTAAAGCAGCTCTTCGATGACTATAAGCCTGTAGAATTGAAAATTTGGCAAACTTTTACTGATACAACCGTTGATAAACTTATAAACAAATAAATAAACTTTGAAGACCATGTCTGGATTTGCAATTTACAACTACAATTTCTTACGCATCATAAGACCTAACGAAGAATATCAACTTGAGTTCCCCGACTGGGTAAAAGTAAATGTGCAAGAATCATTTGAAAATCGCCAGCAATTGCTTGAAGAGCTTTTGCTGGCTGATTTCGAGAAACCATTCCCGTTTGAGAATGCCAGAAAGAAACCATACTGGCACAAACAAATAGTGAAACCACAAGATAATGTCTATGTGATGCGTGTGGCAAATGTTACAAACGTAACGATTACCGACGAACACCTGAAGTCTCAAAAATATGCTGATTATAGAAATTGTCTGGTCATCATCGACAATCGCCCAGGAATCCAACGCATCGCCATAGAGCGAAAATCTACGGCTTTCAGCCATACAAAAACTGTGGCTAATATTCTCGAAGCATCCTTCTGCAAACTGCTGAAGAGTAAACTGTTGAAGGTTGAACTATCTGCGGTTTACAGTTCGAATGTGTTTTGGGATATGCTGAAAAAATATCCTAATGGCTTCAGTAAAGTGACTTTTCATTTCCCTCATCTCAATTTAGATCGTCTGACCAAAGTGATGGATAAATATCTCAAAACTGCCCGTGAGGATTGGGATAGTGATCTTGATTTTACATTCGGTGCAAACGAAGGTGGTGCGGTAAAAATCGATCCGGAGAATTCGCGCCAGACTGCACTTATAGCAGGCGCATCAGGAGCGGGAGCATGGATAAAGATGCTTCCAAATGGTGAAAAGGGAAAGGCTATATTATGCGGCAAAGACCAATTCGTGGTGCGTGAACTCGATTCTGAGGTGTTTAATAATCTGGTAATCGGAGCACAGCCGATTCCTGGCATGGGACAATCAGCTATGGATAAGGTGAAGGTTTTTATGAAGGATATGCCGGATACATTTACTCATTAAGCTGATTAAGGGATGGAAAGGTTTGAACGTTTTTCGGAGGAGAGACTTACCTCCTTACGTGCCCGTTATAGGGGCGATGATTTGTTTAGAACTTGGACATGGATTCTCTGTTTGCTTGAGCAACAACTGAACGGTCTAAATGCTGTAGAAGTATGGAGTGAAACGGAAATGATTCGCCAGAAACTGTCTGCAATCAAGGAACATCGTGATAATGAGGTAGAATTTCTCTATGGCGAACTAAAGAATCGGCATCAGTCAGAAAAAACCGCTGTCATCATTCTTACTGTACTCTTCACTCAAATGTGTGATGCAGAATCCAGTAAGGGGGATGATGCTGCTGTGCAAAATCCGAATCGAGCTGTGTGTTCGGTCTTGGCTCATCTTCTGATGAATCCGAAAATAAGATCTTTCACTGAGAAGTTGATCAAGGCATTCAAGCATCGTCGCTACGATAACGAGGGAAATAAGATTGTTTTGCCCATAACAGACTATATGGAGGTTAAATCTCCTTTGGAATTGATGGACGAAGAAGCTAAGGTAAAAGTGGAGAGATGGGTAGAAGAGATAGAGAAACTCACACTGGGAATCAGAGGCTTTCTGAATATAGACTGGACAGCTTACGATACTATTTGGAGGAATATTTGTGCTGAACAAGAAATTTCCCTTTTGCTCAAAAAGGAACAACCACGAAACAATAAATGGGGATTTAATCTGAAACTGGTAGCAAATGTTCTGGGCATATTGCATGTTACTCCTTATGGTGATGGTTTCGTGTTAGCAGGAAGTATCCAAACAATCAGCGATGCTGTAGGAGTGAACGTGAGAGCCTATATTGGAAACCATGCCGATTTTGGATCCAGTAATACTACTTTAACCAAAGAAATGCATGCTAAAATAAAGCAATTCATATTATCTGCAATCGGATAAAAGCAGCTATTACAGATAAAGATAATGAGGGCGTTGATGGAATAGTTCTGTCAGCGCCCTCTTTCTGTCTGATTACCAGCAGATAAGCAGCTGATAAGAAATAGCCTCCTTATTTTTTTATGCGTATTTTTATCTACAGACTTATATTCTTATCTTTGCGCTCGGATTTGGGAATCAGTTTCTCATTTCCGAGTTTTTTTATTTTAGTATTAACCTGAGCGGAGGCGGGGAACCTCACAACGTGATTGAAGATGGCCATCGGGAATCCACGGCTTCTCTCGCAAACCGATCAGGAATCATGGCAGAAAAAAAACATCAGCTTACGGCTCTGGGCATTGCCTATGAAGCCGTCATCAAGTTGGGCTATACGCATAGCAAACTGGTGAATCTCAATGAGGGCGTTAACTTCCATACTCTAAGAAATATCAGAGATGAGAAGAAAGTGAAGAAAGTGACGGAACGATTCTATCTGAAACTTTTCTTCGACTTAATTAATAAGGAATATAATCGGCGTATTACCAGTGGCGCCAATGGAGCAGTCAGCCTGCTTGTCGTGATGAAAAATATCCTTGAAGCTGAGCTGAAATAGACAGAAAAGAGAAAAGCAGTGGAAAGATGAGGGGGGATTCTTCCACCAACTGTTCCAGCGCATTCAAAGACTTCTTATCTTTGCACCAGCTTTCAGCAAGATCGGAGTTGGAACTAATGAGCCTTGAACGGAAGGCGAGGTCTTGCAGTTAATAGATTATGAACATACTAACGAGAGTGGTGCAGCAGGGCGAGGCGTTCGCTGTACAGAGTCAGAAAAGTGAGAACGGACAGATGATGAAATGTAACATCGTTCTCCAGGAGATGGGCGGCAAGTATGAGAACCAGTACGCTGCGGCAATGTTGGGCAATATGGCGCAATGTAAGTATGCTCCGGGCGAGCTGGTGGCGGTAACGCTCCGGTTCACTACCCATGAGCACAATGGTCAGGTTTATCAGGATATTCTGGTTACGGACATTGAAAAGGTAAAAGGGTAAAAAAGTAAAAAGGTAAAAAGGGAGGCTTCGCTTGGAGACTTATTGCGGAGATTCTTAGTTATTTACTGAGTTGAAACTGAGGAGGATTTTCCATGGTAAAGCGCGCAACAATCCGGATGTTTCTTCTCCTAAAATTCAATTCAGATTATGAGTAAGAAAGTAAACAAGGTTCAGAACAATGCTCAGAATAATGTTCAGAACCAGCAGGTGAATAATAATGACTGCCAGCATGTGCAGTTGGGTGGAATGGCTTACTATGATGCTAAGCAGTATTTCCTCTTCAGTCCTCAGGAATCGGGGGTGAATAAGGTTCCTCGATTCCGTTCGATGGGCGTGGCTCAGCAAATGCCTGACGGAACGTTTGATTTCGTAGTGCAGCACCGCCTCAGAACTCAGTCGGAACTGATTAAGAAACTGGCGCATGGTCGTGTGAGCAAGACCAAGGACGGAGCTATTCAGCTCACCTTGAAGGTGTTTTGCCATGAGGGAATCAACATCGCCCGAACGCTGGCTGTTGAGGCAGAAGAAGGGGCTGAGGCGGTAGTGGATTACCAACTGAAACATTAGGATTTTTGTATTCAACTTAAAACGATAAGTAGAAACAGATAGATGAGTTGTTATTTAATTAAGGTGGAGAACGGGCACAAGGTTGCCCGCTCCATCACCTCGGAAGAGGAGTATAAGCAGCTGCGTGGAAGCAACGAGCAGAAGGCGAATCTTCGCCTGGCTCGTGCTGGAAACGATGCTGCGAAACGGAGACTGGTACAGTTTAACTACTCCGGCCACTATCCGCAAGGGGTAGTGAAGGGAATGAAACTGCCAAGCGGTGCTTTCGGATTTGATATGGATGAGCCGGAGGCTTTTGCCAAGGCTGCCAAGCTACTGCTGAAGGAACCGGACAAGTACGGACTTCTGATGCTGGAACGCAGTGCACGACAAGGCGGACATGCGGTGTTTGAACGCGAAAAGGGCAAGATGGTTCTGGAGAATCAGGTGAGGATTGCTACGATGCTCAAGTGTGAAATGGATACTTCGGCTCACGACATTAACCGGGTTTATTTCACTACGACATCGGATGACGAAGATTTACTCTTCCTTTCGCCACGGCTCTTCAAGGATGAATATGATGAGGCTGCCGTGGCAGCTGAAGGGAAAGTCCTGGAAGAGCGTGAAAGATACGGACAGGAGGAACTGCCGGAAGGGGCGCACAAGGCAAACAAGCATTATGAGCCTTGGAAGGAAGAAATCAAGAAGAATCCTCAGGGGAGCTTTAAGAGTCAAGAATTAAAGAATTCGAGAATTTCTACTTCTGCTGCTTCTGCCTCTGCTGCGTCAACTGCTGCTTCAACTACTTCTGCTGCTCAGGACAATTATCTCGGGATTCCTTATGGGGAAATCATTAAGAAGTGGTGGCAGATGTATAATGATGGGCAGGAGCCGATGCGCTCCAACCGCAATACGCTGACCTTTGAGCTGGCTGTGAACCTGCGCCACATCTGTGGCTTTGACCGCAATCAGCTGGCTCAGATTATTCCCTGCTACGATGGGTTTCCCGAACAGGAAAAGATGGCTTGCATCAACTCGGCATTGAACGAGAAAATCACGCAAATGCCTAAGCGACTGAAGGATGTGCTCTCTGCCATCCGTCAGGAACGAATGAAGCAAGGAAATGCAGGTGGTGGTTCGGCGGCTGACAATGAGGCGCTGGTAAATGCGCTGGACGAGGCTAACGCCAAGGATGATCTGTTCTATTATAATGCGCTGCCTAAGTTGCCGCAAGGCATTCGGGATTCCATCAGCGCAGTGGGTCCGGCACTGGCACTGCCTGTAATCACAGCCATCTGTCCTGCCATCGGAATGCTCGCAACGGGCGTGAAGGTTTCCGTTCACGGCAAGATGAACTCGCTGAACCTCATCTCCTACATCGCCGGTGATTTTGCATCTGGCAAGGGAAGTATTGACCCCGTGATTGACGCATGGACTTCGGAAGTGAAGGAAATGGACAAAATGTATCAGCAGAAGGAGGATGAATGGCGAGCCAAGAAACGTGCAGCCAAGAACAAGAAGGAGCAGCCGGAAGAGCCGAAACTGCCTGTAAGATGCTTGACACTGAACAATACGGTGGCAAATCTGGCTGAACGACTGGCGAACACAGAAGGCAAGCATGCCTTCTCGTTTACTCCGGAAGCTGACACCGTAGCGCAGAAGTGGAAATCGGCAATGAGCGACTTTTCAGTCATGTTGAGACAGGCTTACGACGGAACAAGCTATGAGCGTGAAGCAAGAAGTGCAGATGCAGTGAATGTTCATATAGACAGACTGTTATGGAACGTGGTGATGTGTGGAACGCCTGATGCGCTCTATCGAGTGGTAAGCAATTATACGGATGGTTTCCAGAGCCGTATCATCGTGGCAAAAACGCCCGATAATACCTTCACTCCACTTTCTGACAACATGTATGTGATGAACGAACGTCAGCGCGACCGCATTATTCAGATAGCTCATCTGCTGCCGCTGATGTCGGGTGAGGTAGTGCTGCCGAAGCTGGAGGAAAAGGGTAGAAAATGGCTGGAACAGATAAGACTGGAAACGATGAAAAATGACGACAAGGTGAAAGCCCGCCAGCGTTTCCGTATCTGTCCAACCACCATGCGAATGATGACCTGCATCATGCTCTGCAAGGTTCTGGAAACGCTGATTCAGAAGCATGGTTTCAATGGAGCCGAGAAACAGCTGAAGGAGTCACCTGATTTGTGGAAGGGAATGCTCGTAAAGACGCAGACACCAGCTATGCTGAATGTATTTGATGTACTGGCTGACTATCAGTTGGATAATGCGCTTTACTTCTTTCGTAGCCGAATAGAAGATGCTTTCTCATCCAAGAATTATTGCAGTCAGTCTGCTTACGACAGAAGTCGCAGAGGTAAGAATGATTCCATCTTTGAGCGGCTGGACGTAACCTTCACCTTCGAACAGGCAGAGCAGCAGAGCATTGCACTTAAGGGAGCAAGTGCCACCCATGAGACGGTAAAACAGATGCTAAAGAACTGGAAACGTCAGGGGTTAATCTGTGTATTACCTGACATGCGCTATCAGAAAGTTTCTCCTACAGTCTAAAGAGAGTGTCATTAAGGGTCAAGGTCATTAAGGGTCATTAAGTTTTTCGGTTCTTAAATCAGCCTTAATGGCCGGCCTTGATCCAATTATTCATTATCAATTATTAATTGTAAATTATCATGAACATCAATATATTCCGCCGTCGCTTCACTCCATGGAGTGTGGATGGCACAATGGTTATAGGTGGCAAGATTTTCTGCGACACCTTAGAACGTCCTAACCGTCATTTGCCAGCAGGACGTTATAAGATTTCTCTCATTCCTACCAAGCAAAAGAAGGTGTCGGAGACAAAGAAGAAAAATAAGTATGAAAGAGGAAAATATGAAATTGTTATCAAGCCTGTTATTCTGTTAAGATCCCATTACGTGCCTCGTACTGTTAGGCGCAGAGCTCGCTTCGTGCCTGGCAACGGTCCGCTACGTCTGAGAAACAAGAGTATCATTCTGGGCAAGTCTCATTATACCGGAATCGTTACGCAATCAGAAGAATGCTATAATGAATTTTGCCAGTTGTTGGATGAGGAATTCAAGAGGATGAAGAAAAAGCATCGATCGTGCAGAATCAATCTGTTTATCAGGGATTGGGGTGTTGACGAAATCCCCCTCAATTATCTGCTTATTTTTCAATAATTAATATTCAATATCATGCGTAAGATAAAGGAAATCATCATTCATTGCAGTGCGACCAAGGAAGGTCGTAACTTCACCGTAGCGGATATTGACCGCTGGCACCGGGAGCGCGGACTGCGCTGCATAGGTTATCATTTCGTGATTTATCGTGACGGCAGCATTCATGTAGGTCGTGCGATAGAGGAGGTCGGCGCCCATTGCAAGGGCCACAATTCTATCAGTATAGGCATTTGCTACATCGGCGGCTTATCAAAGAAAGGCAAGCCGAAGGATACAAGAACCCGAGACCAGAAAGCGGCAATGCGCTCGCTCATCGAGCAGCTGAAGGAGGAATATCCATTAGCCACGATTCATGGTCATAATGAATTTGCCAACAAAGCCTGTCCCTGCTTTAATGTAAAGAAGGAGTGGGGGAAGGAGTAAACAAAAAAAAATAGCGGATCTGTCACAGACCCGCTATTTCCTATCATTTAAAATTTTTAAACAATGTTTATTGTTAATTTTCTTGCCTTATACAATGCCCTGAGCCATCATAGCCTTAGCTACCTTCAGGAAGCCGGCTACGTTTGCACCCTTTACGTAATTTACGTAACCGTCTGGCTCAGTACCATATTTCACGCAGTTAGCGTGAATATCGTTCATGATGTCGTGGAGCTTAGCATCAACCTCCTCACGAGACCACTTCAGACGCTCTGAGTTCTGGCTCATCTCAAGACCTGATACTGCAACACCACCTGCGTTGGCTGCCTTACCTGGAGAGTAGAGAATCTTAGCATCCTGGAATACCTTGATAGCCTCTGGAGTAGTAGGCATGTTAGCACCCTCGCTTACTGCGATTACGCCGTTGGCGATGAGAGCCTTGGCTGCCTCCTCGTTGATTTCGTTCTGAGTAGCTGATGGGAGAGCGATGTCTGCCTTCTCAAACCAAGGCTTAGCACCTGCAACATATTTTACACCATACTTCTCTGCATACTCCTTGATACGGCCACGCTCTACGTTCTTGAGCTCCATGATGTAATCGAGCTTCTCGCGGTCGATTCCGTCTGGGTCGTAGATGTAACCGTCTGAATCTGAACATGTAACTGGCTTAGCACCCAACTGGAGCAACTTCTCCATAGTGTACTGGGCTACATTACCTGAACCTGAAACCAAAACAGTCTTGCCCTTGATGTCAATACCCTTGGTAGCGAGCATGTTGCAGAGGAAGTATACGTTACCGTAACCTGTAGCCTCAGGACGGATCAATGAACCACCGAACTCCTGACCCTTACCGGTCAAGACGCCCTGGAACTGGTGTGTCAACTTCTTGTACATTCCGAAGAGGTAACCTACCTCACGGCCACCTACACCGATGTCACCAGCTGGAACATCCTCGTCTGGACCCATGTGACGGTAAAGCTCTGTCATGAAAGCCTGGCAGAAACGCATTACCTCGTTGTTGCTCTTGCCACGTGGAGAGAAGTCGGAACCACCCTTAGCACCACCCATTGGGAGAGTAGTAAGAGAGTTCTTGAATGTCTGCTCGAAAGCCAAGAACTTCAAAATACCCAAGTTTACTGACTTGTGGTAGCGAAGACCTCCCTTGTAAGGGCCAATCGCGTTGTTGTGCTGTACGCGGTAACCCATGTTAGTCTGTACGTTGCCCTTATCATCTACCCAAGATACGCGGAACTGGATGATGCGGTCTGGAATGCAGAGACGCTCGATGAGGTTTGCCTTCTCAAACTCTGGGTGCTTGTTGTACTCTTCCTCGATAGTACCGAGAACCTGACTAACTGCCTGAATGTACTCAGGCTCATTTGGGAATCTTCTTTGGAGATTCGCGATTACTTCAGATGCTTTCATAATCTTTAATCTTTTATTGTGTTTAAATTCTTATTTTTTATTTCTGCTTGCAAAGATACATGTTTTTCTCGAAAACACCAACAAAAAGAAAGAAAAAATGCAGAAAAAGTAGAAAAAAGATATTTTTTAACATTCTTAATCACGATTTGTAGCGCTTTTGTGTACGCACACCTTATTATATAAGAGACGTTTTTCGGGGTTTAAGCCTTTATCTCTGTTTTGGGAATTTTGCATTCTGACGACTTCTGTTTATCTATCCTGCGCCATAGGGCATAAATGAGCAGGATGATAGCGTAGAGACCGATTACCTGAGGCAGACTGATTCTTACGTTTTCGATGCTTGCTCCAGGCAGCATGCTGATCAGTTTTATGGCTGTATTCAAAAACTGGGTGATGCTGGTCAAGGCGCCTGATGTAAGGCTGATGAGTGGGGCGACAACCGGTGCTATGGGCGCCCATAACGTGAGTGGGGAGAACAGGATTAAGGATGCTCCAAGATATAGGATGAGGGTTGCTGCGGGAATGGCGATGTAATTGGTGAGAAGTGAATAGCACGATATTCTGCCGAAGGTGTAGACGATGACCGGAAGGGTTCCTATCTGGGCTGCCAGTGAAACGCAAAGGAGTCCCCATGCCCAACGGATGAAACGGCTGCGGATGGGGAGGAGGGAGTAAAGGGGTGTGAAGAACAGCAGAATGGAGGCTACGGCCAGGAACGAAAGCTGGAAACTCAACTCGAAAAGGTAGAGCGGACTGATGAAGAGCATAAATATATAAGCTGAGGCTAAGGTGTTGAGCGGCAGACCGGTACGATGGAAGGCTAAACTTAAGCTGTAGGCTGAAAGCATGATGGCTGCACGGACTGCACTTGCCGGCAATCCTATGAGAAAAACGTAGGTCCAGATGGAGATGAGGGACAGGATGATGGTGTAAACTGAGTACTTTCTGCCGCCTAGCAGAAAGATGAAAAGCTGGAAGATAATGCCTATATGAAGTCCGCTTACTGCCAAGATATGACTGGCTCCGGAAATGGAGTAACTGTTTCGGGTGTTCGAATCGAGTGCGCTCTTGTCGCCCAGCGCCATGGCTGCGATGACTGCATAGTCTTGCTGTTTTACGTGAAGGAAAACCAGTTTGCTTTCAATATTGCTTTTATAGCGTTCGGTATTGATTTTTGCCCGTGTGAGGTAAGACAGTTCCTGCCAGTTTTTCAGTTGTGTAGAGGTTTGGGAATCAGCTATTTGCTTACAGGTAAGAAAAGCCCCAAGGCTCAGGATGCATAAATGAATCATCACGCATTGGGAGAAGATGAGACACTGGTGGTTCCTGCTGAAGTAAGCTTTTTGGCTTAAGAACTCAGTAAGGAAAAAGATGATGCTGCCAAGGGCGCATGAAATGATGGAGATGATGAGCCAGAAGCGCATGTTGAAATCATCATAGCCCCATTTGGCTATGATGATTCCGATCGTCAGTGTGAGGCTGATAGTCATGAGCGGGGGGAGGGATAGCTCTTTCATCATTCCTCTTTCCTTTTTAAAAGATAATTTATTTCCTATTTCTTGAATCCGAAGATGCGCTTGATGAATGTCTTCACAGCGTTTTCTTTCTTCTGTGGATTTACGATAGGGGTGTGCTTGCGTGCAGCCGGCTTGTCGCCCTTTTTCTGGGCTACGCCTCTGCCACGGCCGTTGCTGCCTGGGCGAACATTATTCTCGGTGCCTGGACGCTGCTGGTTGCTGTTATTGCTGTTATTGCGGCGCTTCTGGCTGTTGCTGTTCTTTGGCTGCTCGCCTGACTGGGCTGGCTTTCTGTTCTGCTGCTTTGCGTTCTGCTGCCTGTTGCCCCGCTGTGGCTGCTGCTTTGCGTCCTGCTGCTTATTGCCCTGCTGAGGTTGCTGCTTTGCGTTCTGCTGCCTGTTACCCTGCTGTGGCTGCTGCTCGTTGTTGCGTGGCGCTTTTTCCTGACGCTCGTTTGGCTTGTTTGGCTTGCGCTTGTGAGAAGTCTGGTCGCGGTCTTTCTGTCGGCGGTTCTTGGCGCTGTTCTTTCCGCCCTCGCCGTTTCCGCCGTTACCGCGTCTGTTGTTTCTTCCGTTTGCACCTTTCTTCTTCGGCTTGTTGAGCTTGATGTATTCAGGACCTTCGCCGCATCCTTCAGGGAGAGGCATTTTGTCTACCACCTTCTCCAGGAACTTCTCAATCTGCTGGAACCAGTACTGGTCTTCTTCGCTCACGAAGGTGATGGCTCTACCATCGCGGTTGGCACGGGCTGTACGGCCGATGCGGTGAACGTAATCTTCTGTATCGTGAGGAACATCGTAATTGATGACCATCTCAATATCATCGATGTCGATTCCGCGCGCCACAATGTCGGTAGCTACGAGAACATCATACTGTCCGCTCTTGAACTTGAACATCACATCGTCGCGCTCAGCCTGTTCCAGGTCGCTGTGCATGGCTCCGCAGTTTACTCCAATCTGCTGGAGGGAAGCTGCGAGTTGCTTCACCTTGAATTTGCTGCCGCTGAAGACGATGACGCGCTTCAGGTCGCCTGCCTTGAAGATGTCCTTGATGATGGTCATCTTCTGGGTTTCGTAGCATACGTATGCTTCCTGCTTGATTTTCTCGGCTGGCTTGCTGACGGCAAGTTTGATTTCTACCGGATTCTTGAGCAGGGTCTTAGCCAGTTCTTCTATCTTCTCAGGCATGGTTGCCGAGAACATGATGGTCTGGCAGGTCTTTGGCAGTTTTGCCGCGATGGTCTTGATGTCGTCAGAGAAACCCATGTCGAGCATGCGGTCGGCCTCGTCGAGAATGAAGAAGCTTACCTTGCTGAGGTCTACATTGCCCAGAGAGATATGGGAGATGAGGCGGCCCGGGGTGGCGATGACTACATCGGCGCCCATGCGGAGGCTGCGCAACTCCTGATCGTAACGGTTTCCGTCGTTGCCGCCGTATACGGCTACGCTGCTCACGCCCTGCAGGTAATAGCCGAAGCCTTGCATCGCCTGGTCTATCTGCTGGGCGAGTTCGCGGGTTGGTGACATGATGACGCAGTTGATGGCGTCTTTCGGATAACCGCCGTCATCGAGCTTGCTCAATACTGGCAGCAGATAGGCTGCGGTTTTGCCGGTTCCGGTCTGGGCTACACCCAAGACATCGTGACCTTCTAATATCTCTGGAATGCACTTTTCCTGTACTGGAGTGCATGTGTCGAAGCGCATGTCGTATAATGCGTCGAGCACGTTGTCGTTTAAATCTAATTCGTCGAAATACATTCTTCTATAGTTTATAGTTTACGGTTTATAGTTTATAGGGGGGCACGGCTGCTATAAACTATAAACTCTTAATTATTAATTGATAATTACCTCGGTGCCTTGCGGTAGCAGAAGTAGGCTACGATGGCGAAGAGGAAGTTTGGAAGCCACGCTGCCAGAACAGGCGGGAAATTGGCCTGGATGGCGAAGGTGGCAGAAACCGTCTGCAGCATGATGTAGCCGAAACTCAGCGCAAGTCCTACGCCCAATGCTGCTCCCATGCCGCCCTTGCGCTTGCGGGCTGAGAGGGAGACGCCGATGATGGTGAGGATGAACGAGGCGAAGGAAGAGGCGATGCGCTTGTGGTATTCTACCTTGTACTGCACTACGTTGCCCGAACCGCGGTTGATCTGCTTGGAGATGTAATCGCGGAGCTCAGGACTGGTGAAGGTTTCCTGCTGACCCTTGGAATAGACCAGGTCGGTAGGTTCCATCATGATGATGGTGTCCTTCTGGGCTCCGCTCGTAATATGCTCCTTCATGCCCTGGAGCTTGCGGATTTTCCAGTTGCTCAGTTTCCAGTGATACTTGCTGTCGGAAATGGTGTCGTACTGGATGTCCATCGCTGTGAGGTGGCTTACGAGTTTCTTGTCCTGGAACTTGTCGAGACAGAATCCGTAGCCGCGTTTCATGCTGTTGTCGTAATGCTGCATATAGGCAATCACTCCCTTGTCTACCTGCAGCTGTACATTCTCGGCACTGGTATTCTTCTTCTTGTTCTTGTACATCGTCTCGAAGTTCTGCCTGATGACGGTTCCGTGGGGAATGACGTAGGCTGAAAGCCCGAAGGAGAGGGCTGAGAGCAGCACGCAGGTAATCATGTATGGGCGAAGGAGACGCTTGAAGGATACTCCCGACGCCAGGATGGCGATGATTTCGGAATTGCTTGCCAGCTTGGTGGTGAAGAGAATGACCGCCACGAACACGAACAGCGCACTGAAGAGGTTGGCAAAATAGGGCACGAAGTTGGCGTAGTAATCGAAGATGATTGCGCGCGCCGGTGCATGGTGCTCTGTGAATTTTGACAGGTTCTCGTTGAAGTCGAAGACGATGGCGATGGAGATGATCAGGGCGATGGAGAAGAAATAGTAGCCCAGAAACTTCTTGATAATGTACCAGTCGAGCTTCTTGATGTACCTGAACGGGTTGAGAAACCGGAATATGCGCAGGAACCGGAGCTTGTGAGCCAGCCAGCGCACAGCCCTGATGAGCCACCCGAACTTGCGGGAAGCCCATCGGCCGGTGCGGTAGAGCCGGCGGTGTTTTCTTATTTTCTTAAAATCTTTCATGATGCTTGCTTACTTAAATTCTTCGGCCAAGCTGGTCGATGATGGAATTCTTCCATGCCACGAAATCGCCCTGCTCGATATGATGGCGGGCATCGGTCACGAGGCGCAGATAGAAAGAGAGGTTGTGGATGCTGGCTATCTGCATCGCCAGCAGTTCCTGTGCCTTGAAGAGGTGGTGGAGGTAGGCCTTCGTGGTTACGAGGTCGATGTCGCAGCCGTCTGGATCTACCGGACTGAAGTCTTTCTCCCACTTCTTGTTGCGCATGTTCATCGTGCCCTGATAGGTGAAGAGCATGGCGTTGCGGCCGTTGCGGGTCGGCATTACGCAGTCGAACATGTCTACGCCGCGCTCGATGGCTTCGAGGATGTTCTGCGGGGTTCCTACGCCCATCAGATATCTCGGCTTGTCTTTCGGCAGGATTTCGTTCACTACTTCTATCATCTCATACATCACCTCGGTAGGCTCTCCTACGGCAAGTCCGCCGATGGCATTTCCGTCGGCTCCCTTGTCGGCAATGTATTTGGCTGCTTCGCGGCGCAGTTCCGGGAAGGTGCAGCCCTGAACGATAGGGAAGAGACTCTGCTGATAGCCGTAGAGGGGCTCGGTCTCATTGAATCGCTTGATGCAGCGGTCTAGCCAGCGCTGGGTGAGCATGAGGCTGTTCTTGGCGTACTGGTAATCGCTCTGTCCCGGTGGACATTCATCGAAGGCCATCATGATGTCGGCTCCGATGATGCGCTCGGTGTCCATCACGTTCTCCGGTGTGAAGAAGTGCTTGCTGCCGTCGATATGGGAGCGGAACTCGCAGCCTTCTTCCTTGAGCTTGCGGATGCCGGTGAGCGAGAAGACCTGGAAGCCGCCGCTGTCGGTGAGGATAGGACGGTCCCAGCCGTTGAACTTGTGCAAGCCGCCTGCTGCCCTGATGACGTCAAGACCTGGGCGCAGGTAGAGGTGATAGGTGTTTCCGAGGATAATCTGTGCCATGACCTGCTTCTTGAGTTCCTCGAAGTGGACGCCCTTCACGCTTCCTACGGTTCCTACGGGCATGAAGATTGGGGTCTTGATCTGTCCGTGGTCGGTGGTGATGATGCCTGTACGCGCATCGCTTGCTTTATCTGTTACTTGTAATTCAAATTTCATTTCTTTTCTTTTTTATCATTTTCCTCAATGCTGAAGTCTGCTGGGTTTTTCACCTTCTCATCGGTCAGCGCGAACTGCCAGACGTCAGCCACATTCTCTACATAGTGGAAGTCTACGCCCTTGAGATATTTCTCCGGTATTTCCTCTACGTTCTTCTGGTTCTCCCTGCACATCACGATGTGCTTGATTCCTGCCCGCTTGGCTGCCAGAATCTTCTCCTTGATTCCGCCTACCGGGAGCACTTTGCCGCGGAGGGTAATCTCGCCGGTCATGGCTGTGTTGGCACGTACCTTGCGCTGGGTGATGGCTGAGGCGATGCTGGTGGCGATGGTGATTCCGGCAGAAGGACCGTCTTTCGGGGTGGCTCCCTCAGGCACGTGGATGTGGAGGTTCCACTGCTCGAAGATGCGGTAGTCTACCTGCAGCAGGTCGATGTGCGACTTGACGTATTCCAGTGCGATAATGGCTGATTCCTTCATCACGTCGCCCAGATTTCCGGTCAGGGTGAGCTTTCCTGCCTTGCCCTTGCTGAGCGAGGTTTCGATGTAGAGGATTTCGCCGCCCACTGAGGTCCAGGCAAGTCCGGTTACCACTCCTGCATAGTCGTTGCCCTGGTAGATGTCGCGGTTGAACGGCGGATTGCCCAGCAGGTCTTTTACTTCGGCAGGGGTGATGGTGTAGTTCTTCAGCTCCTGGTTGCAGGCAAGTTTGTAAGCCATCTTTCGCAGACTCTTGTCAATCTGTTTCTTCAGCTGTCTTACGCCGCTTTCCCGGGTGTAATGCTCGATGATGAACTCGAGGGCATTCTTGTTGAAACTTACCTTCGGCGAAACCTTGTCGAGTCCGGTACTTTCCAGCTCTTCCGGTACGAGATGGCGCTTGGCAATCTCTGTCTTCTCTTCGGTGATGTAGCCGCCTACTTCTATCAGCTCCATACGGTCGAGGAGCGGACGCGGAATGACGCTCAGGTCATTGGCTGTGGCGATGAAGAGCACCTTGGAGAGGTCGTAATCCATATCGAGATAGTTGTCGTGGAAGGCATTGTTCTGTTCCGGGTCCAGCACTTCGAGCAGGGCTGATGCAGGGTCGCCGTTGAAATTGCTCTGCGCCACCTTGTCAATCTCGTCGAGGATGAAGACCGGATTGCTGCTGCCTGCCTTCAGCATGTTCTTGATGATGCGGCCCGGCATGGCTCCCACATAGGTGCGGCGGTGACCGCGGATTTCGGCTTCATCGTGCAGACCGCCCAGCGACATACGTACATACTTGCGCTTCATGGCTGCTGCGATGCTCTTGCCCAGACTGGTCTTTCCTACGCCCGGAGGACCGTAGAGGCAGAGGATAGGACTCTTGCCGCCGCCGTTCAGTGCTCTTACGGCGAGGAATTCCAGGATGCGCTCCTTCACATTCTCCATGCCGTAGTGGTCGTGGTTCAGAATGCGCTTGGCACGGGTCAGACTGAGGTCGTCCTGGGTGTAGGAGTTCCAAGGCAAATCTACCATGGTCTGCAGGAATCCTATCTGTATCGAATAGTCAGGACTCTGCGGGTTCAGGGTGTCGAGCTTGGCAATTTCTTTCTTGAAGATTTTGGCAGTTTCCTCGCTCCAGTTCTTCTGTTTCGCCTTCTCCAGAATCTCCTTCTTCTCCGGACTGGCGTTGCCTTCTCCCAGTTCTTCCCTGATGTTCTTGATCTGCTGCTTGAGGAAGTATTCCTTCTGCTGTTCATCGAGGTCGTAGTGGGTTTTGTTCTCAATCTCAGTCTGGATGCGTAGCAGATGGCGCACCTTGTTCAGGGATCTGATGGCAATCATGATGCGCTCGCTGAGATTTTCCTCTTTCAGCATCTTGATTTTATCCTCGATGGAGAAAGGGAGGAGGGAGCACATGAAGTTGCACTGCATGTGAATGCTCGAGAGTTCGTTGATGGCCTGGATGGCATCATCATTATAGTTGGCGTTTGATTTGATATAGTCTGTCGCTTCGTAATGGAAGTTCTCGTAGAGCATTCTGAAGAGTTCATCGTTGTTCTCGTCAGGCCATTTCTCCGGAAGACTTTTTACGTCAATTACTGTGTAAGGCTCTTTTTGAACGAGATGTTTCATCTGACATCTGCCCAGACCCTGGATGATGATGCTCATCTGGTCTGTGCCAGGCATCTTGATCACCTTGATGAGTTTGGCGAAGACACCTACAGGGTAGAGGTCTTCTTCGTAGGGCAATTCTGTGTCTTTATTCTTCTGGCAGAATACACAGAATGTGGTGTCTGGCTTCTTTTCCAGCATCCGGACGAGATTCAGACTTTCCTTTCTGCCCACAACGATAGGGGTCATGTTGGTAGGGAAAACTACAATATCTCGCATGCAGAGGGCAGGGTACAAACCTTCTTCCTGGTCTTCGATCAGGGTTTTCGGGTCGCCCTCGTAATCTGCAATCATTTGTATTCGGGTACTTGTTCTTCTATTATCCATTTTTTTTGTTATGATTTCTATTTTCCGTGCAAAGGTACTCATTTTTTGTGAAATATCGTGGAAGATGATAGATTATTTAATAATAAAATTGCTTTTTCTATATATTAGTACCCGTTTTTATAGATGTAAGTAGCTGCTTTTGCAGGTGGAAGTGGCAATTTCTGCTGTTTGCGATAAAATAAATCGGCGGCGGCTTCGTTTTCTTCTGTAAAGAGACAGAAGAATTTATGGGTAATTTTCGATTTAAACAGTTTGAGATAGAGCAAGACCGTTGTGCCATGAAAGTGGGAACTGACGGCGTTTTGCTGGGTGCATGGGCGCAAGGTGGCAGGCGGATTCTGGACATTGGTTCCGGAACGGGACTGATTTCGCTCATGATGGCGCAGCGTTTTCCTGAAGCTGAGGTAGTGGGGATTGATATGGATGCTGATGCCTGCGGACAGGCGAGGGAGAATGTGATGGCAAGTCCGTTTCGCGACAGGGTGGAAATAGAATGCTGCAGACTGCAGGATTTCGGGGGAGCCGGTGTTTCGAAAACTGCTGAGGCTATGGAAACTGCTGCAGATTTGAAGGCTGCCGGTGTTTTTGATGCGATAGTGAGCAATCCTCCGTTCTTTGTAGATAGCTTGAAAAATCCGGACAGTAAGAGAACGATGGCGAGACATACAGACAGTCTTCCGTTCCGCGATTTGTTTGCGGGTGTAAAACGGTTACTTTCTGATGATGGTATTTTCTCTGCAATTGTTCCCGTAGAAGTAGTGGAGCAGTTTGTTGCAGAGTCTTGTATATTAGGTTTTTATCTTATACGGAAGTGTGGTGTGAAGACGGTAGAACGCAAGCAGCCAAAGCGCTTTATGCTGAGTTTTGCAAAGCAACGCATTTCGCCTTATGAAGAGCATGTTGAAACGATGATGGATTCGCAGGGAAACCGCTCGGAATGGTATCGGAAAATAACGGAAGAATTCTACCTTTGAGGAATGTTGAATGTTGAGTGTTGAATGTTGAATGAACACTCCCTCTAAATTCAACACTCAACATTCAACACTCAACATTCAACACTCAACATTCCCTCAAAGGTTCAACACTCAACACTCCCTCTAAATTCAACATTCAACATTCAACATTCCCTTAAAGGTTCAGCTTCTTCTGTACCAGTTTGCTGATAGCTTCTACTCTTTTGCTCTGGCGCTGGATGTCTTTATGAATATCATCGCGCACGGCATTGATGTCGTTGAAGAAATCGGCAAAGGCAGACTGAATCATGTTCGGCTTGCGGTCGTTCTTGTTGGCAAATGGGTTCACCAGCATCTTGATTCCCTTTTCTTCCAGGTGAACATCAATCTCTGCACCCGTCATCACAGGGTCGCCATCATAATGGATTACGCCTGGCTGACTGCGGGTGATATGGAGCTTCTTGCAGCGGAACGACTTGATCTTCGAATTCTTGTCCAACGTCTTGTTGAACATGTCGAAACTTACCTGAGGCGCCTCGATTACATCGAATGGTTCCATGATGACGACATCCATCAAACCGTCGCTCATGGATGCTTGAGGGGCAATATAGGCATTGTTGCCATACTGAGATGCGTTGGCACAGGAAATGAGGAACGCCTTATACTGCTTGGTGCCCGTCTCGTCCTCCAGCGTGTAAGTCTCAGGCTTATACTTCAATCCCTCGCGCAGGATATTTTCAGCATAAGTGATAGGACCACGCTTGCCGCTCTCGGCAAACTTCATGCTGACGAAAGCGTCAAAGCCCATGCCGCAGGTGCAGAAGAACGGGTGGTCGTTGATGACACCATAATCCAGATCTCTAATCTGGCATTGGTTGATGACCTCGATGCATTTCTTCAGGTTCATCGGGAGCAGCAGATGTCTTGCCAATCCGTTGCCCGAACCGCAAGGCAGAATGCCGAGGGCAGTATCGGAGTGAACCAGTGAGCGGGCCACCTCGTTGACGGTTCCGTCACCACCAACCGCCACAACCACATCTACATGGTTGTTCTTCGCTTCGGTAGCAATTTCCGAAGCGTGCCCAGCTCTTTCAGTCATTCTTATCTCGTACTCAAAAAGCTCTTTGTCCAAACCAGAATCTATCAGACTGGGAACTGCCGCCTTGCTGGCTGTTCCTGAAATCGGATTCATGATGAAAAGTATCTTTTTCTTCATTATATAGTCAAGAGTTTGTAAAATTTAGGCTACAAAAGTAATAAAAATACCCAAAATAACAAGAAATATCGATTAAAAAAACTATAAAAGTAAACTTTCTTATAAAAAAAGCCGTTTATTGAGTTCTTTTTTGTATCTTTGCACCCTGAAAGTTAGAAAAGTATAAAAAAAGAAAATAAAGTACACCTATTAATAATGGGACAATTACAAGAAAGATACAAGAATTATCGTGAACCTCAGAAGTATATGGCTGCCGGTGTGTATCCATATTTCCGCGAGATCACAAGTAAGCAGATGACAGAGGTAACCGACATCGATGGTCATAAAATCCTGATGTTCGGTTCTAATGCTTATCAGGGTTTGACTAATGACCAGCGTGTTATTGATGCAGCAAAGGCTGCGCTCGACAAGTATGGTTCTGGTTGTGCAGGAAGCCGTTTCCTCAATGGTACGCTCGATTTGCACGTGCAGCTCGAAAAGGAGCTTGCTGAGTTTATGGGCAAGGATGAAACTTTGTGTTTCTCTACAGGATTCTCTGTTAACCAGGGTGTCTTGGCTTGCGTAGTAGGTCGTAACGACTATATTATCTGCGATGACCGCGACCACGCAAGTATCGTAGATGGCCGCCGCCTCTCATTCGCTACCCAGCTCCACTACAAGCACAACGATATGGAAGATTTGGAGCGCGTGCTCTCTAAGCTCCCTCAGGAGGCTATCAAGCTCATTGTTGTTGACGGTGTGTTCTCTATGGAGGGCGACCTGGCTAACTTGCCTGAGATTGTAAAGCTCAAGCATAAGTACAACTGCTCTATCATGGTAGACGAGGCTCATGGTCTTGGCGTATTCGGCAAGCAGGGTCGTGGTGTATGCGACCACTTCGGTCTGACCGACGAGGTAGACCTCATCATGGGTACATTCTCTAAGAGTCTGGCTTCTATCGGTGGTTTCATCGCATCAGACAAGGATACAATCAACTTCCTCCGTCACAACTGCCGTACTTACATCTTCAGCGCCTCTAACACTCCAGCTGCCACAGCAGCAGCTCTCGAGGCTCTCCACATCATTCAGAATGAGCCTGAGCGTTTCGAGAATCTCTGGGATGTAACCAACTATGCCTTGAAGCGTTTCCGCGAGGAAGGTTTCGAGATTGGCGAGACAGAGAGTCCTATCATTCCTCTCTACGTACGCGATGCGGAGAAGACATTCGTTGTTACCAAGATGGCTTACGATGCAGGTGTGTTCATCAACCCTGTTATTCCTCCAGCTTGTGCACCTCAGGATACATTGGTACGTTTCGCACTCATGGCTACTCATACAAGAGAGCAGGTTGAGCAGGCTGTCCAGATCTTGAAGAAGATTTTCGTAGAAGAGGGAATCATCAAGTAAAATCAGATTTGCCGGTCTTCTCGGTTTTTACGGATTCGGGCAGTCGGTTTCTGATTTAAAAGTTCAGCAAGCATGGTTGCGGTTCTTTGCCGCTACTATATATATAATAAGGTATAAGGGCAATTCCGGATAGGGGTTGCCCTTATTTTTTGCCTGTTTCCCAGCCATTTTGCATTAAAATGCATGTTTTTTTGAAAAAAGTTAGGGAAAAATTTGGTGGAATCGAAAAAATGTAGTACCTTTGCACTCGCAATTCAGAAATGATGCTTAAAGCAATGCTTAAGAGGTATCGTAGAGATGAATGAGCGGGGTGTAGCGCAGCCCGGTAGCGCTCCTGTTTTGGGAACAGGTGGTCGCAGGTTCGAATCCTGTCGCCCCGACTTTTTTTCTCTCACTCAAACCTTTAGCAAAGCACAAGCGGGGTGTAGCGCAGCCCGGTAGCGCTCCTGTTTTGGGAACAGGTGGTCGCAGGTTCGAATCCTGTCGCCCCGACACAAGAAAGCTAAGAAGAGACAAATCTTCTTAGCTTTTTTGCTATATAAAACTCCCGCCCCGGATGGGCTGGAGGGGGATAACGGAACTGAGTAATTATTATATACGTTTTAATTTTATAGAATCATGATTATAACGATAGCGCGCCAGTGTGGATGTGGCGCTATTCGCGTGGGCAAGCTGCTCGCCGAAAAGTATGGTATTCCTTTTTATACCCGTAAAAATATGATGGAAATGGCTGAACAGAGAGGAGTGCTCGACGAGATGGAGGCTTTCTTCGATGAGCGGCCGGTAGATGAACTGCTCTTCTCGATGTCGTCGCTTGGCGAAACGCAGAGGGCGCTGACAGAAAAACCGCTCCGTACACTTGCCGATATGATAGGCGATGAAGACTGTATCATCATCGGCCGTTGCGGAAACTATATCTTCCGCGAGCGCAAAGACCTGATTTCTGTTTTCCTGAGCGGCAATCTGGAGGCTCGCATCAAGGATATTCAGGAAGAACAGGGACTTTCGTATGATGAGGCTGAGGAGTTTGTAGAGCACACCGAGGATTGCAGAGTGGCTTATCATAAGTATTATACAGGTCTTACCTGGGGAAATGCCGATGATTACGACATCTGCCTGGATACGGTGCGCCTGGGCGTAGAAGAGACGGCAAGCCTCATTGAGCAGTACGTTAGCTTGATTTAGATTCAAAGGTTCAAAGTTCAAAGTTCCAAGGTTTAAGGTTTAAAGTAATTCAACATGAAGTTTTTAATTCAATTTTTGATAATCATAGCGTTCTCCTTTGCTGGGGAATTGCTCCATTTTTTGCTGCCATTGCCTATTCCGGCAAGCATCTATGGCATCATTCTGCTCTTCCTTGCGTTGGAAACAAAACTGATCAAGGTGAAGCATATCCGCGAAACCAGCAGTTTCCTCATTGCCATCATGCCCGTGATGTTTATTCCGGCTGCCGTAGGACTGATTGATTCGTATCAGGATATCGGCAATGCATGGTTCCAGTATATCGTAGTTACGGTGGTCAGCACCTTCGTCGTGATGGGTGCTTCGGGCTGGATTACGCAGTTGGTAATCAGAAAAGGAAAGGAGGCGAAAAAATGAACCAGTTGTTCCAGGATTCAGTTTTCTTCGGCGTTCTCATCAGTCTGGCTGCCTACGGCATAGGCATGCTGCTGAAGCTGAAGACGGGATGGTCGCTGATGAACCCGCTGCTCATCTCCATCATCCTCGTCATCATCACGCTCCTGCTGACGGGCGTAGATTACAAAACCTATTCGGCGGGCGCCAACAGCATCAGCTATCTGCTCACACCAGCCACCATCTGTCTGGCTGTGCCGCTTTATCAGCAGGTTGAGCTTCTGAAGAAGAATTATCGGGCTGTGCTGATAGGCATTGTTTCGGGCGTGCTGGCGAGTCTCTGCTCCGTGCTCATTCTCGCCCTCATCTTCCATTTCGACCATGCGTCCTACGTTACCTTCCTGCCTAAGAGCATCACTACCGCCATCGGTATCGGCGTTTCTGAGGAGTTGGGCGGTCATGTTTCGGTTTCGGTGGTTGTCATCATCGTAACGGGTGTGCTGGGCAACATCTTTGCCGAGAAGTTCCTGAAGCTTCTCTCCATCAAAGAGCCTATTGCCAAAGGTATCGCCATCGGCTGTTCTGCCCATGCGCTGGGTACGGCAAAGGCGATGGAAATGGGTACCATAGAGGGAGCCATGAGCAGTCTGAGCATCGTGGTTTGCGGTGTGATGACGGTTGTAGGCTCATCCATCTTTGCTCTGTTTATGTAGAGGCAGATACAATAATATTTCCCTTTTTCCGTTTTTATAGATATGAAACGGAAAAAGGGATTTTTGTATATAATAGGTGTAGGGATGGCGATGAGCGCCCTGCTTGCCAGTTGTGCCGACGATGAGAGTTTCTCAACGTCGAGGGGAGATGTGCTCTCGTTTTCGGTAGATACGCTGAAGATGGACACCACTTTCTCGAATGTGCCTACGCCTACCCGAAGCTTCTGGGTTTACAACCGTACGGGCAAGGCTCTGCGCTGTCAGTCGGTGCGTCTGGAAAATGGTAACCAGAAGGGCTACCGGGTGAATGTTGACGGCTCTTATCTGGGCACCGAAGCGGGATTCCAGACGCAGAATGTGGAGATCAGGAAGGGTGACAGCATACGCGTGTTTGTAGAGCTGACTTCGGCGATGCAGAACAGCGAAGAGCCGCAGCTGGTGAGCGACAACCTGGTGTTTGCGCTGGAAAGTGGCGTGGAGCAGAAGGTGAACCTGAGGGCGTTTTCATGGGATGCGATGAAACTCAATTCGCTCGAGGTGAAGCAGGACCAGCTGTTGGAGAGCACGCTGCCGGTAGTGGTTTATGGCGGCATCAGGGTTGATGAGGCGGCTACGCTGACCATTGCTCCGGGCACCCAACTCTATTTCCACGAGAATGCGGGTTTGCAGGTGTTCGGGTCGCTGAAGATTGAGGGCGAAAAGGACAGGGAAGTGGTGATGCGGGGCGACCGCTTGGACCACATGTTCGATTATCTGCCTTATGACCGCACACCGGGACAATGGCAGGGAATCAGACTGATGTCTTCGGCTCATGACTGCAGGATTTCGTTTGCTGATATTCATAGTGCCTACGATGCTGTGATGATAGAAGCGGGCGATGCTACGAAGCAGAAACTGCTCATCGAGAATGCTACGATTCATAACAGTCAGGGCTACGGTGTGAGGATTGATTCTGCCAAGGTGCAGATTTATAACTCGCAGATAACCAACTGTCTGAACCATCCGCTCTATGTTGAGGGTGGCGATGTTGAGGTAAACGGCTGCACCATAGCCCAGTTCTATCCGTTTGACGGACGCCGCGAGTCTGCCATCGGTTTTGCCTCTCCACTGCCTCGTTTCGAGGTGAGGAATTCGCTCGTAACGGGCTATCATGATGATGAGGTGGTCTGGGAGGCTCCGAAAGAGGGGGATGCCTTCAATTTCCTCTTCGACCATTGTGTGTTGCGCACGGAGAAGCTGGAGACGGACGACAGTCTGAAGTTCACCCATGTGGTTTATGAGGACATCAAGGATACGACGGTGTTTGCCGAGAAGCATTTCCGCCTTTTCGACACCGATAATCTGAAGTATGATTTCCATCTGCGCAAGGAGTCGGCAGCAATAGGTAAGGCAGATGTCGAAACCCTGCCTGCAACCGACCGTGCTGGTTTGCCGAGAAAGAAAGAGCAGCCTGCCGCAGGATGCTTTGAGTATAAGGAGGAATAATGATTATAAGGCGAGAAATAATGACTGAACTTTCGAATTTTTTCGCCACACGCCCTGAAAGGGCAGAAGCTCCTAGCCCAGGGCATCGCCCTGGGTGTAATAGCAATCAGCAAGTCGCCCTGTAAGGGCAAAAGCTTTATTAATTCCGGTATTTTAAAGCTTTTGCCCTTACAGGGCGACAGGTTTGCGTCCGTAATTACCCAGGGCGTTGCCCGGGGCTAGGAGCTTCTGCCCTTTCAGGGCGTGCTGCTTCTAGAACTTTGGTTCTTTACCTTTCTTATTCCTTCATGTTTGAATCTACGAAGCAGAAGGGGAGAAGGTCTTTGATGCTGTCGAAGCAGTAGGTGCCGTTCTCGCCATAGAGCAGGATGCGTACGGGGCGCTGGTAGCGGTCTTCCATCTCCAGTATCACCTGGCGGCAGGCTCCGCATGGCGAGATAGGCGACTTGAGGAAACCATTCCCGTTTCTCGCTGCTATGGCGAGCGTCAGGATAGGCTGGTCGGGATAGTTGCTCTGGGCACCGAAGATGGCGCTGCGCTCGGCACAGAGTCCCGACGGGAAGGCGGCGTTCTCCTGATTGGCTCCAATCACTATTCTGCCGTCTCCCAAGAGCAGGGCTGCTCCCACATAGAAGTGGCTGTAGTTAGCATACGCATTGTTGGTGGCAGCCTTCGCCCTGTTTACGAGCTCCTGCTCCTGGTGGCTCAACTCTGAGAGCTGAGCCACCATGTATCTGATGTTTAGGTTTTGCTCTTTCATAGATATAATGTTTTTATGATTTCTTTATTTCGTGTAGAAGTCGATGATGTCCTGCAGCGCCTTCTTGCATACCGGGCAGAATTCCGGCGTTTCGTTGATGCGCATACGGCAGTCCTGCACACCGCGGTAAACGCCCTTCACGCTGTATCCGGCACCTTCGAAGACACCCACCTTGCTCACCGCCTCCTTCTCTTTCTTTGAGAGCGGAGTAGGAATCTTGGTCTTCTTGTCTATCATGTTCTCCCATTTGCCGTGGAAATCGGCAAGGGTAGTGATGTTCTTCTCCCAAGGCTCTACATCGTGAGGATACATCGGTATCTGCTCCTGCTCGTAGGCGTATTCATCGGCAAGTCCGGCAAAGGAATGGCCAAACTCATGCACCACTACCGGCTTGAACCATTTCTGGTGGCAGGTGGTGAGATTGTATGAATTGAGGATGCCGCCACCGCCGTACTTATCCGAATTTACCAGCACGATGATGTGCTCGTAAGGGGTACCTGCCAGCCAGTTGTGCAGGTCTTTGAGATGCAGGGTGGTAAGGTAGCGGTCGCTGTAGAAGGTGTCGAAATGAGAGCTGAGGGCGGTCTCGTGCCAGATGCCCTGGGCTGGGATGCTAGGTCCGCTCTGCTTGGATGGCGATTTTACGGCTACGATGTTGAAGCGGTCTCTCATGCTCTTGAAGGGTTCGTGGGCGAAGATGGCCTCTGTAGCCTCCTGCGCATCTTTCAGGAAGACAGGCATCTCTGCATCGGTATAGCCTTCAGCCACGTATGCGATGTGGATGCATCGGGTGGTGTCGGCAGCCTGCTGCAGGGTGACGTATGGTGTAGGCTTGTTGCCTTTCTGATGAATCAGAATGTCTTTCGGCGCTACCTGGTGGGTGAGCGTGGTGGTTATCTCGCGGCGGTTGTTGCGCAGGTCGAGGGTGATGTCTACGGTATCTTTCGGCATCGGAACGAGGAATACGTTCTCGAAACTCTGCGTGTTCTTCTCTGCCTCAGGGTAGGAGAGCCATTCCTGGAAGAGGGTGGAGAAGGAGTTGCGGTAGATGATTTTGCCCGAGCGGTGGTCGCGTACGGTTATCTGTCCGTTGCCCTCTACCGGGAGTTCGGCCAGTCGCTGCCGTTTGCCGTACCAGCGTGGCATTACGTTGAGTTCGTCTACGGCTATCATCTGCTGCTTCTGGTTGCCGGCAAAGGTATAGTCTACCCGCAGCGTCTTGTCTGTGAAATAGTCGTCAAAGTTTTGCGCCTTTATGGTGCCGGGCGCCATCAGCATCGCCATGGTGGCGAGGGATAATATCATTCTCTTCATTGTATTTTCATTTGAAATTCACATTCACATTCACATTTCTCACCGAATCACCAAGTGACCGAATCACTAATCACTTATCTCACCCTCAGCCTTGTTCCTACGCTTACCGGGATGTTAGGGTCGAGATGGTTCATCTTGTAGAGTTTCTCCAGTCGGATGCCATACTTCTGCGAGATGGCGTACATGCTTTCGCCCGGCTGTATCACGTGAGGACGCTTCTTATACTGCTTAGGTGCCTTGGAGCGTTTCTTCTTCAGATAGATGATGTCGCCCTTGTGCAGCACGGCGTGCTTGTTGCGCTCGTTGTAGCGAGCCAGTTTGCGCCAGCTGATGCCCACCTCCTTGCCTATGCTCTTGAAGGTGTCGCCTTCGCGGGCATAGAGATAGTAATTCTTGTTGAAGATGTGGATAGGGTGCAGCAATCCTTCGGCGTTTACAGGCTGGTCGGTACCGCTGTGGGTAGCCATGAAGCGGTCGTAGCGCTTGGCCTTGTCATACTGGTTGAGCTTGTAGAGCTCTATGATCTGTATCAGCTTGTTGGCATACTGCGGGTTGGTGGCATAGCCGCAGGCTTTCAGTCCGCGAGCCCATCCCTTGTAGTCGTGCTGCGAGAGTTCGAAGAGGCGTGCGTAGCGTGGCTGGCGCGCCAGAAACTTGCTGTGGTCTTCGTAGCTGTCTCTTGCGTCCTGGTATACGCGGAAGCATTCGCCCCGGGCATCATCGTCGTGGTACTGGGTGGGTCCCGTCCAGTTGTGACATTTTATGCCGAAGTGGTTGTTGCCCTGGCGTACGAGGTCGCTCCTTCCTGCCGCACTCTCAAACAGTCCCTGTGCTAGGGTGATGCTGGCTGGAATGCGGTAACGGAGCATCTGCTCGATGGCAAGATCCTTATACTGATTGATATATGTCTGATAGGCCTGATTCCACTTCAGCTGTGCGCCCATCGGGAGGCAGCAGAGCAGAGCGAGCCCTAAAATGTTTGCTTTTAGATGATTCATTCTGCAAAAATATAAAAAAAAACGGATAAATCGCGGTTTATTACAAAATTTTTAATATCTTTGCACAAAATATGACATACAAATGCAGGGGCTATCTGTCTATTCTGAGAGAAACTGACTTGTTTTGTAGAAATAAAGATTTTAATAATGAAAACTCGTACAAAAGTAATTATAGCTATCGGCTCTAACAGAAATCAGGAGGAGAATGTGTTGAAGGCACATGAACATCTGAGATGGATGTTCAAGAACTGCCTCTTCGGTCCGCGCATGTGGACTGAGCCTATCGGACTGGAGAATTCAGACAAGTTTCTGAATCAGGTGATGATGGGGGAGACCATCTGCTCTAAGAAGTCTGTGCTTGCCGCGCTGCGGTGTGTGGAGCAGGGATGCGGACGCAAAATCCGTGGCCCTTATCGTAAGGTAGATGTTCCGCTGGATCTCGACCTTCTGCTCTATGGCGATGAGAAATTGCACGAGAGCGAGTGGGAGCGTGATTATATTCAGAGTTCTATCAGCTACCTCGAAGAGAAGGATGCTAAGAGATAATGATTTTGGCACGGAAAAGAAACGGGAAACCCGAATCTGGTATGTAGATTTACAATACCGGATTCGGGTTTTCTGTTGTAAGATTGAGTTCTATCACTCTTCCTTCTTTCAGCGACTTCTGCACGTTGATGATGCGCTGGTTGCTGCTGCCCCTGAAGAAGAGGTCTTCATCGCGCAATGCCTGTACGAAGGGGCCGTCTACCAATACATCGATTTGGCGGAGGAGTTCCAGCTGCTCGGGATTCTTCACGAGGTTTTCGAAGAGATAGCCCGTAAAGCACCAGATGCTCTTGCTGCTCTGCTCCCTGATGGCGCGCGCCAGCTCGGCAAAGCCCTTTGCCTGAAACATAGGGTCGCCGCCCGAGAAGGTGACGTTGGCGAAGGGGTCGCTCATGATTTCCTTCATCAGCTCGTCGGTAGAGGTCATCGTGCCGTGACTGATGTCCCACGACTGCGGATTATGGCAGCCCGGACAATGGTTGGGGCATCCCGCACAATAAATGGATGTGCGGAAGCCCGGACCGTCTACCATCGTATCATGTACGATGCTTAAAACGCTGATCATTTTACTTTTCTCCTCCGATATGGGTTACTCGGTCGTGGAGCTCGGCAAGCTTGCCGCTGTTCCAACGGTCTGTAGTACCTACCAGATAACCGGTGATGCGCTGCAGCTTGTCGATGTGGTGGCTGCCGCACTTAGGACAAACCTCGAGGTGGGCGTCAGCATTCTCGTAGCCGCAGTCGAGACAGCGGTTGCGGTTGTGGTTTACTGAGCCGTAACCCATGTTGTACTTATCCATCATGTCTACCACGCTCTCGATAACAGAAGGGTTGTGGGTAGCATCGCCGTCAATCTCTACATAGAAGATGTGGCCGCCACGGGTCAGGTCGTGGTATGGAGCCTCGACCTGTGCCTTCTTCAGGGCTGTACACTTATAGTATACAGGCACGTGGTTGGAGTTGGTATAATAGTCGCGGTCTGTAACGCCAGGGATGACGCCAAACTGCTTTCTGTCCTTCTTTGTGAACTTACCGCTCAATCCCTCGGCTGGAGTAGCCAGGATAGAGTAGTTGTGATGATACTGCTCGCTGAATTCGTTGGCACGGTCGCGCATGTAGGTAACAATCTTCAGTCCCAGCTCCTGTGCCTTCTCGCTCTCGCCGTGGTGCTTGCCGATGAGGGCAACCAGGCATTCTGCCAATCCGATGAAGCCGATACCCAGGGTTCCGTGGTTGATGACGCTCTCGATGGTCTCTTCCGGCTTCAGGTTTTCTGCGCCTACCCAGAGATACTTCATGAGCAGAGGGAACTGCTTGGCCATCGCCGTCTTCTGGAACTGGAAGCGCTCGTCGAGCTGCTTGGCTGTGATGTCGAGGATATTGTCGAGCTTGGCAAAGAACATGTCAATGCGCTGCTTTTCGTCTTCGATGCCCATGCACTCGATGGCGAGCTTCACGATGTTGATGGTAGAGAAGCTCAGGTTACCGCGGGCGATGCTGGTCTTCTCGCCCCAGCGGTCTTCGAACACGCGGGTACGGCAGCCCATGGTTGCAATCTCCCACTTGTAGCGCTCCGGATCATCAGCACGCCACTTCTCGTTCTGGTTGAAGGTGGCGTCGAGGTTCAGGAAGTTAGGGAAGAAACGGCGGGCTGTTACCTTGCAAGCCAGCTTGTAGAGGTCGTAGTTTCTGTCCTCAGGCTGATAGTTTACGCCTCTCTTCTTCTTCCATATCTGGATAGGGAAGATGGCTGTCTCTCCGTTGCCTACGCCCTGATAGGTGCTGAGCAGGATTTCGCGCATGATGCAGCGGCCCTCGGCGCTGGTATCGGTACCGTAGTTGATGCTTGAGAATACTACCTGGTTACCGCCGCGGCTGTGGATGGTGTTCATGTTGTGGATGAATGCCTCCATCGCCTGATGCACGCGGTTCACGGTCTTGTTGATGGCGTGCTGCTCCAGGCGTTCGCGGCCCTGCAATCCGTCGAGCGGCTTCTCTATGTAGTCGTCGATAGGCGCATCATAGAGGTTGCTCAGGTCTTCGCCTGTCAGCTTCTCCAGGTTCTTCACCTCTTCCTGGTACGACATGCGTACGTATGGAGCCAGATAGAAGTCGAAGGCTGGGATGGCCTGACCGCCGTGCATCTCGTTCTGGCAGGTCTCGAGAGAGATACAAGCCAGCACGGCTGCGGTCTCGATGCGCTTGGCAGGACGGCTTGAACCGTGACCGGCTGTGAAACCGTGGTTCAGAATCACGTCGAGCGGATGCTGCACGCAGGTGAGACTCTTTGTTGGGTAATAGTCCTTATCGTGAATATGTATATAGTTGTGCATGACGGCGTCGCGTACATCCTCTGAGAGGAGGTAGTCGTCGACGAATGGTTTAGTGGTTTCTGACGCGAACTTCATCATCATGCCGGCTGGTGTGTCGGCATTCATGTTGGCGTTTTCGCGGGTGATGTCGTTGTTCTTGGCATTGACGATGCTCATGAACACGTCGCGTGTCTTCGCCTTGCGGGCGATGTTACGCTGGTTACGGTATGCGATATACTTCTGGGCAACATCTTTGCGGGCACTCTTCATGAGTTCCATCTCGATGGCGTCCTGAATGGCCTCAACGCTCATCTGGCTCTTGCCGCGATAAGAGATGTGGTCGGTTATCTGCTCGATAAGAGTGGTATCTTCACCCTTGTCGGTATGCAACATGGCCTTGCGAATGGCTGCCATGATTTTCTGTTCGTTGAATCCAACGATGCGTCCGTCACGCTTTACTACTGTCTGGATCATTTTAGTATTACTTTTACGATTGATGTTTAAATTACTTAGTATTAAGTCATTATGACTTGAAGAGGTAGATAGATACCTCCTTTTGACATTGCAAAGATATAAAATATTTCTGAAAGTAATTACTTTTGGACAACTTTTTTATCGTTAAAAAATATTAAGTCGCTGATAATCAGGAGGAAACAAAAAAGTTTTGGAAAACTTTGACAAATTTCTGTTTTCCGAAACGTTTAAGTTGTTATCTATCAGCGTGTTGCGCATTTTGTGCGCTTGTGTGCGTTTTTCCCTTGTTGTCTGTGCTTTGTGACAGGATGGAGAAAGCAAATCGCCGCAACGCCCGTGTATAGGGCATTGCGGCGATTTTGAGGGTATTATTTCGACCTGTACGGTTGAAATTACCCAATACGCCCTGAAAGGGCAGAAGCTCCTAGCCCAGGGCATCGCCCTGGGTAATTACGGACACAAACTTGTCGCCCTGTTTTACTCTAATTGAGCAAGCTTTGAGCGTATTTTTTAACGTTAATT
>ERZ840407.422-NODE-422-length-33219-cov-10.853335_pt1 | contig 33219 bp, 28 predicted proteins | sample MGYA00519877_ERZ840407 | MGnify/ENA primary metagenome ERZ840407 (study PRJEB31850, sample SAMEA3708875) | human gut metagenome | biome: human gut; feature: human-associated habitat; material: faeces | place: China | collected 2014 ...
TATGCGATTACCTCGGGATATTACACCAGTCAGGAAGAATCGGTTGAAAGCGAGATTATTGCCGGTACAACTCTGGCAAATGATAAGAGCCGTCCGGACATCAACGGACCGCATAACGCAACCGTTCAGATGAACGGCTCGGCGACCTTCGAGGTACTGGCTTCTGTACCTGCTGAGTACAGCAGCACGAGATACCAGTTTTCGGCCATGAACTTTCCGGCCAGCTGCAACGAGTTGTCGTTGTCGGCGAAGAAAATTTCGTCGGCCGTGAAACGCTTCTGCGTGTAGCGGAAATAGACCGTGTCGGCGAGATTCGCGGCTGCGATCAGCACGGCGTTGACGATCACGTAATACCAGAACAGCATGCCCCGGTACCAGCGCTGTTCGCGCAGGTGCAGGGGCAGGAGCGACAGCAGGATGAACACGCCGTCGGCATAGACGACCGATACGGTGTCGAACTTCAGCGACCCGGCCACGAGCTGCCCCAGTTCACTCCACACCGGCGGACCGAGCAGGGCGGCGTTGTAGACCCAGAACGCCGCGCGGCAGAGCATCAGCGCCGCGTAGAGCAGTGCGATGCGCCACACGAGCAGCGCCAGCGGCGTATGGAGCAGGCGTTTCATCCTCTATTCGCAGGCCTTCAGCGACATGTCGAGCGACTTGATCTGGTGCGTCAGCGCGCCCACCGAGATGAAGTCGACGCCGCACTCGGCATAGTCGCGCATCGTGTCGAGCGTGATGCCGCCGCTCGATTCGGTCTCGCAGCGTCCGGCGACCTTCTCGACCGCCCGGCGGGTCATTTCGGGAGTGAAGTTGTCGAACATGATGCGGTCGACGCCGCCCGCCGCGAACACCTCGTCGATGTCTTCCAGCGTGCGGACCTCGCACTCGATGGGGATCGTCTTGCCTTTGGCCGCGAGGTATCGGCGCACACCTTCGATCGCGGGGCGGATGCCGCCGGCGAAGTCGATGTGGTTGTCCTTCAGCAGGATCATGTCGAACAGCCCCATGCGGTGGTTCTCGCCGCCGCCGATCTTCACGGCCATCTTGTCCAGCACGCGCATGCCGGGCGTGGTCTTGCGCGTGTCGACAAGCACGGTCTTGGTGCCCTCGAGCGCGGCCGCCATCCGATGCGTGTAAGTAGCGATGCCGCTCATGCGCTGCAGGTAGTTGAGCGCCACGCGCTCGCCCGAAAGCAATACGCGCGCATCGCCGCGCACCTGGCCCACGTGGTCGCCGGCGTGCACCTCGTCACCGTCGGCAACATCAAACAGCACCGAGCTCTGCGAATCCAGCAGCTCAAAGGTGCGAGCGAACACATCCAAGCCGGCGATGATGCCATCGGCCTTGGCGATGAGCTCAACGGTAGCGGGGCGCGCCGTAGGGCACACGCTCGCCGTACTCACGTCCTCAAACGTGATGTCCTCGCGCAGAGCCTGCAAAATCAGATCATCGACGACGAGCTTCATGGTAATGGGATTCATGGTCTACTCCTCCACGGCCTGCGTGCCGGCGGCACGGGCCAAATCATCGATTGCAAGGGTCTCGGCGCTCAGGGCGCGGTGACGTCCGTCAAGCGCGGGCTCACCGGCCTGCTCCACGGTCAGCGACTCGCCGGTGCGCATACGCCAAGCAGCGCGGCGGCCCCAAACTAGGGACTCGAGCAGGCTGTTAGAAGCCAGGCGGTTCTTGCCGTGCACGCCATTGCAGGCCGTCTCGCCCGCGGCGTAGAGCTCGGGCATCGAGGTGCGGCCGTCCTTATCGACCCATACGCCACCCATAAAGTAGTGCTGCGTGGGCGTAACGGGGATGGGCTCGTCCAAGATGTCGCGGCCGTCCTCCAGGCAGCGCGCGCGAATGTTGGCAAAGTGCCCGGTCACCACATCGCGCTCGACGGGGGCAAAACTCAGCCACTCGTGCTCGGTACCGTCCTGCTTCATCTGCTCGCGAATAGCGGCAGCGACCACATCGCGCGGCTGAAGCTCGTCGGTAAAGCGCTCGCCGGCGGCGTTGAGCAAAATCGCGCCCTCGCCGCGGCAGCTCTCGCTGATCAGGAAGGTGCGACCCGGCTGCGGCGAGAACAGCCCCGTGGGGTGAATCTGCACGTAGTCCAGGTGCTCCATCTTAATGCCATGCTCCTGAGCGATGTAGCATGCATCGCCCGTGAGCTGCGGGTAGTTAGTCGAATGGTCGTACACGCCGCCGATACCGCCCGTCGCCCACAGCGTATGGCGGGCATGGATCTTAAACGGCTCGCCGGCATGCACGCCCTCGGCGGTATTTGCCAGCTCGTCGGCAGGACGAACCGAGCTGTTCTCGTCCACGGGAACGGCGACGACGCCGGTGCACACCGTGGTACCATCGCGCTCGGCGGTCAGGATGTCGGTCATGGCCACGTGCTCCAGAATCTGCACGTTATCCAGCTTGCGAACAGCCTGGAGCAGCTTGGTCGTGATCTCCTTGCCCGTAATGTCGGCATGGAAGGCAATGCGCGGGCGGCTGTGCGCACCCTCGCGGGTAAAGTTGAGGCTGCCGTCGGCCTTGCGCTCAAAATCCACGCCCATCGCTAGCAGGTCGTTGATGACCGAGCGGCTCGAGCGGATCATGATGTCGACGCTCTCGCGGCGGTTCTCGTAGTGGCCGGCGTGCATGGTGTCCTCAAAGAAGGCATCGTAGTCCGAGCCCTCGGGCAGCACGCAAATGCCGCCCTGCGCGAGCATCGAATCGCACTCGTCGACAGCGCCCTTGGAGAGCATGATCACGCGCGTGCTCGTCGGCAGATTGAGGGCCGCGTACAGGCCCGCCACGCCGCAACCGGCAATGACAACGTCGCACTCCATGTCGGGGTATTGTTTGGTTTCCACAGGAATCCTCTCCCTTGTTATGTGACATAAGGGACTGTCCCTCATGTCACATTGGCTTAGCGCGCCGCGTACTCGAGCATGCGGCCGAGCGTAAGTTTGGCCTGGTCGGCGGCCTCGTCCGACACGCCGATCTGCACCTCGCCCTCGCCCGTCTCCAGGCAGCGCACGAGTTTTTCGAGCGTGATGAGATCCATGTTGACGCAGGTGGGCTGCACCGCGGGGAAGTAGAACTTTTTGCCGGTGCCCTCGCAGCGGCGCTCGAGCTCGTAGAGCACGCCGCGGACCGTCACGATAATGAACTCGCTCGCGTCGGACTCCTCGGCGTACTTGATGATGCCGGCGGTGGAGCCGATGTAGTCGGCCTCGGCCAAGACGTCGGCCTTGCACTCAGGATGCGCCAGCACGAGCGCGTCGGGGTGGGCCTCCGTCGCGTCGACGGTCTGCTCGACGGTGATGATGTGATGGCGCGGGCAGTAGCCGTTGTTGAGGATGACGTGCTTTTGGGGCACCTGCTCGGCTACGAAGCGGCCCAGGTTCTGGTCGGGAATGAACAAGATGTGCTGCTGCGGCAGCTCGGAGACGATCTTGACGGCGTTTGAGCTGGTAACGCACACGTCACTCCAGCTCTTGATCTCGACCGTGGAGTTGACGTAGCAGACCACGGCCAGGTCGTCGCCGTACTCGGCGCGCGCCGCATCGACCGTCTCGCGCTTGACCATGTGCGCCATGGGACAGTCCGCGCCCGGCTCGGGCAGCAGCACGGTCTTGGTGGGATTGAGCAGCTTGGCGCTCTCGCCCATAAACTCCACGCCGCACAGCACGATGGTCTGCTGCGGCAGGCTCTTGGCAAGCTTTGCCAGGTAGAAGCTGTCGCCGACGTAATCGGCCACAGCCTGAACCTCGGGCGCCACGTAATAGTGCGCCAGGATCACCGCGTCGCGTTGGGTTTTAAGTTGCTGAATGGCCTCGACGAGCTCTGCGGGCACCAGTGCCGCGCGCTCCGTTGCCGTCGTTGCCGATGCTAGGCCGGCCGCGATATCGCGTGCAAGCTCCGACGCATCCATGTTCGCGCTCTGTGCCATCAAGGCCCCTCTCTTTTGGCGAATCTTGGGGCTTTAGTATGACACCTAGGTTTACAGCTGACAAGACAGCTGTAAACCTAGGTGTAAAGTTGAAATAAAGATTCGACCATGCGGCAAGTCCATATTCGAACTGGCAAGCTGAGGATAGCCGAGCTCTCGATAGCGCAGGAGGCATCTTTCGCCACCGCAATTCCGCTCGGCGCGAGTTGCACGCCGTGGGGCGCAAACGGGACACGCCTCCGCGAGCGGTCCGCACCCAATGTGGCAAAATCGAACTACTAAGGGGGCTCAGAATGCTCAAGATTATTGCCTGCGACGATGACGTCGCTTTTCTAGATAGACTGCACCGGATGATCGACCGTTGGTCGATCGAGACGGGCACGGCGGTCGATGTTGCGCTCGTCACGCGCGGCGAGGACCTGCTGGCGCGCCATGCCGCGTCGCGCGCCGACATCATCCTGCTCGACATGATCATGCCGCTCGTCAACGGCATGGACACCGCACGCGAATTGCGCCAGGCCGACACCGCCGTGCGCCTGGTGTTCCTTACCTCGTCGCCCGAGTTTGCACTGGAGTCCTACGAGGTCCGCGCCTTCGACTATCTGCTCAAGCCCGTGACTTACGAACGCCTGGCGCAGTTACTCGACGAACTTTCGAGCATGCGCCCGGCGGCAACCGACGAGCTCGTGATCAAAACGTCCTTTGGCTACCACGCCCTGCGCCTGTCCGACATCGAATATGCCGAGGCGCGCAACAAGCACGTGGTCTTCCACCTGCGCGACGGACGCGATATCGAGGCACTCGAGTCGTTCCGCAGCGTCGAGGACCGTTTGGCGCAAAATGCCACCTTCTTTAAATGCCACCGTAGCTACCAGGTCAACTTGCGCAACATCGACCACTTCGATCGCACGGACATCGTCATGCGCTCCGGCGCGTGCATTCCGCTGTCGCGCAGCAGCAAGCAGGGGTTCCAAGACGCCTACTTTGCGGTGCGCTTCGAGGGCGGGAGGCGCTGATGATCTCCTCGGTCGAAATGGTCCTTTGGGCAATCCACCACGCCACAACGCTACTCTTTGGCGTCTTTGCTTCGGCGGCGCTATGCGGTATCGAAATCAATCGACGCCATGCACTCGAGTTGGTGGGGGTCGGAGCCGCAACCGGCGCTGCCTTTTCGATCGCCAATGTCGTTGGCGGAGAGCTTTTTGCCCGTCAGGTCTATCCGCTCGTCGTGCACCTGCCGCTTACCGTCTACCTGTGTGCGCGCTACCGTCTGAGCCCGCTGCTCGCGGCATTGGGCGTCACCAGCGCCTATCTGAGCTGTCAGTTCAGCAACTGGATGGGCATCGCCGCCTTTGCCGCAACCGATTCGCAGATCGCGTACTATCTGGCGCGCATCGCGACCACGCTCGGCGTCTTTGCCGTCCTGCTGCATTGGGCCGGCGACATTGGACCCCGCCTGGCGATTAAAAGCCCCACCGAGCTGAGCATCCTTTTAATCCTGCCGCTCGTCTATTACATCTTTGACTACGCCACCAACGTCTACACCACGCTGTTCCACTCGGGCTCGGTGGTGACAGTTGAGTTTTTGGCATTTGCGCTCTGTGCCTTCTATCTTATGTTTCTTGCCGTTTACCTGCGCGAATACGAAGAAAAGGAAACCGCCGAGCGAGAGCGTTGGATGCTCGAAACCCGCGACAGCGCCGCCATCAAAGAGCTCGAGGCTTGGCGTCAATCTGGGCGCGAGCTGTCGATTCTTCGCCACGATATGCGCCACTTCCTACGCGGCCTGGCCACTTTAATTGAGGAGGGCCACACCGACGAGGCGCTCAAACGCATCGATGAGCTCTGCGAAGCCGGCGACCGCACCGCCGTACGCCGCTTCTGTGCCAACGAGACCGTAAACATCGCGCTTTCGTCATTCAACTCAGATATCAATAGAAACGGCATTACCGCCAACCTGCGCGCCGCCGTACCCGAAACCGTCCACGTAGGTGACGCCGACCTGTTTAGCGTGCTCTCAAATGCCTTGGAAAACGCTATCACCGCCGCAAGCGCCGCATCCCAAGGAAAGCGATTCGTCGACCTTGACCTGCGACTTGAGGACGGCCAGCTGTTGCTGTTAGTTTCCAACACGTTTGACCGCGCGCCGCGCATGGTCGACGGCATGCCCGTGACCCGGCATGCGGGCCACGGCTTTGGAACCAAGAGCATCAAACTTGCCGTGGAGCGCATGAACGGCAACTGCCAGTTCCGCATTAACGGCGATCGGTTTGAGCTGCGCGCTGTGATGTAGAAGTACGGCGCCGATCTCGCGGCGCGCCTCGCCCGCCAGGCAATCGCTCGCCGGTGCCGATCCGCTACAGTGGAGCGACCGCCGGGGTCAGCTGCTTGATGTAGGCCCACATGCGCTGCTTGGCCGCTTTGTCGGTCAGCGCCGCCTCAAAGCCATCGAGCGCGAGCACGCGGCGGCCCTGCACATGGGCGACCAGACCGGGCTTGAGCATGGCGGTGTCGAAGTCATCAATCGCCACGAGCATATCGGCGTAGGTTTCGCGCATGACATCGGCCGCGCTGTTATCGAGCAGCAGCACCGCCTCGGGATCCAGAGCCTCAAGCGCCTCGCGGAACAGCTCGCACGGCAGCGTCTCGCCCACCGCGACCGCTCCGTCGCCTGCGCCGGCGACGCTTGCCAGCACGCAAAAATCCTCGGGCGCGTAGCCGATGGCCCCAAGCGCCTTGCGCAGCGCAGCACCGTCCGGACCGGCAGCCAGCTCGCCGCCCGAACGCTCGGCCTCGTCCAAATCGCCTTTGACCAGCACGATCGGCGAGCACGCGTTGCCCACGATGCGCACGCCACGGACCGCAAGCGATGTGAGCTCCTGCTCGGCCGCCTGGGCGATGGCTTCTTTTTTCTGGCTTTGTGACGTGGACATGCGCTCTCCAATCGTTTGCGTGCCCACCATTATATAAAAGAGCTGCCCGCGAGTGGTTGCTTTGCGGGCGGCTGGGTATAAGCACGGTCGTACTGAGTTTTACGCGGCCGAGCCGCGTCGTATTATGGAGGTCACCATGGCTGACATTAAGCAGATTACCCCCGAGAACTTCGATTCCATCGTTAACGACAGCCTACCCGTGCTGGTCGATTTTTGGGCGCCCTGGTGCGGGCCCTGCCGATCGCTCTCGCCCATCGTGGACGAGGTAGCCGATGAGCTGGCGGGCAAGCTTGCCGTTGCCAAATGCAACGTCGACGACAACCAGGACCTGGCCATGAAGTATGGCGTCATGAGCATCCCCACGCTGATTGTGTTTAAGAACGGCGAGGAGATTGACCGCTCGGTTGGCGCTCTGCCCAAGGCGAGGCTGCAGGCGCTGCTGGAGAAGCATCTGTAATACGCTTGTTACTTGCCCGCCGTCCATGAGCGGTTTTGCACCGCTCGCCGGACTGCCGGGTGCGGCGCGTGCGACCATGGATAGTATGGTAGTTACAAACAGCCCCCAGTGAACGGGTGCGAGTCGCACAGACTCGCACCCGTTTTCTTATGCAGCGGCGCGCAGAGCGGGCGTAGTAAAATCTGAATCACTGGATTACCGTCCACACAAGGAGATTTCCCATGCATGATGTTGGAATGAACATGAGCCAGCTTGCCATGAGCGTCAAGCAGGTCGACGACACCATCGAGCTCGCTCACGAGTGGAGCCATCAGTTGCTGCATGCGACCGAGAATTTTGACATGGAGCGCATCGGCGCCAAGCTCGAGGCAGCCATGGCCGCGCTGCACGAGGCCCACGACGCACTCGAGGGCTACGAAGAGGCCATCGAGGCCGACCACAACTCCGTCGGCTCCGTGAAGCTGGTGTAACGTGGCCGAACACGAGCACGGCTGCGGGTACGAGCACGAGCATCCGCACGGGGCGGACGGTGACGCAGGCTGCCACTGTAGTGGCTCCGGCTCCGAGCTGGTCCGCTTTTCGGTTACCGCACCGGACGACCTGCTGCGCCGTTTTGACGAACAGATCGCGCGCCGCGGCGACGTGGCCAACCGCTCCGAGGCCGTGCGCGACCTGATTCGCGCCTCGATCGCCAAGGAGCAGATGCGCACGCCCGATGAGCATGTTATCGGGTCGCTCACCATGATCTACGACCACCATACCGGCGACCTGACGCGCCGTCTGGACGAAGTGCAGCACGACTACACCGACGAGATCGTATCGACCATGCACGTGCATCTGGATCACCACAACTGCTTAGAGATTCTGGCGCTCAAGGGTCGCGGCGAGCGCGTCTACGAACTAGCCGACCGCCTGCTGGGCCTGCGCGGCGTTAAGCACGGTGAGCTCACGTGCGCCGCCACCAAGCAGAGCCTGGGGCTGTAGCGCACCTGTCCCTATTTGGTCGGTTTTGATGAGGGGTGTCGCATGCGACATGTGCATATTCATGTGACGGGCATTGTGCAGGGCGTTGGCATGCGGCCGTTTGTGTATCGCGAGGCCATGGCGCATGGCATTTGCGGATGGGTGCTCAACGCGGGCGACGGCGTGCATATCGAGGCGCACGCCTGTGCCGAGGCGGTTGACGGATTTGTCGCTGCGCTTTCCGAGCATGCGCCCGCGGCAGCCCGCGTAGAGCATGTCGAGGTTGTGGACCTGGCAGCCAACGGTTGGGATGCCGCCAATGAAGAGGGTTTTCGCATCGTAGCATCGCAGAACCAGACCGCGCACACGACGCTCGTCTCGCCCGATATCGCCACCTGCGACGATTGCCTGCGCGAGCTGTTCGATCCCGCCGACCGACGCTATCACTACCCCTTTATCAACTGCACTAACTGCGGCCCACGCTTTACCATCATCCGATCGCTGCCTTATGACCGAGCGGCCACGTCGATGGATTGTTTTCCCATGTGTCCCAAGTGCGCCGCGGAGTATGCCGACCCACTCGACCGGCGTTTTCACGCGCAGCCCGATGCCTGCTTTGATTGCGGGCCGCATATCATGTGGCGCGAAGCGAGCGTGGGCGATGAGCCGGGCGAAGCCGCCGCGTCGCTGGCCGTCGGCACCACGCGCGAGACCAGCGACGCCATTATCGACCGCTGCGTTGAGCTGCTGGCCGTTGGTGGCATCGTCGCCATCAAGGGCCTGGGCGGATTCCATCTATCCTGTGACGCCTCCAACGAGCAGGCGGTAGCCGAGCTTCGCCGCCGTAAACGCCGCAGCAACAAGCCACTTGCCGTTATGGTGCGCAGCCTTGCCGACGTTGAACGCCTGTGCCATATCAGCGACGTTGAGCGCGACTTGCTGGCCGGCAGCATTCGCCCCATTGTGCTGCTGCGCCGACGTGCTGTTTGCGAGAGCGGCGATTCCCCCGACGCCCTCGCGCTCGCGCCGTCCGTCGCGCACGACCTTCCCGAGCTCGGTGTTATGCTCCCCTACACCCCGCTTCAGCATCTGTTGCTTGCCGCGGCAGAAGCCTGCGGTATGCACGCGCTCGTCATGACCAGCGGAAACCTGAGCGAAGAGCCCATCGAGACCGACGACGACCTTGCCTGGGAACACCTCGTTGCCGCCGGCATCGCCGATGCGTTGCTCGGCAACGACCGCGCGATCCTCTCGCGCTGCGACGACTCTGTAGTGCGCGTGGTCGACGGCGCCGTTATGCCCGTGCGCCGCGCTCGCGGATATGCACCCCAGCCGCTGCCGTTGCCGGCGCTCGACGGCGCTCCGTCCTGCGTGCTCGCCTGCGGGCCACAACAAAAGGCCACGATTGCGCTCACGCGTGAAGAGACGAACGGCGAGGCAACCTGTTTTGTGTCGCAGCATATCGGCGATGTTGAAAACGGCGAGACCTTCGATGCCTGGAACGCCGCGCGCACGCGCTTGGAAGATCTCTTTGACTTGGCGCCCGCCGCCTTGGCCTGCGATTTGCACCCCAGCTATCTATCGAGCCAGTGGGCGCGCGAGCAGGCACGGGAGCACAATCTGCCGCTCGTCGAGGTGCAGCACCATCATGCGCATATCGCGAGCGTAATGGCCGAGGCCATCGCCGCGGGCCAGCTTACAACCGACGCGCGTGTCCTTGGCATCGCCTTTGACGGCACCGGCGCCGGCACCGATGGGACCATTTGGGGCGGCGAGTTTCTTGTTGCCGGCCTTGGCGGCTTTGAGCGCGCCGCGCATTTGCGCACCTGGGCGCTCCCCGGCGGGGCGGCCTCCGTGCGCGACGCCCGCCGCAACGCCTTTGCCCTGCTCAGTGAGCTCGGCCTGCTCGAGCACCCAGGCGCCGCTCGGCTTTTGGACAGCCTCGACGAGCAAACGCGCAGCGTGACAGCCACCATGATCGAGCGCGGCATCAACAGCCCGCGTACCAGCAGCATGGGGCGTCTCTTTGATGCCGCGGCAGCAATTCTGGGCATCTGCGACAAGGCAACCTACGAGGGCGAGCCTGCCATAGAACTCGAAGCCGCCGCCTGGCGCGCGTTCAGCAGTGAAAGTGCCTGCCCCACCGGCAATATGGCCAGCTTTTCCGTAACCGAATCATCCCGTCCGGACGACTTCCATGTTCTGAACTCCAGACCGCTTTTTGAGGCGCTTTTGGAGGGAATCAGGACCGGCGTGCCCGCCGGCAAGCTCGCGCTCGACTTCCATGTCACCATCGCACGCGCGTCGGCCCGCATCGCAAGCGAGATCTGCGTCCGTGAAGACCTCGACACCGTCGCGCTCTCGGGCGGCGTGTTCATGAACCGACTTTTGCTTCGGCTCCTTACCCACGAACTCAAAGACGCCAGTCTTGCCGTCTTGGTCTCCCACGCCGTGCCCGTCAACGACGGCTGCATCGCCTACGGTCAGGCCGCCATCGCTCGCGCTCGCCTCGCGCAGACAGCATCGCGATAGGCTGTTTTGCCAGCCTGCGCGCCGCCGTCTCACAGGTGTAACGCGTTTGCTCGTGACTCCCGCGAGCGCTACCATCAACTGATGGGTAATTAGGCGCCTATCCAGCGCAAAACGTATAAAAGGGGAACATTATGTGCCTTGCCGTTCCCGGTAAAGTGGTCAAACGCGACGACGACCTTAAGGCGACCGTCGACATGATGGGCATCGAGCGCCCCGTTTCGCTGCGCCTCGTGCCGACGGCACAGGTAGGCGACTATATTCTCGTGCACGCCGGCTTTGGCATTCAGATTGTCGACGAGCAGGAGGCGCAGGAGACGCTCGACCTGGTCAACACCATGACCGAACTGGTCGAAGAAGACCAGCTGGCCACCAACCCGGCGGAGGCTTACTAGTGGCGGCCGGACAGCCGGCTCGCTCCGGTATCGACTTCTCGGCATTCCGCGATCCCAAGCTGGCTCGCGAGCTCATCGAGCGCATCCGTGAACTCGTCGGCGACCGCGCCATCAACCTTATGGAAGTCTGCGGCACGCACACCGTGAGCATCGGTCGCTATGGCTTTCGCTCCATTATGCCTGCCGGGCTCAAACTGCTGAGCGGTCCGGGTTGCCCCGTCTGCGTTACCGCCAACCGCGATATCGACCATGCAATCGCGCTCGCCAAGATGGACGGCGCCATCATCACCACCTTTGGCGACATGATGCGCGTGCCCGGGTCGTCTACCTCGCTCGCCGCGCAAAAGGCGGCGGGGCGCGATATTCGCATTGTGTACTCCCCGCTCGATGCACTCGATATCGCCGAACACAACCCCGATCGCCCGGTCATCTTTATGGGCGTCGGCTTTGAGACCACGACGCCCACCATCGCCGCCGCCATTTTGGAGGCCGATGCACGCGGACTCCAGAACTTCTCGGTCTATTGCGCCCACAAGACCACGCCGCCGGCGCTGCGCGCCATCGCCAACGATCCCGAGACCACTATCGACGGCTTTATCCTTCCGGGACACGTCGCCACCATCACGGGCTTAGCCCCCTTTGACTTTTTGGTCGATGAGTTCAATACCCCGGGTGTGGTCACCGGATTTGAGCCGGTCGATATTCTGCAGGGCATCTGCATGCTGGTCCAGATGGTTGTTGAGGGGCAGCCCGCAATCGACAACGCCTACCGCCGTGGCGTCAACGCAGACGGCAACCCCGTGGCGCGCCAGCTGGTCGAGCAGGTGTTTGAGCCATGCGACACCACGTGGCGTGGGCTGGGGCCGATTGCCAACTCGGGCCTTTCCATCCGCCCCGAGGGCTCGCGCTTTGATGCCCGCACTCGCTTTGACGTACCCGTTGAGACGACGGTCGAGCCGCGTGGGTGCCGTTGCGGCGACGTGCTGCGCGGGGCCATTACGCCGAGCGACTGCCCTCTGTTCGGCCGCGCTTGTACACCCGAGCATCCCATCGGCCCCTGCATGGTGAGTTCCGAGGGCAGCTGTGCAGCATATTTCCGCTACCGAGGCTGTTAGGTTCCGCCGTTCTAACGAACGGCGGACCGGTCGACGCTGCGCGCCATTCAGGCGAAGTGATTTGCCTTTCAATCGTCGGCTGCGGGCAAAAGCCCAGCAGCCTCCTCTTTCAAGGCAACTCACTTCGCCTGAATGGCGCTCGCTGACTTTTACTTAACATCGATTCTGCCACACTCAGCTATTGCCGACCCCTCCCCCACGATTGGAGTTTTCGATATGTCCCGTACTGCCACCGATAGCACTGTCCTGTTGGGCCACGGCTCTGGCGGCCAGATGATGAAACGCATCATCGATGAGGTCTTTTTGGATGCCTTTGGGTCGCCCGAACTGCTCGAGGGCAACGATGCCGGCGTCGCTGCGCTGCCCGCGAGCGGGCGCATCGCCATGTCGACCGACAGCTTTGTAGTCTCGCCGCAGTTCTTCCCCGGCGGCAATATCGGCCGACTCGCCGTGTGCGGAACCGTCAACGACGTCGCGACCTCGGGCGCTAATGTGCGCTACCTCTCATGCGGCTTTATCCTCGAAGAGGGCTATCCCATGGACAAGCTGCGCCAGATTGTGCAGACCATGGCCGAAACGGCACATGAGGCAGGCGTGAAGATTATCACCGGCGACACCAAGGTGGTCGAGCGTGGCGGTGCCGACGGCGTCTACATCAATACCGCTGGCGTAGGCGAGGTGCCCGCAGGCGTGACGCTCAGCGGTGCCAACTGCCGGCCCGGCGACGTCATCCTGGTGTCGGGCACACTCGGCGACCACGGCATCGCCATCATGAGCCAACGCGAGGGCCTGGCGTTTTCGAGCACCATCGAAAGCGATGCCGCGCCGCTCAACCACCTGATTGCCGATATGCTTGCCGCAGCACCCGAAACACGCTGCTTCCGCGACCCCACGCGCGGTGGCCTGGCGTCCACGCTCAACGAATTTGCGCAGGCCAGCGGCGTTGCCATGGAAATCGACGAGGATGCCGTGCCCGTGCGCCCCGACGTGCAGGCAGCCTGCGAGATGCTCGGCTACGATGTGTTGCAGGTGGCAAACGAGGGCAAGATGGTCGCTGTGGTGCCGGCCGAACAGGCAGATGCGGCACTGGCCGCCATGCGCGCCGCCCGCTACGGCGAGAATGCCGCGATTATCGGCCGCGTGCTGCCGCTTGTCGAGGGCGCCCGTCCCGCCGTGCGCGTACGCACCGGCTGGGGCTCGACCCGTATCCTCGACATGCTCGTGGGAGAGCAGCTGCCGAGGATTTGCTAACGTCATCTGTGTGCCACCGCGCTTTGAGCACTGAGCTTTTGACCCGCTCAGCACAAGAGGCCCCCGCGACCGAGTTGAATCAGTCGCAGGGGCCTTGCATTAGCGAGCTTTGCCGCTATCTACACCCTGAACTTTGGATACGTCAGCAGTACGAGCGCGGCGCTCGCGCCCAGCTGTATGAGAATCTGGCGCACATCGCCGACACCTCCAAGCGCCATAGCGCGAGCCAGGTTGGCGACGCCGAGCGGCATGCCGCCGACAAACCAGAGCGAAAGACCCAGCAGCACCTTGTCGCCCATACCGGGCTCAAAGGGCACCGATGCCACCACCGCCCGATATGCCCGCACCTCAAAGAAGATCAGCGCCACGATAAGCAGCAAGGTAACGAGCATCGACGCGACCGATGCGGAGGACGCCGCAGAACCCGTAAGCTCGCCCACGGTCGCGTCCATAAGCAGAACGCCTCCCGCATAGACCAGCGACATGACTCCCAGGGCTGTGAGAGCCGAACGCGCCCCGGCGCGCCCCGCTCCCCTAACACCAACGTTTCTTGCTGCCATCGTAAACCTCCCTAAAGCAAGGGGCCCACCGGCGCGCACCGGCGGGCCCATCTTACTGTGGCCAGCCCACCCCAGGCGGCCCCAAAGCGCATCGGCACAGCTTTTGCCTGCCTACTCCCCGCAGCCGCTCTCGATAAGCGCCACGAGGGCATCGACGGCGGCCGCCTCATCGGCGCCGTCGGCTGCAATCTCGATCTCGCAACCGCAGGTCATTCCCAGGCTCATGACCATCAGGATCGACTTGGCGTCCTTAGCGTCTCCGCCCACCTTACCAACGGTGATCGAGCTCTCGTGCTTGCTCGCCTCCTGTACGAACAGCGATGCAGGGCGCGCGTGGATGCCGCTCGGATTCTTGACGACCGTCGTCTTGGAAACCATCTCTACTCCTTACTCCACCACGATGTTATCGCTTGCGGTGTCGGCACCGTTGCTGGCGATGAGTTTCTTGTAGTAGAAGAAGCTCTTCTTCTTGCCGCGCTTACCGGTGCCGTTGCCGTGGTCGTCCTGATCGACCGAGATCTGGCCGTAACGCTTGGTCATCTCGGAGGTGCCGGAGCTGATCAGGTCGATGGGGCCCCACCAGGCATAACCAAAGACATCGACACCGTCGAGAATCGCCTGGTGCATTTGCTCGACATGCTCTTTCATGTACTCGATATGCGCGTCGTCGTCGCAGTAGCCGTTCTCGTCGCGGTTCTCGGTCATGCCGTTGCCGTTCTCGGCGATGAAGATCGGCAGGTGGTAGCGGTCGTAGATGTGGTTGAGCGTGATGCGGAAGCCAACGGGGTCGATCGGCCAGCCCCACTCGGTCATCTCGAGGTACTGGTTCTTGATCTCGGTAAGCAGCTTGCCGCTCGGCTCGGGGGAGATCTTGCCCTTATAGCGCATGATATAGGTCATGTAGTAGCTGATGGAGATGTAATCCACCACGCCGGCCTTGAGAGTCTCGAGATCGCCGTCCTCCATCTTGATATCGACACCGTAGTCGCGGAAGAAGCGCTTTACGTAGTAGGGGTACTCGCCCTTGGCCTGGACATCGGTGAAGAACCAGTTGAAGTGGTCCTCAAAGAGCACCTGGAGCTGATCTTCCGGCTTGGAGGTCTCGGCGTAGTTCTCAAGACGGCAGAGCATGTTGCCGATGTGGGCCTCGGGGTCGATCTCGCGCAGTTTGATAACGGCCTTGGCGGAAGCCACGAGCTGGTTGTGAGCGACCTGGAACTTCTCGGGCCAGCGGCCGGCATATGGGTTGGAGCCGTCTTCCTTCTCATCCCAAATCACGCCGCAGCAGGTGCAGGGGTTGGCGTAGACGTGGTTGATCTCGTTGAAGGTCATCCAATACTTGACCTTGCCCTTGTAGCGGCGGAAAAGTGTCTCGGCATAGCGCTCAAAGGCGTCGACCACATGACGGCTTGCAAAGCCGTTGTACTCCTCGGCCAAGTGAAGCGGCATGTCAAAGTGGTTGAGGGTAACCATGGGCTCGATACCGTGCTTATGGCACTCGTCAAAGACCTTGTCGTAGAAGGCCAGGCCCTCCTCGTTGGGCAGAGCGTCGTCGCCGTTGGGGAAGATACGACTCCAGGAGATGCTCATGCGAAAAACGCCAAAGCCCATCTCACCCAAAAGCGCGATGTCCTCCTTGTAAGTGTGGTAGAAGTCGATGCCGCGACGCTTGGGAAAATCGTAGGCCATCTCGTCTGCCTTGCGGGCCGCGAGTGACTGACGCGTGACGGAGTTGAGCGGGCCGCCCTCGACAATGCCTTCGCGAGCGCAAGTCTCGCGGTCGAGCAGGATCACGTAGTCGGAGACCGCCGGGCCGCGGCCACCCTCGTCCCATGCGCCCTCGATCTGGTTGGCAGCGGTAGCGCCACCCCAGAGAAAGCCCTCGGGAAAAGCCTCTCCATAGTCATAGGTAGAAAGGTCGATCATGGTATGTCCTCATCTCTCTTTAGTTGGGTTGGGATGCGGGCCGCAGGGAGACGGCCCGTGATCGGGGGACGTATTAGCGGGCGGCCAGTGCGCGCACCACGGGCATCATCTTCTTGGCCATGTGCAACTCGGCGCTAATGGTCATGAGCGTGTCCTGGGCGTGCACGAACAGCAGGGAGTACTCGATCTCCTCGCCGCCCGCCTGGCGTTGGATCATCTCGGTTTGCGCCTTGTGCGCCTCGAGAATCTTGGCGTCGGCCTCAGCAAGGTGCGCGTCGGCCGCATCGAAATCGAACTCCGCCAGAGCGTCCATCGCCTTGTCAATGCAGGCGCGGCCGTCGCCGGCGTTGATGATGACGCTCATCGCGACTGCGGGAACGTTGATTGCCTCATCGGCCATCATGGCCTCCTTTTCTTGGGTGTCGGCCGCCTCCACGGCCGACACCAGATCATCTGGTAGCAACTAGGCGACGGACTCCGGGTCGCCCGTAGGGTCTTACTCGGCGGCAGCTACGGCAGCGGCCTTGGCGGCCTTCTTGGCCGCCTTCTTTGCGGCTTTCTCAGCAGCCTGCTCTTCCTCGATCTTGCACTGGTAGTTATCGGCAGCCTTGAAGAACGGGAACCAGAGAATCGCGGCGATCAGCAGGTTGACGCAGACCAGCGCTATATTGCGTACGTCCCCGCCCGACATAAAGAACGCCGAGACCGCATTGGGCAGGAAGTTCATGTCGAAGTTCTCGACATGCAGGCTCGCCCAGCCCATACTCATCCAGAGATAGGCGTTGGCAGACAGCAGGATGGACTGCAGCACCATAGGGATGAACATAAAGGGGTTGGCGACGACCGTGGAGAAGACCAGCGGCTCGTTGATGTTGAACAGCGACGGAATAATCGTTGCGCGGCCGAGCGTCTTGTTCTTCTTGGACTTGGCGAAAAGCATGTAGAAGGCCAGCGGAAGCGTTGCGCCCTCGCCGCCGATCATGATGTAGCGGGTGATACCGTACGCGTTGATGTTGGTAGGAGCGAGGCCCGCGGCGTAGGCGGCCATGTTCTCGGCAAGAGCAGATTTTTGGATGGACTGCTGGATCGGCGAGAACACCCAGCCGGAGATGCCGAAGAAGTAGAAGGTGTCCATGACAAGCGGAATGGCGATGGTGCCGGGCAGCGTCTGGGCAAAGCCAGTAACGGGCGAAAGGATGATCGCGACCGCGCCAAAGACGTCGACCTGGAGCATATTGGTAAAGAGCCAGGCCACGAAGAGCGACAACAGCACCGCGATGATGTTGTCGAACCAGTTCTTGACGAAGTCGGGCACGAGGCTGTCCTCGGAGAAGAATGTCATGCGTGCCATGCGCTTGTAGATAAAGCCAACGACAAAGCCCACGACCATAGCGGTGAACATGCCACCTGCGCCAAACTTGGCCATCTGGAAGACATAACCTTCATCGGTGATGGTGGGGTTCATGCACAGCATGAAAGCGCCTATACCGGTAAAACCGGCAATCATGCTGCGGTCTTTGCGGTCTTCCTTGACCGCAACGTTATGCGGGATGATAAACGCCATGAACATGCCCACAAGGCCAAACGAAAACGTAGTGAGCGGCGACAGGTCGGGCAGGGTCGGGACAAAGCGACGGATGATGTTCCACATGCTCGGGATGGCCGAGACCATGGAGAAGGGGACGATGTAGAGAACAGCGTCGGAGATGACGCCAAACCAGTAGGTTGAGGTAAGCTTGTTCATCACGGGGACGACATGCTCGGTGATCCACGCCTGGATCGCTTCCATGAACTTTTGCAGCATGTTGTCCCCTCCTAGTCTTCGTCAAGCAGGTCGTAGGCATCCTCGAGGATGCTCTCGCCGTCGAGCGCCGCATAATAGTCGGGGTCGATGGCCATGACCTTCACGCCGTGAGATGCCACCTGAGACTGGATCTCGGGCACCTCGGAGGCGAAGTGCGGGCCGAGCAGGAGGACGTCGATCTTGTCGGCGTAGTCCATGATCTCGGACTTGCTGACCGCCTTGATAGTGCAGTCAAGGCCCTTGGACTTTGCGACCTTGCGCATGCCCGCCGCCATAAAGCCGGTCGAGGCGCCGATGCCGCAAGCGAGGAGAATGCGGACGGTACCGTTCTCATCTGCCATGGGGTACTCCTTTCCCAATAAGCGGGCCCAAGGCGGCTCCGATGCCACCACGGTCCCCGCCGTGTTCTTGGGCGCCCGTGTCGACCCGGCCGCCCTTGACCGTAGCTGCACTATACGTGGCGGAAGGTTCTTGCCGCCAACCGTCTTTTTTCCGCATGGCGGCAAGGCGGCAATTTTTCCGCTTGCGCGGCAAGCCGGGCGATTTTCCGCTTGGGCGGCAAATTGGAAAAGCTGCTCCACACGGAGCTGAGATACCATGGGGCGGTACGCCCCATCTGCCGTTCATCTCTTGGAGGAAAGCCATGGCGAGTGCCAAGCAGAACCGCATCAACCGCATGATCGACGTGCTCGAAAACAGCAGCTCATGGGTATCCTCCTCGATGCTTGCCGGCCTTTTAGGCGCAAGCGAGCGAAGCATCCGCAATTATGTTGCAGAGGTCAACGAAGCTGGTACCCGGCATATTGAATCGTCTAAAGAGGGCTATCGCCTTGCCGCGGCGGCACCGGCCGCCGCTAGCGCTGCCGCAAGTCCTCGCGAGAAGGTCGACGCCATCCCCGCGAGCGCGGACACCAGACGTGACTTTACCATCTCCCGCCTTGTCAACGCATGCGGTGGACTCTCCGTCTTTGATATCTCCGATGAGCTCTTTATCAGCGAGAGCACGTTTCAGAGCTCCGTGATGCCGCAGGTGCGCGCGCTCGTGCGACAATTTGGCCTCAATGTCGAGACGCACGACTACCGTATGACGCTCACGGGGCGCGAGGCCAACAAGCGCAAGCTTCTCGGCCATATAGCCACCCACAATTCCTATGGCTACTTCACCTCGACCAAGACGCTCGAGAACATGTTTCCCGGCTTTGACGTGCAGGCGACCCTCTCGAGCTTGGTCGAGATCTGTCAGCGCTCGGACCTGTTTATCAACGACTACGCACTCTCCAACCTGCTCATGCACCTGCTGGTGATCATCATCAGGCTCACCTCGAACAACGAGCTCAGCGAGGTAGACGGCGTCATCGACGGAGACGGCCTAGTGGAGCAGCTCGGGCAGCGCGAGCAGATCACGCACTGTGCCCAGCGCATCGCCGCCTACTTTGAGAAGCAGTTTGGCTGCGCGATCCCGCGCACCGATTTTCAGCAGATCCTGCTGCTTTTGGCGCTTTCCGTCGAGCGGTGCGATTTTGGCGACCTCAACCGCGAGGAGCTCGCGGGCATCATCGACCGCGATTTTGTGGACATGGTCCTGGGAATTCTCGACGAGTGTGGCGAGCGCTACAACCTACCACGCTTTATCGACGAGCCCATGCGCCTGCAGCTCGTCCTGCATATGTTTAACGCCTACCAGCGCGCTATCTACCACGTAAGCTACCCCAACCCGCTCGCCGCGCAGATCAAAAGCGAGTACGCACCGGTCTACGACATGGCGGTCTATATCGCCCACCGCTTTTCGACCGCCATGGATGTTGAGGTGGGCGAGAACGAAATCGCATTTATCGCCTTTCACATCGGCGCCTATTTTGAGAAGTTCTCTGCACCCGATGGCGCCATCACCTGCACGGTGATTATCGAGGAGTACCACGATTTTGCACGCAGGCTCGTCGACGACCTCAAGGCCGAGTTTGGCGACGACATAAGTGTTGTTGCCGTGATGAGTTGCGATAACTACCTGGCCGATCCTCCCGAGTGCGACGTGGTGGTCACTACGATCGACGTGCCGGTTTGCGGAGGCAGCACCAAAATCTTGATCGGACCCATCCTCACTAAGCAAAACGTGCGAAAGATCCGCGACCGGCTTTGCGCCATCCAAGAGCGGCGGCGGCGCCTCTATGCCCAGGGCCTTTTGGGACGCCTGCTGCAGCCGGGGCTGTTTATGCGCAATGTGGACGCAGACGACGCCACAAGCTGCATCGACCGAATGGGGAAGCTTTTGGCTGCCCAGGGGCTCGCAACGCCTGAGTATATCGCTGACGTGCATCTGCGCGAGAGAGTCTCGTCGACGGCGTTTACCGACAGCCTTGCCATACCCCACGCGATCTCGGTGTATCCAGAGCGTTCGTTTATCGCCGTGGCCCACAATGACGCCCCGATTCCTTGGGGACGCCACGACGTGCGGTTTGTGCTACTTATAGGCATCGCACAGGAAGACATGGGGCTCTTTAGAGATGTGCTCGATCTGATTATCGAGGTGTTCTCCTCGGTAGAGACCACGATGAGACTCATGCAGACCGACACATTCGAGGAGTTTCTGGCTGCGTTTACGCACGACATCGGATAGAAGGCTCGACCCGCATCCTCGACATGCTCGTAGGAGAACAGCTTCCGAGAATTTGCTAGGGCGGAACCGCACGGTCGGCGCGATGCGGCTTGATATCCCTGGAGATGTTCAGATTTCGAGCACGCCCGACGCGGAAGCCCAGTATTATGGGGTGCGTTTTAAACCCAATGACGGGAGCTTTCATGGCAGCAGCTTTTTCCCATGTGATTTTTGATTTAGACGGCACCATCCTCAACACGCTCGAAGACCTGGCGGCCGCCGGCAACCACACCTGCGAGATGCACGGCTGGCCCACGTTTGCCGTGGACGAGTACCGCTACAAGGTGGGAAACGGCATGCTTAAGCTGGTCGAGCGCTTTATGCCCGCCGAGTACGTGGGCGACGGCCGTATGTTTGAGCAGACGCTTGCCGAGTTTAGGGCCTATTACGGCGAGCACAAGGAGGACCACACCTCACCCTACGCCGGCACGATTGAGATGCTCGACCGTCTGCGCGCCGCGGGCGTGCAGCTTGCTGTGCTCACCAACAAGGATCATATTTCGGCAGCCCCGCTTATCGAGAAATACTTTGGTTCCGAGCGCTTTGCGCTGGTGCAAGGCCGTGTCGATGCGTTTCCGCCTAAGCCCGAAGCGCCCGTCACGCTGCACGTGATGAAGGAGCTGGGCGCCAATCCGGCAACCACGCTCTATGTGGGCGATTCGAATGTCGATGTTCTGACCGGCCACAACGCCGGCCTTAAGAGCGCGGGCGTCAGCTGGGGCTTCCGCGGCCGCGCAGAGCTGGAAGCCGCCGGCGCCGACTACGTGGTGGACACCCAGGCAGAGCTCGCGGCGCTGGTGCTGGGCGAGTAGCGGGGCTGCCGCTCAACGCGGCTGCGGTGATTCTGCCGCGCGGAAAGCGCATCCCGTTTTGGAGCTCCGGAATGGGACGCGCTTTCCGCTTGAGCCCCATCGGGGAAACGGCATCCCGTTTTGGAGCAATATTCCGGGTCGCGGTTTCCGCAACCCACCCCATCCGGAAACCGCGACCCGGAATTCGGCCAAAAACCGGGTCGCATTTTCCCGAGCATTTGATACGGCGTTGATACAAGGAGTGTCCCCAACTGCCGGCAGAAAAGGAACGTCCCCAAGTGCCGCCTCAATGACTACCATGGCAACGCCGCAGGTAGAGGACGGGCAGCGAGCGGGCACCAGTGCGAACAAATTGGCATGAAAAGAGGACGGCATAGACCTTCTGGTCATGCCGTCCTCTTTGAATGACAAGTTGTCGCTCTGGTGCCCGCGCAGCGTCGGGCAGTTACGGCGTTTGGTAAAACGCCGTAACGAACTACCGCGTAACTCCCCTAGCTCATCATCGCATTCATCATCTCGTTGGTTGCGGAATCGTCGGCAGACCACTCGCCGTCGTCATTGCAGGAATACTTGAAGGTGACCTTGGTGTCCTTGGTCTTAGCAGCCTTGGTCACATCGACCATAACCTGACCGGCCATCTTGTACAGCTCGTCATCGGAAGGCATCGAATCGAGCGCGGCGACCTTCTCCTGATACTGGGTGGCAAAATCCTCAACGATCTGGTTCATGGACTTGCAGGTAATGGTGACCTCGGCAGTTGCGGTGCCCTTGTCCTCGTCGACCGTCACGTCGCCGATCTTGTAGTCAAAGCCCTCGAGATAGCTCTTGGCGTACTCCTTGGGATCGATGCCCAGCTGCTCGAACTCGTCGCCCGAGGCCTCTTCCAGGCCGGCGAGGAAGTCGTCGCCACCGTTCTTGACCTCGTCAAACTGCGTCGTAAGATCCTCGGTGATGAGCTCCTCAACCGAAGGACCTCCGCAGCCGGAAAGCACAACCACGCACGCGACCAGAACAGCCATCAGGGGCGCAAGCAGCAGCTTCTTCTTCATGACATTCCTCCCAACAAGCGGCACCGCGCTTCCCGACGCGGTGCACGTCGTAACAATAAGGCCATACTAGCCGATAACGAACACCCCCGGCAAAGCAAAGGCGCAATCGGCTCGATTTAACGTCCGAACGGTTTACCGGTCCGCCCAACGCGCAATAAAACGTTCCGCCGCATTGTAATAAAAAAGGGCGGCCGGATAACCCGACCACCCTTGCACATCCTTATGTTGCCGCAGCTTACTTGCGAACGACCTTGACGATGGCATCGCCGGCGGCGACAGCGGAGTCAGCCTCGACGGCGAGCTCGACGTCGGCGAACTCGGCGGTGTTGGACACAGCCACGACGACGCAGTCCTTGTAGCCGGCAGCGGCGATCTTGGCGCGGTCGATCTTGAGCATGGGCTGGCCAGCCTTAACGACGTCGTCGGCCTTGACGAAGCCCTCGAAGCCGTCGCCGTTCATGTTGACGGTATCGACGCCAACGTGCACCAGAACCTCGATGCCGCTATCGGACTGCAGGCCCACGGCGTGACCCATGGTGACGGTCACCTTGCCGTCGCAGGGAGCGTAGACCAGATCGTCCTCGGGCCACACGGCGCAGCCCTTGCCCAGGACCTCGCCGCCAAAGACGGGATCGGGCACGTCGGCCATCTTGATGACCTTGCCCTTGACGGGCGAGCACAGCACGTCGGCGCCGGCAGAAGCAGAGATGGAGGACGGAGCAGCGGCAGTCGCGGGCTCAGCCTTCTTCTTGAACATGTCAAACAGACCCATACGTTTTCTCCTCTTGATTAAGCGCAACGTTGTGCGCATGCCTATGGTGATTATAGTGCCAAATGGTTCAAATGCTAAGGTGGGGACTCGAATCGCGAGCCCATCCCAACGCTTTTCCCCGGTGGCACTCATATTGTCGATTAATCCAGGCCCTCGGCACCGTTGGACTTGATGATCTTCTGGTAGGCGTAGAAGCTGTCCTTGCGGCGGCGCTCGTAGGTACCGGTGCCGTCGTCGTACTTATCGACGTGGATAAAGCCGTAGCGCTTGCGCATCTCGCCGGTGCCGGCGGAAACCAGGTCGATGGGGCCCCACCAGGTGTAGGCAATCAAATCGACGCCGTCCTCGATGGCCTCGCCCATGGCCTTGACGTGGCTCTGCAAGTAGGCGATACGATACGGGTCGCGGATGGAGCCGTCCTCCTCGACCTCGTCGTAGGCGCCCATGCCGTTCTCGACCACCATCAGCGGAATCTCGTAGCGGGCGTAAATCTCGTTGAGGGCGATGCGCAGACCCAGCGGATCGATCTGCCAGCCCCAATCGGTGGACTCCAGATAGGGGTTCTTGCCGCCAAAGGTCATGTTGCCCTCGGTCATCTCGTGATCCTTGTGGGTGCCCACAGTGCCGGACATGTAGTAGCTAAAGGTGTAGAAATCGACCTTGCCGTCGGCGATATCCTGCAGGTCACCGTCCTCCATCACAAGCTCGACATCGTTCTCGGCCCAGAAGCGCTTGGCATAGAACGGATACTTGCCGCGCACCTGCACGTCGGAGCAGTACCAGTTCATGGTATTCATCTCCTGCTGCGTGGCGAACACGTCGGCCGGATCGCACGTGGCGGCATAGGAGAGGATGAAGCAGTCCATGTTGCCCATCTTAAACTGCGGATAGTGCTCGTGGGCATAGCGCACGACGCGGCCGCTGGCGACAAACTGGTGATGCAGCGCCTGCATACGAGCCTGCGGCGTAGCATGGACCGCCGAAGCCGGGCCCTCAAAGCCCTGAATCATGCTGGTCTCAAAGAGGTTGCCCATGTCCTGAGTGCCGCAGTTGATCTCGTTGAAGGTGAGCCAGAACTTGACCTTGTCCTGATAGCGGTCGAAGACGGTCTGGCAGTACTTCTCAAAGAAGCCGATGAGCTCGCGGCTCGCCCAGCCGTTGTATTTCTCGACCAGGTGATAGGGCATCTCGTAGTGCGACAGGGTCACGAGCGGCTCGATATTGTGAGCGCGCAGGCAGTCGAAGACGCGGTCGTAAAAGGCGAGGCCGGCCTCGTTGGGCTCGGCGTCGTCGCCGTTGGGGAAGATGCGGCTCCAAGAGATGGACATGCGGAACATGTTGAAGCCCATCTCGGCGAACAGCGCGATGTCCTCCTCGTAGTGATGGTAGAAATCGATGCCGTCATGGTTGGGGTAGAAGCGGTTGGGGTCGATGTCGATCGTGATCTGACGCGGCTCCTTGTAGCTGCCGCCCAAGAAATGGTCGTCGACCGAAGGACCGCGGCCGTCCACGTTCCAAGCGCCCTCAAACTGATTGGCGGCCGTGGCGCCACCCCAATAGAAACCCTCGGGGAACTTGATGTTTGCCATGAGCATCTCCTTTGCATTGCGGGTCGATAGGCCGAGTATCGCCCACGCACGCGACAGACAGGGGCAGGGGTGCCAAACCCGACACTTCTTTTCGCAGACGCGCGCTGCAACAGCGCTGCAGCTGAAACTTTTTGACACCGAAGGAGCGAAGACGATCCGCCCCGCGCTTACCGGCGGTATGCCGCGGGGGTGCAGCCATACTTGTCGTGAAACTTACGGTAGAAGAAGCTCATGTTTTCATAGCCCACCGCATGCGCAGCCGCCCCGGCCGTGGCGCCGCCGCGCAGAAGCTCGGCCGCACGTACCAGGCGTCGCTCCTGCACAAGCTGCCTAAAGGTCTTGCCCACATGCCGCTTGAGGAGCGCCGTCGCATAATTAGGGCTCAAGCCAAACTCCGCCGCCATCCCCTCGAGGGAGCATGCAGCGAATTCGCGATCGATATAGCCAAGCATTCCCGTCACCAGGGCAGTGGGCCCCGCCGCGCCGTCCGCCGCGCCGCGCACCAGCTCGCGCTCGTAGCAATCCATGAGCTCGGCCAAAAACAGCTGAAACAGACGCAAGACGATCTCGGGACCGTTGGGGCTCGGGTCGTACAGCTCGCAGAGCATCTCCTGCATGTAGCGCCGAATCCGACGGCTCTCGCCGCAATGAAAACGGACATGGCCCCGATGGTCCGTCTCGCTGTTGAGCGCGTTGAACAAAAACCGCGAGACCGCGCTCTCGCGCGAGAGGCTCGACTCGAGACTCCGGCGCAAAAAAGAGCGTGAAACGGTCATGCTTAGCATGATGTCGTCCTCACCAAGCGCCGCCACGGCATGCGGGCAGAGGGCGTCGAGCAAAAGCACCTCGTTGCGGCCCAGCTCGAGCCTCTCCCCCGCCACCGTCTGCGGGCAGCATCCGCGATACACATAGCTCAGCTCCACGTAATCATGCACGTGCTCGGGAACTGCATTAAAGCGCGAGTTTTTCCTTATCGTCAGGCCACGCGGCATGCCGGGCTGGGCATAGGCAAACCCTGGCTGCCCAATCTTGCGCACTGGACATCCGTCGATTTCGACATGCTCGGTCATAATCGACCAATCAAATGCCATGCCGTCTTTATAAGTGATCTCACTGGCGCTCAGTTCGCTGAGCCTACGCTCGAGCTCGTCGATCTCCATGGCTTGCCAATCGTTGATTTGGTCATAGTTCGTCGTGATTCAGATATTAGCAGAACGCGCCGACGCGTCCATAATCTGTGCTATGCAGCAGATCGATCGAGCCAAGGAGGATCCATGACCGCGTACTATCAGCAGGTGCTCGAGGGCACATACGACAACCACGTGCTTCCGTTTTTGTGGATGAAGGGCGAGAGCCATAAGACCATTGCCGAGTATCTGGAAAAGATCGCCGGCGCCGACATCCACGAGGTCTGTCTCGAAAGCCGCCCACACCCCGATTTTTGCGGCGAGGGCTGGTGGCGCGACTTGCACTTTGTCATTGACGAGTGCAGGCAGCTGGGCCTTAAGCTCTGGATCTTGGACGACGCACACTTCCCCACGGGCTTTGCCAACGGCGCCGTCAAGGAGGCCGTGCCCGAGCTCCGCAAGATCGTGCTCACGCACCGCACGTTCGACATCGTGGGCCCCACGTCCGCCGCGAGCATCGCGCTCGCCAACATGCTCGACAAAACGGAGCGCTTCTACGGCGTGACATTTATGCAGGACGGCAGCCCCGTCGACGTCGCTTACCGAGTAATCGACGATGCAGACGGCAACCCCAGCCGCCTGGTCTTCGATGCACCTGCGGGCCTCACGCAGGCATGCGTGATGTTCACGAGCGGCAAGACCTCCTACAACGAGGACTACATCAATATGGTCGACCGCGCCTCGGTGGCGCAGCTCATCGATGCTGTCTACGAGCCGCATTTTGAGCATCTGGGCGATGAGTTTGGCAAGACGATCCTGGGCTTTTTCTCCGATGAGCCCGGATTTGCCAACGAGAAGGGCACCACGGGCCCCGATGGCATCTCGGACACGCTCATCGGCAAGGCCACCGCGCCCCTACCCTGGTCGGCCGAGCTTGAGCGTCGCCTACGCGCGGCACTGGGCGAGCGCTACCTGGCCGAGCTCCCGCACCTGTGGGACCGCGAGCCGGCCGGCGCGCACGTACGCCACGTCTATATGGACATCGCGAGCACCCTCTATAAGGAGTGCTTCTGCGACCAGCTCGGAGACTGGTGCCGCGCGCGCGGCGTGCAGTACATCGGCCACGTTATCGAGGACAAGGACTGCCACGCGCGCCTGGGCGTGGGCGCCGGGCACTACTTCCGCGCCGTGGGCGGTCAGGACATGGCGGGCGTCGACATCGTGATCAACCAGCTGGTACCCGGCATGGACCGCGGCCTTCGCAGCTACGGACGCGGCGTGTGGGACCTCGAGTTCTATAACTACGTGCTGCCCAAGCTGGGCTCCTCGGCAGCACACCTCGACCCCAAAAAGCAGGGGCGCTGCATGGCCGAGGTCTTTGGCGCATTTGGATGGCACGAAGGCCTACGCGAGATGAAGTGGATCGCCGATCATTTTTTGGTGCGCGGCGTCAATTGGTTTGTGCCGCATGCCTTTAGCATGGCCGCCTTCCCCGACTGGGACTGTCCGCCGCATTTCTATGCGCATGGCCAAAACCCCCAGTTTGCACACTTTGGGCAGCTCATGAGCTACATGAACCGTACGGCGAGCCTGCTGAGCGGCGGGCGCGCAACGACCCCGGTGGCGCTTCTCTGCCATGCGGACGCCGAGTGGGCAGGCGAGGCGAACTTTATGCAGCATGCCGCCTCCGAGCTTATGCGCGCGCAGGTCGACTTTGACATCGTGCCGGCAGAGGCATTTGAGGACGCAGGGCGCTATGCCGTTGAAATTGCCGCAGACGGTAGCGGCTTTGGCGTGAACGGCCAGGCATACCGCTGCCTGGTGATGCCCGGAGCCGAGTTTGTCGGCGGAGCCGTGCTCGACTTTGCCGCGCGTGCCGCAGCCGCAGGTGTTGCCGCGTACGCGCTGGATGAGTTGCCGAACAAGCGCTACGACGGTGACACTGCAGGCCGCGAGGGCTTTGCCTCCCTGGATGCAGCCGCGGTCGCCGGCATCAAGCTCCTGGCGACCACCGAGCTCGCAGACACACTTGCCAACACCGGCATGCAGACCGTGGTTTGCGCCGAGCCCCAGCCCTGGCTGCGCGCACTGCGCTACGAGCGGGCGGGCGAGAGCTATCTGATGCTCGTCAACGAGCATCCCAAACAGGGTATCTCCACTCAGATTGCGCTTGCCGACGGCACACCCGTTGCAGGCGCGCGCCTCGACCTGCTCAACGGCACCGAGCCCGCCGCCTTTGACGGCACGCTCGAGCTGGCTCCCTACGAGAGCTGCATCGTGGTCCTTGGGGCTACAGGTTCCGTTGCTGTGGCAACCGCCGAAGACGAAGCCACATGCGTCGACGGGCCCTGGGCGGTTGCCTTCTCTGCCCCTGGCACCGATGCCTTTGGCGAGTCTGTTGAGCTTGCAGACCTGCACGACCTTTCCTCGGCCGAGTTCCCCGGCAAGGCCGGCACATTCCGCTACCGGGCCTCCTTTGTCCTGGGCGAAGCGGCCACCCGCACCGTCATCGACCTTGGCGAGGTCTTTGAGACCGCAACCGTCACCCTCGACGGCAAATCCCTCGGCACCCGCATCTGTCCGCCTTACCGCTTTGAGGCCGCCGCACTTTTAGCCGGCGAGCACGCGCTTACGATCGATATCATCAACACCCTCGACCACGCCGTCCCCGACATGTTCGGCATGACCGAGCCCTCCGATCCCAGCGGCCTCTTGGGGCCCGTACGCGTGCTCGGGTAACGCCCCGGGCGCAAACGGCCCAACAAGGACAGCGCCCCTATGTTGAGCCCGCGCAGCGTCGAGCGGTCCGTCGTTCATAGACCGGCGGACCAAAACTCCCAGCCAAGCCGAACGTTTTATTTATCGCTATGATTGGTTTATCGCGACGCAAACGCATAGGAGCCATATGGATATCAGGCGAAAGATCACGCAGGGCAAAAGCCTCACCCCCACCGAGCAACAACTTGGGCGAACGGCCCTCGCCATGGGTGAGGATGTGCGCGGGCTTTCCATTAAGGAATTTGCCGCGTGCGCCAACGTTTCGGTCGCGAGCGTGCACCGCTTTTGCAAAAAGCTCGGCCTCAAGGGATTCAAAGACCTCAAGGTCGAGCTCATCCGCCAGGCGACCGAGGCGGGCAACCGGCGCGACGTGGACATCAACTTTCCCTTCGATGCCACCTCCACCCCTGCGCAGGTGATGGAGCGCATGGAGGGGCTCTACCAGACCACCTTGGCCGAAACGCAGGAGCTGCTCGACCCTGCACAGCTCGACCACGCCGCCAAGCTCATCATGCGCGCCGGCACCGTGGACATCTACACGGGCTCGCATAACCTGTATCCAGCGGGAATGTTCCGCGATCGCCTGCTTTCCGCCGGCAAAAGCGCGACGTGCCACGACAGCGTCGAGGCGCAGGTGCGCACGGCGCTCGCCTCGGGTCCCGACCATGTGGCAATCATCATCTCCTACAGCGGCCTTGCCCCCAACCTCAAGGAGATCTTGCCGATCCTTAGCAGTCGACATGTCCCGGTCATCGTCATCGGCACGCCGTACTGTGCCCGCATTCACCCCGGCTTTGCCGCCTATCTCACGGTAAGCGACCACGAGAGCATGACGCACCGCATCACGCAATTCGCCAGCCATATCGCCGTGCAATACGTACTCGATTCGCTCTATAGCAGCTACTTTGCCAAAGATTACGCCCGCTGCTCCGAGTTCTTAGAGCGCTCGTTCCCCTACACCCGCCTGCCCGGACTCAAGTAGCGACGAGCGTGGATTTTTGGACACTCAGATAACGAGCGTGGATAATCTCCCACTTTGAGCCTGCATGCGGCCCAAAAACGGGAGATTATCCACGCTCATTTTGGGTCCCCCGGGAACGCATGAGGAGGGCGGATAGACAGCCGTTATTTGCGAGGCGTCAGCGACGTAAAGAGTCCGTGTTGGTTGCAGTAAAGATATATCCTGCCGCGCCCGGTAATATGGAAGCGCGGCTGCACCGATTGCTCTGGATAGAGCTTCTTAAAGCAGATGCCGTCCATAGTCGCATATGCCACAAAGCTAATGTAGTGATCCTTGGTCATGGGATGATCGAGCGTGACGTACCAATCGTCCTCGATGCGCTCGATGGAAAAGGCGTGGTCCGCGTCCGGCTCTTCGGCCTCCTGGGGAAACATCGTGGAACCACAGCAGCTAAAGCTGCCTTCTCCGAGCGCGTGCACAACGTTTCCGCAGATAGGGCAAACGTAAAAGACGCCTTTGAGCATATTGCCTGCACGGTTGGCGTTGGCCCGAATGTCACCAGCCAAAAGCTCAGCCACGCTTATGCCGAGTCTCTGGGCCAAAGGCTCAACGAGGGAAATGTCGGGAAGGCCGCGGCCGGATTCCCACTTGCTGACGGCTTTATCGGTCACGCCAAGGCTTTCCGCCAGGGCGCGCTGGGTGAGGCCGCGCTCTTCGCGCAGCTGCTTGATGGCATGCGCTGCCAAAAAAGTATGGGAGGCATTGGTTTGCCGTGTCTGGTTCATGGGCTGTCCAATCAAATTGAAGAAATGGAGTGAACCGGTTCGACAGTCAGTATCCATTTGAAGGCCAGACTCGACAACCTACGCTGCGTAGACATGCGCCAATCGAACGAGCGCGGATTTTTGGACGCTCATCCTGAGTAGTCATTTAAGAACGTCCCCAATGACCACCCCAACAAGGAGTGTCCCCAGGTGCCGGCAGAAAAGGAACGTCCCCAAGTGCCGGCCCAGCAACGCCGATGTTTTGGCAACGACAGCGAGCGGGTCGCATTTGAGACAAGGTGACGTGAAACGAAAGGGCGCTGACCTTCTGGTCGCGCCCTTGAAGTTGAACGTCAGATTGTCCAAATGCGGCCCGCGCAGCGTCGAGCAGTTACGGCGTTTGGTAAAACGCCGTAACTAACGAGCTCCGTACTGCTCGTAGTAGGCATCGATGGCGGCCTTGAGCTCGTCATCGATGACGACCTTGCCGTCGATCTCGTGGTTGTAGAGGGTCTCGACGACCTCGGCCATGGAGACGATGCTCGCGACGGGGAAACCGTACTTGGCCTCGATCTCCTTCTGCGCGGTGGTCACGCCACCCTTGCCGACCTCCATGCGGTTGAGGGACACAATCAGGCCCTTGATCTCGACATCGGCAGCAGCCTTGACCTTGGGATAGGTCTCGTCGATGGACTTGCCGCTGGTGGTGACGTCCTCGACCATAATCACGCGGTCGCCGTCCTGGGGCTCGTAGCCCAGCAGGTTGCCCTTGTCGGCGCCGTGGTCCTTGGCCTCCTTGCGATCGCAGCAGTACTTGACCTCCTTGCCGTACAGCTCGTGGTAGGCAATTGCGGTCACGACGGCCAGCGGAATACCCTTGTAGGCCGGTCCAAACAGCACGTCAAAGTCGTCGCCAAAGTTATCGTGGATTGCCTGGGCGTAATACTCGCCCAGCTTCTTGAGCTGGTAGCCCGTCACGTAAGCGCCGGCGTTCATAAAGAACGGAGACTGACGGCCGCTCTTGAGCGTAAAGCTGCCGAATTTAAGAACGTCGGACTCAACCATGAACTTGATGAACTCTTGCTTGTAAGCCTCCATGCGGGCTCCTCTCGTAATCGCGTACGTGCCTTCCAGTTTAGCGCAGGCGAAGCGTCGGTGCGGGCGCGCTTTGCCGAGTCGTCAACCGGCAAAACCACCACAAAGGTGCCTGCCCCCTTTGTGGTGGTTGGCTAGTCCTTGGGTGTCCAGGACCAGAAGAAGTTGATGAGGGCCACACGTGAGGAGGCGCCGGTCTTTTTGTTGATCGAGGCGATATGACGGTAAAGCGTGGAGCGCGAAAGGAAGAGCGTTGCGGCGATGTCTTGAACACTCTCGCGCGATGCGACCAAGGCCTCCAAAATATCGCGCTCGCGCTGCCTAAGCTCAAAGGCGACGGCGAAGGTATCGAGACGCTCGTCGAGTGTGGACTCCGGCACCTCTGCGGGGGCGGGCTCGCTCTGGGCGGATACGGGATCCGTGCCAAGGTCGCTAGCAGCAAACGCCAGGTCGCCGCGCACTTCAACGTCATAGACCTGATGCCCAGACTGTCCCAGCAGCGAGATCGCAATGCCCACAAGCAGTACAAGCCCCACGCCCACTGCCAACAGCACGTTCTGGCTCGAGACAATCGCCACCGCCGGTGCCGTCACGAGCATCGCGCAAACGTTATTGATGACGCGGCCCATGCACGGCCACAGATACGACCAATGCGCATACACCGAAATGGCGGCAAACTTCGCCGTGAAAAACACCACGAAGAAGCCCGCACCCAGATAGAAGATGACGGTGGCGGCAAGTATGTTGGCGCCGTTGGCATCGGTGATAAGCACAGCGAATGAGAGCGTGGACAACATGGCGGCGCAGGTCATGATGGTGTTCATACACGAGCGCCCGCGCAGGTCAAATAGGGCGCCGGCGAGCAGAGCGCTCACGCCCATCAGCAAGCGCGACCAATCGCCCAAGTCAACGGACCCGGCGGCGTGCGAGATCGTGAGCCCCGCATTGAGGGCGGCAAACACCCCGGTAAGGCAGGCGGTTGCAATCGTCAGACGCACCACGGCGCGCCGAAAAGCCGCCGTTGACTCGGGATCGTTTTGCCATTTGGCGCCAAACTCCGATGCATCCACCGAAAGCTCGGAGATATCGGGTTCAGGCCCAAACTCAGATTCGCCGCGCAGCTTGGCACGGCGGACGCCGTGGAGGAGCGCCACCTGCGCGACCGCACAGGCAACAAAAACAAACTGCTGCGGAATCCCCGCGGGTATCACCATGTGGCTGAACACCTGAAGCAGGACGCCCAGAGCATATGAAAGCGCCGCCGCGCGCGCCAAGTACGGCGTCCGCGCAAAGCGCCGCGCAAAGTTGGCGTGAGCGGTCGATCCGCAGTAGCCCAGCGTGCAACACGCCATCAAACCGCCGGCAATTACCACCTCAAACCGAACCGCCATAATCATCAGCAGCAATGCCGACACCAGCAGCACGCCCGTGATGTCGCTCGTCGTATCGATCGCGCGGGGGCGGCGATAGTACAGAATAGGACGCACAAAAAAGCCGATTACGCTCGCACCGACGATGAGGGTCTCGTAGGTAGCAACCTCGCTCGGCGGCACAAACTCGGCCACGCGCATGTCGAAGAGGTACTCGCCAGCCAAAAACGTAAAATAGAACAGCGCCAGGCATATAATCTCCCGAATGCCCCAACGCAAATACGCTGTTGTGTCTCCCATACCTTTCATGAATACCCCATTACAGTCTGAAATAGGCCATCGATAAAATTCGATGGCGAGCATTCGGCGC
>ERZ840407.433-NODE-433-length-32663-cov-11.187531_pt1 | contig 32663 bp, 27 predicted proteins | sample MGYA00519877_ERZ840407 | MGnify/ENA primary metagenome ERZ840407 (study PRJEB31850, sample SAMEA3708875) | human gut metagenome | biome: human gut; feature: human-associated habitat; material: faeces | place: China | collected 2014 ...
TGAAAGATACAGAGATTGCACAGATCTTGCAGACACCGTCTGGCTACATCGATAGTAAGGAATATTTTAGCTGGGAGCGCTACTTTACGGCACTTTTGATAGAGAAAGCGGCTGGGACATATCTGAATTATACTAAGAAAACGCTAAACAAGGCCTATTTGAGTGATAGCACGAAGAATGCGATTCTGGGTCAGATGATGAAAGGGAAACCGGAGTAAATTGGAAGATGCACATGAAAAAGGTGCGAGGGAAAATATGAAACTTATAACGAAAGAAGTTTCAAATCCTGAGAAAAAATTCTGGATTTGGGATGAAAAAATCACAAATAAACAAGATGGGCGAATTTACCCTCATAATACAACGAACGTAGGATCCGGGAAAAGCGTTGCGGTATACCAACTAAGCGAGAGTGGCAAGGAAGAACAGATTGCACAACTAGAAATTCCAGATTATAAAAAATTGGAGGAGTATTATTGGCAAGAAAAAGAGATATGTTTGGATTATACGTATATAGATGAATTTGAGTGGCTTGGAGATAAAGCACCTTATGAAGTAGAAAGAAATCCTTATAGAGAATATGAAAAAATAACAGCTAGGGCAGCGATTTTTTATTCTGAAGAGCCAAAACTGATTCATCTTATGCAGTTAAAGATTCAAAGTGAAGATTTGGATTTTTCATATGCAGGATTTTATAATCTAAATCTTGATATATGCGATATTACCCTTGTAAATGGAAATGTTGAATTTGGCGATGCTCATATTATAGAAACGGAGATTTCATTAGGAGGAATTGAGTGTGGCGGAAGTAGATATTTTACACCAGAAGTATCATTTCGTTACATAAAAGCCCGCAAATCGAAAATTTTAACGATGCTAATGACGCAATCTTTAAGTTTGGATTTTTTATGTGCCAAAACAGAAGAAACAGAGGTTTGCTTGGATCCGCTGCCGAAGACTTTTGAAAATTTGTGTTTTGTGAAATCAAATATTTCTCAAGTAAAGTTGTCTAATGCGTCAATAAAAGAATTAGACATTAGAGAAGCAAGATTTGATTGCTTGGAATTGCTGCGTTGTGAAATTTTGGGTAAAAGTAATCTTAGTGGAAGCATAAAAAGATTTCTATTTAATGATTGCATAAATACAAATATTTTAAGGATTGCATTAGAAGATACAGAAGAAGTATCATTTGAGGATGCAATCAATAGTGGGAGAATTTATTTTAAAGACTTTCCTAAACTAGTTGAAAAGATTACCGAAAAAAAGAATGAACAACTCTTGATGCTAAAGGAAAATTTTAGACAGCTCGGGGAATATGATAATGAAGATATTTGTCATCTTCATTATCAAAAAGCGAAAACGAAAGAAGAAAAAAGATATTATATAAGAGGATTACGCAGGCTGCTGGATTGGATTAGCGGATATGGAACCAAACCGTGCCGAACATTTTTAACTATAATTCTTCTGATTTTAATATTCGGAACGGCATATTATGTAATACCATGTTTACAATATCAAGGAGTAAGTGGATGGCTAGAGTGCATTTATGCGAGTGCCATTACTTTTTTTGCAGTAGGCTATGGCGATCTTTTTCCTGCTACACTTGCAACGAAGATGGTTTCATTGGTAGAGGCGTTCTCTGGAGTGACAATGACAAGCTATTTCTTGGTGCTTCTTTCGAGAAAGGTCATTCGGTAATGATTAATGTCATGGTGGAGTAAAACGAACGCTCTGTAATTTTGGCACCCGCCCAGGCTGCAATCAAGAACCCCCGCAAGTAATTGCGTGAGCGCTTGAAAAAGCACAAATAACGCAAACGAACCGCCCCGGTTTCTGTGATAGGAAACCGGGGCGTTTTTTTGCGCTCACGGAGGGGCAGATGAAAAACGCAGTATGAATATATACCATATAAAAATGAATATATGCTAAAATTTCGGGAAAATACTTGCATTTTCATTAAAATGGGTGTATTATAACACCTGCCGACGAAATGCCGACAATCAACAAGAGAGGGATCGATACTATTATGTCTTTGAAGAAGAAAATTGCTGCGGCTTTCATCGCCTGTGCGATGACGCTTGCCGTGGTTCCTTCCGCTTTTGCCTGCACGGCACTCTATGTCGGCAGCGACCTCACCGAGGATGGCACCACCATGTTTGGCCGGATCGAGGATCTGGGCACCAACGATTACAACAAGCTGTTCAACATCAGCCCCGCCGGGAAGCACACCGCGGGCGAGGTGTACGAGGGCTGCTACGGCTTTACCTACACCTTCACCCACGACAGCTACCGCTACACCGCCCGCCGGGACGACAACGGTCTGGGTGTCTGCCCGGACTGCGACAGCACCCACGAGCACACCCCCTATGAGGAGGCTGGCACCAACGAGAAGGGCGTCATGGTCTCTGCCACCGAGTCTCTCTACGGCACCGATGCCGTGCTGAGCGTAGACCCCTATGTGGACAACGGCATTGAGGAAGCCGAGATCACCACGGTGCTGCTGAGCGAAGCTTCCACGGCCCGCGAGGGTGTTGCCCTGCTGACCTCCATCTACGACAACGCCGGTGCAGCCGGCGGCTCCGGCGTGTTCATTGCCGACCAGAACGAGACCTGGTTCGTGGAGAACCTGACGGGCCACACCTACCTTGCCCTGAAGCTCTCCTCCAGCGTGGTCTTCATGCAGCCCAACATCGCCGCTATGGGCAAGATCGATCTGGATGACACCGACCATGTGGTGGCCTCTGCCAACCTGATCTCCGTGGCCCAGAAGGCCGGTACCTTTGTGGGCGACGCCGCTGCCAATACCATCGATCTGGATGCCTCCTACAACGGCGACATCGCATCGGACCGCATGGCAGCCGGCCTGAACTACCTGTACGGCACCGACACCTTTACGAAGGACAACTACAGCGAGACCGACTTTGCTATCAGCAACGTCGGCGAGAACGGTGCCATCGTCCCGGTCTACTCCAACATCCAGCTGACCAAGAAGTTCTCGGTGGAGGATTCCATCCACTTCTTTCAGACCGAGCCCATCGGCAAGACGGGCAATGTGGAGACTCATCTGTTCCAGGTGAGCGCCACCGGCGATCTGAACACCGCCATTACCGAGTGGACCGCTTTTGACGACGACGTGTACAACGCCTTCGTCCCTTACTATCCGATGCTGACCACCGACACCGCAGATGTCTACAAGGTCTCGGTCCATAAGGTCACCCGTTCCGACGAGCAGCCCACCGAGGGCGTCTGGTATCAGGATGCCAAGGGCCGCTACTATACCTACCCGGACGACTGGACCGACTCCTTCTACGGCGTGCGTGACGCCCTCTCCAACCTGCTGACCTACGGCAGCAATGGCAATCAGGTCACCGCAAAGGATCGGGCAGCAGCCAAGGCCAGCTATGCCGCGCTCCAGCAGGAGATCATGGCCGACTACGCCGATATGAAGGCCGCCGTTGCCGCCGCCGACACGCTGGAGGCCAAGCAGGCTGCCGCCACCAACGCCAGCAATGCCATGAGCCAGAAGGTGTACAACACCACCCTGAAGATGTACAATAAGCTCCAGGCCAAGACGGCCGCCCGGGCATGGGTCAGCTCTCTGCTGCACTGAGGCTTTGCAGCGCCTGAGGCGTTTCCCATAAAACCGCAGCGCCCCCGGTTTCCATGACAGGAAGCCGGGGGCGTTTTGTGTATGACTGCTCCTTGCAAACGCCGCCCATTCGTTCTATATGACAAGGCAAAACTGCCGGAATTCTATTTGCAGGAAGAAAATTTGGAGAAGATCATTGCGGAGATGGGGTAAAACACACTGGAAATTTACAAATAACGTATCATCGTTACTCCGAACGCTCTGTAATTTTGGCACCCGCCCAGGCTGCGATCAAGAACCCCCGCAAGGTTTTGCGTGAGAGCTTGAGAAAGCACGAATAAAGCATAATGAACCGCCTCGGTTTCCGTAACAGGAAGCCGGGGCGGTTTTGTGCACAAAAAGCGAGTAGAAACTTTGTGCTTCCCTACAAAACGATGAAAAATAATTGACAAGAGTGGGGAATCGGTGCTAGCCTTGAAAAAATAAAGCAAAAAATGCTTTAAAAATGTAAAAGTCCATCTTATAGTACAAGCACAATGCTATATCTATCTCGGAAAATAACACACACCGGACGAACAGGAGGTGCGGCATGAAACTGACCTACGCAAGGCTTCTGGCGGGCAAAACCGATTCGAATGACACGAGCCTCTGGCTGCCGCTCTGGATGCATCTGCGGGATACGGCAGAGATCATGGAATTGCTGGTGCGGAAGTGGCTGCCGGAAAGCGTGAAGAAAGCAACCGACCTGGACGAAGAAGCCCTGATCGCGCTGGCACGCTTTTTGGGCTGGACACATGATCTTGGTAAGAGCGTTGTTGCCTTTCAGAGTGTCCTGATGCCGCTGCTGCCAGAGGCAAAGCAGCGAATGGAGCGCTTTACCACCTTGACCTGCCCGGAGCAGGATCGGAAGAAAACACCTCACGCCCGGGCGAGCGAAGCGATTCTGATAGAGCTGAAGTGTCCGCCAGGAATCGCCTCCATTGCGGGGGCCCACCACGGCAAGCCGCAGGAGCAGGAAGAAGTGGAAGCTCAGCTGGTGAGCTGGACATGCAACTACTACCCCAAGGGAGAAAAGGCATTTTGGGAAAGCTGCTGGGATGAGCTGTTTGAGACAGCGCTGAAAGATTGCGGCTACGACGACCCGGCAGAGCTGCCGGACTTGACTCCGCCTACAGAAATTCTGCTGACAGGACTGCTTATCATGGCGGACTGGATCGCCAGCAATACCGAGTATTTTCCGTTGATCCCGGTGGAAGAACTGGGAAACGAAGTGGCTTATCCGGAGCGTGCGGAACGGGCCTGGAATAAATGGGATGAGAAAGACCTGACGGCACCCTGGGAGGCGCAGACTTCTATTGTGGACGAAGAGGAGTTCAAAGCGCGTTTTGGATTCCCACCCAACGCGGTACAGGCTGCTGCCGTGGAAGCAGCCAACAGTGTGAGCGCCCCGGGAATTTTGATTTTAGAGGCCCAGATGGGTGTAGGCAAGACGGAGGCTGCGCTGGCAGCCGCGGAAATTCTGGCGGCGCGGTTTGGCGCGGGTGGAATCTTCTTTGGCTTGCCTACGCAGGCAACGGCAAACGGGATTTTGGGGCGGCTGGTGCAGTGGGCGGACAACCAGCCGGACAGGCTGCTAAAGTGCATCCGGCTGGCCCACGGCATGGCAGAGCTGAACGAAGAGTATATCCGCTTACAGGAGCAGACCGTTCCGGTAGAAGACGACTGGGACGATTCCGAGACAAACGAGCACCGGGTGCAGGTGCACCAGTGGTTCCGGGGCAGCAAGCAGGCGCTGCTGGCCTGCTTTGTCATTGGCACGGTGGACCAGCTGCTCATGGCGGCGCTCAAACAAAAGCATGTGATGCTGCGCCACCTCGGCCTTGCGGGCAAGGTGGTGATCATCGACGAGTGCCATGCCTATGATGCCTACATGAACCGCTACCTTGACCGGGCGCTGGAATGGCTGGGCTGGTATCGGGTGCCGGTGATCTTACTTTCGGCCACGCTGCCGGCCCGGCGGCGGGCGGAGCTGGTGGAAGCCTACCAGCAGAAGCGCACACCCGCACCAGATGCACCGTGGAAGACCAGCTGCGGCTATCCGCTCCTGACCTGGACGGATGGGGAGGAAGTCCGCCAGACGACCATTCCGCTGGATACGCCCAGCCGGACGGTACAGACGGTTCCGCTGACGGAAGATGGCCTGCCCGGTTTCCTGCGCGAAAAGATGCTGGCGGGCGGCTGCGCGGGTGTCATCGTCAACACCGTTAAAAAGGCACAGGCCGTGGCCCGGATGCTGCGGGAAGCTCTGCCGGAAAAAGAAGTGCAGGTGTTCCACGCACAATTCCTGATGCCGGACCGCGCCGCGCGGGAGCAGGAGCTCATGGAGCGGATCGGCAAGCACTCGACTCCGGCCCAGCGGGATGGACTCATTGTGGTGGGCACGCAGGTGCTCGAACAGTCGTTGGACATTGATTTTGACGTTATGGTGACGGAACTTTGCCCGATGGACCTGCTGCTACAGCGCATTGGCCGTCTGCACCGCCACACCTGGCGCTGCCGCCCACAGCCGATGCAGGCAGCAGTCTGCGCGGTGCTGGATACCGGAGAAGATGCCTTTGATGAGGGCAGCGCGGCAGTCTACGGCAAGTGGCTGCTCTGGCGGACACGGGAACTGCTGCCTCAGACCATCCGCCTGCCGGAAGAGATCTCCCCGCTGGTACAGCAGGTGTATGGCTGGGCGGCGGAGGACAAACTGCCCGAAGATGCCGCCAGTGAGAAGCTGTGCCATAACTATGAACTGGAACAGGGAAAGCGAAAGGACCGGGCAGAGGCTTATCTGGTGCATCACCCGAAGGTGTACAAAAAATCCCCCCGGCTCAATCCCAGGCTCCTCAATACGCTGGACGGCTGGATGGCAGACGAGGGTGCCTGTTCTGACCCGGCGGCCCGGGCGGCTGTCCGTGACGGCGACCCGTCTGTTGAGGTGCTGGTCATGGTGCAGGGGCGGGATGGCAGCATCCATTTCCTGCCGTGGCAGGAGGGAGGCCGGACGGTAGCGTCCGACTGCCCGCCGCAGCCGGAGGAGGCGCTGAAGATCGCGCGGCAGAAACTGCGGCTCCCGGCAGTGTTTGGCAAGGAATGGAACGTGAAACGCGTCATTGACGAGCTGGAAGCGGACAACCGCCGTCTGCTGGCCCAATGGCAGCTCTCCCCGATGCTGCGCGGGGAGCTGGTGCTGCTGCTGGATGAAACGCTGACGGCCCATCTGGCGGGGATGACGCTCCATTATGACCGTGAGAATGGTCTGATTTATGAAAAGGAGGAAGCTGATGCAGGAAATTGAGTTCAACCTGTTGACGGAACCCTGGGTCCGTGTCCGTCTGCCGGACAATACCGTGCAGGAAGTTTCTCTGACGGATGCACTGGTCCATGCGCAGGAGTACATGGACCTGGCAGGAGAGATGCCTACCCAGGATGCGGCCATGCTGCGGCTGTTGCTGGCGGTGTTGTTTACGGTCTTTTCCCGCGTGAACGAAGTGGGGGAGCCGGAGCCGCTGGAAGACGAAGAAACCGCTCTGGAGCGCTGGGGAGCGCTGTGGGAACTGAAACATTTCCCGGAGCAGCCCATCCGGGACTATCTGGAGCAGTGGAAAGACCGCTTCTGGCTCTTCCACCCGGAGCGGCCATTCTGGCAGGTGCCGGAAGCGGCTATCGGCACGGAGTACGGCGCGGCAAAGCTGAACGGCGAGATGTCGGAGAGCAGCAATAAGATTCGGCTGTTCCCACTCTATGCAGGGGCGGGCAAAACAGAGATGACCTATGCGCAAGCGGTGCGGTGGCTGCTGAGTGTCAACGGCTATGATGACACCTCGGCAAAGCCAAAGGGCAAAGGACTGCCCTCGGTAGGTGCAGGCTGGCTGGGCAAAATCGGCTATATCCAGGCCAGCGGCGAAAATCTGTTCGAGACGCTGATGCTGAATTTGACTCTGCTGAAAGACGGCACTGAATGCTGGGGTGAAAATAAGCTCTGCTGGGAGTTGGATGCGCCCAAGAGCGCAGAGCGAACAGAGATTTTACAGCCGGACAATCCGGCACAGCTGCTCACACTTCAATCCCGTCGGCTGCTCCTCCACCGGGAAAATGGAAAAGTGGATGGTTTCTCTCTGCTGGGCGGCGATTTCTTCCCGCGCGAAAGTGCTTTTGTGGAGCAAATGACCATCTGGCGTAATGCTACGACCAAAAAGAATGAGCCGCCGGTGTTTGTGCCCTGCCGCCATGATGCGGCAAAGCAGTTCTGGCGGGAGTTTCCGTCCGTGTTCTGCAAGGGCGAGGGCAATGTTCATCAGCCGGGCGTGGTGCGCTGGGTAGAAAAAGTACAGCAGCTGCGGTTTTTGAGCCCAAAACGAAGAATCAATTTCCGTATCTCAGCGGTGCAATATGGGGACAAAGACTTTTTCGTGAATGATTCGTTCAGTGATAGTCTGGCATTTCAGGCTGTTCTGCTGGACGAGCTGGGCTATGGCTGGCAGAACCGCATCACCGAGGAAATTAGCCGGTGCGAGCAGGCAGCCTCTCTGGTGGGGCACTTGGCGCAGGATATTGCCACTGCCGCGGGCGATAAAAACGGAAATGCCAGCGCCCCGGCCCGTTCCCAGTTCTATTTTGCAGTAGACCAACCGTTCCGACAGTGGCTGCGGAGCATCGACCCGGAAGAAGACGACATGACCGAAACCACAGCCCGCTGGCAGGGGATCGCCCGCGGCATTGCAGAGCAGCTGGGCCAGCAGATGGTGCTGGAGGCTGGCAGCGCCGCGCTGGTAGGGCACCGGGTCAAGCTGGACGCCGGGAAAAAGACCGAACGGATGGAGCTGTACACGGCTCCCAAAGCTTATAACCGCTTCCGGGCGGGGCTGTACAAACTTTACCCGAAAACAAACGATGAGGGAGGAACGGCATGAGTGAGAAAAACGAGAGCCACACACAGGCCATCAGGGGCTATGTGGACGGCAAGATTCAATGGCTCTGGGGTCTGCCGGAGAACCAGCGGCGTGCAGAGCTGGCAAAGCTGCGCCGGGGCATCGGACATGCACCCGGGGAGCTTCCAGACCTGTGGGGCGGCCTTTTGCAGGGGATGCCTGCGAGCTTTTACGGCACAAATGGCCCCTCCCATGAAGAGTGGGCGGTCTATCTGGCACTGACCCTGTATGCCCTGCACCAGCAGAGCAACGATACTGTGTGCGTGAGCCAGCTCGGCTGCACGCTGGGCCGGGCCGTGCGCAGGCTGGCGGAGCAGACCGTGGCCAGTGGGCAGGACTGGACCGAGAGCAGCATTCTGCGGCGGTTCAACGCGCTGGCTACCGCCGAAGAAATTACCGAGATCAGCCATTATCTGCGGGGCATGATTCAGCTGCTGCGGGCCGCAAAGCCGGACAGCATCCCGCTGGATTATCCGCGGTTGGCTGTTGACCTGTACGGGCTGCAGTGCGATGCCCCGCAGCTGGCACAGCTGCCCGCCAACATCCGCCTGCGGTGGGGGCAGGACCTCTACCGCTACGAGAAGAACGAATCGTCCGAGATGCAGGAAAAGGAGAACTGACTTATGAAAAAGCGTTTGTATGTTGACTTCCATGTGCTGCAGACTGTGCCGCCCAGCTGCATCAACCGGGACGATACGGGCAGCCCCAAAACGGCCATTTACGGCGGCGTGACCCGCGCCCGGGTCTCCTCTCAGGCGTGGAAGCACGCCATGCGGCAGGCCTTTGTAGAGGAAAGCCTGCTGGACGAAGAGGATGTGGGCAAGCGCACCAAAAAGATGACGGAGCTGGTGGAAAAGGAGATCGCCGCCCTTGCCCCGGAAAAAGATGCTGCCAAGCTGGCAAAGGAAGTAGTAAAAAACACAGGGCTCAAAGTTAACGAGAAGAAAGATGAGAAAAAGCTCAAAACGCTGATTTTTCTGAGTAAGGCGCAAGTAAGTGCTTTGGCGGAACTGGGAATTGAGGGTTGTACAGAGGCCCAAAAGTATAAAGATGCTTTGGGTGCAGCTCCTTCGGTAGATATGGTGTTGTTTGGCCGGATGGTGGCTGAGGCAGCTTCGCTGAATTACGATGCCGCCGCACAGGTGGCCCACAGCATCTCTACTCATGCGGTGCAGAACGAATACGACTACTTTACTGCTGTGGACGACTGTCCGGATAGCGACAATGCGGGCGCAGGCCATCTGGACACCGTGGAGTACAACTCTGCAACCCTGTACCGCTATGCAACCGTCAATGTGATGGAGCTTGAACGCCATCTGGGCGCGGAAAAAGCAGCCGAAGTGGTGAGGAGCTTTGGCGAAGCGTTCATCCGTTCCATGCCCACGGGCAAGCAGAACACCTTTGCCAACCGCACTCTGCCGGATGCCGTCTATGTGACCATCCGGGAGGACCAGCCCGTGAACCTCTGTGGTGCCTTTGAGCGGGCGGTGCGGAAGAGTGCGGAGGGCTACGCGGAGCCCTCCAAGAGCGCGTTGCAGGCCTATGCACAGCAGCTGTATCAGAGCTTTGCGGAGGCCCCTGCAAAGAGCTTTACCGTGGGCACCGGGCTGGAAGCACTGGCCCCGGCCCAGCCGCTGAACACCATGCTGGATGCACTGGAAGAAGCTGTTAAGGAGAACCTGACCGGAAACGAGGTGGAATGATGGCAACGCTGTTGCTTCGGTTGGCAGCGCCTTTGCAGGCGTGGGGCGCGGATTCCAAATTCGAGACCCGGAAAACGGCTCGGGAGCCTACCAAAAGCGGAGTGATCGGTCTGCTGGCCGCGGCGCTGGGCCTGCGGCGGGATGAGACCGAGCCATTGACCCGGCTGGCGCAGCTGCGCTTTGGCGTCCGGGTGGAGCGGGAGGGCCAGCTGTTGGTGGATTTCCACATGGCCCGCAACGAGGAGAAAGACCGCTCCTATGTCACCTACCGCCATTACCTCGAAGATGCTGTTTTTCTGGTGGGCCTGGAAAGTGAAGACACCGCTTTGCTGCAGGAACTGGCAGAGGCGCTGACCCACCCGGTGTTTCCGCTGTATCTCGGCCGCCGTGCCTGCCCGCCCACTCTGCCGCTCTGCCTGGGCCTGCGGGAGCAGGACCTTGTGGAGGCCTTGCAGGCAGAGCCCGCGCTCTGCCCCGGCGGGCCCAAGCCGACCCGCATCGTGGCGGATGCCGCACCGCAGGAGCCGGGGGCTGTCCCGCAGCGGGATGTGCCTCTCTCCTACGACCCGCGGCACCGGCAGTACGGTTACCGCTCGGCCCGGGAGATCTCCCTCCGGCAGCCCGCAGGGGCCCCGGAGCCGACCGCCCATGACCCATTCTGTGAATTGTGAGGTGAAGTGCAGATGTATTTATCCCGTGTAGAGCTTGACCCCACCCGCCGCAGTACCATGACGGCGCTGGCGGCACCACAGAAATTCCATGGCGCAGTGGAAAGTGCCTTTTCCGGGGAGCGCCGCCGTCGGTTGTGGCGGCTGGACCGGCTGGGCGAAAAGCTGTATCTGCTCCTCCTCAGCGAGGAGATGCCGGACCTCTCCGGCGTTGTGGAGCAGTTTGGCACCGGAGCGGCACCAGAGTCCCGGAATTATGACCCGCTGCTGGCGCGGATCACACCGGGCAGCCGCTGGCAGTTTCGGTTGGCGGCCAACCCCACCAAAAGCTGCAAAGACGCCCAAAAACCCGCAGCGCGGGGAACCGTGGCCGCACACTGCACGACACAGTACCAGAAGCAGTGGCTGTTGGATCGCGCCGCAAAGCACGGCTTTGCCCTGACGGAGGATTCCTTTACCGTGACCCGGGTGCAGTGGCACCACTTTGCCAAGCGCGGCACCCGCCCGGTGTCGCTGCTGGCGGTGACGTATGAGGGCGTTTTGCAGGTGACGGACACCGAGGCGTTCCGGAACCTGCTGTGTCAGGGCATGGGCCGGGGCAAAGCCTACGGCCTTGGCCTGCTGACCGTGATGCGTGGAGGATAAGACCATGGCGGAGATGCCGGGCATGATCCGGCCAGACCTGCAGGCGCTGCCGCAGGTGAAAGACCGGATGACCTTTTTGTACCTCGAACACTGTACCCTTGGCCGACAGGATGGAGCCATCACGGTCACGGACGAAAAAGGGGTGGTCCAGATCCCGGCAGCGGGCATTTCCGTCCTGCTGCTGGGGCCGGGCACCCGTGTGACTCACCGTGCCATGGAGCTGATGGGCGACACGGGCGTGGGCGCTGTCTGGGTGGGCGAGCACGGTGTGCGTTACTACGCCCATGGCCGCCCGCTGACCACCCACTCCCGGATGCTGCTGCGACAGGTAGAACTGGTGACCAACACCCGCAAGCACCTGGAAGTGGTGCGCAAGATGTACCAGCTCCGTTTCCCGGAGGAAGATGTCTCCCGGCTGACTATGCAGCAGCTGCGGGGCCGGGAGGGCAGCCGGGTGCGGCAGGTGTACCGCAAAGCTTCCCAGAGCACGGGCGTGCCCTGGAACGGGCGGCTCTACCGCCCGGAGGATTTTGCGGCCGGAGATGCCGTCAATCAGGCGCTTTCTGCCGGGCACGCCTGCCTGTACGGTCTGGCGCACGCGGTAATCGTGGCATTGGGCTGCGCCCCGGGTCTTGGCTTTGTGCATGTGGGGCACGAGTGCTCTTTTGTCTACGATATCGCAGACCTGTACAAGGCTGAGGTGACCATCCCCATCGCCTTTGAGGTGGCAGCGCAGGCCCCGGAAGACCTGCCCGCTGTAGTCCGCCGCCGGGTGCGGGATGCCATGGTGGAGCACCACATTCTGGAACGGATGGTGCACGATATCCGGTATCTGCTCCTGACGAAAGAGGAGCAGAGCGAGGCGGAAGAAGCGGTCTACCTCTGGGACAATCAATTGGGCACTGTCGCCAATGGCATCAACTATTTTGATCAGGAAGCGGGGGATGGGCCATCGTAGTGCTGACCATGACCAACTGCCCGCCCCGGCTGCGGGGCGACCTGTCCAAGTGGCTGTGCGAGATCAACACGGGCGTTTATGTGGGAAACGTGAGCAGCCGCGTGCGGGACGCTCTGTGGGACCGGGTGTGCCAGAACCTGAAAAACGGGCAGGCGACGCTGGTGTTCACCACGGCAGGCGAACAGCGGATGGATTTCCGCACCCATAACACCACCTGGGAGGCCGTTGATTTTGACGGAATCAAGCTGATGCGGCGGCCTCTGCCGCAGGCTGAACAAAATCAGATCGACCTGAAACCCGGGTTCAGCAAGGCTGCACAGCAGCAGTATGCCCGCCGGGCAGGCAAGCCTCGCACCCCGAAAAAAGAAACCTACACGGTCATTGATCTGGAGACCACAGGCCTGCAGGCAGCGTCCGATGCGATCATTGAGTATGGAGCCCTGCGGGTCCGGGATGGTGCCCCGGCGGAAGAACTGAGCCTCCTTGCCCGGTGCGGGACACCGCTGCCCGCCGTCATCACAGAGCTGACCGGTCTCCGGGATGAGGACTTACAGCAGGGGATGGAAGAGCGGGCTGCACTGGAACAGTTTTTGGCGTTTATCGGGAACGACCCGCTCGTCGGGCATAACATTTCGTTTGATATGGAGTTTCTCCGGGCAGCCTGCCGACGGCAGGGGCTTCCCGCCCCAGCCAGCCACTGCACCGACCTGATGCAGCTGGCCCGCCACAGGCTTTCCCGAGTGCCAAACTACAAACTTCTGACATTGGCGCAGCATTTCCAACTGGCAGATAAAGTAGAGCACCGCGCCCTGCCGGACTGCCGTCTGGTGCAGCAGGTCTATTGCAAACTGAATGAACCGGGTGTAAAATAATTGCGGAAGCGACGCATCTATGGGATCTTTTTAGCCTTTTCCCCGCATGCGCGGGGGTGATCCTCGATGCAACGATGTTCTCGTGTTGCAGTGTAGCTTTTCCCCGCATGCGCGGGGGTGATCCCCGGAGGCCCTGAAAGACCTGAGAGCCAACGGACTTTTCCCCGCATGCGCGGGGGTGATCCCTGGATGACGTGGAAACGGGGGATCTCGTCCACCTTTTCCCCGCATGCGCGGGGGTGATCCCCTGTCCCGGCACCATTTCCGCTTCTGGTGTATCTTTTCCCCGCATGCGCGGGGGTGATCCCCACCGCAGATGATACCCGGGATACCAAGGGCACTTTTCCCCGCATGCGCGGGGGTGATCCCAGCCCGCCACAAGTAGACAGGGCAGCGCAGCGCTTTTCCCCGCATACGCGGGGGTGATCCCTACGAGGGCGTCAACTTCTGGCAGAACATCAACTTTTCCCCGCATACGCGGGGGTGATCCCTCGGCCCAGCTGGCGCAGCGGCTCAGGCGCTCCTTTTCCCCGCATACGCGGGGGTGATCCCTACCAGTACAAGGTAGCCGTGGCTGAGACCGGCTTTTCCCCGCACAGGCGGGGGTGATCCAAAAACGTAACGGCTGGGGTGGACAGAACATCTTCTCCGACATGCTCAGAATACTATTTTTTCTCCGCAAAGCAAAAGCAGCGACCTTGTTCATTCAATCGAACCAGGTCACTGCTTTTTGCATGTGTGAAATTTTAGCGATTTACAGCGGCGTTTTACAACTTTTTCTGGAGCTCGGCTTGGATATCGGTGAGGCATTCCAACAAAAGGGGACTGAACGCGCCGCATTCCCCGTTCAGGATCATCCGCATGGCAGTCTCGTGGGAGAACGCCTTTTTGTAGCAGCGCTCACTGGTCAGGGCGTCGTACACATCGGCCAGGGAGATGATCTGCGCGCTGATGGGGATGTCATTGCCCTTGAGGCCGTCCGGGTAGCCCCGGCCATCCCAGCGCTCATGGTGCCAGCGGGCGATGTCGTAGGCGGTTTGCTGCAGGGGTTCATGTCCTCAATGGCGTGGTTGCGGGTCATGTTCTGGAGCACGGCAAAGCCATCTTTCACGGGCACGTTGATATCCAGCAACACCAGCACGATGGCATTCTTTTGGGCTTTTGCCTGGTACATCAGGGAATCGGCACGGTGGACGGCCTCTTCCAGCGGGTCCGCAGAACACTGCAGCACCGCACCGATGCTCAGCGAAAGGTGCAGATGGGGGTAGCCGGGGAGGGTGGTCTCCCCTTTACTAGAAATCGTTTTCGGCTTCTGTGCAACAATTTTCTGCGGGGTGGGGTAAAATGGGCAAAAGATTGCAATAAAATCAAAAATCTGGTATGATAAAAAGACGTTTCGCATTGTATCTGTATAGGAGGGAAAAGCCATGCTGATTCCGGTTATTTTATTTATCATCGGCCTGCTCTGCCTGATCAAGGGCGGCGACTGGTTTGTGGATGGCGCTTCGGCGCTGGCCCGGCGGTTCCACCTGCCGGAGCTGCTCATTGGTGCCACGGTGGTGTCCATCGGCACCACCCTGCCCGAGGTGATGGTCTCCACCATGTCGGCGGTGTCCGGCCATGGTGAGATCGCCTACGGCAACGCCATTGGTTCTGTCATCTGCAACGCGGCGCTCATCGCGGCCATTACCATCGCCGTCCGCCCGGGCAAGGTGGACCGTAAGACGCTGGGGATGCCAGTGGCGTTCTTCTTTGCGGCGGCAGCGATCTACTGCGTGGCAGCCTACGGCTTTGGCAAGTTCACCCGGCCTATGGGCCTCATCATGCTGGCCCTGTTCGTGGCCTATATGGTGGCCAACGTGCTCCAGATGAAAAACGCCCCGGCGGGCGCTGAGGCCGAGGCCGAAGCAGAGGCTGCCGAGGAAGAAATGACCCTGACCAAAACGCTGGTGCTTCTGGTGGCGGGTGCCGTGCTCATCGCCGTGGGTGCCAACCTGCTGGTGGACAACGGCACCCTCATTGCCCAGGCGCTGGGCGTGCCCGAGTCCGTCATTGCACTGACCTTTGTGGCCCTGGGCACCTCGCTGCCCGAGCTGGTCACGGCCATCACGTCCCTCGTCAAGGGCTGCAGCGACCTCTCGCTGGGCAACATCGTGGGCGCCAACGTCTTCAATCTGGTGCTGGTCAGCGGCGCGTCCGTGACCATTGCGCCGTTCACCATCCCCCAGAGCTCCACCCTGTTTGGCATCAATTCCAGTCTGGTGCTGGACCTGCCCGTGATGCTGGCCGTCATGGTGCTCATGTGTGTCCCGGCGCTGGTGCGGGGCAAGCTCTCCCGGGTGCAGGGCGTGCTGCTGCTCTGCATCTATGCGGCGTTCTGCGCCATCCAGTTCACCATGTGAGCTGGGGCTGAAACGGAATCAAAACCACAAAAACGTCCCGCAGGGCCTGAACCCTGCGGGACGTTTTGTGGTATCATGACGAAATATTACTTTGAATAAGACTCCCAGCGGACAGAGGCGTCCAGCTGGGCGGGGGTCAGGTTGAACACGGCGTCAATGAGGTCGGTGCGGAACGTGGCGTTGCCGGTGCCGTGGGCAAGGCGGCGGGCCTCGGCCAGCTCTCCCGCAACCCCCATGGTCGCCGCCGCCGCGCAGGCCGCCGCAAAGGGCTGGCCGGGCATGGCCCCGCAGAACGCGCCCATGAGGGCGGTGAGCATACAGCCGCTGCCCGTGACGCGGGACATGGTGGCGCAGCCGTTGTGGAGCAGAATGGTTTCTCTGCCGTCCGTCAGCACGTCGATGGGGCCGGAAACGGCCACCACGGCCCCGGTCTGCACGGCCAGCGCTCTGGCAGAAGCCACGGTGCGGGGGAGGGTCTTCTCCGTGATCTGGTCGGCGTCGCTCACGTCCACACCGCTGCCCGCCGCCCGGCGCTGGGCCAGAGCACGAATCTCCGACGCGTTGCCCCGGATGACCGCAAACTGCACGGCGTCCAGCAGCCGGGCCGATTCCGCCCGGCGGAGGCTGGTGTTGCCGGCGCCCACAGGGTCAAAGACCACGGGTTTGCCTGCCCGGTTGGCCGCCTGCCCGCCCAAAATCATGGACTCCACTTTGTCGATGGCACCCAGATTGCACAGCAGAGCGCTGGCGGCGGCAGCGGTCTCCTGCACTTCCCGGATGTCCGAGGCCATGGTGGGGGAGCCGCCCACGGCCAAAAGGATGTTGGCGCAATCGTTGACGGTGACAAAGTTGGTGATGCAGTCCACCAGCGGGGCGCGGCGGTGCACCTGTTCCAGAGCAGAACCAAAGTTCATGGAGAAAAGCCTCCTTGTGTTATAAAAAAGAAGAGGTCTTGCCGGGGTCAATAAAGCCCTCGCCGTACACTTCGCCCGCCTCCGTGACCATGACCATGCAGCCGGGGTCGATGCGGTAGGCGGCGGTGCGGATGTGGTAGACCTGGGGCCGGGCGCAGACGCAGAGGAGCATCTGCCGCTCGGTGTTGGTGTAGGTGCCAATGGCCTTGAGCATGGTGGAGCCGCGCTCGCACTCGCGGGAGATCTCGTCGGCGATCTCCTGCCCTTTTGTGGTGATGATGGTGAGCATCTTGCTGGAAGAGCTGCCGTACATGACCTTATCAATGACCAGCGAGGTGATGACCGTGGTGACGAGGCCGTACAGAACGGAATCCACCGTGCCGAACACGGGCCAGCCCAGCAGGATGACGACCAGATCAATGCCGCCCGTGACCGCCCCGATGGAGAGGTGGGGCCGCAGCACCTTGATGGACATGGTGAGGAAATCCGTGCCGCCGCTGGAAGAGCCCCGCATGTAGAGCAGGGCCAGCGCGAAACCCCAGGTGACGCCTGCAAACAGGGCTGCCACCAGCGGGTCGCCGGTATAGCAGCCCACCCGGGCAAAGACGACATCCTGAAAAACGGTGCACCACACCATGCTCACCAGCGACTTTGCCAGAAAGGCCCGGCCCACAAAGCGGATGCTCAGGGCCACGAGAGGCAGGTTGAACACCAGCGTGGTGATGCCCACGGGCAGGTGCCACAGGTAGTTGACGATGAGGGCCAGGCCCGAGATGCCGCCGGGGGCAAAGTCTGAGCCGCGGGCAAAGTAGCAGATGCTGAGGGCATACAGGAACCCGGCGGCCAGATTGTACAGCTGGTCCACCACGAGGGTGCGCTTGTTCATAAAAATCGCCTCCCGGTATCAAAACAAAAAGAAATTACTGGATGGAAGCCGCCAGAGCGGGGATCTCGCTCAGATTCTCGATGTGGAAGCGGGCCGCGCTCTGGTCAAAGGGGAAGCGCTCGTCCCGCAGGGCGGCCACAAGGCCCCCGGCGGCCGCGCCCGCCTGCACGCCGTAGGTGGAGTCTTCCACGATAAGGCATTCCTCCGGGCGGCGGCCAAGCCGCGCCATGGTGTGGAGATAAATTTCAGGGTCGGGCTTGCTGGCTTCAAACTGCTCCCCGCTGACGATGACGGGGAAAAACTCCATCAGCCCGCACTCGCTCAGCACCTGCCGGATGTTGCTCATGGGGCTGGAGCTGGCCAGCGCCAGCTGCAAGCCCATGGCCCGCAGCTGCTCCAGCATGGGGCGGGCTTCCGGGCGGAGGATCTCGGGGAAGTGGATGGGTTCGTTTTCGTCGGCCTGCATCAGCTCTTTTTCAAACTCCGGGGTAAAGGGCAACCGGCAGAGCCTGGCCATAAAGCGGGGATACTCCTGGCTGGACATGCCCACGGTGGGGTACATGCTCTCCAGAGTGACCCAGGGGTATTTTGTTTGCAGGTTGCGGGCCTGCATCCCGAGGTAGACGGGTTCGCTGTCGATGAGCACACCGTCCATATCAAAGATCACGGCCCGGATGGTGGATGGCATAAGAACGCTCCTTTCCGGCGGCGGGTTCACCGCGGATGCTCCTGATGATAGGCCTTTTTCTCAGCGTACATTTTCTGATCCAGCTCATTGAGGAAACTCTCGGTGGAGCGGCCATTGTACCGGGCCAGGCCCATAGAGAACGAAAGCCTGAACGGAGCGGTTGTGGTCTGGTTGAAATGGCGCAGGCCATCCTCAATGGCGGCCCGGGTATCTTCCAGCATTTTGCCATTGCCGCGGCTCAGCAGGATGACGAATTCATCGCCCGCCATCCGGATGGCAACAGCGTCCTCCGGCAGGGAGGCGGAAAGGATTTTGCCGATCTCCCGAAGGGCCCGGTCGCCCATAGAGTGGCCGTAGCGGTCGTTGATCTTTTTGAAATCGTTCACGTCCATCATGATGCCGTACAGCTGGCGGGGGTTCGTCTTGTGAGCTTTCTCAAGATAGAAGTTCATGTATTTGCGGTTGAACAGGCCGGAAGTCTCGTCCACAAAGGTGTTGAAGTTTTGCAGCTGGATGTGGATGAAGACCATCGCGACCGCTACGGCCAGCCAGCCTGTGGACAGACCGTAGAATATGCCTTGGACGATGGTGCCCAGGATGCAGGGGATGACAAAATAGAACACCGGGAAAAACTCAACGGTAATGCCGGTCTGTTTGGAGCGGGTGACTCGATAAATACTCTCGGCAAAGTAAAGGAACAGCGTGGCATAAAGGAGAAAATTCAGCGGGCCGCGAGAGTAGACATTTTCTGCCGAGACGTGGAAGATGAGCCCGGTGCCGAACAGGTTGATGACCATGAGAAGCTGTACGAGGAGGAGCGGAATGCCCAGCGTCAGGATTTTCCGGTGCAGCCGCCGGGTGCTGCGGTAGATACGGAAATCCACGAACAGGCACCACAAAAAGCCCACCAAAACGGTGGAACCGGTGCAGAGGGTATTGGTAAGGACAACGAGCGTGTGACAGCCCCGGAACGGCTGCCCGTCAATGAGGAAACTGATGGTCTCGGTGACCAGCGCGACCAGCGTGACCGCCAACATTCCATCGTAAAGGACGGCACCGGTCTGTTTTGTCTCACTGTTCCGGACGCGGAGGAGGAACAGAAAGACCACAAGGATGATACCGGTTCCATTTGCGACCAGAATTTCCGGAATGTTCATGGGAAGCCTCCTTTCTCTGTCAGGAGATGAAATGTATGAAAAATCATTTCCTTATGCAAGGACTTTATCCAGTTGGAATTGCGGGATCGTATTCAGCCAGTCGAGTCGTTCAGGCTCCTTTCGGCGAAAACAGGACATACGATCAATCTTATTATATCATGAAAATGGAGCTTGCCAAGGGGAAGAGAAAACGTGATGACCCTGTTCGAGTCCTGTACCGTCCACCATGGAACAGCATACATCCCGGTAGACATTCCTAATTCTCTAGGAACCGCGGGCTAAGCAACAGCCCACTGGGCTGATTGCTTGCTCTGCCGACTGGCGTCGTCAGAGCCGCCCTGTTCGAGTTCTGCACCGCCCACCACAAACAAAAAATCCTCAGACGAAAGTCTGAGGATTTTTGTGGTGGACGGTACAGGACTCGAACCTGTGACCTCCTGCACGTCAAGCAGATGCTCTACCAGCTGAGCTAACCGTCCAGATGTCGTATCGACTTGGATATATTACCACAGGTTTTTGCAAAATGCAAGCCCTTTTTTGAAAATTCCATCATTTTTTATTTTTTGATGGACAAACTGGCGGGGTTTGCTCCTTGACGCCTGTTTTGAATGCGGCTATTATAATAAAGTATATTGCCAAAAACGACAAAGGACGCTTTTGTATTCTCCGCAAAACGTCAATTTTTCAAAATGGGAGGCTTTTCATGAAAAAAATCGCGCAGGCCATTGTCCGGCTGCGGAAAATGATCCTGATCCTCGCAGTTCTGCTCCTGATTCCCTCGGCGGTGGGAGCCATTGCCACCCGCATCAACTACGACATCCTCTCCTACCTGCCGCCGGAGCTGGACTCCCGGGTGGGCCAGCTCATTCTGGAAGACGACTATCAGCTCGCTTCCACCAGCATGATCACCGTGGAGGGCCTGCCCACCCATGAGCTGCTGGCCATGAAGCAGGATATCGACGCCATCCCGGGCGTATTGCAGACGTTCTGGCTCAGCGACGTGGTAGACCCGGCCATCCCGGTGGAGATGCTGCCCGCCGATGTGCAGAAATTCCTGTTTGGCAAAAACGATTCCACCATCCTCATCGTCCGGCTGGGTGGTTCCAGCGTGAGCGAGGAGACCATGGAGGCCGTGGCGCAGATCAAAAAGGTGCTGCGGCGAGACTGCTTCTTTGGCGGCATCAGCGTCATTTTCTACGATACCAAGGCGCTGGTCACCCAGGAAATGCCCCTCTACTTACTGTTTGGCGGCGGTGCCTGCCTGCTCATTCTGTTCCTGGCGTTGAAGAGCGCCATCACACCCCTTCTGTTTATGCTGGGGCTGCTCTTCCCGCTGGTGTACAACTTTGGCACCAACTTCTTCCTCAAGGATGTCTGCTTCATTACCGAGGCGCTGGCCGCCGTGCTGCAGCTGGGCGTGACGATGGATTTTTCCATCTTCCTGCTCCACCGCTATGAAGAGGAAAAAGAGCTGGCCTCCTCCAACGAGGAAGCCATGGTCAACGCCATCTGCAAGACGACCACCTCCATTTCCGCTTCCAGCCTGACCACCATTGCGGGCTTTCTGGCCCTGTGCGCCATGCAGCTGACGCTGGGCCGGGACATCGGCGTGGTCATGGCCAAGGGCGTGGCGCTGGGCGTGGTCTGCACCATCGTCATCCTGCCCGCCCTCATCCTCTTCTTTGACAAGTGGGTGAAAAAATACCGTCATCGCACGTTTATCCCCAAGCTCACCCGCCTGAGCTACTTTGTTTCGGGCCACCCGGTGGGGGTGCTGATCGCGTCCATTGCCATTATTATTCCCTTTGCGCTGGCCCAGGGCAGGACTTCCGTCTACTACGCCCTGTTTGATGCCCTGCCGCAGGATATGCCCGGCATTGTGGGCGTGAGCAAGCTGGGCGAGGATTTCGGCATGGTGACCAACCATTTTATCCTGGTCCATGACGACCTGCCCGCTACGGAAGTCAGCGCCCTCTGCGATGACATCGGCGAGCTGGACGGCATCACCCAGGTGGTCAGTCTGGACGCCATCACCGGCCCGGGCTTCCCCACCGAGATTCTGCCGGACGGCATTCTGGAAATTTTGCAGAACGCCGGTTACAAGCTGATCCTGGCCAACGGTGCCTACAAGGCCGACTCCGACGCCGTGAACGCGCAGGTGGAGCAGATGATCGCCCTCGTCAAAGCGGCGGACCCGGAGGGCCTCGTCACCGGTGAGAGCGCCATGACGAAAGACCTGGTGGAAATCGCGGACAACGATTTTGCCAATGTTAACGTCTGGTCCATCCTGGCCGTGCTTGCCATCATCCTCGTCTCGTTCCGCAGCCTGTCCATCCCGGTCATTCTGGTGGCCAGCATTGAGGCCGCCATTGCCATCAATCTTGGCATCCCCTACTTTACCGGGGCTTCGCTGCCGTTCATCGCCAGCATCATCCTGGGCACCATCCAGCTGGGTGCCACGGTGGACTACTCCATCCTCATGACCACCCGTTACCGGGAGGAGCGCGCCCTGGGCCGCACCCCGCGGGAGGCCGCCCAGCAGGCACTGGAACACTGCAGCCAGAGCATCCTCACCAGCGGCCTGACGTTCTTTGCCGCCACATTCGGCGTGGCTGTCATCAGCCAGATCGAGCTGATGCGGAGCATCTGCCTGCTCATCTCCCGGGGCGCGCTCATCAGCACGGTGGTCATCCTTGTGGTGCTGCCTGCCGCCCTGATGCTGCTGGACGGCCTCATCCGCCGCACCACCCTGGGCTGGCTCCCGTCCGCTGCCCCTCAGATGTCTGAAAAGGAGTAAACCTGCCATGAAAAAAACACTTCGCTTTACCAGCGCGGCCCTGACGCTGGCGCTGGCTGCCGGGATGGCCCTGCCCGCCTTTGCCGCCGCCAAGCCCAGCTTCTCCAAAGACGAGACGGTGTACGCCGTCATGGCCCCGGACGGCTCTGTCACCAGTACCACGGTCAGCGCCCACCTCTACAACGCGGCCGGCCTCTCCGGCGTCACCGACCGCTCCACCCTGACCGATATCGTCAATACCGAGAGCGACGCCGCGTTCACCCAGAACGGCGACAGCCTGACCTGGGACACCACCGACACCGATGTCTACTATAAGGGCAATACCAGCCGTGCCCTGCCTGTTTCCGCCGCCGTGACCTACACCCTGGACGGTGAAACCGCCCCGCTGGAAAACCTGCTGGGCAAGAGCGGCCACCTGACCATCCGTATCGACCTGACCAACAACGAAACCGGCACCGTGACTGTCAACGGGGCCGAGCGCACCGTTGTCACGCCGTTTATCACCGCCGTGGGTGTGGTGCTGGGGGAAGACGCCTCCAATGTGACGCTGGAGCACGGCCTGCTGGAAAGTGCCGCCAAATCCACGGTCGCCGCCTTTGTCACCCTGCCCGGCGTCCGTGGTGCCCTGAGCGGCCTGCTGCCGGACAGCTTCTCCGCCGCAGAGGACTACTTGCAGGACAGCGTGACCGTGGAAGCCGACGTGGAAAACCTGTCCGCCCCGCAGATTTTGCTGGCCAGTGCCGCCAGTGCTGAGGCGCTGGGGCAGGACAACGTGTTTGACCTGAGCAGCATCAATTCCCTGACCGACGGCATCAGCCAGCTCAACGACGCCATGCAGCAGCTGCTGAGCGGTGCTTCCCAGCTGGTGGACGGCGTGGCCCAGCTGGACGGTGGCGCGGCGGCACTGCTGGATGGTGCCAGCCAGCTGAACAGTGGTCTGGACCAGCTGACCGAGGGCCTGGATACCCTGACTTCCAACAACGCGGCCCTGACCGCCGGTGCCCAGCAGGTGGCCGACGGGGTTCTGGATTCCGCCAGCAAAACCCTGATGGAGGGCGGCCTCATCGACACGCCCCTCACCTGGGACAATTACGCCGCTGTCATTGATGAAATTCTGACCCTGAACGATAAAACGCTGGAGGCCGGCCGCAAAAAGATGGTACGCACTATCTGGGAGCAGGCCCCACAGTTCAAGGCCAGCCAGCTGGACCTAGCCCTCTACCTCTCCGCCACCAAAACGGACAGTGATCTGGAAGCCGCGCTCCGGCTGATGCAGAGCTACAGCCCCTCCATGTTCGTGGCCATGTTCCAGAAAGCCACCGACCCGGACGCCCGGCAGGTCATCCACGACGAGCTGGTGCTCCAGACCGCCCAGAGCCAGGACATTGCCGATGTCCGCGCCCTGAAAGACAATCTGGCGCAGATCCAGTTCTTTGTGTCCAGCGTGGGCCAGTACGCTGACGGTGTGGCCGCCGCGGCGGATGGTGCCCACGCTGCCAAGGACGGCAGCACCCAGCTGGTTGCCGGGGCACAGGCCCTGCTCAACGGTGCCAACCGGCTGGTGGACGGCACCCACCAGCTCCACAGCGGCCTGAATCAGTTCAACGAGGAGGGCATCTCCCAGCTGACCGGCGCGCTGGACGCTGACCAGCTCCACGCCCTGAAAACAGTGCTGGATGCGATGATGGGCCGCATGGAGGAGTACACCAGTTTCTCCGGCGCTCCGGAGGGCGCTGTTTCCAGCATGAAGTTCCTCTACAAGACTGCCGAGAACGTGGAACCCGCAGCCTCTGTGGTTCAGCAGACTGCCCCTGCCGAGGCCGACAACTTCTTCGTCCGGCTCTGGAAAAAGTTTATCGCTCTGTTCCAGTTCTGATTTCCCCCAATCTTTCTCAACCTGCAAAAACGCCCCGTGCAGTGCACGAGGCGTTTTTTGATGCAGTTTTCAGCCCATCAGGGTGCTATACAGCGGGGCGTCTCAGCCGCCCAGGTATGCGCTGCGGACCCGCTCATTGGTCAGCAGCTCGGCACCGGTGCCGTCCATGACGACACGGCCCGTCTCCAGAACATAGGCACGGTCGGCCACGGAAAGAGCCATCTGTGCGTTCTGCTCCACCAGCAGGATGGTCATGCCCTCCTTGTGGATGTTCTGGATGATATCGAAGATCTCCTGCACCAGCAGGGGCGAAAGACCCATGGAGGGCTCGTCCAGCATCAGCATGGAGGCATTGCTCATCAGGGCGCGGCCCATGGCCAGCATCTGCTGCTCGCCGCCGGACATGGTACCGGCCAGCTGCTTCCGGCGCTCTTTCAGGCGGGGGAACAGCTCAAAGACTTTCTCTTTGTTGGGGCCGATGGTGGAGGCGGGCTGAGTATAGCCGCCCATATCCAGGTTCTCCTCCACGGTCATGTGCAGGAACACATGGCGGCCTTCCGGCACATGGGCCAGGCCCTGCTCCACGATCTTGTGCGCGCGGACACCCTTGATGCTCTTGCCCTTGTACAGCACATCACCCGTTTTGGGGTGCAGCAGGCCGGAGATGGTCTTCAGGGTGGTGGATTTTCCTGCACCGTTGGCACCGATCAGGGTGACGATCTCGCCCTCGTTGACCTCGAACGAGACGTTCTTCACGGCGTGGATGTTGCCGTAATACACATTGATATTGTCTACTTTCAGCATCGTCTGTGCCATTGTTCAGCCCTCCTTTTTGCCCAGATAGGCCTCAATGACCTGCGGGTTGTTGCGGATCTCGTCCGGGGTGCCCTTGGCGATGACGCGGCCAAAGTTCAGCACGGCGATGCCCTCGCAGATGCCCATGACCAGGCTCATGTCGTGCTCGATCAGCAGCACGGCAATGTTGAACTCGTCGCGGATGCGGCGGATGGTCTCGGTCAGCTCGGCCGTCTCAGAGGGGTTCATACCGGCAGCGGGCTCATCCAGCAGCAGCAGCTTCGGGCTGGTAGCCAGTGCACGCATGATCTCCAACCGGCGCTGCGCGCCGTAGGGCAGGCTGCCGGCCAGGGTATCGGCCAGGTCTGCCATGTGGAAGATATCCAGCAGCTCAAAGGCACGCTCGGTGCAGTGCTTTTCCTCTTTCCAGTAGTTGGGCAGGCGGATGAGGGAGGAAGCCAGATCGTACTTCATGGACTCATGCAGGCCCACCTTGATGTTGTCGATGACCGACAGCTCTTTGAACAGGCGGATGTTCTGGAACGTGCGGGCCACGCCCATCCGGTTGACCTGATAGGTCTTTTTGCCCGCCGTGGGCATTCCGTCGATCAGGATGGAGCCGCGGGTGGGCTGGTAAACGTTGGTGAGCAGGTTGAAGACAGTGGTCTTGCCGGCGCCGTTGGGACCGATCAGGCCGGTGATCTCGTTGCGGCCGATCATCAGGTTGAAGCCGTCCACAGCGGTCAGGCCGCCAAAGTCGATGCCCAGCTCACGGACGTCCAGAATGGGTTTTTTGTCCTTATCGCGGTCGGTCAGGAAGCCGCCGGAGGGCACACTGTGTAACTTGGTCTGAAACTCACTCATGGTCTGCACCCTCCTTTGCTTTCTTATGGAACAATTCGCCGTTCATAGCCTTTTCCACGATGCGGCTCATGGAGAAGTCGTAGCTGCCCAGCAGGCCGCCCGGACGGAAGATCATCATGAGGATCAGCACCAGAGAGTAGACCACCATGCGGTAGCTCTCAAAGCTGCGGGTCGCCTCGGGCAGGATGGTCAGCACGGTAGCGGAGAGGATGGAGCCCAGCATGGAGCCCATGCCGCCCAGAACCACCATGACCAGGATCTCGATGGATTTCATAAAGCCGAACGTGGAGGGGTCCAGAACGCCCAGATAGCAGGCGTACAGGCCGCCCGCCAGGCCTGCAAAAGCGGCGGAGAACGCAAAGGCCATGACCTTGTAATAGGTGGTCTGGATGCCGCAGCTCTCAGCGGCGATCTCGTTATCGCGGATGGCGAGGACCGCACGGCCATGGCGGGACTTCATCATCGCATGGATGAGGAAGCAGGTGATGACCACGCAGAGGAAGACATTCATGAAATTGGAGTACTTGGGGATGTTTTTCAGGCCCTTGGCACCGTAGAACAGCTTGAATCCCAGCACATCGTCGATGTTGTTCAGGGTGATGCGGATGATCTCACCAAAGCCCAGCGTCAGGATCGCCAGATAGTCGCCGGTCAGGCGCAGAGCCGGGATGCCGATGAGGACACCGAAGAGGCCAGCCATCACGCAGGCCAGCACCAGGCCCAGCACAAAGGAGACGGGGCCGGGCAGCGGGCAGTACTTGGTGAACAGGGCGCAGGTGTAAGCACCCACGGCCATAAAACCGGCATGGCCCAGCGGCAGCTGGCCCAGGTAACCGGTGGCAACGTTCAGGGACACGGCCAGAATGATGTTGATGCCCACGGTCATCAGCACTTTGTTCTGGTAGGTAGAGAGCATGTTCCCGGTCATGTAGGAGAGGGCCAGGAACAAGAGCACCACCAGCACGGCGTTCATCAGATAACGCACGGGCATTTTGAGGGTCTTGCGATTCTTTTTCATCTTCCCATTCCCTCCTTACACCTTTTCCTGCACCTGACGGCCGAGGAAGCCCGTGGGCTTGACCAGCAGCACAACGATCAGGATGGCAAACGTGACGGCGTCTTTCCAGGCAGAGAGGCCGATGGCGGAGACGAAGCACTCACACAGGCCAATAGCGATACCGCCGATCATCGCGCCCGGGATGGAGCCAATGCCGCCCAACACGGCGGCGACGAATGCTTTCAGGCCCAGCATGGAACCCATGGTGGGAGTAGCCTGCGGGTAGGAGCAGCAGTACAGCACCGCACCGATGCCGGCCAGGGCGGAGCCCACGGCAAAGGTGAACGAAATGGTGCTGTTGACGTTGATGCCCATCAGGCGGGCAGCATCCATATCCTCAGAGACGGCACGCATGGCCTTGCCAAGCTTGGTCTTCTGGACCAGGAACGTCAGGACCAGCATGGACAGCACCGTGACCACCAGCGTAATGATGGAGGTCAGGCCCACAGGCACCTTGCCGACGTAGAACGTCTTAGCGGGGAAATACGCGGGGATGACTTTTGCGCCGGAGCCCATGATCAGCTCTGCGGTGTACTCCAGGAAAAAGGAGACGCCGATGGCGGTGATCAGCAGCGAGATACGGGGCGCGCCGCGCAGCGGGGTATAGGCAACTTTCTCGATCACCACACCCAGCAGAGTGCAGGTGACGATGGTGGCGCAGACGGCGGTGACAGGGCCGAGGCCCAGCTGGTTCATGACGAACCAGGACATGTAAGCGCCCACCATAATGACATCGCCATGGGCAAAGTTCAGCAGCAGGATGATGCCGTACACCATGCTGTAGCCCAGTGCGATCAGTGCATAGATGCTGCCCAGGGAAAGACCGTTGATCAGCTGACTAAAAAACACTGTCATGGTTTGATTCCTTCCTTTCTTGATCCGGATAGAAATAATACAAAAATGCGGAGACGGTCGAAGCAAACCTCTACCGACGGTCTCCGCAAGTGGATCATTGAAAACTTTGCAGCTTTCCGGGCCGCGGCCCGAAGCAGCTTAGAACATCTCTTTCAGAACAGGCGCGCCATCGACATAGGTCAGGATCGCGGTGCTCTTGACGGGGTTGTTGTGCTCATCAAAGGTAAAGGTACCGGTGATGCCCTCGATGGTGCCATTCTTGATGCCCTCGATCACAGCCTGCTTGTACTCATCGGTGCCTGCTTCCAGACCAGCGTCCTCAGCAGCCTGAATGCCGTAGCACAGGGTAATGGCCGCATCGTAGCCCAGAGGAGAGAAGCCGTTGGGGTAGTCCTCGCCGTACTTCTCCTTGTAAGCGTTCTCAAAGTCGGGGCTGGAGCCCTTTGCGTAGTTGGCGCAGAAGTAAGTATCTTTCAGCTGGTCGTTGGTGGCATAACCCTCCAGGCCGTCCCAGCCGTCGCCGCCCAGGAACGGAACGGTCAGGCCGACGCTCTCGGCCTGAGACAGGATCTGGCCCACTTCCTGATAGTAGTTGGGGCAGAAGACGGTCTCGGGGCCCTTGCCCAGGATGGTGGTCAGCTGCGTCTTGTAATCCACGTCGCCGTCGGAGTAGCTCTCCTCATCGACGATGGTGCCGCCCAGAGCCTCGAACTCGTTGACGAAGTTCTCAGCCAGGCCCTCGTTGTAGTCAGCGCCTTTCTTGTAGATGACGGCTGCCTTGGTGTAGCCCAGCTTCTGGTAAGCGTAGTCCGCCATCTTGATGCCCTGGAACGGGTCGGTAAAGGTGGCACGGAAGACATTCTCATACACGGTGTCGGTCTCGGCATCGTAGGTAACAGCCTCAGCGGTAGCGGAAGCAGTGACCATGGGCATGTTGTAGTCCTGGCTCTCAGCGGCAACAGCCAGAGTCGGGGTAGTGGTCACGTCGCCGATCAGACCAACGATCCCCTCATCCACCATCTTGGTGAAGCACTGGACAGCCTGAGTCGCGTCGCCCTGCTCGTCCATGGTGATGGACTCGATCATCTTGCCATTGATGCCGCCGTTGGCGTTGACCTGATCCAGATACAGGTTCGCGCCGTTGATAACAGCCAGACCGTAAACGGAAACATCGCCGGTCATGGGGCCCATAACGCCGACCTTGATGGTATCACCGGAAGCAGCGGCAGTGGAGCCAGCAGTGCTTGCAGCGGTGCTGCTGGAAGAGCCGCCGCAGGCGGTCAGGGCCAGAGCAGCAGCGGAAGCACCAGCGGCAGCCAGAAAGCTGCGGCGAGAGATCATCTTTTTCATAATCGTATATCCTCCTTGGATTGGAAGTTTTTCGTGTAAAAGTATGAAGCAGAGTGGCTTCCCTCAAAGCTCCTCTGCCTCGATAGGCTTATTATAGACCCTCGCTGCAAAGTGTGCAATTCACAAACCGTCCATAGTTTTTGGGGCATTTTCGGGCATTTTCTTCTATTTTAAACAAAACGAATGCATTGTTTTTGTTTACTTTTTCAAGTTATTCATCTCGTGCAAGCACGAAATGAAAGCGCTTCACCCATAACAAAAAAGTTACACAGCTCCCGCAGGCTCGTTAAGTTTCTATCAACTAACATCTTCCCAGCCCCTTGCATACAGGCCGGAAACGTGATAGGATAAAGGTGGTTAGTTAGCGTATACTATCCAATAATGCTGAGAACGTATTCAGGAGGGCAACTCTTATGAACTATCTGGAAATTGAATCCGTCATCGGCCGCGAGATCCTGGACTCCCGCGGAAACCCCACCGTTGAGGCTGAGATCACTCTGGCCGACGGCACCGTAGCCCGCGGCTGCGCCCCGTCCGGTGCTTCCACCGGCGAGTTTGAGGCGCTGGAGCTCCGCGACGGCGACAAGAGCCGTTACCTGGGCAAGGGCGTGACCAAGGCTGTGGAGAACATCAACACCGTTATTGCTGACGCTGTGGTGGGCCTGGACGCTTCCGACATCTATGCGGTGGACGCCGCCATGCTGAAAGCCGACGGCACCAAGGATAAATCCAACCTGGGCGCAAACGCCATCCTGGCTGTTTCCATTGCAGCCTGCCGCGCTGCCGCCACCTCGCTGGACATGCCCCTGTACCGCTTCCTGGGCGGCGTGAACGGCAACCGCCTGCCCGTCCCCATGATGAACATTCTGAACGGCGGCGCGCACGCCACCAACACCGTGGATACTCAGGAGTTCATGATCATGCCCGTGGGTGCTCCCTCCTTTAAAGAGGGCCTGCGCTGGTGCGCTGAGGTCTTCCATGCTCTGGCTTCCATCCTGAAAGCCAAGGGCCTGGCTACCTCCGTCGGCGATGAGGGCGGCTTTGCGCCCAACCTGTCCAGCGATGAGGAGACCATCGAGACCATTCTGGCCGCCATTGAGAAAGCCGGCTATGTGCCCGGCAAGGACTTCATGCTGGCCATGGATGCCGCTTCCTCCGAGTGGAAGAGCCCCAAGGGCAAGGGCTTCTACAAGCTGCCCAAGGCCGGCACCGAGTTCACCTCCAGTGAGCTTATCGCACACTGGAAAAAGCTGGTGGAAAAGTACCCCATCATCTCCATCGAGGACGGTCTGGACGAAGAGGACTGGGAAGGCTGGCAGGAGATGACCCGCGAGCTGGGCGGCAAGGTCCAGCTGGTTGGCGACGACCTGTTCGTCACCAACACCGAGCGTCTGGCCAAGGGCATCCAGCTGGGTGCCGGCAACGCCATCCTCATCAAGCTGAACCAGATCGGCTCCGTATCTGAGACCCTCGAGGCCATCAAGATGGCTCACAAGGCCGGCTACACCGCCATCAGCTCTCACCGCTCCGGCGAGACTGAGGACACCACCATCGCCGACCTGGCCGTGGCCCTGAACACCTGCCAGATCAAGACCGGTGCGCCCAGCCGCACCGAGCGCGTGGCCAAGTACAATCAGCTGCTCCGCATCGAGGAGCACCTGGGTGCCAGCGCCGTCTATCCCGGCATGGAAGCGTTCAACGTGAAGCGCTAAAATTTTCCAGCAATCGCGGCCCTTTCTCCTTCGTATTTTTACTGGAGTGCCTGTTGCAATGCGCTCTCAGATCTGAAGGAAGGAGAACCGCTCATGCTTTCCACCTTTTCCCTTTCGTCCTCGATCCTGCTCTGGTTTCTGAAGCAGGCCGGTCTGCCCGGCATTCTGCTCTGGCTGCTGGAAAAGATCTTAGGATAACGAAAAAGACGTGCCGCACACGCTGTGCAGCACGTCTTTTTTTATCCATGGATCTGTTTTTTAGCGGTGCGCAGCGCCGTGCGCAGAGGCCGATAGAGCAGCAGCATGAGGGCAAAGTTGCCCACGCCGTGCATCGCGTCGTAGGAAAGGCCGCTCAGCCACCAGCTCAGCGCGAAGGCGGGCGTCTTGGCCACAAACACCGCTGCGCACAGCCCGCCGAAGCACAGGCCGTACAGCCCGCTGAACACGGCCCAGCCGAGGGCATGGTCCATCCGGCGCAGCAGCCGGGCCAGAAAGGCCAGCAGATACCAGACATACAGATACATCGCCCACCACAGGCCGAAGCCATACAGCACGCCCTGCAATACCAGAAACACCGTGATGGCCCCCGGCGTCTCGCGGGGCAGTTCCAGCGCGAACAGGATGATGAGGAGCGTCACCGGCTCGATGTTCGGGAGGCCGCTCATGGCCTGTTTGCTCACCACCAGAAGTGCGCCCATCAGCCCGCTGAGGACCAGCCGCAGCACTCTGGTGTGCATGGGTTCCTTACTTCGTGTAGGTAAAGGCATAGCGATCGCCGTCGTGCAGCTCGATGTCCGCCACGCCCACGGCGGTCATCTCACCGGAAGCGTCGGTCAGGCACCACCAGGCGCTGTCCTTGTCCCAGTCGGCGGTCTCGCCGTTGACGGTGGTGACAAAGCCTGCAGCGGCCTCGTCCGCGCTGATGATGCCGGCCTCGGCCAGCGCATCGCTCAGCTTCTCACCGTCGGTCACTTCCAGGTCGAAGGTCTGGCTCTCGCCGTCGGCCCCGGTCACTGTGAACTGGACCTTGACCTTGGCTTCCGAAGCCTCTGCCGATGCAGCCTCCGAGGAAGCGGCCTCCGAAGATGCCGCCACGCTGGACGCAGCGGAAGAAGCTGTGCTGCCTGCGGCAGAGGAAGAAGCTGTGCTGCCTGCGGCAGAGGAAGCGCCGCAGCCTGCCAGCAGACCGGCGGCCAGCGCAGCAGCAGCGACAACAGAGAGGATACGATTCATGATCTTCATCAAAAGATTGCTCCTTGGTTCTAGTTTGCATGCACAGAACATGCAGTGCCTATGATACCATCCGCCTGGGAAAATTGCAAGTGCGGCTCTGCCGGGCTACGCAGTTTCCCAACGAGCGGCTGCTCCTGCTCCACGTTTTCAGCCGCCAAACAGGCCGAAAAAGCTGGTGTGCGTCATGCCCAGCACCAGAAACAGAACGATGAGGGCAAACAGCACCCCGATGATGATGTCCATCTGGTGGACGCTCAGCGGGAACTTGTCGTAGAGCTTTTCCTTGGGGTTCACGAAATTGGGGTCGTTGTTGTTCAGCAGGCTCTTCTTCCCCACTTCGCCCTGCGCCCTGCGCGCTTCCAGTTCGGCCTGCTCTTTTTCCAGCTGGGCCTCGCGCTCGGCCAGCAGTGCTTCGCGGCGGGCGAGTTCGGCTTCTTTTTCATTCCATTCTGCCATGGTCGTTCTCCTTGGTTTTTCTTCTATTATAACAAAGCGGGCCGCCCACTGCAACGAGTGGACGGCCCAGCAGGCGCTCTCTTTTCGGGGGAAATTACTTCTTGGCGAGGTACTTGCGGATATCAATGGCGACAGCCACGATGATGACAAGGCCCTGCACGATGTAGGTGTAGGAGGAGTTGACGTTCATGAACTGCAGAGCGACCTTCATCA